>Ga0207709_10000424_pt1 | contig 40863 bp, 45 predicted proteins | sample KBSM34metaG_FD_184397 | JGI IMG/M metagenome (GOLD analysis project Ga0207709, IMG submission 184397) | Miscanthus rhizosphere microbial communities from Kellogg Biological Station, Michigan, USA - KBS M3-4 metaG (SPAdes) (version 2) | ecosystem: Host-associated > Plants > Roots > Rhizosphere >...
TGCGCCGAGGAGCGCAGCGTTTCGCGGATCAGGGCTCGCCCTTGTTTGAGCGAAGCGAGTTTGGGCGAGACCCCGCGAAACGTGAGCACCGCAGGTTGCCCGTAGCGAAGCGGAGGGACGCAGACAGCAGGGTCGCCTTTCTTTTGCCTACGTTTCTTTGGCGAAGCAAAGAAAAGTAGGTCGCCTGCCGGGGCGAGACCCGGCCTCGGAACGTCCTACGACCACGCGGCAACTACCGAGGCAGAGCCAACGCAAACGGCAAACTAACCACCCCCAAGATCGTAGACAGCGTCACCAGCCCAGCCACATAAGGCCCGTTGTATCCCATCCGAGCCGCCAACACATAAGCACTCGAAGCCGTAGGCACAGCAGAAAAAGCCATCAACACCGAAGCCTGCGTAGCGTCCAGCTTCAGTGCAAGCGACAACCCCCAGGCCACCAGCGGCAAGAAGAAATGCCGTATCGCCAACACCGACACCGCCAACACCTTCCCCCTCCCCAACGTCGCGAACTGCATCCCCGCCCCCGCCGCCAGCAGCCCCAACGCCAGCGACGCAGCCCCGATCCGCGTGAGCGTCGGCGTCAACCAGCCAGGCACCGTGAGCCCCAGCACATTGGCCAGCAGCCCCGCCAGCGTCGCCACGATCAGCGGATTGCGCACCAGCTGCCGCACGAAGCCCGTCTGCGCATGCCGCGTCATCGGCCACACGGCGGCGATGTTGAACATCGGCACGCACACGCCGATCAGCACCGCGATCAGCAGCAGGCCCTCGGGCCCGGCCAGCCGCTCGGCCAGCGCCAGGCAGATGAACGAGTTGAAGCGGAACGCGATCTGCGCGCTGGCGGCGTGGTCGTGCCGGTCGATGTGCGAGCGCAGGCCCGGCACGAAGGGCAGGGCGTAGGCCATCGCGATGCCGGCCAGCCCGACGCCGACGCCCGCGGTCAGCAGACTCGAGGTCGCACCGAAGTCGAGCGGGCTGCGCACGATCGAATGGAACAGCAGGACGGGAAATAGAAAGTAATACACCAGGCTCTCGACCTGGTCCCACACGCGGCGGTCGAGCGCGGTGTAGCGGCACAGGAGCCAGCCGATGGCGATGAGGGAGAAATCGGGGAAGAGCAGCTGCGCGTAGTTCACCGCTTCGAGCATAAACCGGCACAACCGTGGGTATTCCACAGCATGACGGAAAGCCCCGACCCGCTAGCATCCGGGCTTCGCTTTTTTCCGGCCGCCCCGGCCGGTCCCGTCAAGTCAAGGAGTTATCGATGCAACGTCGTCAATGGAGCGCGTTCGTGGGCGCTGCCGCGCTGGTCACAGTGGCAGGCCAGAGTTTCGCGCAAGGCTATCCCACCAAGCCGGTCGAACTGAGCGTGCCGTTCGCACCCGGCGGCACGACGGACATCGTGGCGCGCGTGATCGCCGACCCGCTGGGCAAGGTGCTGGGCCAGCCGGTGGTGGTGATCAACCGCGCCGGTGGCGGCGGCATCGTGGGCGCGGCCGAAACGGCGCGCGCACCGGCCGACGGCTACAAGCTGGGCGTGGCCACGGTGTCGAGCACGGCGGCCAACCCGGCCATCAACCCGAAGACGCCGTACGACCCGATCACCGACTTCACGCCGATCATCAACATCGCGGCCACGCCGAACGTGATCGCGGTGAACCCGAGCTTCCCGGCCAAGAACTACGCCGAGTTCGTGGCCGAGCTGAAGAAGAACCCGGGCAAGTATTCGTACGCCTCGTCGGGCACGGGCGGCATCGGCCACCTGCTGATGGAGCTGTACAAGAGCCTGACCACCACCTTTGTCACGCACATCCCGTACCGCGGTGCGGGCCCGGCGCTGAACGACGTGGTGGCCGGCCAGGTGCCGATCATCTTCGACAACCTGCCCTCGGCGATGCCCTTCATTCAGAGCGGCCGCCTGGTGCCGATCGTGGTGTCGGCGCCGACGCGCGTGGCCGGCCTGCCGAACGTGCCGACCTTCAAGGAAGTCGGCCTGGAGCCGGTCAACCGCATGGCCTACTACGGCATCCTCGGCCCCAAGGGCCTGCCGAAGGAAGTGGTCGACAAGATCAACGCCGGCGTGAAGAAGGCGGTGGAAGATCCGGCCGTGAAGAAGCGCATCGAAGACACCGGCTCGCTGATCGTGGCCAACACGCCCGACCAGTTCGCCGCGCAGATCAAGGCCGAGTTCGACGTGTACAAGCAGGTCGTGAAGAAGCAGAACCTCAAGCTCGACTGACCGGCTTCGCTTCCCGCAAAAAAAGCCGCCCGCGTTCCGGGCGGCTTTTTCTTTTGTTATCTTGCATCGCATGACCGAGGCCGCCGCCGCTCCCCCCACCGCCGACATCGACACCTTCATCGACGCCCTCTGGCTCGAGGACGGGCTGTCGAAGAACACGCTGGCCGCCTACCGCCGCGACCTCGCGCTGTTCGCGCAGTGGCTGCGCGAGCAGCGCGACGGCATGGGGCTGGACGCCGCGCGCGAGACCGACCTGCAGGCCTACATGGGCGTGCGCCTGTCCACCAAGGGCAAGGCGACCTCGGCGAACCGCCGGCTCACGGTGTTCAAGCGCTACTACCGCTGGGCGCTGCGCGAGCGGCGCATCACGGCCGACCCGAGCATCCGCCTCATGCCCGCGCGCCAGATGCCGCGCGCGATCAAGACGCTGTCCGAGAAGCAGGTCGACGACCTGCTGGCCGCGCCCGATGTCGAGAGCCCGCTCGGCCTGCGCGACCGCGCGATGCTGGAGCTGATGTACGCGAGCGGCCTGCGCGTGAGCGAGCTGGTGGCGCTGAAGGCGATCGACATGAGCCTCAACGACGGCGTGCTGCGCGTGCTCGGCAAGGGCAACAAGGAGCGCCTCGTGCCCTTCGGCGGCGAGGCGCGGCGCTGGATCGAGCGCTACCTCGACGAGTCGCGCCCCGTGATCCTCGACGGCCAGCAGACGCCCGACCTGTTCGTGACCGCGCGCGGCGCGGGCATGACGCGCGTGATGTTCTGGGTCATCGTGAAGAAGCAGGCTGCGGCTGCCGGCATCCACGTGCCGCTGTCGCCGCACACGCTGCGCCACGCCTTCGCGACGCACCTGCTGAACCACGGCGTCGACCTGCGTGCGGTGCAGCTGCTGCTGGGCCACGCCGACATCTCGACCACCACCATCTACACGCACGTGGCGCGCGAGCGCCTGAAGCAGCTGCACGCGGCGCACCATCCGCGCGGCTGACGAGGCGTTCGTTCTCAGCTCTTGCGTTTGCGCGCTTCGATGGCGGGCACCAGCGTGTCGTAGAAGGCGCTCACCATGCGCATCTCGCGCCGCTCGGCCAGGCACAGCACGTGGGCGTAGGTAAAAATTTCTGTGTCGCTGAAGCCGACCATGTGCAGGTTGGGCCCCGGCACGAACTCCACGCCCGACACGGCCGCGATGCCCAGGCCTTGCGCCACGGCTTCGCGGATCACTTCGCGGCTGCTGATCTCCATCACCACGTCGACCTCGACCTTGGCTTTCGCCAGTGCCAGTTCGAGCGCCTTGCGCGTGGTCGATCCTTGCTCGCGCAGGATGAGCCGTTCGCCCTGCAGCTCCGCGAGGCGGATGTTGCGCCGCTTCGCGAAGCGGTGCGTGGAGGGCACGAACATCACGACGGGGTGCTGGCTGAAGGGCACCGACAGGAAGCGGTCGTCGCGCACCAGCTGCGCGAGCACGCCGACGTCGGCGCTGTAGTCGAGCAGGCGGTCGAGCACGTCCTGTGAATTGCCGGTGCTCACCGTGACCTTCACGTCGGGGTAGCGCAGGCTGAAGTCGACCAGCATCTTGGTCACGTGGTACGGGCCCACGGCCGCCACGCGCAGGTGGCCGGTGCGCAGCTTGCCGGCGTCGCCGAGCAGCGCCACCGCATCGCCTTCGAGGCTGAAGATCTGCTGCGCGAGCTGCATCAGCTGTTCGCCGATCTCGGTGAGCTGCACGCGCCGGCCGCGTCGGTGAAAGAGCTCGACCTGGTAGGCCTCTTCGAGAAAGCGCACCTGCGTGGTGATGGTGGGCTGGCTCACATGCAGGTGCTCGGCGGCCCGCGTGAAGCTGCCTTCGCGGGCCACGGCATAGAAGGAACGCAGCTGGGTGAGGCGCATCGCGGGAGCCTTTCTGATCTATAGGTTCAGTATATAGATCATCGAAAAAATTTGAATTTGATCGATATGAGTACCAGTGATGTACTCGCGCTCAAGACGGACCAGGCCTCGACAGAAACACGCCGGACGTCCCGAATCCTCGCGCTGTCATGACCATGACACGCGCAACTGGAAGACTCGAGACGGGTACTTTTGCCCTTCGAAACGACCTGAGGATTCCATGCAACGCAGACCACTGGAGACAACCATGATGAAGCGTAGAAAGCTGCTGCTCGGCACTGCCGCCGTGACAGCGTCCGCCTTCGTGCCGATGGCACGGGCACAGCAGGTTCTCACTGTCGGGCTGATTCCTTCCGAGGACTCGCGCGCCATGATTGCCAACAGCCAGGCCATGATGGACATGCTGTCCAAGGCCCTCGGTTTCGCGGTCAAGCCCTTCGTGGCGGCCGACTACAACGGCGTGATCGAAGCGCTGCGTTCCAAGCGGCTCGACGTGGCCTATCTCGGCCCGTTCTCGTATGTGCTGGGCACCACGGTGGCCGACATCGAGGCCTTCGCGGTGGCCGAGACCAAGAAGGCCGGGCGCACCTCGTACCACAGCCAGATCGTGACCCACAAGGACACCGGCATCAAGACGGTGGCCGACCTCAAGGGCAAGACCTTCGCCTTCGTCGATCCGAGCTCCACCTCGGGCCATCTGTTTCCCAAGGCCGGCCTGCTGAAGGCGGGCTTCAATCCCGACAAGGATTTCGGCCGCGTGATCTTCTCGGGCTCGCACGACTCGAGCGCGATCGCGGTGCAGAACAAGAAGGTCGATGCCGCGGCCATTGCCGACCGCATCCTCGACGCTGCCGTGTCCAAGGGCTTGGTCAAGCGCGAAGACCTGGTCGAGGTCTGGAAGTCGGACCCGATCCCGGAGTCGCCCACCGTGTGGCGCAAGGACCTGCCCGCCGACCTGAAGACGCGCGTGCAGGCCGCCTTCCTGCAGGTGAAGGACATCCCCTGGTCCGACCAGGGCCTGCTCAACGGTTTCCACCCGACCAATGACGCGGCCTACAACATCATCCGCGACACGGCCAAGGTGCTGAACCTCGACCTGAGGAAGATGAAATGATCGAGATCCGCGGGCTGTGCAAGCGCTACGGCGACTTCACCGCGCTCCACCGTGTCGACCTCACGGTGGCCAAGGGCGAGTTCGTCGTCATCCTCGGCGCGTCGGGTGCGGGCAAGTCGACGCTGCTGCGTTGCATCAACCACCTGGCCGAGCCGAGCGAAGGCGAGATCCACGTCGACGGCGAGCGCTCGCGCGGTGACCGCGCCGGGCTGCGCAAGGTGCGCCGCGACGTGGCGATGATCTTCCAGCACTACAACGTGGTGCCGCGCCTGTCGGTGCTCAAGAACGTGCTGACGGGGCGGCTGGGTTCGATGCCCGCGCTCTTGTCGTGGTTCCAGGTGTTCCCCGCGAAGGACATCGCCATCGCCCGCGAATGCCTGCGCCGCGTCGAGCTCGACCCCAAGGCCGACCTGCGCACCGACACGCTCTCGGGCGGACAGAAGCAGCGCGTGGGCATTGCCCGTGCGCTGGCGCAAAAGCCCAAGGTGATCCTGGCCGACGAGCCCGTGGCCAGCCTCGACCCGAAGACCTCGCGCAAGGTGCTCAACTACCTGAAGCAGGCCAGCCGGCAGGACGGCATCACGGTGATCTGCAACCTGCACCAGGTCGACTACGCCCGCGAGTTCGCGCAGCGCGTGATCGGCGTGGCGGCCGGGCGCATCGTGTTCGAAGGCCGGCCCGACGAGCTGACCGACGAGGTGCTGCACCTCATCTATCCGGGCGGCGTGGAAGAGGGCACCGACGCCGCCGCTGCGGGCGCAGAGCCTGAAACCGCAACACCGAGCGTGCCCGCTGCGGCCCTTCATGCGGCGCCGGCGCGCACCGCCCCGCAACTCGCCATGGAGCAATCATGATCCCCCTCGGACGCTACAACCTGCTGATCGCCCGAAGCGCCGGCAACCCCGGCTGGTGGAAGTACGCCGTGGCCGTGCTCGCCGGCATCGGCGTGCTCTGGTGGGCGGCCATCGGCAGCCAGGTGAGCTTCAGCGAACTCGGCAAGGGCATGCCCTGGATCGCCGACTTCCTCGGGCGCATGCTGCCGCCCAATTGGGAGTTCATGGGCAAGCTCGTGAAGCCGGCCATCGAGACCGTGCAGATCGCGCTGTGGGGCACGCTGCTGGCAGTGATCCTCGCGGTGCCGCTGTGCTTCTTCGCGGCGCGCAACATCTCGCCGAACGTCGCCGTGTTCCACGCGATGCGGCAGGTGCTCAACATCACGCGCGGCATCAACGAGATCATCCTGGCGCTGATCTTCGTGGCGGCCGTCGGCCTCGGTCCGTTCCCCGGCGTGCTGGCCCTGGCGCTGCATGGCGCGGGCATGCTCGGCAAGTTTTTCGCCGAGTCGATCGAGGAGATCGACCAGGGCCCGATCGAGGCGTTGCGCGCCACCGGCGCGGGGCCGATCCAGACCATCATCTTCGGTGTGATTCCGCAGGTGGTCACCGCGTGGATCGGCGTGATCGTCTACCGCTTCGAGACCAACCTGCGCCAGGCCACCGTGCTGGGCATGGTGGGCGCGGGCGGCATCGGCTTCGAACTGGTGGGCAGCATGAAGCTGTTCCAGTACCAGGACACGGCCACCTGCATCCTGGTGATCGTCGTGATGGTCATGACGGCCGACTACCTCTCGACCCGGCTGCGCGGCTGGATCCAGCAGGGCGCGCGCTGATGGCCCGCTCCTTCCCTGCGGCGTTCGCCGCCTCCTGAAGCCACTTCCCCATGAGCGCCAACTACCACAACCCCGTGCACAGCGTGTACGGGGCAGGGGCCCTGCTGTCCCTGCCGAAGCTGCTCGAAGGCCGGCGCGCCGCGCTGGTGACCTTTCCCGAGGCGCGCGCGCTGGGCCTGCTCGACCGGCTGTCGTCGGTGCTCGGCGACGCACTGGCTTGCACGCTCGACCAGACGCGGCCCAACCCCGACGTGGCGGAACTGGCCGAGACCTACGAATGGTTCTGGCGCATGCATGCCGACGTGGAGGTGATCGTCGCGGTCGGCGGCGGCAGCGCCATCGACACCGCGAAGGCGCTGATGGTGGCCGACGACCACGGGCGCTTCGCGGACCTGGTGGCGGGGCTCGCGGGCGAGCGGCCCTTCGTGGCCACGCGCCACAAGACGCTCATCGCCGTGCCCACCACGGCCGGCACCGGCAGCGAGGTCACGCCCTGGGCCACCATCTGGGACCGCGAGCGCCAGAAGAAGTACTCGTTGCATTTGCCGCAGACCTGGCCGAGCCATGCGGTCATCGACCCCGAGCTGATGCTGTCGCTGCCGGCGGCGGTCACGCTGCAGAGCGGGCTCGATGCGCTGTCGCACGCGCTCGAAGCCATCTGGAACGTCAACGCCAACCCGCTGTCCGACACCTTCGCCGTGGCGGCCGTGCAGGACACGCTGGAGGTGCTGCCGCAGCTCATGGCCCGGCTCGACGACGTCGAATTGCGCGGGCGCATGGCACTCGCGGCACTGAAGGCCGGCATGGCGTTTTCCAACACCAAGACCGCGCTCGCGCATTCCATCTCGTACGAGATGACGCTGCGCTACGGCCTGCCGCACGGCATCGCCTGTTCGTTCCCGCTGCCGATGGTGCTGGCGCGCGCGATCGGCCGCAGGCCCGACCGCGACGCGGTGCTGGCGCAGGCGCTGCGCATGCCGCTGGCCGACGCGCCGGCGCAGCTCGCGGCCTTCATCGAATCGCTGGGCGTGAAGACGCGCTTCGCCGACTACGGCGTGGGCGAGGACGAGGCGCGCGAGATGCTGCGCCATGCGCAGGGCGGGGCGCGCGGGCGCAACTTCATCGGCAACGACGTGGAGGCGCAGGAAGCCTGAGCAGGTGTGAGCCGGAGGTCCGGCGATGTTTCAAAATGGATGCTCTTATTCAAGAGACATCGAGAGACATCCATGAACCTTCGCAGACTCTGCACCGGCCTCGCACTGGCCACGACCGCCAGCCTCGCCATCGCCCAGGGCTTTCCCACCGCCAAGCCCATCCGCCTGATCGTCGGCTACCCGCCCGGCGGCGGCATCGACTTCGCGGCGCGCACGGTGCAGGTGCCGCTGCAGGAAGCGCTCAAGCAGCAGCTGGTGGTCGACTACAAGCCGGGCGCGAGCGGCATGATCGCGGCGACCGAGCTCACGCGCCAGCCGGCCGACGGCTACACGCTGCTGCTGGCCAACACCGGCCCCTTCGCCATCGCGCCGTACCTGCAGAGCAAGCCGCCGTACGACCCCATCAAGCAGTTCACCTACATCGGCCAGATCAGCCAGGGCAGCTACATCGCGGTGACGCGGCCCGACCATCCGGCGAAGAACCTCAAGGAGTTCGTGGCGTGGGCCAAGGGCCAGCCTGGCAAGGTCAACTTCGCCTCGGGTGGCAACGGCACTTCGACGCACCTGAACGGCGAGCTCATGAACCAGGTGACGGGCCTGGACATGACGCACGTGCCGTACAAGGGCAGCGCGCCGGCCGTGCAGGACTTGCTCGGCGGGCAGACGCAGATCCTCATCGACGCGGGCAGCGTGCTGCTGCCGCAGGTGAAGGGCGGCAAGCTCAAGGCGCTGGCCGTGACCGGCCCGGTGCGTGACCCGCAACTGCCCGACGTGCCGACCGTGAAGGAGATGGGCTTCGCGGGCATGGAGGCGGTCGGCTTCCAGGGGCTGGTGGGCCCCGCCAACATGCCCAAGGAGGTGGTCGATCGCTTGTCGGGTGAACTCGCCAAGGCACTGGCGACGCCCGAGATCAAGGCCAAGTTCGCGACGGCCGGCGCCGAGGTGCATCCGCTCGGCCCGGCGGCGTTTGCGGCGTTCGTCAAGGCGGACAATGAGAAGTGGTCCAAGCTGATCCGCGAGCGCAAGCTGCAGCTGGACTGACCGATCTTTCTTCTTCTTTTCGACGCATGCCTCTCATCGACACCATGAACTTCCTCGCCGCCTCCAAGCACTCGCGCCGCACCACGACCCGGCTGCTCGCCGCCGCGGCGCTGTGCGCGGCCAGCGGCGCGCATGCGCAGGCCGTGCCGCGCACGGTGCGGCTCATCGTGGCCTACCCGGCGGGCGGCGTGAGCGACGTGGTCGCCCGCGCGCTCGGCGACCGGCTCGCCGTGCAGCTGGGCACCACGGTGATCGTCGACAACCGCGCGGGCGCGAGCGGCGCCATCGGCATGGACGCCGTGGCCAAGGCCGCGCCCGACGGCGCGACGTTGGGCTTCTCGGCCATCAGCCCGCTGGTGCTGAGCCCGCACCTGGGCAAGTTGCCCTTCGACCCGCTGAAGGACATCGTGCCGGTGGCCAGCGTGATGTATTCGCCCGTGCTGCTGGTGGCCACGCCCGCCAGCAAGGCGAAAGATTTCCGCGCGCTGATCGCCGAGGCCAAGGCTCAGCCCGGCGCGGTGCGCTGGGCCACGTCGGGGCCGGCCTCGCTCGGGCACATCGTGCTCGAGCAGGTGCGCGCAACGGCCGGCGTGGACATCACGCACGTGCCGTACAAGGGCGGCGGCCAGCAGCTCAACGATGCGCTGAGCGGGCAGTTCGAGATCCTGTCGACCAACGCCAGCCCGACGCTCTCGGCGCACATCCAGTCGGGCAAGCTGCGCCCGCTGGCGGCGGGTGCGCCCGCACGGCTCGAGAGCCTGCCGCAGGTGCCCACGCTGGCCGAGCTGGGCTACAGCGCGGCCAACATCCATTCGCTGTTCGGCGTGTTCGCGCCCGCGGGCACGCCGGCGGCGCTGGTTGCGAAGTACAACGCCGAGATCAACAAGGCGCTCGCCAGCCCCGAGCTGCGCGCCAAGCTCACGGCCACCGACAACGTGCCCGCCCCGGGCACGCCGGCCGCCTTCGCCAAGGAAATCGCCAGCGAGTTCGAGAGCAACGGCCGCATCGTGAAGGCCGCGGGCATCAAGGCCGATTGACCCCGGCGCTTGCAGGGTGGCGTTTCCCTACCTTATAGTAGGTAGATGCACGACGCTTCCACCCTGGCCCCCGGCGGCACCCGCGATCAGATCCTCGCGGTGGCGCGCGGGCTCATCGAAACCCGTTCGTACCTGGGCTTCAGCTTCCAGGACGTGGCCAACGCGGTGGGTGTGCGCAAGGCGAGCCTGTACCACCACTTTCCGACCAAGGAAGCGCTGGGCATCGCGGTGATCCAGGGCGCCACGCAGGGCTTCAAGGACTGGGTGGCGGCGCGCGCACGCGAGCCCAAGGACGCGCTCGAATCCTATTTCCGCATGTACCGCAACACGCTGAAGGCCGGCGCGGGCCTGTGTCCGGCGGGTGCGCTGGCGCCGGGCTGGGACTGCATCAACGAAGACCTGCGCCAGGCCGTGCAGGCGCTGCGCAACACCCAGGTGATGTGGCTCACCGGCGTGCTCGGCGCGCTGGTGCCGGCGCAGGCGCAGAAAGACAACCCCGTGGCCTCGCTCGCGGCCTTCGTGTTCTCGTCGTGCCAGGGCGCGCTGCTCGCATCCCGCATGACGGGCCGCGTCGAAGACTTCGACGACGCCATCGCCCAACTGCGGCGCGCGCTGCCGCTGGACTGACCGATCCGTTTCACCACGGGCACGCCGGACGTGCCTTTTTTTGAACCCCGAAGCCTACCGATTGGAAGGTAGTTTTTCTCCAAGGAGTGTTCCCATGAAAGCCGTGATTTCCGCCTACGCCCGTTCCCCGTTCCACTTCGCCAAGAAGGGCGCGCTGGCCGAAGTGCGCCCCGACACGCTCGCCGCCGGCGTGGTGCAGGGCCTGTTGCAGCGCACCGACCTCGACCCCGCGCTGCTCGAAGACATCATCCTGGGCTGCGCCTACCCCGAGGCGTCGCAGGGCAACAACCTCGCGCGCATCGTCGGGCTGCTGGCGGGCCTGCCGCACGAGGTGGGCGGCATGACGGTGAACCGCTTCTGCGGCTCGTCGATGCAGGCCGTGCACATCGCCGCCGCGCAGATCGAGGCGGGCATGGGCGACGCCTTCCTGTGCGTGGGCGTGGAGTCGATGACGATGGTGCCGCAGGGCGGCTTCAACTTCTCGCCCAGCCCCGAACTGCTGGCCAGCACCGACGCCTACATCTCGATGGGCGAGACGGCCGAGAACGTTGCGCAGCGCTGGCACGTGAGCCGCGCCGACCAGGAAGCGCTGGCCGTCGAGTCGCACCGCAAGGCGACCGAGGCGCGTGCGCAGGGCCGGCTGGCCGGCGAGATCGTGCCGGTGCGCCTGGCCTCCGGCGAGGTGGTCGATGCCGACGGCTGCATCCGCCCCGCGACCTCGGCCGAGGCGCTGGCCAACCTCAAGCCCGCGTTCCGACCCGACGGCGTGGTCACGGCCGGCACGTCGTCGCCGCTGACCGACGGTGCGGCCGTGGTGCTGGTCACCAGCGACGCCTTCGCCGCCAAGCACGGCCTGAAGCCGCTGGCGCGCATCCGTTCGTTCGCGACCGTGGGCGTCGACCCGGCCGTCATGGGCATCGGCCCGATTCCCGCCACGCGCAAGGCACTCGCACGCGCGGGCCTGAGCGTGGCCGACCTCGACGTGGTCGAGATCAACGAGGCCTTCTCGTCGCAGGCGCTGGCCTGCATCCGCGACCTCGGGCTCGACCCGGCAAAGGTGAATCTCGACGGCGGCGGCCTGGCCATCGGCCATCCGCTGGGCGCGACCGGTGCGCGCATCACGGGCAAGGCGGCGGCGCTGCTAGCGCGCGAGAACGGCCGCTACGCGCTGGCCACGCAATGCATCGGTGGCGGGCAGGGCATCGCCACCATCCTCGAGCGCGTCTGATCGTCCGAGAATGACGGGCAACGCAACAAGGAGACTTCCATGGACAAGCTGTATCTCGAAGACCTGAAGGTCGGCGACCGTTTCCAGAGTGGCGAACACCTGCTCGACGCGGCGCAGATCAAGGCCTTCGCGCAGCAGTTCGACCCGCAGCCCTTCCACACCGACGAAGAGGCCGCCAAGAACACCTTCTTCGGCGGACTGGCCGCGAGCGGCTGGCACACGGCGGCGCTCACGATGAAGCTGCTGGTCGACAGCGGCATCCCGCTGGCCGACGGCATCATCGGTTCGGGCGGCGAGCTGCAGTGGCCCAAGCCCACGCGGCCCGGCGACGTGCTGCATGTGGTGAGCGAAGTGGTCGACATCACGCCCTCGCGCTCCAAGCCCGGCCGCGCGATGGTCTCGATGCGCTGCCAGACGCGCAACCAGCGCGGCGAGGTGCTTCAGTACTTCACGCCGAAGCTGGTGGTGCACAGCCGCACCGCGACGTCCTGAATCTCAGACGACGCGCAGGCCCAGCTCCTCGACCAGTGCGGCGGCCTGCCGGTGGGAGATGGTCGCGCCCTTGAACGGCGCGGCGTTGGCCAGCCGCAGGCCGCCCAGGTCCACGTCGCGCAGGTCGGCGCCTTCGAAGCGCGCGAGCTTCAGGTGCGCGTTGCGCAGGCTGCCGCCTTCGAAGATGGCCTCGCGGAAATCGCAACCCGAGAGATCGGCCTCCGACAGGTCGAGCTGCGCGAGCGTCTGCTTGCGGAACGACAGGCCGCGCAGGTGCGCGTCGACCAGCAGCGAATCCTTGAACACGACGCCCAGCGCCGACACCTCGCCGAAGTGCGCGCCCGTGAGCTTCACGCCCGTGAAGAGCGCCGAGGCCAGCTTGGCACGCGCCCACTGCGTGTTGTTCAGGTCGCAGTCCTGGAAGCGCGCGTTCGTGAGGTCGGCCAGGCCGAAGTCGGCCTGGCGCGCGCGGCAACCAACCCAGCGCGTGTCCGCCAATTGCGCGCGGTCGAACGAGGTTTCGGCGAAGCTGCACAGCGTGAACTGAGCGCCGCGCAGATCGAGGCGCGACAGGTCGGCCTCGTCGAAATGGCAGCGTTCGAAATGCGGCGGCGTGTTGCGGCCCTGCAGGCAGGCCTGCAGCTCGGCGCGTGACCAGGTCTGGTCGGAAATCACTTCGGTCATTCGGGGCGGGAGTCGGTCAGCGCGCGCAGCTCTGCGGGGCTGAAGCCCGCCCGGCCGCGTGCTTCGAGGTTGAAAGGCGGCTTGTGGCGCGGCGCGTCGTAGCGCGCGACCAGGGCCGGGTAGTTGGCTTCGGCGTCGAGCCCGGCGCGCTCGCACAGCCAGCGGTACCAGTGGTTGCCGATGGCCACGTGGCCCACTTCGTCGCGCAGGATGATGTCGAGGATCTCGACCGCGCGCAGCGCGTCGGGCGTGTTCACGCGCTTGAGCTTGGACTGGATCAGCGGCGTGGCATCGAGCCCGCGCGCCTCGAGCGTGCGCGGCACCAGCGCCATGCGCGCGAGCACGTCGTCCTTGGTCTTCTCGCACATGTTCCACAGGCCGTCGTGGCCCGGAAAGTCGCCGTAGCGCCAGCCCATGGCCTGCAGGTGCGTGTGCAGCAGCGTGAAGTGCTGCGCCTCCTCGTCAGCCACACGCAGCCAGTCGCGGTAGTAGGCCTCGGGCATGCCGTCGTAGCGCCACACGGCGTCCAGCGCGAGGTTGATCGCGTTTAATGAATGTTTAATGTGGCACATGAAACACGAGCACTGTCAAAACCAGCTCGCGGGTCTTGTCGCCATTAGCATGAAAGACATACCTAAAGCCACTTTCATGCGGCCAGGCGATGGTACGTTTGAAACTGCTGTGCGCCTTGGCAACGGTGTCGATGCCGTTCAAGACCGTCGAGGTATCGGTTCCACGGTTGAACACGAGAATCGCGAACTTGCCATCGCGCCATGTGGCGTAGCCGAGAAGTTGGTCGATGGCTTCGCCGAACGCCTTCGGCCCCTTCCAGAACTTGCATTCGGCGATGAAAACGTTGCGATCGCCCTCGCGCAGCAGGATATCGGTCTTGCCTGACATGTTGAAGGTTTCGCCCGTTGCCTTGCCCTCGAACTGACCGTTGAGCTGCACGAGGAAATGCTGCCGGAGGGCTTCCTCGTTCATGGCTTTGAAGGCATCGGGGCTGCGCTCCATTACGAGCGCCATGTCCTGCACCACCTTCAATATGTGCTCGTACAACTCCATCGCAAGCACTGGTTCCGGCTTGAACTGCGCCGTCGTCGCAGGCGGCAAAGTTGGAACGGCCTTGCGCTTCACCGTCGGAAGTGAGTAGGTCTTGGGCGCGTCGGCGCGGCGCCGGATCGGGATACCCAATGCCTCTGCGCGCTTCGATTGCTCCAGCAAGCGCTCGCGCCGCTGGCGGATTGCCTGTTCCGCAGCGCCAGGAGAACTTTGGTTGTGCGCGTCGATCATGCCGCGCTGCCACCCCAAATGCTGCTCAATCTCGTTCAAGGTGTGATCGACAAGCGCGCGGATGTCGCGCGGCTGGTCGGTGGGCGTGTCGTAGCGCAGAATCACCTCGTTCTTCTCGATAACGGCGCTCGGCGGATTCATATTGAAGGTATTGGCCTTCGTGTAGAAAAGCTCGCTCTCGCCTTCGAACGGAATGCGTACCTCAACGCGCTCGCCAGCTACCATGACCGGCCGGCTTCGGTCGTCGATCCAGCGCATGCGGTCGTGCCTGACATCGACGGGCGCATCCTGATAATCGGCGTACCACTGGTCGCGCAACAATGTGATTGGAGTGATGCTGTACTTCTCAACCAAATAGTTCTTCAGGTCCTCTGGAGGCGTGTTGAGCAGTCGGTTCTCGTCGAGTCCCTCGACCTCCTGTCGCATCTTCTCCGTGGTCAACCGTATGGAGTGGTCGAGATCGTGCGTGACGAACAGGAGTCCTTTGTTTTTGTCGATGCTGCCGAACATGGTTATGCCTCCAAAGGCTTGTTGTAGATGACCCGCGACGGGCACCACTCGCCACGCCGCCTGTTAGCAGGCCTTCCTTGCCGCTAGCTAAATGTTTACGCCGTAGAGTTCGCCTCAAAACGGGCGGCATCGCCGCCCGTGAGACTGGACACCATCGCTCAGCGATCGCTGTTCGGGGTGACCTTTACCGGAGCCCAGGTATGACCGGGCTTCGTCGTCGGCGGCATCGGCCGATTGTCCGGCACCGTCGTGTAGTTCGGCTGCTTGCCGCCGCGCGGACCCACCTCTTGATAGATGCCGCCTTTGTTTCCGGTGCTCTCTCCGGGCTTCTTCGTCGCCATGTAAACCTCCTTATGGTTTGGCGTTACTTCAGGGGACACTGGCTGAGGGACAACAAATTGTTGTTCCACTGCCCGTCCGCGTAGGTGCGGACATAGGGAGCCTTCCCCGCGTCGCGGACCACGCCGAGGTCGGCGCGCTTGCCGTTCGCTGGGTCCAGCACGTAGAACGTGTTGGTCTTGGCCTCGATGCTTTCGATCACCTGCTCCCGCGTCCACATCCAGTTCCCGGCAGGATTGCCGAGGTGCGTGATGTGTTCATGCGTGCTGTGCACGTTGGGTTTGGTGATGCAAGTTACCTGTGCGTCTGCCATGGAAAATTTCCTTTCTTACTTGCCTGGTCCGGGAGCGTCACCTAAGATATGACGAATTCGTCATGCTCCCGGGTCAAAGAAAGGCCTCGAAAGGCCGTGACGAATTAGTCAATTGAAACTATACGAGTTCGTCATGTTGCAGTCAAGCGCCCCGCCAAGTCCGGCCGTTGTATTTCCAGAACGCCTCCGAGCGGCCCGCGAATATCGCGGGCTGAACCAAGCCGAACTTGCCACCAAAGCGGGGCTTCAACCCTCCGCGATCTCCCACTTTGAGACCGGCGCGCGGAAGCCGTCTTTCGACAACCTGCATCTTCTTGCCGACGCGCTCGATGTCACCATCGACTATCTTCTTGGCCGGGTGACGGACTTCAAGGCATTGGCTGGCGCCGACCAGCTTCATCGGCACTACGACGAACTGAGCGGCTCGGACAGGAAGATGGCTGACGACATGATCACCATGCTTGCCGCCCGCGCCAAGGAACGAGACAAAGGCAAGTCATGATCAAGGCCGATCCCTATGCCTTTGCCGCGATCGCCGCAGAACAGATCGTCAAAGGCCTGGGGCTTAACGCTCTCCCCATCAATCCGCACGCGATCGCGCAGGCACGCGAGATCGTCGTCCAAGGCAAACCTGTCGAAGACAAGGGGTGCTCCGGGATGCTGGTTCGTCTCGGCAACGACTTTGCGATTGCCTTCGCAACCCATCTCCAGAACGAAGGCTTTGAGAATTTCAGCGTCGCCCATGAGTTGGGGCACTACTTCTTACCTGGCCACGTCGAGGCGGTCATCCAGGGTGAGCAGGGCATGCACGTATCACGCGCCGGATTCAATTCCGGAGACAGATACGAGGCCGAGGCTGACCGCTTTGCAGCCGGCTTGTTGATGCCGCGACACCTGTACTTCCCGGCTATCGAAAAGGCAGGGAGCGGACTTGCAGCCATAGAGAAGCTGGCCGACCTGTGTCGGACATCCCTGCATGCCACTGCCATCAGGTACACGCAATGCACGCGCGACCCGATCGCCATCATCGTGAGTCGTGGTGGGATCATTGACCACTGTTTTATGTCGGAAGCGCTCAAGCAGCTTGATGGCATCGACTGGCTTAAGAAGCGAGAAGGCGTGCCACGCAACACCGCGACGTTCGCGTTCAATCAAGTGTCGACCAATATCGAGCACGGCGTGCGCCTGGAAGAGGTCTCAAACATTCAACATTGGTTTGGCGGTAAGCGCCGCATTGAAATCAGTGAGGACGTGGTGGGCTTGGGTCGCTACGGAAAAACCTTGACCGTGCTTTATGACATCGATCTTCCAGAACCCGAAGACGAAGAAGACGAGGGCAACTTGATCGAGTCCTGGACGCCGCGATTCAAGCGCTAAGCCGTCAGGCCATCTGAAGGGCGCGAAGCCGGTGCTGCGCGGAGGGCTATCGCATCACGGAAAGGTGCCGCGTGACAAGCGCTCTCCGTTTAATGAATGTTCACCGCAGCCGGATCTCGGGTCGACTCCGCTTGATCACGGTATCGGTCCGTACTTTTGTTCGAAGACAGTCATCATGCACTCTCGATAAAGAAAAAAATCGGCCTTCAAATACATCTCAAAAGTGTTCTCGCCTGATCTGGAAAGCCCATACCTACTTGGGAACCAGCGATATTCAATCCGGCCAGGTTGAGCGCTGATGATCTTTGCGATTTCATCTCCAACCTCGACATGTCCATACTTGTTCTTCACATCGCTGACCCCGAAGAACTCGGCGGCACCCACTGCCTCTGAGTCGATAGATTCCACGTCGAGCGTTCGCGGGTTGAACTTCAGAACGAAGTGGTGGACAAGGTTCTTGTCAAATGGAAACATAGGCTTCAGGAAAGCGAAGATATTTCGACGTAACTGATCCTTGATTCTTAGAAAGGAGTCGAGCAATCCCTCGGCGTTAAGACGGTCGACCATGTATTTGTGTTCTCGACATACGGTAAAGAAGTCATCTGCGTCAAGATCCGATGGGAGTGGAATGCTCCAATTCCCGCGGCCATCGCGGCACGCGTAAGCCAGATCCTCAAGAATCTTTTCAGCTTCAAGCGGATCGATTTCGGCGGTTAAGCGACTCAGTTGCTCGTGTGCTTCCTCTACGTCCAACATGGCCTTCCTCGCCGTCTTCTTCAGCTTGGAAAAGCTAACGGCTAGATCGCCCCACCAGTTATCAATCGGCTCTCTGTACAGGGGCAAGATGGCTGTTAGATCTGTTGCGGCGTTGGGCAGCATGGCCGAGAGGAAGTTCCTGTTCTTAATGAAATCAGCGACTTGGAGTTGACGCTCAATCCGATCTAAAGCATTCCGCTTGCTAGATACATTGAACTTACTTCCACCGTATAAGTCGCCGTAGGCGATCTTGAATTTCTTGATGCCAGATACTTCAACAGTCGAGAAGTTATCCCGAATGTCTCTTGCGCCAAGCATAAACATTTGAGGATTCTCTTCATCTCCGAAATGACACAAGAGGAAGAACTCATCTCTCGTGTTGTGGCGCTCGTCCAGTACGTATTGAGTATGGACGTGATGTGCAGTGGCTGGATGGCCGAAGAACTTCGCTTGGACGATGCCTAACCGCGGCGCTTCCCTGTCTAGAAGGGTTTTCTGGGTGAGTCGGCGCTGAATAATGAAATCGGCACCATCGATGTCGACTGATCTTTCCAAAACCCAAAACCTATCCAATAGGAAGGCTTTGGATCTCGCTTCGCCGATAGAGCCATTTTCCATCGCCTTGAGCCAAGGCGGATGGTCTTCACTTCTACTCATGGTATTGTTTGAGCACGGTGTGCGTGGTTATAAAGCTTCGCGAATGATACCGGCGCGCGGCACCGGCGCGATACGTCGATGCCTAGCGTGCTTGGATATTGAAAACTGGTCAGTCATTCTGACCCTACAAAAGGTTTTGAAGGATTCGAATTGGCTGAGTTGACAAAAAATCAACACTTTGTTCCGCGATTGCTGCTTCGGTACTTCGCAAGTGGTGGCACCGAAGAAGTTCAGATATTTGATTCGACGCGAAACAGGTCTCGGTCAAGTTCCATCCGCAGGGTGCTCTCGCGGAACAAGTTCTACGACGACGATAACGCGTTGGAGAAGTTCTTGGCCGAAAAGGTCGAGGGCCCTGCGGCGGAGGTGGTCAATTCCATCGTCGCCGACCCTACTCGAGCGATTCAGCGGGGACTTCCGGCACTTCTTACGTTCATGGCGGTTCAGATGGCTCGTACGCCCGGTACCCAAAGCCAAGCGTTAAATTTCGTTGATGGTTTCAGCAGCATGGTCTTCGAACAGTTCGCAGAACTCAATGGGCATTCGATCGAGTCGGTGAGGAACCTCAAGTGGAGACCAACGGACAAGCGCGCTATGCGCAACCGGCTGCTGCTGCGGTCGGTATTGAATCGCTGGTTGTTAGAGGATCTGTCCTGGCACACCCTCAGCAACGGTACCGCTCTCCCGTTCGTGATCTCGGACCACCCTGCGGTTCAGTACAACTGGTACCTCCGGAATTCTGATGACCCCAGCTATACCGGAATGACAAAAAACGGCGTTCAGATATTCCTTCCGTTATCCCCATGGGTCACTCTCGCGTTGGTTGACAAGTCTATCTACAAAGTCGGCGAGAAGGGCAGCAGCCATACTGTGTTGACCGACAGGCGAGACGTTGAACTGCTGAACAGTCTGCAGTTTCGATCCCGGCAGGACTTCATCGTGTTCCCTCTCGCAATGGATTTTGATTACGTGAAGCGTAGTTGCGCCGAGGTTCCGGCAAATAGCTTGGTGTCTGCCCATGCAGGCAGGACGGAGCCAGTTCCGATCAGTGGTGAAAAGCTCTCATCGCACGTGTATGTTTGGAGGACGCAAGCGCGGTATGCAGAATGGCTGTCCATCTGCAAGATCAAGCGACGGGTATCGAAAAGGCCTGTGGAGTGCTGCGATCGCCACCCCGAGACGATGGTGGCGCAAATGGCCGCGGCGCGGGATCTCTTTGGCGAGTCAGGGGGGTAGGCTGCGACGGAGGGGCTGGCCGCTTCACGTCTGAAGCAGTTGAAGAGGCGAGGATGACCTCTGAGCATTGGCTGGAAGGACCACTCCCGTTGCTCGACCGCATATGGATGATTGCGGACCGTGCAACTCAGCGGCCGGATCGGCGGGCGGCGTGAAATCGAAGATGTCCATGCCCGCGATTAAGAGTCGCGGGCACGCCGTCTTCGCAGTAGCTGCTTTGCTTGCGCCGATCTAAAATCCCGTAACCGGAGGTAAGGAGAGCCAATGGCGTACCGCAACAAGACCTACATCGCCTTTGACGGCGACAACGACATGCACTACTACCGTCTCATGACGGCATGGAAGGCAAACGACGGATTTTCGCTCAATTTCAACAATGCCCACGACTTGAACACGGCGCGGGATTCGAGCCAGGAAGAGAGCATCAAGCGCCAGCTTCGGGAGCGCTTCGCCAATTCCAAGCTGCTAGTGGTGCTCATCGGGGCCAATACCAAGTACCTGACCAAGTTCGTGAAGTGGGAGCTTGAGGTGGCGTTGCGACTCGGATTGCCCATCATTGGCGTGAACTTGAACAACAGCCGGAAGATAGACGACCGTTGCCCGTCCACAATCCGGGATCAGCTCGTCGTCTACACGTCGTTCAACCACAACATCATCGAGCACGCAATGGACCACTGGCCGACCAATTTCCAGAACCTGCGCAGCGCCGGCACAACTGGTCCCCATTTCTACAACGATGACGTGTACAGGCGGCTCGGCCTGTGAGGTACTTCTTCGAGTCGATCAGGACACGAGCCTATTGGCGCTACGCGCTCTTCTCCGGAGAGGCGATCGGTAAGTTTTTCGCCGTCATGGGCATTCTGTACTTGTGCGTTGACTTGGCAGATGCCTTCAATATCTATAAGAAGGATCAGTACAGCTACTTCGGGCTGATCATCTTGGTCGTGCTCGCGCTGCTGTACGTGCTGTCCACGCGTCGGCCACTTTCGCGCGTCAGCTACAAGATTCCACAAAAGGATTTTGCGGTCGAGGTCTTGATCGGTGACCTCTTCAAGATTCCTGGTGAAGTAATTATCAGCACCAGTTCGACGTTCGATACGGACATGGCATCAGGGCTGATCGCCGCGTCGAGCTTGCAAGGGCAGTTGGCGACCAACTACTTCAACGGCCAGACCATGGAGATTGATCGGCAGATCGAGGTGTCTCTTGAAAGAGAGCAGTTCACAACCAACGAAAAGAGACCGGGCAAGAAAAAGGAATATCCAATCGGCACCGTCGCCCGCGTGAGCGCGCACAGCAAGAACTTCTACCTTGTGGCGATGTCGCACATGGAAGAGAACAAGAACGCTCAGTCAAATTTGAAGATGATCGACGAGGCACTTGAGAAGCTGTGGGTTAACTTGGCGTCCAAGGCCGAGGTCGGTGACATCGTTATGCCATTGATGGGTACTGGACGCGGGCGAGTTCCGTACCCTCGAAAGAAAATGATTGAGCGCATCGCACAGTCCTTCACCGATGCGGCAAGCGAACGGGCGTTCTCCAACAAGCTGATCATTGTTGTGCGCCCCGAGGACGCATCGAAGTTCTCGCTGAATCTGTTCCAGGTTCGGGATTACCTGGGGCAGAGCTTGCACGCCTAGGGACTGATGGGCTGCCGCCATCGCCATAAATTGCGGATGCTCAAAAGGTCGAGCCGGGACCAGCAGCGCGTCTATGCCAACCCGCCGAACTTCTGTCGAGGCAATGGTGCGAGCCGGGCATCACGCAGCAGCAATTCGTGCGGCCGGCTCGCCCCCTCTAGCCCAACTGTAGATGCTGAGCTCCCGGCGCTCGGCCCGCTGGCACCATAGCCCACGGTGTAATCGATGGCTAGGCTCCCATGCCGAAGACCTCGAAACACCGCTGGATGTTCGGGGGGCGTGGTGTGCGGGTGGTAGGCAGATCATTGTTCTTCATTGGACCGCTAGACTTCAACGATGACGACTCTTCGACGCCAAGCACTCAAGGCCCTCTGCATCATTGATCCGAGCGCAAAGGCTTCGTGTGTTCGAGCGTTTGTGGTGTCGGTGGTTGACGTTGGTGCTGACGAGGTGCTTGAAGAGTCATCCGGGATTCCAGGCCGCCCCGAGAAGCCTATCCTCGTTCCGCACACGCAGCTCAAGCAGCGTTCGATGGCAAACGTTGAGGGGAGGGCGACGTTGTTGCACGCGTTGGCGCACATCGAACTGAACGCCATAGACCTTGCCTGCGACATCTGCTGGCGGTTCCCCGGCATGCCTGGGCTGTTCTATCGTCAGTGGTGGAACGTTGCCTATGAAGAGGCGCTGCACTTCCAGCTTCTGCGCGACCACCTTGCATCGTTGGGGTACGCATATGGCGACTTCCCTGCGCATGACGCGCTATGGCAGATGGCGGACAGGACCAAGGATGATCTGTTGGCCCGCATTGCGCTTGTGCCACGAACAGCGGAGGCGCGTGGCCTTGATGCTTCACCGCCTATCAAGAAGAAGCTCGTTGGAGCAGGCGATCTACGGGCTGGCGAAATCCTCGATGTGATCTTGCGTGATGAGATTGGGCACGTGAAGGTTGGCAATCACTGGTTCCGCGTACTGTGCGCAGAGCGTGGCCTTGATCCTGTGATCACCTATGCCGAACTCGCGGAGAAGTATCAAGCTCCGAAGTTGCGTGGCCCTTTCAACATGGACGCGCGGCGTGCGGCAGGTTTCGAGGAGGACGAGTTGCAAGCGCTATTGAAATGAGGGTGTCGTGTTGAGGGTAGACGCCAACACAAATTTGGTGTCACGGTGTGATGCACTGTATAAAATTACAGTATTCTCTACTACCGCGAGCACGGCATGGAAAAAGTCGAAAACGGAGATCAGGTCGTACAGCGTCCGAAGGGCACGCCGGTCGGCAGGCAGACGCTGGCAGAAGTCGACGCAGGACTCGCTGAATGCGAAAAAGTGATCAAGACGTCCTCAGACGCGGTGAAGGCAAGACTCGGAACCAACGGGGCAATTCCCACGAATGTTCTCCGAGACCTCGGGCGAGCCAACGCTCAGCGCGCCAAACTGGTGATGCGGCGCATCACGCTGCTGATCGATAGCGGCGATCAAGTTGCCGCCGAAATGATCGACAAGCTTCTCAAGGTGAAGCCGAAGGCGCCCTGAGTCCTGCGCCAACGCTGCGAATCAAGCGTCACTCCGCGCGATCTACCTGGAGTAGCACTCGCGCGGAAACCCCGAGCGCCTTCGCGATCTTGTGAAGGACAAACAGTGACGGATTGATCCGTGCCCGCTCAATCTGGCTGACATACGTCCGATCGATGTCAGCGTCGAACGCAAGTGCCTCCTGCGAGAGTCCGCGAGAAGTCCGGATCGTCCGCACTTGGACGCCGATCTCTCCCAGCAGTCGTTGAAATTCTTTGTCTGGCACTGACGGCAGAGTGCCGTCGAGTTGACTGATAATCTACGGAAAATATTCTACAAACTGGCTCGGTCGCAAGGTACTTCAAGACCAGCCTACCGATGAGGGACATAGGATGAGGAAAAGCTTCTTGCGACCGCTGCTCTTGACCGTGTTGCTTGTCAGCGGGGCAGTTAATGCGCAGCAATTAACGCCTCAGTGCTCAACCTCAAGTGAGATGCGGGACCAGGTTGAGGCTACTAGACGAGTTGACGCGGCTCTTTCCAAAGCAATGGAGCGTGCAGTCGTAGGCAATACCAATTGCCGCAACATGGCGCAAAGCTATAAGCGTCTCGCGCTTCCCCAAGCTAATGCATGGGTAGAGCAAGCGATGAGCGGTCATTTGGGCGGCATAGCGCTGATGAATAACGCGTGCAACTCCTATCGCATGGTTGCGGAGAATCTGAAAACAATGGGATGCAGCACCGCTGCACCAGCAAGGCAGCCCGCCGTTGCTGAGCCTGCGGTTGCGGCACAGGCTCCACAAGCCGCTACGCCGTCGAAGCCCTCAGCTAACATGCCGCCGGCCCTGACCGGACAACAGTATTCGGCCGCGAGAGAAAGGCTACTTGCAAGCGGCTGGGAGCCCTATCGTGCACGGGATGCAGATCGCTGCGAGCGTGAAGACGAACGATGCCAGGGGCGGCCGGAGATGCAGTCGTGCAGCGGTAGCGGCCGAGCGTCCTGCCGATTTCTGTGGCGCAAAAATGGTGTAGTAGCCACCGTGACGACTGCTGGCGAAGTGCGACCGACTGTAGTTGCCGTCGAAGAGGACTCGAGACCAGTAGCCGCGGCACCCGCGGCACAGCCCCTATCTCAAGCCCCCCCGATTGGCCTGCCGGACCGATTCGCCCCCAGCAAGGAAGCCTGCGCAGGAGTGCGCGAAGCGGTCATGAGTTGTAGCGTCGGCGGGTGGGGTGGCAGTGTGCCTTCTACCGAAGCAGCATTCATGGATGATCGGAACCCCCGAAAACCAGCAATGAAAGAGATGGTCGAGGCGATCAATCATTTGTATGACAACGGGCAGTTTCGTATAGTGCAGGATATCTACGATGCTGGAGCGAAAACTTGTAAGTCAGTTATTAATGTTCGTGGCCAGTACAAGGGCTCTGCCTACTCGGTGGAACTCTACTGCGATAAGACGTATTTAATGGGAAGTCGACTGAAATACCTGCGAGATCAAGCTCCAAAGTGAAAAATGATGCGAAAGTCAACTAACCGCAATACGTGAGACTTCGTGTCAGCCGACCCGGTGGCCCAAGGTAGCAACAGCGCTTTATAAGCATCTGCCGCATTGCCGTTCACAATTCCGATGCAATTTTCCTAAGTCGCTGCGGATTGTCCTCTGCGTATTGTGCAGTCATCGCCACAGACGAGTGCCCCATCAGGACGGATACTGCTTTGAGATCGATGCCCTTGGCTATCAGCTCGGTAGCAAACCACCGCCGTCCAGAATGGCTCCGCCCGCCATGTATGCCGGCGCGGACGTGAAGGTGGTGGATGAGTTGTTGCATCGTGTTCGGGCTGAAATGTCCGCCCTTTCGGGACTTGAACAGCGCGGCGGCAGGATTGAACAGAATTCCTTCCTGCTCTCGACGCGCTCCCAGGTAGGCGAGAAGCTCTCGGCGCAAGGCTGCGTTTGAGAGATAGGCTGTTCGAGGCTTGTCGCCCTTGGTCTTGCGCAGGGTGATTTCTTGATGCAGATCACCGCGCACATCCAACACGTCGGCGACGGTCAATGCCGCGATCTCCTTTGCTCTTAGGCCGAGCCGGTAAGAGGCAGCCAGAATGGCTACATTCCGAAGAGCAGAGGCGCCGGCGGCAGTGACAATTCCCAGACGCTTTCGCTCCGCCTCAGTGGGAACTCGTGCTTTTCCTTGATTCACCATTAATTTTAATCGGCGGTGCTTCGGTTTGATGTTTATTTTTTACGGCACGATGAAATATCAAAACATTGCCAGAGGCGAATGAATGGGGAAGGCTCTCTATCCTATGTGTGCCAACAAATGTTTATTAATTGAAATTGGTAAACATTGGCCTTGAGGTTGGAGTCAATTCGAGTGGCATCGCGGAAAAAACCACAAAAAGGATCTACCGGCCCACCGCCTCTTCCGGAGGTCTAGGCTAGTCCTGAGCTGAATCGGCTTGCCGAGGTAATGGTTAACTATTACCTCGGACAACGATGCTTGTATGAGGACGGTTTCTTGTAGATTCTCAACGTTGCTCTCCGGAAACTGAATGAAGATGTTTCTTGCGTCAGATGGGGTTTGTGCGCAATATTCATTCTTTCTCTTGCGCGACGCCGCCGGTCATCAGATCCCGGCGGCCCCGTAATGCAATGTTTCCCGCCGGATTTGGGTATTTTTCGTGAACATGTCCGGGGTGCCTACCCTTGGAAATGAACGCCTCGCCGGCATGCGAAAGAATCTTGCGTGCAGCTCGGTTGCGTGGTCAAGCGCGATCCGCGACATTAAAGGCCTGCGCGCCGGTCATCCAAAAGTATCTTTCCCGGCCCGTCCTCTGTATCGTGCTGTCCATCACCGATGCATGAATCTCGTGACTTTCCAGCGGCAAGACGCTGCTAAGGGGCTAGCAACCCCGCGCTGGAACCGACACCTAAACCTCGAAATACGGCTCTGCGCATGGTGCGTCGGGCTAGGTGTCTGTTCCAATGACCTACTCCTTCTTCCCGGCGACGAGTACTGTCTCGACCCTTCTTAAAGCTGATCCGCTCGATCGAGTGAAACAACTCATCGGCAAGCTCCAGCACTTCGATCACCGTACGGCCGGTGACTTCAAGCCCGATGCATTGCACGAGATGCTGATGGCAAGCGTCTTGGCAGTGGCGAGCTTCAGCAATTTTGCTGCCAGTGGCCGTGCGCCGAGCGAGTTCACCTTCGATGAGTTCGGTATTGCCTGCGTCGAGCAGTATGTGGACCTGCGCATCCGTCCTGGCATCGCGGCGTGGGGTGGCAAGAACGACCTGGTGGTAACCCGTGTCATTACCGAGAAAGGGACCTCGTCGAGCGCCGCCGATCTGCGCTACGTCGATGCGGTGCTGATCGGCGCGGGATTGGTGCTCGGACAGTGTCTCGCTCAGATCTTGGACGCGCGCTGGGTGCGTCGTCCAGGGTTCGAGCCGATGCTCGTCACTGACTCGGGGGCATTGAAATCCGTCCGGGCGATCCCGAAGGTGCGCAAGTACTGCCGATTCGGGTCCGAGGACAGTTTGCTCAACTACGCGAAAGCCCTCCGGAACCATGACTCGAACATGGCTGTAATGGAGCGCAATCTCGCAGCCGTTCGAACTGCGGGTTTCTGCGAGGAGCGCGACGTTCTGCAATGGAAAAGCAACGACGACGGCGCAATCGTCAGCGTGCAAATTTGCCATCCCGGCGGCGCCTTGACGCAGATCCCGCTCGTCCTCTGAAAAAGCAGTCCTGCTGTGACGCAGGATTTGCTTTGGCGTAAATAAACATTCGAGGTGCCGACCTTGCAGTCGGTGCGCTCCTGCGCCTACGCGGAGCGCAATCCCAAAGGAAGCCTTGTTTCATGCTGCCGACTGTGCCGCATTGCACCCCCCTGAACAGAAGAAAGATTAAGCCAATGTCTATCTATCCCAAGAGCGTTCTGACGAAGGAGCGTCTCGCGTTGATCGAGTTCGCGCGCACTGTGAATCCCACGCATCACGTCACGCTGAACTTCCACAACCAATATGCCCGTGAGCACGCCGAGAAGAAGGTCGGCCGCTGGTATTCGATCGTGAATCGCCGTCTCTTCAGACGGCTGCATCTCGAACTGGATAAGCGCATCGACTTCGTTGCGTTCCCCGAATACTCCCTCGCTGGGCACATCCACTACCACGCACTGGCACGGATTCCAGGCACGCACGCGGCGGAGTTCGTTCGTGTCGGGGAAAGCCGATGGAAGCGCATCGTGCCCACCTCAACGTTCCACGTCCGGCCCATCGACAGCGGCGACGACTCATTGGAGAGCGTCCTCTCCTACGTCACCAAATCCTCCACGGCAATCGACGCTATCCATTCAGGCATGTTCTACAACTAATGACGACCATGAACACGAAACCCACGCGCCCCTACGCGCAACGACTGCATCCCGGCAAGTCCGGAACTATTTCGTCGCGAGTCACGGAAGAAGCAAGTCGCTTGCTCGACATGCTCGCAAAGAGGCGCGGCTTGTCGAGGTCTGAGTATCTGTGCAGACTTCTCAATGACCATCTTCGTGCCTGCTTTCATTCGAGGGTGGGTCGATGAAGTTCAAAGAAGTCATGACGGAAACTGAAGTTGAAGGCGAGTTGATGTCAGATGCTCGGCTCGACACGATCAGCATGTTGGGCGCCTTGCATCCCGAAGCGAACTACCCCGCGAGTCCCGGCACGCTCCGCGTGTTCTCGGATCGCTATGACTTGCTCATTCCCAATGCATTGGCCGATGCGATCAACGAGTGCTGTATCGGCTTCGGGTGGTCGAAGGAACTGGACTTCGACGGATACACGGACGCGAGGTCTGAGATTGAGATCATGGGTGAAGCAAATTCGCCCACCGCAATCATTCGCTCGCCTTGCGAATTGTGGCGAGAGCGAGGCCCGAGAGCCGAAAGATGGATGACCTTACAGCGGACAACGCTGAATCGCGCCGCAGCCGTGCAGATCGTGAACGTCGCTTCAGGCACACAGCATTTCACAGAGGAGGAGTCGGCGCTTCTGCTTGCTCGCTGGCGTTGGTTCAGTGCGAGCGGTGGGTGCCAACTGTTCATCGTCCGGCAGTGGGAATCACTCAGTCCCTTTGTGCCTTCTCGCAAGCGCGTCTTGATTGACTTGCGGCAGTCCGGCGAAACGGTCCTACCGGCGTTCACGCGCTAGCTGATATGCCAGGAGTCCTAGCCCCACCAACTTTTTCCATGAAGGGCGTGACATCGATGAAATACGAACGCTCCCCGAGGTCTGGGAGGTATTTGAGCGCCACGCTCGGGCGCTTGTTCTCTGCGTCGCACCAGAAGTAAACGGCCTCCAGCATCCGTCGAACCTCTAATTGCAGGCGCTTCCGTAGCTCTAACGAAAGTTCGTCGCCTGCTGACCACTGGAGGGTTCCGAAGAGAAGCGCCGCTTCCTCCTGCGCGGCGACCCTTGCCTTTTTGGGCAGCGTCGTCGTGAGCTGTCGTTCAATGTCATCGACTTGAAGCTGCAATTCGTTGATCCGCTGCCTGAGTGCCGGCGATCCGACATCAGCAAGGGAGTCGATCAGGTTCTTCATCCGCCGATTCAGGTCATCTCGCTTCTGGCGAAGGACGATGGCAGCATCCTCGGTTTCATCGTCATCTCGCGCAAGGCGATTCGCCAAGTGCTTTGCGAGGTGCTGCAACACCGCTTTCTCCGCTGCGCGATAGGGGAATCTCCCCTCGTCGCAACCCATGCCTGCGTATGCGGTCTGGCATTTGAGGTAGATGTGCCGTCCTTGCTGCCCGACGGCGCGCATCTTGCCGCCGCACACGTGGCAGTAGGAAATACCGGCAAAGAGATTTGCGACGTTCTCTCCACCACGTCCGCCGAGCCATCGCCGCTTTGCCATGGCCTCTTGGACAAGGGCGAAATCAGTTTCGGACACGATCTGCGGGTAGTAATTCGGAAGCGGCGCTGCAATGGCCTTCTTCGGCGTGAAGGTCCCTGTCACGGCGGAATTCTTCAAGATGGCGGCCACTGTGCCGAAGGTCCAATGGAGCGCCGTCTTCATCGTGGGCGTCCTTTCGGCGTTCAGGAGCTTCGCGATCGTAGGAGCGCCGTTGCCTGCCAAGGCGAGCTTGAAGATCTTCTTCACGATCTCGGCTTTGTCGGGCTGGATCAACCAGCTTGATCTGTCGCTGGAGAGTTGCAACCAGGCCGGAGCGACCGCAGTCATGGGCTTTCCCGATTGGCGCTTCGCATCCCAAGCTTGGCTGACCCGTCGCGACTTCATTCGGGACTCATCGTGCGCGCGTCCCAAATACATGATCGACACGATCAAGGACGCCTGATCGCGTCTGATCCGATCACGTGTATAGACCTGCTCATCCTTGAGGGTGACCAGCGTGATACCACTCTGGACGATGCGAAGAAAGAGGCTGAGTGCGTTGTCAATTTCATCGCGACTCAGCCTGTCGAAGTCTTCGATCAGAAGGGTGGAGTCGCTGGGAATAACGCCGCGCTCAACTGCGCGCAGGAACGTTCCAAGCTTGCCTTCGCTGGCATTCCGACCTTTGAACGCAGATATGCCGAGGTCCTGATAGCTGCTGTGGTCAAGCGTCAGCCCGTGTTGGGCGGCGTATTTTTCGGCGTGTTCGACTTGCCGGCGGAGCGAGTCTCCGAGCTTCTGCTTCTCCGAACTGAACCTGATGTAGCTATAGGCGGTCGGCACAACGCAATGCGGGATTAAACATTCATTTTAACCAATCTTGATCGCGTTGAACTCGATGTGGCAGATCGAATGGATCAGCGCGGCGCGGCCTTCGGGGGTGAAGGGCGAGCGCTTCTGCACGGCGGTGGCGGCCACGCGCAGCGGGCGGTCGGGGCGGCCGGGCACACCGTCGTCGTCGCCGGGCGTGCGCAGGGGCTCGAGTGCTATGGAAATGGTAGCTGCCTGTGCAGCCGTGGCGCGCGTGGCGGCCACCTTGTCGTCGGGGTCTGTCAGGCGCAGCGCGGCCAGCGCGCTCAATCGGGGGTGCATCCCTACAATTCTAGTTTTGCCCCTCCGGAGACAACCACGATGGCGATTTACGAATTGGATGGCATTGCCCCGCGCCTTGGCGAAGGCGCATGGGTCGCGGACAGCGCCCAGGTCATGGGCAATGTCGAACTGGCAGAGAACGCGAGCGTCTGGTTCGGCGCCGTGCTGCGCGGCGACACCGAGGTGCTGACCATCGGGCGCAACAGCAACATCCAGGACCTGTCGGTGCTGCACGCCGACATCGGCTGCCCGCTGACCATCGGCGACAACGTGACGGTGGGGCACCAGGTGATGCTGCACGGCTGCACCATCGGCGACAACTCGCTGATCGGCATCCAGGCGGTGGTCTTGAATAACGCCAAGATCGGCCGCAATTCGATCGTTGGCGCCGGCAGCGTCGTGACCGAGGGCAAGGAGTTTCCCGACAACTCCCTCATCATCGGCTCGCCCGCCAAGGTGGTGCGCACGCTCGACGATGCGGCCGCCGCCAAGCTGCGGCAAAGCGCCGAGCACTATGTAGAAAACGCCCATCGCTTTGCGAAGGGCCTGAAAAAAATCGCCTGACCCGCGCAGGCACAGACAGAAAGATTCCGTTTTGAGCGAGCTGCACAAATTCCTGTTCGATGGCCTGCCGGTGCGCGGCATGATCGTGCGCCTGACGGATGCGTGGCAGGAGATCCTTGCGCGGCGCGCCTCCAACACCGCCACCGGCCCGTACCCGCCGCCGGTGGCCGAACTGCTGGGCGAGATGACGGCCGCGGCCACGCTGATGCAGGCCAACATCAAGTTCAACGGCGCACTCATCCTGCAGATCTTCGGCGACGGCCCCGTGAAGGTGGCCGTGGCCGAGGCCAAGCCCGACCTGAGCCTGCGCGCCACTGCCAAGGTGATCGGCGACCTGCCGGCCGACGCGCGCCTGCCTGACATGGTCAACGTGAACAACAAGGGCCGCTGCGCCATCACGCTCGACCCGAAAGACAAGCTGCCCGGCACCACGCCGTACCAGGGCGTCGTGCCGCTGTTCGGCGACGACGGCCAGAAGCTGGGCAAGCTCAGCGACGTGCTGCAGCACTACATGCTGCAAAGCGAGCAGCTCGACACCACGCTGGTGCTTGCCGCCGACGACAAGGTGGCGGCCGGCCTGCTGATCCAGCGCCTGCCCATCAAGGGCGAGGGCAACCTCGAAGGCACCTCGCAGCAGGTGCACGACGAGGCGCACCAGGACCAGATCGGCCGCAACGAGGAATACAACCGCATCTCGATCCTGGCGTCGAGCCTCACGCGCGACGAGCTGCTCACGCTCGACGTCGAGACCATCCTGCGCCGTCTGTTCTGGGAAGAGAAGCTGCTGCGCTTCGAGCCGCAGGCGGGCCTGCTGGGCCCGCACTTCGCCTGCACTTGCGGCCGCGAGCGCGTGGCGCAGATGATCCGCGGGCTCGGCGTGGAAGAGGCCGAGGAAATCCTCGCCGAGCGCGGCGACATCGAGGTCGGCTGCGACTTCTGCGGCAAGCAGTACCGCTTCGACGCGGTCGACACCGCGCAGCTGTTCAAGCCGCTGGGCGACCAGCTGCCGGGCAGCCCGGTCGTCCAGTAAGCGCGACGCGGTTCAAGCGGGCTGCGGCGGCTGCCGCAGCACCTTGACCATCGCGGCCAGACGCTCGTTGCCCAGGCCCGCGCCCAGCGCGCGGTCGAACTGCCCCTTCAGGAATTCCGGAAAGCTCGCATCGAGCTGTGCCTCGCGCGCCTGCTTCACGAACAGCCGGCCCGAGCCCGCGCAGGTGGCCATCGAGCTCTCGGGCTCGCCGTAGCGGCCGGCGTGGATGGCCTCGCCCTCGGCCTGGATCATTTCGCCGAGCACCGGCGAGATCGCGCCGATCATCTGAGAGAACCCGTCCACCGGCAGCCCTTCGGCTTCGCAGATGCGCACGCCGTGGAAGAAGCCGCTCATCGCACCGAACATGCACGACAGCGTGGCCAGGTCCCAGGCCGCCGCGTTGCCGATCGGCTCGCCCATGTGCTGGGTGTTGCCGGCGATGGCTTCGAGCAGCGGCCGGCAGGCGGCGAGGGCGCGTGCTTCGCCGGAGATGAAGAGCGGCGTGTCGGGCCGGCCGATCTGGCCCGGCGTGGCGAGCAGGGCGCCGTCGAGGTACGCCACGCCGCTGAGCGCGGCCCAGTCGTCGCGCGCGTCCTGCGGCGTGCCGGTGCTCAGCTGCACCAGCACCTTGCCGCGCAGCGCGTCGTGAACGCCGGGCGCGGCGAGGATGGCGCGCGACGCCGAGTAGTCGGCCACGCAGACCAGCACCACGGGGCTGGCCTGCACGGCGGCCAGGGCCGTCGGTGCGAGCACCGTGCCTTGGTTGAGCAGAGGCTTCGCGCGCTCGGCGGTGCGGTTCCACACCGTCAGCGTGAACTTCGACGATTGAAGGGCGCGCGCGAGGGCGATGCCCATGGGGCCGAGGCCAATGAGGGAAACGTCGGTCATGTTGTGAGGTCCTTGGTGAGAGATCGGATCAGGCGGCCGCCGGCGTCAGGCCCTGGCCCAACCCGCCATCGACGGTGAGGCGCGCGCCCGTCGTGAAGGTCGCCTCGAAGGCGAAGAAGAGCACCGCGCGCGCCACTTCGGCCGAGGTGCCGTGGCGCTGCATCGGCGTGATCTGGTCGCCCAGGCGCATGAACTCGGCGCGCTCCTCGGCGCTCGCATCGGTCACGCCGAGCGTGGGCGTGTCGATGAAACCGGGGCTCACCACGTTCACGCGGATGCCGCGCGTCACCAGCTCGGCCGCGAAGCCCGAGGCCATCGAGCGCAGCGCGGCCTTGGTGGCGCTGTAGACGCTCATGCCGTGCATGCCGCCTTCGTCCGCGATGGACGAGGTGAACACGATCGCGCTGCCCGCCGGCATCAGCGGCGCCAGGCGCTGCACCGTGAAGAACGGGCCTTTGGTGTTGACGGCGAAGGCACGGTCGTAGCCGGCCTCGGTCACCTGCTCGAAGGGCTCGAGCGACGAGATGCCCGCGTTGATGTGCAGCAGGTCGATGCGGCCGAAGCGCTCGCGCACCGTGGCGGCCAGTGCATCGATGTCGGTCAGCGAGGCCGTGTCGGACGCCAGCACGTGGGCCCGCTCGCCGTACGGGCCGAGCACGCGGCGCGCGGCCTCCAGGTTCCGCGGGTTGCGGCCGGTCACGAGCACGCCGGCGCCGCCGTCGAGCAGCGCCTGCGCGGTGGCCAGGCCCATGCCGAGGGTGCCGCCGGTGATGACGGCTTTCTTGCCTGCGTAAGGAGTGTGGGGTGTGGTGTTCATGGCCGTCGATGATCCGGATCGCACGGCTTTCGGTCGCGCACGTTCGGCCATGGGGGAGCACAAACGGCCGACGGCATGCACGCCGCGCGCGGCCCATAATGTTTCGATGAGCGATACCGATCTGGACACCGATCTGCACGGGCACGGTGGTGCGGCGTCCGAGGTGGCGCTGTCGGCCGACAGCTTCGTCGCGCCGCCCGCCACCGACAGCCTGCGCGTCGACGTGCGCCAGACCCCCGGCGGCGTGGTCGGCTACGAGGCGCTGCCCGACCACCGCCTCAAGCTGCACGCGGGCGCGCCGGTGGCGGGCGCCTGCCAGTTCCACCGCTTTCTCTACACGCGCGGCGACCTCGACATCCTGCCGGCCGGCAGCACCGACATCTGGCATGAAGAGTCGCCGAGCACCTCGGTCGTGGTGCGCATGGCGCCCGCGCTGCTGGTGCGCACGGCCGACGAGATGGGCCTGCCGGCCGAGCGCGCGGTGCTCGGCGAACGCCACCAGTTCCGCGACCCGCAGATCGAGCACATCGCCTGGGCGCTCGACGCCGAACGGCGCGCGGGCTTTCCCAATGGCCGGCTCTACACCGACAGCCTGGGCACCGCGCTCGCGGTGCAGCTGATCGCGGCCGGCCTGCAAGTGGCGCCGTCACCCGCACAGGGGTTGACGCGGTTGCAACTGAAGCGCGTCACGGAGTTCATCGAGGCGCACCTGGACGGCGACCTGTCGCTGGCCGCGCTGGCCGAGGTTGCGGGCCTGAGCGCCTCGCACCTGAAGACGCAGTTCAAGCGCTCCACCGGGCAGGCGGTGCATGCCTACGTGGTGCACCGCCGCGTCGACCGCGCGCGCAGCCTGCTGCTGAACAGCGAGATGCCCGCGAGCCTTGTGGCGCTCGAGAGCGGCTTCTCGCACCAGAGCCACATGGCGCGCTGCATGCGCCGCGTGCTGGGCCTCACGCCCGGCGAGGTGCGGCGCGCGGCCTGAGTTCAGCGGGCTTCGTCGTCGAAGCCGCCGAATGCGATGTCGGGCGCGCTCGTGTTGTGCTTGGAGGGCAGGGTGCGGCCGAAGCGCACTTGCGTGGCGTTCAGCGTCTTCACCTCGGGCAGCGGCAGCGCCTGCTCGGCCGCCTGCGGCGAGGCCTGCCAGCGCACCTCGCTCATGTCGGCGTTGTCGGGCGTCACGTACATCGAACGCAGCACCGCGAAGGGCTGCTTGGCGCTCGCCGTGGGCTTGGAGAGCGTCACGTCGAGCGCGGTGCGGGTGCGGCTGATCTCGGTCACGCGCGCCACAGCGCTGCCGCCGTCGGCGAAGCGCAGGTGGATGGCCAGCGGCTGGGGCACGACGCGGATCGACGCGATGTCCACCACCGGCCGCCCGGCCTGCACGACCGGGCCGAGCAGGAACGACGAACCGTACACGCCGTCGCCGAAGCGCGCCTCGGGCAGCGGCTTGAGGCGCCAGTAGCCGTCGGACGGGTAGAGCACGATGGCCTCGAGCGCCTTGCCGTTTTCCTTCTTGAACACCTGCAGCAGGTGAAAGCCGCGGTCGTGGCGCATGCCGACCTGCACCGGCACGCGCGCCGGCCGCCAGAAGGTCGGCAGCGTCATGCCGACGATGCGCCACTGTGCGTTGTCGAGCAGCACGACGGTGCGTTGCTTGAAACGGTGCGCCGGGTCGGTGGGGTGCGCGCCGCCGTCGAAATTGCAGCCCGAGAAATCGGGCGCGGTGACGTCGTTGCCGATGCTGCCGAGGTAGCTCGGCTGCAGTGCTTCGATGCGCAGGCGGCGGATGCCGTCGCCGCGCAGCACCATCGACACGTTGTCTTCCTCGGCGCAGGCCGTGGGGGTGGTGGCGTTCTCGACGGTGGCGGCAACGGGGGCTGCAGAAGCCGCGCTGGCGGTCAGCAGCAGGGCGAGGAAAGCGGCGGCGGGAGCGCGCGAGGCAAGGCGCGCAGCGGTCGAAACGGGCATCGGGTCTCCGGTGAAGGGGAGAGGGCGCGCGAACGCGCAGGAGCCGGAAGGCTCAGGGCGGGTCGCGGCGCGCCATCAGGTCGCTGAAGAGCTTATGTTCGCATTCCGGGTCGGAACACTTCTCGCAAGGCCATGTCCACGAGGCGGGCTTGGCATCGCGGCGGGTGCGCGTGCGGGCGCGGCCTTCGTTGCCGGCGATGGTGTTGATCGCGTTCCATGCGTTCGCCAGCCGTTCTCCACCGCTGCCATGCACCACGGCGTACGAGAGTCCGGCGCGCGTGAGCGCGGCGCGCACCAGCGTGTCGGTCGGCTGGCGCGCATGCGGGCCGTCGCGCATGTCGTCGGCCACCCAGGGCAGGTCGAGCGCGGTGAGCAGCGTGATGGCATAGCGCCGCTGTGCGGCGAGGGCGCTGTCGTACAGCGAGGTGTCGGCGAACAGCTGCTCGCTGTAGACCGCCGTCATGAGCGCCGTGGTGTCGGCCACCACCACGCCCGTGGCGGCAGCGGCGTCGATGCGGCGCCTCTGTTCGTCGGCGATGGCCTGTTGCTCGTCGGGGCGGGGCGTGCGGCCCTCGCGCTCGCACCATTCGCGCAGGTACTCGCCCACCAGCGTGACGGGCGTGCCGCGGTCCTGCAGGCGCTGTGCGATGGCGCGCGAGAGCTCGGTCTTGCCCGTGCTCTCGGCGCCCACGAGCGCGATGACGCAGCCGGTCGGCAGGTTCGGCGTCATGCCGGCACCGCCTTCGTCGTGGCCTTCGGCAGGCGTCGCTGCCATGCCAGGAAGCCGGCCACGCTGAGCACGGCGAACACCGCGTACAGCGCTGTCGTGAGCCACAGGCCCTTGTGGATGAACAGGCCCACGCTGACCACGTTCACGGCCAGCCAGATGAGCCAGTTCTCGATGAACTTGCGTCCGAGCAGGAATTGCCCGACCAGGCTCAGGCCGGTGACGAAGCCGTCCCACCAGGGCACGTCGGTGTTGGTGAAGCGACGCAGGAAGAGGGCGACCACGGGCCACGCAATGGCGCAGGCCACGAGGGCGTATGCGGTGCCGCGCGGCGACAGCCGGCTGACCCGCAAGGCGCTGCCGTCGGCGCGAAAGCCGCGCAGCCATTGCGCCCAGCCCCACAGGGCGACGAAAGCGAAGAAGACTTGAAGGGCGGCGTCGCCGTAGATGCGCGCGTTGGCGAACACCACCACGTAGAGCAGCGAGCTGACGATGGCCAGCGGCCAGCCCCAGTGGATCTCGCGCATGTTGCAGCCGACCATCGCGAGCGCGAGCACGGCGGCGACGAGCTCGAGCCAGGTGACGGGAGAACCCCACAGCGCAAAGGCGGAGGCCGAGAGAAGCTCTGGCATCGAGAAGCGGCGAAAGAAAGGATCAGTGCGCGATCTGCACGAAGACTTCGTTCGGTTTGACCATGCCGAGTTCCGCGCGGGCGCGTTCCTCGACCATCTCGAGGCCGTCTTTCAGGTCATTGACTTCGGACGCGAGCCGCTCGTTGTTGAGGGCGGCCTTGGCGTTGGCGTCCTTCTGGTCGGCCAGCTGGGTCCTCAGCTGGGCGACCTCGCGCACGCTGCCGCGCCCGTTCCACAGCTGCCACTGCAGGATGACCAGCAGCAGCACCAGGATGAGAGGAGGGACGAAGCGCGCGCGCATGCAGGCTGCGAGGCGCTACTTGAGGTTGTAGAACGCGCCGCGGCCCGGGTAGACGGCGATGTCGCCGAGGTCTTCTTCGATGCGCAGCAGCTGGTTGTACTTGGCGATGCGGTCCGAACGCGACAGCGAGCCGGTCTTGATCTGGCCGGCATTGGTGCCCACAGCGATGTCGGCGATGGTGCTGTCTTCGGTTTCGCCCGAACGGTGCGAGATGACGGCCGTGTAGCCCGCGCGCTTGGCCATCTCGATGGCGGCGAAGGTCTCGGTCAGCGTGCCGATCTGGTTGATCTTGATCAGGATCGAGTTGGCGATGCCCTTGTCGATGCCTTCCTGCAGGATCTTGGTGTTGGTGACGAACAGGTCGTCGCCCACCAGCTGCACGCGCTTGCCCAGGCGTTCGGTCAGGTGCTTCCAGCCGTCCCAGTCGCCTTCGTGCATGCCGTCTTCGATGCTGATGATCGGGTACTTGTCGACCCAGGTCGCGAGCATGTCGGTCCAGCTCTCGGCCGTGAGCGACAGGTTTTCGCCCGACAGCACGTACTTGCCGTCCTTGTAGAACTCGCTGGCCGCGCAATCCAGGCCCAGGGCGATCTGTTCGCCGGCGGTGTAGCCGGCCTTGTCGATGGCTTCCAGGATCAGCTGGATGGCTGCTTCGTGGCTTTCGACGCTGGGGGCGAAGCCGCCTTCGTCGCCCACGGCCGTGCTGATGCCGCGGTCGCCCAGGATCTTCTTCAGGGCGTGGAACACTTCGGCGCCGTAGCGCACGGCCTCGCGGAAGCTCTTGGCACCCACGGGGATGATCATGAACTCTTGCAGGTCCAGGCTGTTGTTGGCGTGCGCGCCGCCGTTGATGACGTTCATCATCGGCACCGGCAGTTGCATGCCGCCCATGCCGCCGAAGTAGCGGTACAGGGGCAGGCCCGACTCTTCGGCCGCGGCGCGGGCCACGGCCATCGAGACGGCGAGGGTGGCGTTGGCGCCAAGGCGGGCCTTGTTGTCGGTGCCGTCCAGGTCGATCATCGTGCGATCGAGGAAGGCCTGTTCGCTGGCGTCCAGGCCCAGCACGGCTTCCGAGATCTCGGTGTTGATGTTCTCGACGGCCTTCAGCACGCCCTTGCCGAGGTAGCGGCTCTTGTCGCCGTCGCGCAGCTCGATGGCCTCGCGCGAACCGGTCGAAGCGCCCGAGGGCACGGCCGCGCGGCCCATGGTGCCCGACTCGAGCAGCACGTCGCACTCGACGGTGGGGTTGCCTCGGCTGTCGAGAATTTCGCGGCCGACGATGTCAACGATTGCACTCATCTCTATCTCTTTCTCTGGGTCTCTTGGTGGAGTGGACTGGCAAAAAACGGAATCAAAGGCCTTCGACCGCGATCATGTTCATGATGGCGGCGCCGGCACGCGCTTCACGCGCCTTCAGGTATTCGGGCGTCTCGTAGAAGGCCTTGGCCTTCTCGAAGCTGGGGAATTTGAGCACGACGACGCGGGTGGGCTTCCAGTCGCCTTCGAGCGGCTGCACCTGGCCGCCGCGCACGCAGACTTCGGCGCCGTGCGCCTGCATCGCGACGCTCGACCACTTCTTGTATTCCTCGTACTGCGTCGGGTTGGTGACTTCGACGTGCGCAATGACGTAACCGCTGCTCATGCTTGAAAACTGTCCTCGAGGAATGCGTTTTTCTTGGTGACCCGGTCGAGCGCGACGAGCGTTTCGAGCAGGGCCTTCATGTGCTTGAGCGGCACGGCGTTGGGGCCGTCGCTCAGGGCTTTGTTCGGATCGGGGTGGGTCTCCATGAAGAGACCGGCCACGCCCACGGCCACGGCCGCGCGCGAGAGCACGGGCACCATTTCGCGCTGGCCGCCCGAGCTGGTGCCCTGGCCGCCGGGCAATTGCACCGAGTGCGTGGCGTCGAACACCACGGGCGCTTTTGTCTCGCGCATGATCGCGAGCGAGCGCATGTCCGACACGAGGTTGTTGTAGCCGAAGCTGGCGCCGCGTTCGCAGGCCATGAAGCTGTCTTCGTCCAGGCCGGCTTCCCTGGCGGCAGCGCGGGCCTTGTCGATCACGTTCTTCATGTCGTGCGGTGCGAGGAACTGGCCCTTCTTGATGTTCACCGGCTTGCCCGACTGCGCCGCGGCGTGAATGAAGTCGGTCTGGCGGCACAGGAAGGCGGGCGTCTGCAGCACGTCGACCACCTTGGCGGCCTCGGTGATGTCTTCATGGGTGTGTACGTCGGTCAGCACGGGCAGGCCGAGTTCGCGCTTCACCTTGGCCAGGATCTCGAGGCCCTTGTCACGCCCCGGGCCGCGAAAGCTCGTGCCCGAGGAACGGTTGGCCTTGTCGAAGCTGCTCTTGAAGATGAACGGGATGCCCAGCGACGCGGTGATTTCCTTCAACGTGCCGGCCGTATCCATCTGCAGCTGCTCGGATTCGACCACGCACGGGCCGGCGATCAGGAAGAAGGGCTGGTCCAGCCCGATGTCGAATCCGCAAAGCTTCATGCCACTGCCTTGAGCGTCTTGTTGGTGCTGCCCGCGCCCTTGTCCTTGTGGTCGAGCGCCGCCTTGATGAAGGCGTTGAACAACGGATGGCCGCCCCACGGCGTTGACTTGAACTCGGGGTGGAACTGCACGCCCATGAACCACGGGTGCACGTTCTGCGGCAGCTCGACGATCTCGGTCAGGTGCTCGCGCTGCGTGAGCGCCGAGATCACGAGGCCGGCATTGCGCAGCTCGTCCAGGTAGTTGACGTTGGCTTCGTAGCGGTGGCGATGGCGCTCGGTGACCACGTCGCCGTAGATGCTGTGCGCCAGCGTGCCCGGCGTGACGTCGGAGCTTTGCGCGCCCAGGCGCATGGTGCCGCCGAGGTCGGACTTCTCGTCGCGCGTCTTCACGGTGCCGTCGCGGTCCTTCCACTCGGTGATCAGCGCGATCACGGGGGTGGGCGTTTCCGGGTCGAACTCGGTGCTGTTGGCGTTCTTCAGGCCAGCCACGTGGCGGGCGTACTCGATGGTGGCGACCTGCATGCCCAGGCAGATGCCCAGGTAGGGCACCTTCGATTCGCGGGCGAAGCGGGCGGCCGAGATCTTGCCTTCCACGCCGCGCTGGCCGAAGCCGCCGGGCACCAGGATGGCGTCGTACTTGGCCAGGCGCGACACGTCTTGCGCCGTGATCGTCTCGGAGTCGATGTAGTCGATCTTCACGCGCGCATGGTTCTTCATGCCGGCGTGGCGCAGCGCCTCGTTGAGCGACTTGTAGCTGTCCGACAGGTCGACGTACTTGCCGACCATGGCGATCGACACTTCCTGTTGCGGATGCTCGACCTCGTACACCAGCTCGTCCCAGCGCGTGAGCTTGGCCGGCGGGGTGTTGATGCGCAGCTTGTCGCAGATCAGGCCGTCCAGGCCCTGTTCGTGCAGCATGCGGGGCACCTTGTAGATGGTGTCCACGTCCCACATGGAGATCACGCCCCATTCGGGCACGTTCGAGAACAGCGAGATCTTGGCGCGCTCGTCGTCGGGGATCGGGCGGTCGGCGCGGCACAGCAGGGCGTCGGCCTGAATGCCGATGGCGCGCAGTTCCTTGGCGGTGTGCTGCGTGGGCTTGGTCTTGAGCTCGCCGGCGGCGGCGATCCAGGGCACGTAGCTCAGGTGCACGAAGGCCGAGTTGTTCGGGCCCATGCGCAGGCTCATCTGGCGCACGGCTTCCAGGAAGGGCAGCGACTCGATGTCGCCCACGGTGCCGCCGATTTCGACGATGGCCACGTCCACCTCGTGCGCCGTGCCGATGCCGGCGCCGCGCTTGATGTATTCCTGGATCTCGTTGGTGATGTGCGGAATGACCTGGACGGTCTTGCCGAGGTAGTCGCCGCGGCGTTCCTTCTCGAGCACGGTCTTGTAGATCTGACCGGTTGTGAAGTTGTTGGCCTTGCGCATCCGCGTGTTGATGAAGCGCTCGTAGTGGCCGAGGTCGAGGTCGGTCTCGGCGCCGTCATCGGTGACGAACACTTCGCCATGCTGGAACGGTGACATCGTGCCGGGGTCGACGTTGATGTACGGATCGAGCTTGATGAGGGTGACTTGGAGGCCGCGCGATTCGAGGATCGC
>Ga0207709_10000433_pt1 | contig 39614 bp, 39 predicted proteins | sample KBSM34metaG_FD_184397 | JGI IMG/M metagenome (GOLD analysis project Ga0207709, IMG submission 184397) | Miscanthus rhizosphere microbial communities from Kellogg Biological Station, Michigan, USA - KBS M3-4 metaG (SPAdes) (version 2) | ecosystem: Host-associated > Plants > Roots > Rhizosphere >...
CGCCAGCACCGACCAGACGGTGGAGTTCGCGGCCAAGAAGAAGATCCGCATCGCGACGGCGCAGGGCGCGTCGATCACGCTGCAGGATGGGGACATCACCTTCGAGTGTCCGGGGAAGATCACCTATCACGCGGTGCAGCGCAAACTGGCCGGGCCGACAAGCTCGCCGTATGGGCTGCCGCTGTTCCCGCAGAGCATCTGCATCGAGTGCATGCTGAAGGCGGCACAAAGCGGAGCCCCCTTCTCCGCCTTGCAGTGAGTGCGGCGTTGGAATTCGCGACCGATCCGATCGCCCCCCTCCACCTTGCCCATGCCGTGCAAGCGATGGCCGACGCCCAACCGTCATCCGTCGGCCTCTGGTTGCTGGTCGATGCAGCCTTGCTCGACCCGGCGCGCCTCGCATCGGTGCTGCGCCGCAACGGGTGGTCGCACGTCAATGCGCTGGCCAACACTCCGTTGGAGGCCTATGGCGCAAGGGGACCGCAGCTGGTGGAGCTGCCACTGGACGACGAGGTGCGCGCCGAGGGCTTGCGGCGCCTCGCCACGATCGACCCGGCAGCACCCGCATTCAGCTGGATCGCATCCAGCCGCGTCGCTGCGGATTTGCAGGCCTGCTTCGGCTACCTGGCCCAGGCGCGGCACGACGGCCTGAAGCTGCATTGCCGCATGGGCGATGTGCGCGTGCTTCCGACGCTGGTTGCCACGCTGGCCGAGCCTCAGACACGGCGCGTGGCGCAAGCCATCTCGCAATGGCAATGGTTCGATCGCAGTGGTGCCGTGGTCGGCAACTGGCTTGCTGCTGATGGGAAGGACGATGTGGCCGATGCCCGCGACCATCTCGAACTCGATGCATCGCAATTCGCAACGCTGCTGGATGCCTCGGAAGCCGACGGCATCTTTGCGCAGTTGCTCGAGACGGTGTCGCAACTGGTGCCGCAGACCGACCGGGCAGCGTTTCATCAGCGGCTCCAGCGCGCCCTCGCGGTTGCCACGCGCCTGCACGTGGCAGGCAACCCCGACCGGCTGCAGTTCGTGGTGCTCTCGCTGACCTGCGGCGATGACTTTTATCAGCATCCCGATCTGTCGGACACATGGAAGGCCGTCGCACAAGGCACCAGCCTGTCGGGCCTGATGAAGGGCTGGAGCGACGCGCTGTGGAAGGCGTTGGAGGGGAAGGCTTCATGACGCGTCTTGCTCTCCTGGTTCTTTGCGTGCTGGTGCTGGTGGCTTGCAGCAGCAAGAAGCCGGCGGCTGAAAGCTACAGCGCCAGTCTCAGCCCCTACAACCACACGGCCGACCATATCGAGCCGTATGTCGACGGGATGTTTGGCGGCCATTCGAGCGCGTATGGCGGTGGCGGCAGCTTCGTGTGCTGCATCTCCTATCCCGCCGTATGGCGCCCTGGCTTGAGCGCCAAGGTGCGTTGGGCCACCTCCAGCGGCATTCCAGGCGATAGACGACCGGAAGCGTATGTCCAGCATTGGCACGAGAAGGTCGTGCCCATCGAGGAATACACCGTGCCGGGCGGAATGCTCAACATCCACTTTCTTCCCGAAGGCGAAGTTCGGTTGATCATTTCCAGCAAAGGGGCGGGTGCCAAGAACTACCCTGGCCCAGCCTATCCGGTGAAGCCACCGGATTGGAAATGGTGAGCCGAGGCGAACAACCTATGCGCGCATTGAAAGGCCATACGCCATGAAACGCACGGCGATCCTGACGCTTTGCGCATTGGCTGTACTGTCGCTGGCCGCTTGCAGCAGCAAAAAGCCGGCGGCTGAAAGCTACAGCGCCAACCTCAGTGCCTACAACCACACAGAGAACTACATCCACGAGTTCTATGTGGATGGGGCAGGTGGCGGCAATTCCCGTCCTTACGGCGGTGGCGGCAGCTTTGTGTGCTGCATCTCCTATCCGGCCCAATGGCGCCCTGGGCTCAGCGCAACGGTGGAATGGACAACCTCGAGCGGGATTCCGGGTGACACGCGCCCCGAGGCCATCAAGCCCACTTGGCACAAGAGAGTTGTCTCGATCGATCGGTATGACGTCCCAGGCAGCACGCTCAACGTGCATTTCCTTTCCGAGGGCGATGTGCGATTGGTCATCTCCAGCAAGGGCTCCGGTGTCAAGGGCTACCCCGGCCCCGACTACCCGGTGAAGCCGCCGAGCTGGAAGTGGTGAGTCAAGGCAAACAAGAATTTTCGGAAACCCGACGAACAACACGTGAACGCATTGAAAGGCCACACGCCATGAAACGCCCAACGATCCTGACGCTTTGTGCACTGGCACTGCTGACGCTGCCACTGGTGGCTTGCAGCAGCAAGAAGCCGGCCGCCGAAAGCTACAGCGCCAACATCAGCGCCTACAACCACACGGAGGACTACATCCACCAGTTTTACGTGGATGGGGCCGGCGGCGGCAACTCGCGTCCGTATGGCGGGGGGGGCAGCTTTGTGTGCTGCGTCTCCTTTCCGGCGAAGTGGCGCGCCGGTCTCCACGCAACAGTGAAGTGGACGACCTCCAGCGGAATCCCGGGCGATACGCGACCTGATGCGATCAAGCCTCGCTGGCACGAAAAAATCGTGCCCATCGAAAAGTACGACGAGCCCGGTGGTCTCTTGAACGTGCACTTCCTGCCGAACAACGAGGTGCGGTTGATCATTTCCAACAAGAGAGCCGGCGCCAAGGACTATCCCGGCCCGGCCTACCCAGTGAAGCCTGCGGACTGGAAGTGGTGAACCGAGGCGACCAAGGGATATCTTGAGAGATCTGGGAGCAACACATGGATGAATTTTCTGAAGGCTGGTACGAAATCAGCTTCGACGCCAGCACCTATGACAAGCGCTGCCTCTACTTCAAGACCGCAGAACTCTGTACGGCCGAGTGCATCCTCAAGGAATCGGGGCTGCAGATACTGGTGTGGTCGGAGGAGCCGGGTCGGGCCATCGCGTGGAAACCGGAGTATCGGCCGCTACAAAATGCGCCCGCAGGCGACTGGTGGGACAAAGACCCGGGCGGCACGAACTACCAGCCCGCATTGCCTGGCGACCACTCCCGCGCAGACCGGACTCTGACCGCACGCGAGCTGTGCCAACGCGCCGCCAGCGCCGATCCGAGCAAGGCCGATGCCCTGAGTTGCGCCAAAGAGATTCACGTGGGCCTTTTTTTCGACGGCACCAATAACAACCTGGTTCGCGATGTGCCGGATCAAAGCCACACGAACGTGGTCAGCCTCTTCAACGCGCACAAGGACGACAAGGTCGAGAATTTCCGCTTCTACATACCCGGCGTCGGCACACACTTCCCCGAGATTGGCGAAGTCAAGGAATTGGACGCCGGCAAGCGCTTCGGCACCGGTGGCGAGGCGCGCATCCATTGGGCGTTGATACAGGTCTACAACGCCTTGCACATGGCCTATCACGATGTTCTGTTGATCCGGCCCGAGGAGGCGAAGACACTTTGTGTCGATCAATTGAAGACCAGCTGGCGCTTGGGCGACGACAAGATGGTCAGCATCTTCAAGGGCATTCAGGAGCGCCTGCTCAAAGCCATCAAGGACCAGCGGCCGCGCGTGACCAAGATGCATCTGTCGGTCTTCGGCTTTTCGCGCGGCGCGGCCGAAGCACGCACCTTTTGCCAATGGATGCAGAAAGTCGCCGAAAACATGACGGTCGGCGAGGCGACGCTGGAGCTTCATTTCCTGGGCATCTTCGACACCGTGGCGTCCGTCGGGCTGGCCGATTCGGCGCCGATCTTCCAAGGCTTTCAGGACTGGGCCGATGACACCATGGACATCCATGGCGTCAACCAGACGGTTCACTACGTGGCAGCGCATGAAATACGCCAGTCGTTTCCGCTGTCCACGGCGCGCATCAGGGCCAAGAACTACCCGCCGAACACCAAGGAGTTCGTCTATCCCGGGGCACATTCCGATCTGGGTGGCGGCTATCCACCGAAATCCCAAGGCAAGGCCATCGAGGGACGAACCGCATTGCTCTCGCAGATCCCCTTGATGGACATGTATTTCGAGGCCTTGGCGGCGGGCGTGCGATTGGACAGCAAGTCCGAGATGCAAGGGGAAATACAAGCCGATTTCGCAGTCGCGCCCACCCTCGACAAGGCCTTCAGCAGCTACGCCGCCTGGACCACGGAAGAGGAAAAACAGAATGTCGCCAACGGCGGCGAGCCCGTGCAGAACCGCATGCGCTATCACATGGAACTGTATTGGCGCTGGCGCGCCTCCAAGAGCGACGAGGCCACCTTCAAGGCCATGGCGAGCTATGAAGCCTCCAACAAGCAGGACCGACAGGATCTCTGGGAGTCGGAACTCGACTGGCGTACGGACGTGCAAGCCGCTCAGGTGGCCAACCAGCCCAGGCGGGTGTTCGTTCCCAGAGCGGGCTACGTCGAGCAGCAGTCGCGTGCCGATGAGGTGCAAAGGCGCCTTCTGCGCGCCGTGGCTGCCGCCAAGGACGTCCCGCAAAGCGCCAACGACTTCTTCGACAAGTATGTCCATGACTCGCACGGCGGGTTCTGGATGCTCGGCCCCATCACGAAGGAAAACCGCGAGGACTTCGTAGCCGCCATCAAGCAGAAGAAGGCCACGCACGACCGGTTGTTGAAGGAATCGGAGGCGCAAGGCAACCCGGGCCGTGCAGGAAACATCCGCAATCAGGCTCGTGCCTATGAACTCAACAATTTCGAACGCCGCGTCATCGCGACGGATGCGAAAGAACCGGGAACACTGCCGCTGATGACAGATGCAGATGCGCAAGATCTGCGAGACAACGCGGGCACGACGGCGAAGATTGCATTGAAAATCCTGGGCACCGCCAGCCGCCGCGAGCCGCACGGCCATGGTCGCTACCGGCGCGTGTTCGACAAGAGTTGAAGAAGCTCGCTGCAGGTTCAGTCATCGCCCCGCAGAACCAGCAGCAACCAACTGCCAGGCCATCGCCGTTCAGTGACGCCGGATCAAGATGAACTTGATCGCCCTCGTCCTGGTGGTTGGCACCCTGCCATCGCTGGTGTGCACGCTCTTCCTGATCGGCCATCGCGCACGCCCCCGTCCGTCGTGGGCACCTCGCTTGAAGAAGGCCTGGCTGTTCGTGCTCGTGCTGGCTGGCACCGCGTTGCTCTACCTCGGTGCGCGCTATGTACTTGTCGATGCACGCGATGCAGGCGCACGTCTCGAGACCTACATGGCCGCCGTGACGTTCGCGCCTTGCATCGTTTCAGGATTCGTCGCCCTGCTCCTCAAGCCTTGACGGCCGCCCTCATTCACCCGATGCGCGCAATCGCCGTCCCAGCCGCCACATAGCCCCCCGCCGCCGCCGCGCACACGATGCGCCCCGCGCGGTGCGCAACCACCTGCATCTCCATCTTCATCGCCTCCATCACGGCGATCACCGCACCTTCGGCGACCTCATCGCCGTCCGCGACTTTCCAGCCTTGCAGCGTGCCCGACACCGGCGCAGCCACCGCGGCGGCATCGGCCACGGGTGCGTTCGCAACGCCAGGCGCAACAGCACCACCACCCGCCGACGCCAACCCACGCAGCAACTCCGCCGGCAGCCCCAGCGACATGCGCCGCCCATCAATTTCGATGGCCGTGCGGTGCAGCGACGCATCCGGCAACGGATCGGGCCGCATGCCTGCCGTCTCGTCGTTCGCAAAGTCGGTCTCGATCCAGCGGGTGTGGACCTTGAAGGCGTCTTCCGACACGAAGTCAGGGTGCGCCATCACGGCGCGGTGAAACGGCAGCACCGTGGCCAGGCCTTCGATGCGGAATTCCTTGAGGGCGCGGCGTGCGCGTGCGATGGCCTGGGCGCGCGTGGCGCCGGTGACGATGAGCTTGGCCATCAGCGAGTCGAAGGTGCCGGGCACCTGTGAGCCGGCGTCCACGCCGGTGTCCACGCGCACGCCCGGGCCCGAGGGGGCGTCGAACACGTGCACGGGGCCGGGTGTCGGCAGGAAGCCGCGGCCCACGTCTTCGGCGTTGATGCGGAACTCGAAGGAATGGCCGCGCGGCGCGGGCGTCTCTGAGACCGACAGCGGCAGGCCTTCGGCGATGCGCAGCTGTTCGATGACGAGGTCGATGCCGGTGGTCTCCTCGGTCACGGGGTGCTCGACCTGCAGGCGCGTGTTGACCTCGAGGAAGGAGATGGCGCCGCTCGCGCTCAGCATGAACTCGACGGTGCCGGCGCCGGTGTAGCCGGCGGCCGCGCAGATGTCGCGCGCCGACTGGTGGATGCGCTCGCGCTGCGCATCGCTCAGGAACGGCGCGGGCGCTTCTTCGACGAGCTTCTGGTTGCGCCGCTGCAGCGAGCAGTCGCGCGTGCCGAGCACGACGACGTTGCCGTGCGTGTCGGCGATCACCTGCGCCTCGACGTGGCGCGGGCGGTCGAGGAACTGCTCGACGTAGCACTCGCCGCGGCCGAAGGCGGTGATGGCTTCGCGCACGGCCGATTCGTAGAGGCCTTCGACTTCGTCGAGCCGCCATGCGACCTTGATGCCGCGCCCGCCGCCGCCGAAGGCCGCCTTGATGGCGATCGGCAGGCCGTGCTGTTCGGCAAAGGCGAGCACCTCGCCCGCGTTGCTGACCGGGTCGGCCGTGCCCGCGACGAGCGGCGCGCCGACCTTCAGGGCGAGCTTGCGGGCTTGCACCTTGTCGCCCAGCGTGGCGATGGCCGAAGGCGAAGGGCCGATCCACGTCAGGCCGGCGTCGATCACGGCCTGCGCGAAGGCGGCGCTTTCCGAAAGGAAACCGTAGCCGGGGTGCACGGCATCGGCGCCGCTGCGCTTGGCGATGGCCAGCAGCTTGGGAATGTTCAGGTAGGTGTCGGCCGGGCGGTGGCCGTCCAGGCCGTAGGCCTCGTCGGCGCGGCGCACGTGCAGCGCATTCAGGTCGGGGTCGGCGTAGACGGCGACCGACTGCACGCCGTGGTCGGCACAGGCGCGAGCGATGCGCACGGCGATTTCGCCGCGGTTGGCGATCAGGACTTTTTTCATCGCAGGACTCTCGATCTCAAAGTTCGATGGGGCTGTGCAGGCCGGCCATCGGTTGGAAGCGGACGCGGGCGTTCACGGGGATCTGCCCCGCACGGTCCAGGTGGTGGGTGGCGACCGACGCGATCACGGGGTAGCCGCCGGTGAGCGGGTGGTCCGCCAGGAACAGCACGGGCTGGCCGCTGGGCGGCACCTGGATCGAACCGCGCGCCGTGCCCTCGCTGGGCAGCTCGGCGGTGTTCGAACGCACGAGCGGCTGCTCCGCATTCAGGCGGATGCCGACGCGGTTCGACTGCGGCGTCACCACCCACGGCTGGCCGCACAGGCGCTCGACGGCGTCGGCGGCGAACCAGTCGGTGCGCGGGCCGAGCACGATGTCGAGCACGACTTCGTCCTGCACGGTGGGCAGGTCGGCTGGTGGTGCTTCGGCAGCACCAACGACGGCGCCGATGGCAACGCTACGCACGGGCAGCACATCGCCCACGGCCACGGCGGGCGGGCCGATGCGGGCCAGCGTGTCCGTCGCGCAGCTGCCGAGCACGGGCGCCACGGCAAAGCCGCCGCGCACGGACAGGTAGCTGCGAATGCCAGCGGCGGGCTCACCGAAGGTGACGGTGTCGCCGTCGGCCAGCGCGACGGGCTGGTATCGCGGCAGCGGCCATTGCGCGCCGTCGGCGCGGGTCAGCGTGAGCGGGCCGTCGGCGCCGGTGACAGCCATCACGGCGTCGCCGCGGCAGACGAACTGGAAGCCGCCGTAGGCCAGCTCGAGGCACGCGGCATCCGACGCATTGCCGACCAATCGATTCGCAGCTTGCAGCGAGCGCTGGTCCATCGCGCCGGAGGCGGACACGCCCTGCCGCGCCTGGCCATGGCGACCGCCGTCCTGCCACAGCGCTTGCAAGCCAGCGGCGCGGACCTCGAAGGCACTGCCGCCTTCGATGGCAGCAGGCGCGGGTGCCGCGACAGCCTTCTCGGCCACCGGCAACGCCACCTTCAACGACGTGGCATCGACAAAGCGCACCGCATCGCCGGGCTGCAGCAGCGCCGGCGTCTCGCGCGACAGGTCCCACATGGGCGTGTCGGTCACGCCGATGATCTGCCAGCCGCCGGGGCTGGCCTGCGGGTACACGCCGCTGAAGCTGCCCGCGAGCCCGACCGCGCCCGCGGGGATGCGGGTGCGCGGCACCGCGCGGCGCGGCACGTTCAGGCTGGGGTGGCCGCCGCTCAGGTAGGCGAAGCCGGGCGCGAAGCCGGTGAAGGCGACGGTGTAGTCGCTGCCGGTGTGGCGGCGCACCAGCTCGTCGGGCGTGATGCCGAGCAGGCCGGCCACTTCGGCGATGTCTTCGCCGTCGTAGCGCACGGGAATCTCGATGCGCTTGTCGATGCGCGTCTCGCGGGCGTCGAGCTTTCGCTGGCGCACGGCGTGTGCCAGCGCAGCCGCCGACAGCACGGCGGGCCGGAAGGTGATGAGGATGGTGCGCGCGGCGGGCACCAGCTCGTCGATGCCGGCGACAGGCTCGGCGCGCAGCGAGGCCAGCAGCGCGAGGGTCTGCGCCAGGTCGTCGAGCTCGACCAGCACGGCATTGAGGTTGACGCGAAGAAAGCGCATCGACGTCGTCATGCGGTCGCTGCCTCGGTGAAGGGGCGGACCGTCACGCCGGCCTGCACGAGCCGCTCGCGCACGCGGCGCGCCATCTCGACCGCGCCGGGGCTGTCGCCGTGCACGCAGATCGAATCGGCGCGGATGCGCACCACGCTGCCGTCGATGGCGGTGACGGTGCCTTCGTTGGCCAGCCGCAGCATGCGCTCGGCCACGTCGTTCGCGTCGTGCAGCACGGCGCCGGGTTCGCGGCGCGACACCAGCGTGCCTTGCGGCGTGTAGGCGCGGTCGGCAAAGGCCTCGGCCACCACGCGCAGGCCCTGGGCTTCGGCCCAGTCCACGAGCGGCGAGCCTGCGAGCGCGACGAGCACGAGGCTGGCGTCGATCTCGCGCAGGGCGGCGATCACGTCGCGCGCCTGGCGCTCGTCGTGCGCGATGGTGTTGTACAGCGCGCCGTGCGGCTTCACGTAGCGCACCTCGGTGCCGGCCGCGGCGGCCAGGCCCTTCAGGGCGCCGATCTGGTAGATCACGTCGGCGCGCAGGTCGGCGCTGTCGACGTCCATGTTGCGGCGGCCGAAGCCGACGAGGTCGCGGTAGGCCACGTGGGCGCCCACGGCCACGCCGCGCTCCTTCGCCTGGCGCAGCGTGCGCAGGATGCCCGCCGGGTCGCCGGCGTGGAAGCCGCAGGCCACATTGGCGCTGCTGACGATGTCGAGCATGGCGGCGTCGTCGCCCATGCGCCAGACGCCGAGGCTTTCGCCGAGGTCACTGTTCAAGTCGATGTTCATCGGTGGTCTCCGGCGTGCACGCACGCCTCAGGAATCAATGCAGCCGGCCGGCGGTCTCGCGCACGTCGTTGCGCACGGTGAGCGCGGTGCGGATCGCCACGCGGAAGGCCTCGACCTGCGCGGCCAGCGCCATGCTCGCCACGCCGGGCTTCGAGGACGCCTGCTCGGGCAGGTACGGCACGTGGACGAAGCCGCCGCGCGTGTGCGCCAGCGCCGGGCGCGTCGCGAGCCGGTGCATCAGCGCGTAGAAGATGTGGTTGCACACGAAGGTGCCGGCGCTGTTCGACACGGCCGCGGGCAGGCCCGCCGCGCGCATGTCGCGCACCATGGCCTTGATCGGCAGCGTCGAGAAGTAGGCCGCCGGGCCGTCCCTGACCACGGGCAGGTCGATGGGCTGCTGGCCGGCGTTGTCGGGAATGCGCGCGTCGTCGATGTTCAGCGCGGCGCGCTCCATCGAGATCTCGGTGCGCCCGCCCGCCGCGCCGATGCACAGCACCAGTTGCAGTGGCGAGCCGATCAATGCAGCGTCGAGCGCGTCGATGGCGCGGCCGAACACGCAGGGCAGCTGCACCGCCTGCACCACGGCGCCTTCGCAGGTCCAGCCGTCGAGCGCGCGGGCAATTTCCCACGCGGGGTTGACCGGGTCGTTCTCGAAGGGCTCGAAGCCCGCGAGCAGCACGCGGCGTGCCTTGGCATCGGTGGCGGTGGTCATGCGCGGTGCCTCAGCGGAACATCAGGAAGTACAGCAGGAAGATGTTGACCACCAGCAGCGCGGCCGCGGTCGGTATCTGTACCTTGATCACCGCGTTCTTGTCGGGCAGCTCCAGCAGGGCCGCGGGCACGATGTTGAAGTTGGCCGCCATCGGCGTCATGAGCGTGCCGCAGTAGCCCGAGAACATGCCGATGGCCGCCATCACGGCCGGGTCGCCGTGGTACACGCCCACCAGCACCGGCACGCCGACGCCGCCCGTCATCACCGGGAAGGCCGCGAAGCCGTTGCCCATGATGATGGTGAACAGGGCCATGCCCAGCACGTACACGGCCACGGCGACGAAGCGGATGTCCATGTTGATGTAGCTGGTGGTGATGTGCGCCACTGCCTTGCCCACGCCGGCGTCGGAGAACACCAGGCCCAGCATGCCGAGCATCTGCGGCAGCACCACGGCCCAGCCGAGCGCGTCGGTCAGGCGGCGCGACTCGCGCATGCCCTGCACGGGCGTCTCGCGCGTCAGCCAGCAGGCCAGCGCCAGCGCCACCACGCAGCCGATGCCCAGGCTCACCAGCGTGGTGTTCTTGGGGTCGAGCAGCAGCGTGCCGCCGAGCTTGATGTGGCTCATGCCCACGGTGCCGATCACGGTGACCAGCGGAATCGCCAGCGCCGGAATGAACAGCTTGTTGCCCAGGCGCGTGGCGCTGGCCTGGTACTGCTCGGGCGTGGGCTCGCGGTGCTTGCCCGCGCCGACGCCGCGCAGGCCGGCAATGACGGCCATGCCGATCGCACCGGCGCCCACGAGCGCGGGCGGCAGCTTGTCGCCGATCAGGAAGACCAGCGCATAGATGCCCCAGAAGAGCGCGCTGGTGTAGCGCTTGGGATGCTGGCGGTCGGCCAGCGTCATCACGGCCGTGACGGCGAGGATGAAGCCGACCAGGAGGTACAGGTGCTGGATCGAGAGAATCATGATGCTCAGCGTCCTTCCTTGGCGGGCACGGCGGTGGCGGGCACGTTGGCTTCTGCAGCGCCGCCCAACTCACGGGCCAGTGCCTGGTCGAGCCGGCGCAGGCGCCAGGCGTGGATGATGAAAGCGGCAATGGCCGTGGGAATGCCCCACATCGCGATGTGCAGCGGCTCCACGTCGATGCCGGCTTCGTGCAGGAAGGTGGTCATCAGCACGATGGCGCCGAAGGCCACGAAGATGTCTTCGCCGAAGAACAGGCCCACGTTGTCGGTGGCCGCGGCGTACGCGCGCAGCTTGTGGCGGATGCGGTCGGGCAGCTTGCCGTAGCGCGTCTCGGTGGCGCCTTCGGCCATCGGCGCGAGCAGCGGACGCACCATCTGCGGATGGCCGCCCAGGCTGGTCAGGCCCATGGCCGCCGTGAGTTCACGCGCCGCGAGGTAGACGATCAGCAGGCGACCGGCGGTGGCCGACTTGATGCGGCTGATCCAGTTCTGCGCGTGCTGGCGCAGGCCGTGGCGCTCCAGCAGGCCGATCACCGCCAGCGGCAGAAGAATGATCAGCGGCAGGTTGCGCGTCTTGATGAAGCCGGTGCCGATGGCCGTGAGGATCGCCATCGGGCCGAAGCCCGCGGCGAACGCCGTCACGATGGCCGTGACGATCACGACCAGCATCGGATTGAAGCGCAGGATGAACCCCGCAATGATCACGGCCACGCCGATCAGCGGCCACAGGGGGACTTCAGGTGTCATGGTTGGTCTTTCGTTGCAATGCAAAACACCGGCGCAGGGGCACCGGTGCGGTCGATTGATGCAAACCTCATGCCAATGAATGAGCAATTCATTTCTTATGAATCACTCATTTCAAACAAGTTGTTGAACAATTTCATGTAGTGTGCCCAACAACAGTGCCTGAATACCCCCATGAAAACCCTGAAACGGGCGCGTTTCGGTGCACGGGCGCGGCATGGCACGGGAGCCGTCTGTTACAACGCAGGCTCGCTGCGCCCCTCTCTTTTCCCCTCCGACCGACCGGCATGACCCGACTGGATTCCCCCGCTTCCCCCACCTCGCCGGCCGCCGGCGCGCTCACGCTCAACGACCGCGTGGCCGAGCTGATCCGCCAGAAGATCGTGAAGGGCGAGTTCTCGCCGGGGCAGCGGCTGTCGGAGGCCGCGCTGGCCGACAGCCTGGAGATTTCGCGCAACACCCTGCGCGAGGTGTTCCGCACGCTGACCAAGGAAGGCCTGCTCAAGCACGCGCCGAACCGCGGCGTGTTCGTGGCGGTGCCGAGCATCGCGTCGATCATCGACATCTACCGCGTGCGCCGGCTCATCGAGTGCCAGGCGCTGGCGCAGGCCTACCCGCGCCACCCCGCCAAGAAGCACATGCGCGAGGCGGTCGAGATGGCGCTGAAATGCCGCGACGCCGGCGACTGGCTCGGCGTGGGCACGGCCAACATGGAGTTCCACAAGGGCATCGTCGAGCTGGCCGACAGCGAGCGGCTGAACGTGCTGTTCGCCCACATCCTGGTCGAGCTGCGGCTGGCCTTCGGGCTGCTGAAAGACCCGGAGTTCCTGCACGCGCCCTACGTGGACATGAACACGAAGCTGCTCGAACTCATCGAGGCCGGCAAGTTCGCCGAAGGCTCGGCGGCGCTGAACGACTACCTCATCCACTCCGAGCGCATCGTGCTCGCCGTCTACGCGCGGCAGATGCCGGACGTGGAATAGGTCGCTCGCGGCTTCGTATCGGCACACCTGCGCGGGGCGAGGTGCTGAAATAATGACCACCCCGCCACACCCACCGCCGGATGCGCCATGACCCTGTCCGCCTACCTGCTGTTCCTGCCCGCCTGCTTCGCCATCAACATGGCGTTCGGCCCCAACAACCTGCTGTCGGTCACCAACGGCGCGAAGCACGGCGTGTCGCCGGCCGTGATCGCGGCGAGCGGCCGGCTCGTGGCCTTCGCGGTCATGATCGCCATCGCGGGCCTGGGCATGGGCGCGGTGCTGGTGGCGTCGGAGCTGGCCTTCGATGTCATCAAGTACATCGGCGCCGCGTACCTCGTGTGGATCGGCGTCCGGCTGCTGCGCGCGCCGGCACCGACCGCGCAGGTGCAGGCGCACGAGGCCGCGCCGCCGTCGATGCGCGCGCTGGTGCGCCAGGAGTTCACGGTGGCGGCCGGCAACCCGAAAGCGATCCTGGTGTTCACCGCTTTCTTCCCGCAGTTCGTGGTGCCCGGCGCATACGCGTCGAGCTACGTGCTGCTGGGCGTGACCTTCCTGGTGTTCGAGCTGGTCGCGATCGCGCTCTATGCGCTGCTCGGTGCGCGCATGCGCCGGCTGGCCAACGGCAGCCGCGCGATGCGCTGGTTCAACCGCATCAGCGGCAGCATGATGGTTGGCTTCGGCTTGATCCTCGCGTTCACGCGCCGGCCGACCTGATCGACCTCAGGCCTTGAGGTACTCGGCCTTCGTGCCGAGCCAGCGGTCGATGTGGCGCTGCGCCAGCTCGGGGTGCTTCTGCAGCATCACCGGCGCGAGCTCGCGCGCCCAATCGAGCAGCAGCGTGTCGGTCGCGAGGTCGGCAAAGCGCAGCAGTGGCGCGCCCGACTGGCGCGCGCCCAAAAATTCGCCAGGCCCGCGAATCTCGAGGTCGCGCCGCGCGATCTCGAAGCCGTCGCCGGTCTCGGCCATGGCCTTGAGGCGCGCGCGCGCCGCCTCGCCCACGCGGCCGCTGTCGCCCGGCGCATAGAGCAGCACGCAGGCCGAGGCCGCCGCGCCGCGCCCCACGCGCCCACGCAGCTGGTGCAGCTGCGAGAGGCCGAAGCGCTCGGCATGCTCGATCACCATCAGCGAGGCGTTGGGCACGTCCACACCCACTTCGATCACCGTCGTGCTCACCAGCACCTGGATCTCGTTGGCGGTGAAGGCGGCCATCACCGCCTGCTTCTCGGCCGTGGGCATGCGCGAATGCAGCAGGCCGACCTGGATGTGATCGCCCAGCGTGCCGGCGAGTTCGTCGCGCGTCTCGGTGGCGTTGCGCAGGTCGACCGCCTCGCTCTCCTCGATCAGCGGGCAGACCCAGTAGACCTGCCGGCCCTGCGAAATCTGCGCCTGGATGCGGTCGATGACCTCGTCGCGCCGGTGGTCGGCCACCAGCTTGGTGACGATGGGCGTGCGGCCCGGCGGCAGTTCGTCGAGCGTGGAGACGTCTAGGTCGGCGTAATAGCTCATCGCCAGCGTGCGCGGGATCGGGGTGGCGCTCATCATCAGCAAGTGGGGCTCGAGGTCTCCGCCCGCCTTGCCACGCAGGGCCAGGCGCTGCGCGACGCCGAAGCGATGCTGCTCGTCGATGATGGCCAGCGCCAGGTTCTTGAATCTCACCTTTTCGGAGATGACCGCATGCGTGCCGATGACCAGCGCGGCCTCGCCGCTCTCGACGGCGGCCGACATCTCGTCGCGTTCCTTCTTCTTCTGGCTGCCTGTGAGCCAGGCCACGCGCAGGCCGCGCTCGGCCAGCAGCGGGTCGAGCCAGCCGACCAGCTTGCCGAAGTGCTGGGCCGCGAGGATTTCGGTGGGCGCCATCAGCGCGCACTGGAAACCCGCGTCGATGCAGCGCGCCGCGGCCAGCGCCGCGACCACGGTCTTGCCCGAGCCCACGTCGCCCTGCAGCAGGCGGTGCATCGGGATCTGGCGGTGCAGGTCGGCCGTGATCTCCTCGCCCACGCGCTGCTGCGCGCCGGTGAGGCCGAAGGGCAGCACGGCGAGCAACTGCGCATGCAGCGAACTCGCCGCCGCGTCGGTGGACGCAGGCAGCACCGGCGCACGCTGCGCCGCGCGCTCCAGCCGCGCCTGCAATTGCGAGAGCTGCTGCGCCAGCAGCTCCTCGGCCTTGATGCGCTGCCACGCCGGGTGGCTGTGGTCTTCGAGCGCGGCGATCGACACGTCGGGCGTCGGATAGTGCAGGAAGCTCAGCGCGCTGCGCAGGTCCCAAGCGCCGCGCAGGCCGATCTGCACCGGAATCGTCTCGTCGAGCAGCGCGCGCGCCAGGCCCGAGCGCACCTCGCGCCGCAGCACCGGCTGCGCGAGCCCGGCCACGGTCGAGTACACCGGCGTGAGCGCGTTGGGCAACGCCGTGCCGGCCGCCTTGACGGTCGGGTGCATGATCTGCCGCCCCACGAAACCACCGCGCATCTCGCCGCGCACGCGCACCTTGGCGCCCACCGCCAACTGCTTTTGCTGCGACGGATAGAAGTTGAAGAAACGCAGCTGGCAGGTGTCGCTGCCGTCGTCGATGGTGGCGATGAGCTGGCGGCGCGGTCGGAACACCACCTCGCACTCGGTGACCACGCCCTCGACCTGCGCCATGTCGCCGTCGCGCGTGTCGACCAGGCGCACGATGCGCGTCTCGTCCTCGTAGCGCATCGGCAGGTAGAGCGCGAAGTCGATGTCGCGCACGAGGCCGAGCTTGCGCAGCGCGCGCTGCACGAGGCTCAGGCCGGTGCCGGGCGGTGACGCCGGCGCGGCGGGGGGAGGCGGTTCTTTCTTGGCGGGCACGGACAAGGCTTCTAGCGTGGACGGCAAAGGTCCGTCAAGGCGCTGCGGGCATCGGGGAACATGAACTGGAAGCCGGTGCGCAGCAGCTGCGCGGGCACCACGCGCTGGCCTTCGAGCAGCAGGTCGGCCTGCTCGCCGAGCAGCAGCTTCACGGGCGCGGCGGGCGTGGGCATCCAGCAGGGGCGGTGCAGCACGCCGGCGGCGACGCGGGTGAAGGCCTCCTGGCTCACTGCACCCGGCGCGGTGACGTTGAAGGCCTGCGCGGCGACAGGGTCGGTGGCGGACTCCGTCATCGTCCACACATGCGCGATGGCGCGGATCAGGTCATGCACATGCACCCACGACAGCCACTGCCGCCCGCTGCCCAGGCGCCCGCCCATGCCCAGCTGCACGGGCATCAGCAGCTGCGGCAGCGAGCCCTGGTGGCCCAGCACGAAGCCGAAGCGCAGGCAGGCCACGCGAACGCCGTGCGCCACGGCCGCGTGCGCGGCCTGCTCCCAGCGCTGGCACAGCGTCGACATGAAGATGCTCTGCGGCGGCGCGTCTTCGGCGAGCTCGGTGGCGTCGCCCTGCGGCTGCACGCCGTAGTAGCCGATGGCCGAGCCCGAGAGCAGCAGCCACGGCTTGCGCGGGCGCGTGGCGATCCACGCGACGAGCTGCTGCGTCAGGCCTTCGCGGCTTTGCAGCAGCTGCCGCTGGCGCCGCGCGCTCCAGCGATGGCCGAGGATGCGCGCGCCCGCGAGGTTGACGACCACGTCGATGGCGTCCGCGGCAGGAATCTGGTCGAGCGACTGCACGCAGCGCACCGCGCCGCCGAAGCCCCAGGCGGCGCCGCGTGCGTCGCGCGTCCACACCGTCACCGCATGGCCTTCGGCCAGCAGGTGGCGCACGAGGATCTGGCCGATGAAGCCGGTGCCGCCCGTCACCAGCACCTGCTGCGGTGTCGTGCCGAAGTGCACCGGGGCCTCGACGGCGCGCACCTGCGCCTGCTTCTGCTGCTTGAACAGGGCGCGCGCCGCAAAGCCGTCGCGCAGGCCCGAGATACCGACGCCCACGCCGCACAACGCCAGGAAGGCGCTGAGCCAGCCGTGCGGCTGCCACACCATCGCCGTCGGTTGCGCTGCCCAGCCGACCGCGCTCATCGCCAGCAGCGCGATGAACGCGCCGGCGTTGATGGCCAGCACCGTGTGCGTCACGCGCTCGGTGGGCGGCAGCAGGCGGCTGCCGTCTTCGACCACGAAGTCCCACAGCGTGAGCACGATCTCGACGCCGAACACCACGAGCAGCACCCACGCCCACGCGCCGTGCCAGGCCCACGCCGACAGCCCGAGGAACAGCGCGCAGTAGATCGACGAGCGCGTGGCATGGATCGCCAATTCGCGCCCCGCCGTGCCGCGGCGCGGCAGCGCCTCGGTGCCTTCGTGGTGGTAGAGCGTGTCGAAGGCGCCCAGCGCGCCTTGCGCCGCCATGAGCTGCAGGGCCAGCAGGTGCGTGTCGATCATGCGGACACCGCCTGCGGCTCCGGCACTTCCTCGAACACGCCGACCTGCGTGAAGGTCGTGCCCATGAGGCAGTGGCGGATCTCGATGCGGATGTTGAAGCGCTCGGGCGTCTCGTTGTGGTGCCAGAGGAAGGTCTTGCCCGGCGTGAACAGGCCCGGCAGCGGGATGCGCCAGCCGAACACCTCCCAGAAATAGCCGTCGCTCTGGAAATGCAGGCTGCCGTTGGCTTCCACGCTCAGCACCAGCTTCATGCCCAGCCCCATGCCCACGTACTCGAGCACCTCGCCGCGTTCGCTCTCGCGCATGAAGCTGGTGAACTGGATCGGTTGGCGCCCGTGCAGGCGGTAGATGCGCTGCTTGTAGATGGCGGGGTCGTCGGGCCGGGCGTAGACCTGGATCTCGACCGGGAAGTGGCTGTCGCTGTAGGGGATCAGCGCACCCTGGATCATCGGCTGCGTGAGGTGCCCGAGCAGCTTGCCGAAGCGCGAGCAGCGCAGCTCGCTGAGCGCGCCCAGGTAATGCAGCGCCTTGCCCGGCAGGGGGTTCTTGTCGAAGCGCCGGCGGATGTCGGGGTGCAGGCCCATCCAGGCGCCGCCCAGGATCTTCTTGAAGAGCTCGCCTTCGGAAGGAGGGGCGGGGGCTGGCGCGACACGCGCGACGGAAGAATCGACCATGCGTCGATTCTGCCTCGGCAACCCCGGGCCAACCCCAAGTGACGCCCGTGATTCCGGGCCATGGGACAATCGCCGCTCTCCGCCTTTTTCCCTTCCCATGCCTCCTTGGCACGGGCCCGTCCGGCCCTCAAGCACCATGCGCGCCTTCACGCTTTCCGATTTCGATTTCCATCTGCCGCCCGAACTGGTGGCACAACACCCGGCCACCGAACGCACCGCCTCCCGTCTGCTCGACGGCACAGGCCCCGCCCCGGCCGACCGCATCTTCAAGGAACTGCCCTCGCTGCTGCGCGCGGGCGACCTGCTGGTCTTCAACGACACGCGCGTGGTCAAGGCGCGCCTGTTCGGCGAGAAGCCGACCGGCGGCAAGCTCGAACTGCTGGTCGAGCGCGTGCTGCAGGGCCACGAGGTGGTCGCGCACATGAAGGTCAGCAAGAAGCCGCCCGTGGGCACCACACTGCAGATGGTCGGCGGCTTCCGCGCCACGCTGCTGGGCCGCTGGCCCGAGGAAGACGGCGCGCTGTTCCGCTTCGGCTTCGAGAGCGACGCCGGCGAAGACCCGTACGCGCTGATGCAGCGCTGCGGCCACGTGCCGCTGCCGCCCTACATCACGCACACCGATTCGGCCGACGACGAGAGCCGCTACCAGACCGTGTTCGCGCGCGTGCCCGGCGCCGTGGCCGCGCCCACGGCCGCATTGCATTTCGACGAAGGCCTGCTGGCCGAACTCGAAGCGCGCGGCGTGCAGCGCGCCAACGTCACGCTGCACGTGGGCGCCGGCACCTTCCAGCCGGTGAAGACCGAGAACATCGCCGAACACACGATGCACGCCGAGCGCTACGAAGTGCCCGAGGCCACGCAGCGCGCCATTGCCGAATGCAAGGCCCGCGGCGGGCGCGTGGTCGCGGTGGGCACGACCACCGTGCGCACGCTCGAGTCGTGGGCCAAGAGCGGCGAGGCCACGGGCGACACCCGCATCTTCATCACGCCGGGCTTCGCCTTCGCGCACGTCGACGTGCTGGTGACCAACTTCCATTTGCCCAAGAGCACGCTGATGATGCTGGTCTCGGCCTTCGCGGGCTACGAGCGCGTGATGGCGCTGTATGCCCACGCCATCGCCAACGGCTACCGCTTCTTCAGCTACGGCGATGCCATGCTGCTCGCACGCACCCAGGACTGAACGACATCATGCTGAACTTCGAACTCCTCAAGACCGACCCCGACAGCCACGCGCGCCGCGCGACGCTCACGCTCAACCACGGCAAGGTCCAGACGCCGATCTTCATGCCGGTGGGCACCTACGGCACCGTCAAGGGCGTGATGCCGCGCAGCCTCGAAGAGATGGGCGCGCAGATCATCCTGGGCAACACCTTCCACCTGTGGATGCGCCCGGGCCTGGACGTCATGGCGAGCTTCGGCGGGCTGCACCAGTTCGAGAAATGGGACAAGCCCATCCTCACCGACTCGGGCGGCTTCCAGGTGTGGTCGCTGGGTGCGATGCGCAAGATCAGCGAAGAAGGCGTGAAGTTCGCGTCGCCCGTCAACGGCGACAAGCTGTTCCTCACGCCCGAGGTCTCGATGCAGATCCAGACCATCCTGAACAGCGACATCGTGATGCAGTTCGACGAGTGCACGCCCTACGACACCAAGGGCCACATCACGACCGAGGCCGAGGCGCGCGTCTCGATGGAACTGAGCCTGCGCTGGGCCAAGCGCTGCCAGGCAGAGTTCACGCGCCTGCAGAACCCCAACGCACTGTTCGGCATCGTGCAGGGCGGCATGTTCGAGAACCTGCGCGAAGAGTCGCTGGCGGCGCTGGTCGACATGGACTTCCCCGGCTACGCCATCGGCGGCGTGAGCGTGGGCGAGCCCAAGGAAGAGATGCTGCACATCATGGGCCACACGCCGCACCGGCTGCCGGCGAACAAGCCGCGCTACCTGATGGGCGTGGGCACGCCCGAGGACCTGGTGCAGGGCGTGGCCGACGGCGTGGACATGTTCGACTGCGTGATGCCCACGCGCAATGCGCGCAACGGCACGATGTTCACGCGCTTCGGCGACCTGAAGATGCGCAACGCGCGTCACAAGAGCGACCCGCAGCCGGTCGACACGAGCTGCACCTGCCACGCCTGCGCGGGCACCTCGGGCGTGAGCTGGAACGACGGCGGGCGCGAAGGCTTCAGCCGCGCCTACCTGCACCACCTGGACCGCTGCGGCGAAATGCTCGGCCCGATGCTGTGCACCATCCACAACCTGCACTACTACCTGAACCTGATGACGGAGATCCGCGCGGCGCTCGACGCGGGCACCTTCACGGAATTCCGCGCGCAGTTCAAGGCCGATCGCGCACGCGGCGTCTAGGGCTTCACGGCGCCCGGCGGCTGGATGGCCAGCGGCGTCGCGTAGGGTTCGATGCGCAGCAGCTCGTTCCTGAAGACCACGACCTGCCTGAGCGGCGCTTGCACCAGCGCCCCGCTGGCGTCCTTGTGCGAGGCGTACTGCCAGAGCGTGAGCTGGCCCTTCTCGGCCAGCATGGCCGCAAGCCGCTGCACGGGCGGCGCCGCGCCGGCGCCCAGCTGGGCCGCCTCGATGCCCACCACGATGTCGTCGCGCGGCGAGATCACCTTGAAGAGCAGCACGGGCGCCGGTGCCTGCGCCTGCGCGCGGACGTGCCGCGCCGCGAAGGCGGCCGGAAGCAGCGCGAGGCAGAAGACGAAGCGGCGGTTGAAGGAGCTCATGGGCCGAAGCGTATGCCTGCCACGGCGCCCTGCCCACAGGCCGGAAGCCATACGCCGGGTGGAGGCCCGGCCGGCACCAGGGACGCCGTCATCCGGTACGCTTGCCCTGTCTTCACTGCGGTTGTCCTCACCCTCATGACCAACGCCTCCCCACCCACGGCCTATACCGCCCGCTACCCCTCGCTGGCCGGCCGCACCGTGTTCATCTCGGGCGGCGCCAGCGGCATCGGCGAATCGCTGGTGCGGGCTTTTCATGCCCAAGGCGCAAAGGTCGGCTTCTGCGACCTCGACACCGCGGCCGGCGATGCACTCGCCGCGCAGCTGCAGGGCGCGCACCCCACGCTGTTCGTGCCCTGCGACGTGACCGACACGGCCGCCCTCGCCGCCGTCATCGACGCGGTGCGCCAGCGCTTCGGGCCGGTGTCGGTGCTGCTGAACAACGCGGCCAACGACCGCCGCCACGAGATGGCCGACGTGACCAGCGACGACTTCGACCGCCTCGTGGCCGTCAACATCAAGCACCAGTTCTTTGCCGCGCAGGCGGTGGCCGACGACATGCGCGCGCTGGGCGGCGGCTCGATCATCAACTTCGGGTCGATCAGCTGGCTCATGAAGGGCCGCGGCTACCCGGTCTACCAGGCCTGCAAGGCGGGCGTGAACGGCCTCACGCGCTCGCTGGCGCGCGACCTGGGCAAGCAGAACATCCGGGTCAACACGATCATGCCGGGCTGGGTGATGACCGAGCGGCAGATCAAGCTGTGGGTGAAGCCCGAATCCGCCGCGGAGATCGATGCGGCGCAATGCCTGCCGGGCCGCGTGATGGCGGAAGACATTGCGGCGATGGCGCTGTTCCTCGCGGCCGACGATTCGCGCATGTGCACCGCGCAGGACTACGTGGTGGACGCAGGCTGGACCTGAAGCGCTTCAACGCTCGCCCCAAAGAAAGAGCCCGGCATGCCGGGCTTTTTGCTGCGTGGGTGGCGGGACGATCAGTCGCGCAGTTCGGCCGGCAGCGTGCCGCCATTGGCGGCGATGCGAGTCATCACCTGCTTGTGCAGGCCGATGTTCCATTCGGCCGAACCCGGTTCGCCGTTGCTGTAGAGGATTTCGCTGGCCAGTTCCTTGCGCGCGGCGAGGCTGCTGTCCAGGCCCAGCAACTTGAGCAGGTCGACGATCGAGGTGCGCCAGTTCAGGCCGGCGGCACCGGGCATCGCGTCCAGGACGGCGGGCACGTCGCCCAGCGGGATCGCGGGCGGCGGTGCGGCAACGGCCGGCGCGCCGGGTGCAGCCGCCGGCGGTGCGGCGACGACTTCAGCGGCGTCGGCCGACGGGAAAATCTTGGAAAAAATCTTGCCGAAAATGCTCATGGGTGTGCTCCGTCAATGTGAATGGGAAAACCCGCGGCACGGCGTTGCGTGACGCAGCCCGGGGTTGTAGCACGACCGTGCGGCGCTTTCGCTACGTGGCCGGCTGAACCGGTGCGCCCGGCGTGACCGATTGCGCAGTGGCGGTCACAGGTGTATGCGGCGCCTGCGCAGCGGCCGAGGTACCGCAGGCATGGCAGAACTTGGAGAACGCGCTCTTGCGCGTGCTGCAGTGGCCGCAGTGGTCGAACAGGCCAATGCCGCAGTGCGGGCAGAAGTCGATCTCGTTGTTCTTCAGGTCGACCGGCCGCTCGCAGCCGGGGCACACGCTCTTGGCCAGGCGGGCCAGCGCGACGTCGTAGCTCAGCTCTTCGCGGCGCACCTGGTCGGGCTGCTGCTCGGCGAGCTTCTGGCGCGCCAGGTAGCGGTTGAGCGCCACGATGGCGTAGCGCCCCACCAGCACCGTGAGCACGATGCCCACCACGTAGCGCACGTAGCCGCCGTAGCTCGGCAGGTAGGGCACCAGCTCGACGAAGAAGGCAAACAGCGCAAAGAAGATGAAGCCCCACACGAAGGGCCAGTAGGTGCTCTTGCGCTTCTTCACGAACAGCCAGCCGGCCACCAGCAGCAGCGGCAGGGTCAGCGCGAGCCGGTAGCCGAACACGCGCAGCTCGACGCGGCGGTACTCGGCGTCCAGGCGCTGCTGCGCGTCGTGCTCCAGCACACCCAATGCCGCGCGCGCACGCTGCTCGGCCTGGCGCGCGTCGAGCGCGATCTGGCGCTGCGCGTCGGCCTTGCGCTGCGCCGCGTCTTCCTTCTGCTTGAAGGCATCGAGCGCCTTGGTGCGCGCGATGAGCTCGGTGTCCTGGTCGGGCTGCGCGGTGGCGCGGCGCGTGGCGATCCAGTTGCCGAAGGTCTCGCGCGCATTGGCGCTGGCCTGCTGCGCCGTGTTGAGCTGCAGCTGCGCCTGGTCGAGGTCGCGCGCGGCCTGCAGCTCGGCGGCCTCCGAGGCCTTGATGGTGGCGCGCAGCGGCTCGGCGGCGGGCTTGTCGATGAAGTCGTCGAGCACGCGCACGCGCTCGACCTGCGGCAGGTCGCCCACGATCGTGCTGCCCAGCCCGATCAGGAAGCTCGCGAACACGAACGCCACCAGCCACAGGCCGCGGCGGAACCACTTCTCGGACAGGCGCAGGGATTTGCTCATGGTCTTACCTTCTTTCTTTTCTTCGTTGCGTCGCTTCGCTCAGAAGGTGTGAATGAATCCGGCGTGGCCGAGCAGCCCGCCCAGGCGCGTCCCCTCAAGGCGCAAAGCGCAGCCATAGCTCGGGCTATGGCGAGCATTTGCAACGCCGAGGGGGCGTGTCTGGGCGGGATGGGCGGACATGGCGGGTTCGTTCACACCTTCTCAGAGCTTGAGTGTGACCGGCGCCGCGCCCAGGCCCGCACGCGGCAGCCAGGCAAACACCGAGTCGACGGTCACGGTCTCGATGCGGTCCGAGAACCGCTTCTCGTTCGGATGATCGTCGAAAGCGATGTTGGCCGAGCCCACGCGCCCGCCCAGGCGGGTCAGCGGACCGAGGTTCAGCGTGGTGGGCTCGTAGCCCTTGAACTGCAGCCAGGCCTGCGCCTGCGCGCGGGTGCCGATGGTGGCGGGTTCCATCGCGGCGGCCAGGGTCTCGATGGCCCACTGGTTCGACTGCTGGTACTTCTGGCCCCAGGCGTAGCTCACGATGCTGTAGGGCGCCACGTTCAGGCGCACGAGGCGCGCATCGGGCTCGCGCAGCGCGGCCATCAGCTGCGCCTGCACCGCCGGCGTGGGCACGGACCACGCGGCCTCGTAGCGCCACAGGTCGTCGAGGAAGAACTCGCCCAGCCCCTGCCGGTAGACCGCGGCCACCGCGGTGCCGCAGTGGTTGAGCTTGTGCACCACGCGCCACGGGCCCTCGTCGGTCTTGTAGGCGATGCCCAGATGCGAATAGCGCAGGCCGTACTTGCTCAGGTCCTGCCCGGCGCGCGCCAGGATGACCACGCGCGCACCGCTCGCATCGAGCTGCTGCGAGGTGCGCTCGGCCAGCTGCATGCCCTTGACGATCAGCGCCGGCGTTGGCCTGACCTGTTCGCACGAGCGGCCGGCGTTCGCCTGCAAGGGCAGCACCGCTGCGACGGCGAACGCCAGCAGCAGCGCGGGGCGCAAGGCGGGTTTCACGACAGTCTTTCGTTGTGGAGCAGTGCGCGGCCGACCGCGTTGGGCACGAAGGCCAGCACCTCGCCGGCGGCCGAGAGCACGACGCCGGTGCCGATCACGCTCACGACCACGGCCGTGCCGGCGGCCGCCGACACGCCACGGGTGGCGCGCCCCATCACCTTGACGCTGGCGCGGGCGCCGTCCGAGGCGCGTTCGAGCAGGTAGACGGTGCCGTCGACCGAGGCCTCGACCGCGATCACGGTGAGCACCGAACCGCCCACCGACAGCGCCGCGGGCACGGCGACCACCGCGGTGGCCGAGGCACCGACGACCGACGCAGCTCCGACCACCGAGGCCACGGGCAGCAGCGACAGCGCGGCCGAGGCCTCGCTCTGGGCCCGTGCGGGCAGCGGCGTCGCGACACCCGCGAACGCGGCGCAGGCGGCGAAGGCCAGGGCGGCCATCGACCGCGCCAGGGCGGTCCTGCGGGAAGCCGGCAGGCTGCGCTGGATGATCGAAACGGTGGAGGATGAGAGGGGTTGCATGAAGGCCTCGCGGCGCAGTGAAGGTGAGCGAATGATGGTTCGCCTTCACGCCGCGAGGCTCGAATACTTCAACCAGTTGCGACCCTGGCGTCCCGCAGTATCCCGAAGAGATACTTTGGGGCGCACGCCTCAGGAGGCCAGCAGGCCGGCCACGCGCTGGCGCAGCGTCTCGGGCTGCACCTCCTGCGGCGCCACGGGGTGCCCCACGCGCAGGCCCACGCGGCTGAAGAGGCCGCGACGGAAGGGCTTGGCCATGGCGACCTGCTGGCCGCCGCGCAGTTCGATGCGGCTGAAGTACGAGCCCCAGAGGTTGGTCAGCGCCATCGGGACCACGGGCGGCTCGATGCCTTCGGCGCGCGCGCCTTCGAGGATCTTCATCACGCCGCCCTTGAAGGGCTGCAGCTCGCCGTCGCGCGTGATCGCGCCTTCGGGGAAGATGCCCAGCAGGTCGCCCTCGCGCAGCACGCCGATGGCCTTGGCAAAGGCCGCCTCGTACGCGGCCGGGTCTTCCTTCTGTGGTGCGATCGGAATGGCCTTGGCCAGCTTGAACAGCCAGCCGAGCACCGGCACCTTGAAGATGCGGTGGTCCATGATGAAGCGGATCGGGCGCGGGCTCGCGGCCATGAGCAGCACCGCGTCGATGAAGCTCACGTGGTTGCACACCAGCACGGCGGCGCCCTCGGTGGGAATGTGCTGATCGTCCTTGATGTCGAAGCGGTAGACGAAGCGCGACAGCACCCAGGCCACGAAGCGCAGCAGGTACTCGGGCACCAGCATGAAGATGTAGAACGCCACCACCGCGTTGGCGATGCCGGTGAACAGGAAGATCTGCGGAATGGTGAAGCCCGCGCCCAGCAGCGCACCGGCCAGCACCGAGCTGCCGATCATGAAGAGCGCGTTGAGGATGTTGTTCGCCGCGATGATCCGCGCGCGGTGCGTGGGCTGGCTGCGCAGCTGGATCAGCGCGTACATCGGCACGCTGTACAGGCCCGCGAAGAGCGACAGCAGCCCCAGGTCGGCCATCACGCGCCAGTGCGCCGGCTGCTGCATGAAGGCGCCCAGGCCCATGCCCGTCACCGGGGGCAGCGCGCGCGAGGCAAAGTACAGATCGATGGCGAACACGCTCATGCCTATGGCGCCCAGCGGCACGAGGCCGATTTCCACCTGCCGGCGGCTCAGCGTCTCGCACAGCAGCGAGCCCACGCCGATGCCCACCGAGAACACCACCAGCAGCAGCGACGCCACCTGCTCGTCGCCGTGCAGCACTTCCTTGGCGAAGCTGGGGAACTGGCTCAGGAACACCGCGCCGAAGAACCACATCCACGAGATGCCCAGCAGCGAGCGGAACACCACGATGTTCTCGCGCGCCAGCATCAGGTTGCGCCAGGTTTCGCTGAAGGGGTTCCAGTTGATGACCAGGCTGGGGTCGGTGGCCGGCGCGGGCGGAATGGCCTGCGCCACGCCGCGCCCCACCAGCGCCAGCAGCAGGCAGGCCACGGCCACCGTGGTGTGGCCGATCTGCGGCATCGCCACCAGCAGCCCGCCCGCCACCTGGCCCAGCAGGATGGCGACGAAGGTGCCCATCTCGACCATGCCGTTGCCGCCCGTGAGCTCGCGCGAATCGAGCACCTGCGGCAGGTAGGCGAACTTGACCGGCCCGAACAGCGTGGAATGCAGCCCCATGAGGAACACGCAGCCCAGCAGCACCACCGCGTCGGCGCGCACGAAACCCCAGGCGGCGATCACCATGATCGCGATCTCGAGGTTCTTGACGAAGCGGATCATCTTCGTCTTGTCGAACTTGTCGGTCAGCTGCCCGGCCGTGGCCGAGAACAGCAAAAAGGGCAGGATGAACAGCGCACCGATCACCAGCCCCGCCATCGCCGGCGGCATCCAGCTGAGTTGCAGCTGGTAGGTCACCATGACGGTGAAAGCGAACTTGAAGAGGTTGTCGTTCGCGGCCCCCGCGAACTGGGTCCAGAAGAAGGGTGCGAAGCGCCGCTGGCCGAGCAGGGCGAACTGGTTCGCGTGGGCGTTGGGCTCATGCACCACGGGCGCGGGCGCGGCGGCGGCGGGGGTTGTCATGCGATGCAATCTCCTCTTTGTCTTCTACCGCTGCGCCACGGGCGTTCCAGTGGCCAAGCCGCGTCATGCCGCGATGGCGGCTGGGTCGGGATTGTGCCGCAGCAGGGTGGCGCGCCAGCCCTTTTCGAGGCGGTACAGCGCCATCAGCACAGGCAGGCCGGCCAGCGACGCCACCAGGTGCTTGAGCGTGTGGCCCGACACGAGGTGGCCGGTGGCTTCGTAGATGGCGTGGTCGCCCAGTTCGAAGGCCTTGGCCACCACATAGAACGCGATCACCCAGCCCAGCTTGAGCCCGACAGCGCCGCGCATCGGCGTGGCCAGCGCCAGCGTGAGCACCACCGCCATGCCGCCGAACTGCACCAGCGCCCAGGGCAGCACGTTGCCGGTTTCCTGGCAGACCTCGGCCGCCAGCAGGCCGGCCGTGAGCACGAACCAGGCGGCCGGCCAGCCGGCGCGCTGGCTGACGCGTTCGCAGACGGCGATGCCGATCAGGCCCGCGAAGGCCACGGCCATGCCGGCGCGGTCGGCGGCGAGGCGGGGCGCGTCGGGCAGCAGGTGATAGAAGGCCGAGCCGGCGGCGGTGGCGATCAGGCCGGCGAAGAACAGCCAGGCGCAGTCCAGCGTGTTGTCCGGCGGGTCGTTGGCGGGCGGCGCCAGCGGGAACCCGGCCAGCGCCTCCTGGTGCGAGCGGTCGATGCGGTTGAGCCGGTACAGCCCCAGGCAGCCGATGGCCAGGAACGGCAGGTTGCTCAGCACGTCCATCGCGTTGGGCAGGTGGAACAGCGGCCGGTTGTCGGCGAACACGGAGGCGATCGCCACGTCGGCGGCCGGCAGCGCCGGGCCGAAGAAGGCGACGAGCAGGAGCAGCGCGAAGGTGAACAACAGTCCGCGTTCGCGGCGTGTCAGGGTGGGCAGAAGCATGGCGTTCCTCGGTGGGGTGGTGGCTGGCGGGTGGAATCTAGTTGCCAGCCCTCCCCCAGGCATCGAGAATCGATACGAGGCACTATTTCACTCCCTTCGGTATCCTTTTTCTATACCTTCAACCCGTACCCTCCCTTCATGAGCACCACCGTCGACCTGGTCCAGGCCCTCAAGAACGAACTCAAAAGCGCCCGCATGACGTATGCCGACCTGGCCCGGTCGCTGGACATGGCGGAGTCCAGCGTCAAGCGCATGCTGGCCAAGAGCGACATGCCGCTGTCGCGCGTCGATGCGATCTGCCGCGCCCTGAAGATCGATTTCGCCGAGCTGGCGCGGCGCGTGGCCGACGCCCAGCCGCTGCTGAAGGAGCTGACGCACGAGCAGGAAAAGGCCGTGGTCAAGGACAAGAAGCTGCTGCTGGTGGCGATCAGCGTGCTGAGCCAGTGGACGCTGGAGCAGATCGTGGCGTCGTACCGGATCACCGAGGCCGAGTGCATCGGCTGCCTGGCGCAGCTGGACCGCATCGGCATCATCGAGCTGCGCCCGCTCAACCGGTATCGCCTGAAGCTCGCGAAGACCTTCCGCTGGCGGCCGCACGGCCCGGTGATGGAGTTCTTCCGCGAGAACGTGGTGCTCGACTACTACAAGGGCGGTTTCGACGGCCCGGCCGAAGGCCTGCTGCTGGTGCACGGCTCGATCAGCCGGTCGCTCGCGCCCGCCTTCATGGAGCGGCTGCAGCGCGTGGCGCAAGACTTCGCGCAGCAGCACCAGACCGACCAGAAGCTGTCGGCCAAGGACCGCGAGGGCTACACCCTGCTGCTGGGCATGCGCAACTGGGAGTTCGAGCTCTTCACCCGCCTGCGCAGAAACTGAAGGCCCGTCAGGGCTTCGCAGCTTCCAATGCGTCGCGCGTGGTGCGCGCGGCGTTCTTCGCCGCGTCGGCGAAGTCTTCGCCCGACGAGGCGTAGATGATCGCCCGCGACGAGTTCACGATGATCGGCGCGTCGGCGCGCCAGCCGGCGCGCACGGTGGCGACCGCGTCGCCGCCCTGGGCACCGACGCCCGGGATCAGCAGCGGCACCGTCGGCGCGAGTTCGCGCACGCGCTCGATCTCGGCCGGGTAGGTCGCGCCCACCACGAGGCCGAGCTGGCCGTTGAGGTTCCACGGGCCCTGCGCCAGGCGGGCGACGTGCTCGTACAGGAAGGGCTGGCCCTCGACGCTGGCCAGCCGCTGGCCCTGCAGATCGGAACCGCCGGGGTTGCTGGTGCGGCACAGCAGGAAGGCTCCCTTGCCTTCGTACTGGAGATACGGCGCGACCGAGTCGAAGCCCATGAAGGGCGACAGGGTCACGGCGTCGGCGCCGTAGCGCTCGAAGGCCTCGAGCGCGTACTGCTCGGCGGTGGAGCCGATGTCGCCGCGCTTGGCGTCCAGGATGGTGGGCACATGGGGCGCGTTGCGGCGCATGTGCTCCATCAGGCGTTCGAGCTGGTCTTCGGCGCGGTGGGCCGCGAAGTAGGCGATCTGGGGCTTGAAGGCGATGACCAGGTCGGCCGTCGCGTCGACGATGCGCGCGCAGAAGTCATAGATGCGGCTGGCGTCGCCCTTGTACGCCCCCGGGAATTTGGCTGGCTCCGGGTCGAGGCCCACGCAGAGCAACGAACCGTTGGTTTGCTGTGCAGCGGCCAGCTTGTCGAGGAAAGTCATGGGGCCCGATTTTACGGACCCCGCCCGCCGGCCTCAGGCCGAAGGGGTGGCCTGCTCCGCGGCCAGGCACAGGTCGGCCCAGGCGCGGGCCTTGTCGGCCGGGTTGCGCAGCAGATAGGCGGGGTGGTACGTGGCGACCACCGGCACGCCGTTGGCCGACGCCAGCGGCACGGCGCGACCGCGCAACTTGCCCAGCGGATCGCGGCTTTGCATCAGGCTCTGCGCGGCCAGCGGGCCCATCGCCAGCACGATGCTCGGCGCCAGCGCCGCCGCGTGGGCGTCGAAGGCGGCGTCGATCGGCTGCGGGCTGCCGGGCTGGCCGGCGGCCACGCCGCGGTGCGTGCGCATCAGGTGCACGGGCGTGCGACCGTCGTGCAGCTTCAGCGCGCGCAGCATGTTGTCGAGCAGGCGACCGGCGTCGCCCGCGAAGGGCTCGCCGTGGCGACCGTCGGCCTCGGGCGGCATGTCGGCCACGACCAGCCAGCCGCCCTGCACCGGCGCCGCGGCATCGGCCTTGTCGGCGTACAGGCGGCAGGGTGCTTCGACCAGCACGGCGGCGCCTTGCGCGACGGGCGGCGCTGCGACGGGACGCGGTGCCGGGGCGGCCACGGGGCGGGCGACGGGCGCCGGGGCCGGGCGTGGCGGAGGCGGCGCGTCGTACGACTGGTCGCGCTCGTCGAGTTCCAGCGGCGGGCCTTCGGGCATGTCGGGCATGCCGGAATCAATGGCCACAGGGGCTTCTGGCTCGGCTTCGACCTCGATCTCGGGTTCCGGCGGCACGGGCCACCAGACCTTCACGCCCATCTCGTCGAGCATGGCGCGCTGTCGCGCGTCCAGGCGCAGGGTGTGGACCGCGGTGTCCGTCATCGCAAAGCTCCCCAGGCGGAGCCTGTTTCGTTGAGGCGCATGCTCATGACGACCGCGTCTTCACGCTTGCCGTCGAACGCCGGGTAGTAGCCCTTGCGCACGCCGACGCTGCGAAAGCCTTGCCGCAGGTAGATGTCGAGCGCGCGCCGATTGCTTTCGCGCACCTCGAGCCACAGCCACAGCGCGCCCTCGCCGCGCGACCAGCCGGCCAGCGCCTCGAGCATGAGCGGCGCCCAGCCCTGGCGCTGGAAGGCCGGCGCCACGGTGATGTTAAGCAGGTGCACCTCGTCCACGCCCTTCATGGCGACGAAGTAGCCGATCAGCGTTTCGCCCAGGCTTGTGCAGGGCGACTCGACACCCGGCGCCACGCCGGGCGCCAGCAGGCACTGGCAGTGGTAGCCCACGGCCATCGAATCGGTGAAGTTGGCGCGCGTCCAGGGGTGCGTGTAGGCCGTCTGCTCGACCGCGCACACGGCATCGATCCGCTCGACGGTGAGCGGTTCAAGACGGGCTTCGACGGACTGGAGGACGGCGCTCATGCGGGGTTCGGCGGAACGGCGGCCGCCGCCTTGATGGCGGCGCGTTCCTCGGTGGTTTGCGCCACTTTATCGCGAACATACAGCGGCCAGGCCTGTGCTGCGGGCACGGTGCGGCCGGCCGCGAGCAGCGCGGGCGCCAGCCGCAGCATGGCGGCCGCCGTGGGCAGCACCTCGTGGCGGGCCGTGGCGGTCGCCAGGCGCGGGCCGTAGGCGGTGAAGGCATTGCCGGCCAGCGCCCAGCCGGGCGGCACCTCGAGCGCCTCGGGGGCGAGCAGCAGCGGCTCGGGGTCGCCGCCGAACGGGCCGGCGGTGTCGAAGTCGTAGTGCGCGGCGTAGAGCTGGTCCATGCGCGCGTCGAGCACGGCCACCACGCGCTGCGCGCCGAAGGCATGGCGGGCCTCGTCGGCCACGGCCAGCAGGGTGTCGACCGGCAGCAGCGGCACCTTGGCGCCGAAGGCCAGGCCCTGCGCCACCGAGCAGGCGGTGCGCAGGCCGGTGAAGGAGCCCGGGCCGCGCCCGAAGACGATGGCGTCGAGCTCGGCCAGCGCGAGCCCCGCATCGGCGAGCAGTTGGCGGATCAGCGGCAGCAGCGTGCTCGACGCCTGCGCGCCGCCCACGCCGCTGTGCGCCAGCACGCGGTCGCCGTGGCGCACCGCGACCGACAGGTGCTCGGTGCTCGTGTCGAAGGCCAGCAGCTTGTCAGACATTCGGACGCCCCATTCCCGCCGGGCACGGCGTCGGGCAGACCGGTGCCGGCGCCACGCGCACGGCCGCCGCCTTGCGCACGCCGAACAGGATGCCGGCCGTCACCAGCGCAAGACCGGCGATCAGGCTCCAGTGCATCGGTTCGCCCAGCCACAGCACCGCGCCGAAGGCCGACAGGCCCGGCACCAGCGCCGTGATCATGGTGGTGCGCACGGGGCCGAAGTGCTGGATCATCTTCGTGAAGGTGATGCCCGAGATCACCACCGAGCCGACGCCCTGGAAGGCCATCTGGAACGCGACCTCGCCCCACGGCGCGCTGCCGATGTGGCTCACGACCGCGCCCGAAGCCACCAGCAAGGTGTAGACCGGCACATAGGTCATGAGCGCGAACACGGTGATGGCGATGGTCGCGCGCACGGCGTCCAGGCCGTGGCGGCGCGCCACCACGCTGTAGCAGGCCCAGCAGAAGGCGGCGCCCATGAACATGAGGTCGCCCTTCCAGACCTCGCCGCCCTCGAAGGCGTGCAGCAGGCTGCGCCCGCCGACCACGAGGTCGCCCGCGACGATCATCGCCAGCCCGATGGCGCGCGTGGGCGTGATGCGGTCGCGCAGCACCAGCGCGGCCAGCAGCGTGGTCCACAGCGGCAGGCTGCCGGGCATCAGCACGGCCGCATGGCCGGCCGGCGCGAAGAAGAAGCCGCTGTAGGCGATGAGCGCGTAGGCCACGCCGCCGAAGATGCCGGCGGTGGCCGTCACGCGCAGCGACAGCGGCGACAGGCCGAAGAACGAGGACACCGCGCCGCGGTGCTTCGTCGCCAGCCACGCGCCCCAGGGCACCAGCACCAGGCTGGCGCCGCAGACACGCGCAAAGGCCAGGTCGAAGGGCGTGAGCGAGCGCGCGGCCGAGGCGCGCGCAATGAGGATGAAGGCGGTCCAGACCACGACGGTGACCACGGCCGCGCCGATGCCGAGCATGCGGGGAGACAGGAGGGGCGGGGAGGTCTGCGGGGGCGCGGCGGGCATCCCGCCATTATCGAGGGCAGGCCCCGGCCGCGCAGGGGCGGGGCGAATCAGCCGGCCTCGTCGGCGCGCAGGATCGCCAGCCCGGCCGCGCGCAGCGGCGCCAGCGCCTGCTCGGGGGCCTGCGGCGCCACCAGCAGCTGCGTCGCGCCTGCCAGCGGACTGACCACCCACGCCGACGCAGCCCCGAGCTTTTCGGACGAGGCCAGCACGACGGTCTCGGCCGCCGCGGCCATCAGCGCGCGCTTGATCTCGGCCTCTTCCGCGTCGCCCGTGGTCAGGCCCGCCTCGGCGTGCACGCCGGTGGCGCCCATGAAATACGTGTCGGCATGGATGCGTGAAATGGCCGCCATGGCCGCCGCGCCGACCGCCACCATCGAATGCCGGAAGAGGCGCCCGCCGATCAGCACCACCTCGATGCCGGCGTGCGCCGCCAGCTCGACCGCCACCGACGGGCTGTGCGTGACCACCGTGGCCTGCAGCGCGAGCGGCAGGTGGCGCGCCAGCTGCACGGCGGTGGTGCCGCCGTCGATGAACACCACCTGCCCCGGCTTCACGAGGCGCGCGGCGGCGCGGCCGATGGCCACTTTTTCGTCGGGCGCGAGCTGCTGGCGCCCGCTGAAGTCGGCCTCGGCCGCCGCGACCGGCAGCGCGCCGCCGTGCACGCGCTGCAGCAGCCCTTCGGCCGCGAGCTCGCGCAGGTCGCGGCGAATGGTGTCTTCGGACAGGGCCAGTTCCTCGCTGAGCGCCTTGGCGACGACCTGGCCGTCGCGCCGCAGGACCGAGAGGATGTGTTGTTTGCGTGGGCCGGTAAGCATGGGCCGATGGTAACGGGCTTGCACGTTATTGCACGAATATTCTTGATATTGCACGAACTCGGTTTTATGCTCGCCACCATGACCATTCACGACCGCGTCCGGGTGCACGAAGTCACCCTCCTGTCCGACAACTGGTACACGCTGCGCACCACCGCCTTCGACTGGCGGCGCAACGACGGCGAGTGGCAGCGCATGCACCGCGAGACCTACGACCGCGGCAACGGCGCCACGCTGCTGCCGTATCACCTGGGCCAGCGCACGGTGCTGCTCACGCGGCAGTTCCGCTACCCGGCCTTCGTCAACGGCCACGACGACCTGTTGATCGAGGCGGCCGCGGGCCTGCTGGACAACGCCGCGCCCGAGGAACGCATCCGCGCCGAGGTGGAAGAAGAGCTGGGCTACCGGCTCGGCACCGTGCAGAAGGTGTACGAGAGCTTCATGAGCCCGGGCTCGGTGACCGAGAAGCTGCACTTCTTCGTCGCGCCCTACGAGGCCTCGATGCGCGTGGGCGCAGGCGGCGGGCTGGCGGAGGAGGGCGAGGACATCGAGGTGCTCGAACTGGGCATCGACGAGGCGCTGGCCATGGTGGCCGACGGCCGCATCGCCGACGCCAAGACGATCATGCTGCTGTACCACGCGAAGCTGCACGTTTTCCCGCCGGGATAATCCGCGGATGCCTCTTGCCTCCCGCCGTGCGCAGACCTTCGCACTGACCCTCGCCCTGCTGGCCCCGGCCGGCGCCCTCGCCCAGCAAGCCCTTCCGCCCTCCGTCGATGCCGCTCTCGCGCGCGCCAAGGTGTCGCGCGAGGCCGTGACGCTGCTCGTGGCCGATGCCGACGCCAGCCGCGCGCCGCGCCTGGCCTGGCGCTCGCAGGTGCCGGTGAACTCGGCCTCGATCATGAAGCTGGTGACCACCTACGCGGCGCTCGACCTGCTCGGCCCGGCCTACAGCTGGAACACGCCGGTCTACGTCGAGGGTTCGGTGGCCAACGGCGTGCTCAACGGCAACCTCTACATCAAGGGCCAGGGCGATCCCAAGCTGGTGCTGGAGCGCGTGTGGCTGCTGCTGCGCCACGTGCAGGGCCTGGGCATCACCACCGTGAGCGGCGACATCGTGATCGACCGCAGCGCCTTCGAGACCACGGTCGAGAACGACCCGGCCGCCTTCGACGGCGAGCCGCTGCGCCCCTACAACGCCTCGCCCGACGCGCTGCTGGTGAACTTCAAGTCGATCAACATGACCTTCGCGCCCGACCGCGCCGGCCAGTACGCGCGCGTGAGCTACGAGCCCCCGCTGGCCAGCGTGGCGATGCCGCCCACGGTGCCGCTGGCGCCCGGCGAATGCGGCGACTGGCGCGGCGCGCTCAAGCCCGACTTCAGCGACGTGAACCGCATCCGCTTCAACGGCGGCTTTCCCACCGGCTGCGGCGAGAAGAGCTGGGCCGTGGCCTACGCCGACCCGCGCACCTACAGCCTGCGCGCCATCGGCGGCATGTGGGCCGAGATGGGCGGGCGCGTGGGCGGCCAGATGCGCGAGGGCCGCGTGCCCGCGGGCCTGAAGCCGGCCTTCGACTTCGAATCGCCGCCGCTGGCCGAGGTGGTGCGCGACATCAACAAGTACAGCAACAACGTGATGGCGCAGCAGGTGTTCCTCACGCTGGGCCTCACGCAGAAGCAGCGCGGCACCTTCGAGGCCTCGCGCAGCGCGCTGGGCCAGTGGTGGCGCGAGCGCATCGGCACCGGCGAGGCGTCGCCGGTGTTCGAGAACGGCTCGGGCCTGTCGCGCGACGAGCGCATCAGCGCCGCCGCGCTCGGCAAGATGCTGCAGGTGGCGTGGCGCTCGCCCGTGATGCCCGAGCTGGTGGCCTCGCTGCCCGCGATGGGCGTGGACGGCACGCTGAAGCGGCGCACGCTGCGCTCGGGCGGCGCGGCGCACCTGAAGACCGGCACGCTGCGCGACGCCTCGGGCGTGGCCGGCTACGTGCACGGCGCAAGCGGCCGGCGCTACGTGCTGGTGGCCATCGCCAACGGCGAGAACGCCGGCGCCGCGCGCGCCGCCTTCGACGCGCTGATCGACTGGACCGCGCAGGACCAGTGACTCGGACGGGGCCCGAGCCGCCCCGCTACTGAATAGGTTCTGCTCGCAAACGCTGCTTGCGCGCGGCCATGGCGCTGCCCAGAATCGGACGCTCGTTCGTTTTCGATACAACTCCAGGAGACGCGCCTTGACCTTGCAGCACCCACGGCATTCACAGCCCTCGTCCTTCCCGGCCCGCCGGGTCACCACCGCGGCGACGCTCGCCGGCGCCACGTTGCTGCTCGCCGCCTGCGGCGGGGGCGGCGGTGGGGGCGGCATCGGCATCGGCTTTCCGCCACCGGGCGGCGGCAGCGACACCGGGCGCGGCTCGGTCGTCACCAGCCCGCCCGAGCAGGGCACCAAGCTCACGGCCGACCAGTTCAGGGCCAGCCTGCAGGCCTCCGACCAGGGCAAGGCGCTGCTGCAGGTCACCGGCGCGCCCAAGTGCGGCGTCGACATGCGCTACCTCGAGTACCGCACCGTCGGCGGCAAGAACGAAGCCACCAACGCCACCGCCGCGATCATGGTGCCCTCGGGTTCCGACGTCGCCTGCAGCGGCGCGCGCCCCGTGGTGCTGTACGCGCACGGCACCACGCCGGCGCGCAACTACAACCTCGCCAAGTGGACCGACACCACCCAGCCGGCCGCCGGCGAAGGGCTGATGGTGGCCGCCATGTTCGCGGCGCAGGGCTACATCGTGGTGGCGCCCAACTACGCGGGCTACGACAAGTCGACGCTGCCCTACCACCCCTACCTCAACGGCGAGCAGCAGGGCAAGGACATGGTCGATGCGCTCACCGCGGCGCGCAAGACCTTCTCGGACATCGGCGCGAACGACGCCGGCTCGCTGTTCATCACCGGCTATTCGCAGGGCGGCTACGTGGCGATGGCCGCGCACCGCGAGATGCAGGCCACCGGCAAGCCCGTGACGGCCTCGGCCCCGCTGGCCGCGCCCTCGGCCATCAGCCTCCTGACCGACTACACCTACCTGGGCTGGCCGGCGCTGGGCGCCACGCTGTTCGTGCCGCTGCTGTCGACCAGCTGGCAGCAGCAGTTCGGCAACGTCTACACCAGCACCAGCGACGTCTACGAAGCGCAGTACGCCACCGGCATCGACACCCTGCTGCCCACCCTCACGCCGGGCACGCTGTTCTCCAGCGGCAAGCTGCCGCAGCTGGCGCTGTTCCCGGCCGACGGCAAGCCGGGCCCGGTGAGCCCCGAGCTGGCGATCTTCTACGGTGCCAACAACCTCATCAAGCAGAGCTTCCTCACGCAGGCGGCCACCGACATCCAGTCGGCTCCCTGCCCCGGCAACGCGCTGCCGGCCACGGCCGCGTCGCTGAGTTCGGCCTCCCCACTGGACTGCAAGCCGTCCACGGGCTTCCGCAAGGCGGCCATCGCGAACGACCTGCGCAACTGGGTGCCGACCAAGCCGATGCTGCTGTGCAGCGGCACGAACGACCCGACCGTGAACTTCCTGAGCACGCGCGCCACGGCCGGTTACTTCCGCGCCAAGGGCATGCCGGCCGCCGCGCTCGCGGTGGTCGACCTGGAAGACCGCGGCACCACCGACAGCTATTCGGCGGCACGGGCGGGCTTCGCGCAGGCGAAGGACCTGCTGGCACAGAGCACGCCGGGCAGCGCCACCGACAAGGCGCGCGCCGTGACCGCGGCCTACCACGGCACGCTGGCGCCACCGTTCTGCCTGGCGGCAGCACGCGGGTTCTTCCAGGGGGTGCTGGCGGCCGGGGGCTGAGCCCCGCGGCAACCGATCAGGCGTTGATCAGGCCGCTGCAGCGCGCTGCAAGCGGTCTTTCACACCTTCCCACTCGGGCGTGTCGGGCGGCGTCTCGACCCAGATCAGCTTCACGCCCTGCGCGTCGAACTCGCGCAGCACCGCGAACAGCTGCTGCGCGGTGGCCGCGGCGTCGTCGGGCATGCGCCGCAGCAGCACGCGCTGCGATCGGCTGCGCACGTTGCTGCGCGTCCACACGGCGATGTGCGCGGCGTTGGCGCCGAGCACATCGAGGCCGGTCTGGATGGCCTTGGGGTCCATGAGCCGCACCTTGGCGTCGGGCGCGTAGTGCGCCTCCAGCGTGCCCGAGGCGCGCGGGTCGGGCGTGTCGAGCACCTCGCGGTCGCGCAGCGGCTCGCCGACGGCGGCTTCGATCTGGTCACGCGTGATGAGGCCCGGGCGCAACAGCACGGGCGCGCCGCGGCTGCAGTCGACGATGGTCGATTCGATGCCCACCTCGCAGGCGCCGCCGTCGACGACGAGCAGCGCGTCGCCGAATTCGTCGTGCACGTGCTGCGCCGTGGTCGGGCTGACGCGGCCGAAGCGGTTGGCGCTGGGCCCCGCCAGGCCGGGCACGCCCTGCTCGGCACAGGCTTCGAGCAGCGCCTGCGCCACCGGGTGCGCGGGGCAGCGCAGGCCGATGGTGTCCTGCCCGCCGGCCGCCGCCGTGCCCACGCCGGGCTGGCGCGTGACGATCAGCGTGAGCGGGCCGGGCCAGAAGGCCTGCACGAGCTTCTGCGCGAAAGGCGGCAGCGGCTGGGCGAAGCGCGACAGCGCCTGCGCGCCCTTGGCGCCCGCCGCCACGTGGACGATCAGCGGATGGTCGGCCGGCCGGCCCTTGGCCACGAAGATGCCGGCGACGGCGGTGTCGCTGCTGGCATCGGCGCCCAGGCCGTAGACGGTCTCGGTCGGGAAGGCGACCAGCCCGCCCGCGCGCAGCACGCGCGCGGCCTCGGCGATGGCGTCGGGGGCGCGGCCGTCGAGGATCATGCGAGCGCCGGCAGGCCCAGCAGCAGCGCGGCCTGCGAGGCGTTGGCGCGCACGCTCTCGAGCGTGGCGCCGGTGAGGGTCAGGTGGCCCATCTTGCGGCCGCGGCGCGGCGCCATCTTGCCGTACAGGTGCAGATGGACGCCGGGCACGGCAAGCACTTCGCTCCAGCGCGGCGACACCGGCTTGCCGTCGGCCGCGCCGTCCGGAAACCACAGGTCGCCCAGCAGGTTGAGCATGACGGCGGGGCTGTGCTGGCGCGGCGCGGTCAGCGGCAGGCCGGCGAGGGTGCGCACCTGCAGCTCGAACTGCGACACGTCGCAGGCTTCCATCGTGTAGTGGCCGCTGTTGTGCGGGCGCGGCGCCATTTCGTTGACCACCAGCGAGCCGTCGGCCAGCGCGAAGAACTCGACGCACAGCACGCCCACGTAGTCCAGGCCACTGGCGATGCTCTTGGCCGAATTGACCGCGCCCTGCGCCACGGTCTTGGGCATGTTCTGCGGGTGCACCTCGGTCACGGCGAGGATGCCGTCGCGGTGCAGGTTGCGCTGCGGCGGGAAGTGCACGATCTGGCCGTCGCGGCCGCGCGCCAGGATCACCGAGCACTCGAACTCGAGCGCCAGCATCTTTTCGAGCACGCAGGGCACGCAGCCGGCAGCCTGCCAGGCCTCGACCAGCTCGGCGCGCGTCTTCACGCGCTGCTGGCCCTTGCCGTCGTAGCCCAGGCGGGCGGTCTTGAGGATGCCGGGCAGCAGCTGGTCGTCGACGGCGGCCAGTTGCTCCGCGGTCTCGATGACGGCATAGGGCGCGCAGGGCACGCCGCAGCGCGTGAAGTGCGCCTTCTCGGCGATGCGGTCCTGCGCGATGGCGATGGCCGACGCGGCGGGCGACACCGGCCGCGCCACCGCCAGGTGCTCCAGCGAGGGCGCGGGCACGTTCTCGAACTCGGTCGTCACCGCGTCGGCCAGGCCGGCCAGTCGGGCCAGGCCGTCGACGTCGGCGTAGTCGGTGTGGATGTGGTGGTGGCTCACGCGGCCGGCGGGGCTGTCGGCGTCGGGGTCGAGCACCGCGGTGAAGTAGCCCATGCGCTGGGCCGCGTGCGCGAACATGCGCCCAAGCTGGCCGCCGCCGAGCACGCCGAGCGTGGCGCCCGGGAGGATGGGCAGGTCGCCCGAATGGCCGGTGCTCACAGCGCACCCCCGCCTTGCGGCGAGAAGGGCGACACCGCCGCGCCCGCTTCGGGCGGCGGCAGCACCATGGCCTCGGCGGCGGCGGTCTGGGCCGCGCGGAAGGCGTCGAGCTTGGCGCGCAGCGCCGGGTTGTTCACCGCCAGCATGGCCACCGCGAACAGCGCCGCGTTGGCCGCGCCGGCGGTGCCGATGGCAAAGGTGGCCACGGGCACGCCCTTGGGCATCTGCACGATGCTGTAGAGGGAATCGACGCCCTGCAGGTGGCGGCTG
>Ga0207709_10000434_pt1 | contig 39610 bp, 60 predicted proteins | sample KBSM34metaG_FD_184397 | JGI IMG/M metagenome (GOLD analysis project Ga0207709, IMG submission 184397) | Miscanthus rhizosphere microbial communities from Kellogg Biological Station, Michigan, USA - KBS M3-4 metaG (SPAdes) (version 2) | ecosystem: Host-associated > Plants > Roots > Rhizosphere >...
CGTTGATCCCATCGTCCATCGCCAATCACGACCAGCGACCTGCCCACGTCTGGCAACGGCCCATCCGCCGGGCAGCGGAGCACCACGGCCCGGAGCTGACAGTCCAACGCCCCGGCCAGCTTCGCAAGGGACTTCGCCCTAGGCGTGCGGTCGTCGAGCTCGAGGGCGATGCGGAGCCCATCGCGCTCGGCCACAAGGTCCAGGCGCCCTGCGTGACCGTCACCACGATCTGCGACCGTCACCTCGACCTCGCAGTCGAAGCCCAGGGCAACGAGCGCCGCCGCCGTGGCCTGGTGGAACGCCTCGGCGTTGAGGTTCGTCGGCAAACGTGACAGCCGCTCGATCACGTCCAGCGGGAAGATTCCCGCCTCCGCGCCCGGAGGCGGGTTAGGGTGGAGGACACCGGTCCGGGCCGGTCCGGGATACGGGCCGGGATGGGCCGGGCCGGGCCGGGCCGGGGCACCCGTACGTATGCCGTTCCGGACGCCGTGCGTGACGGCGTCACCAACAGCGTCCCGGACGTCGTCCCGGACGCCGTTACGTTTGGACTCCTGACGCGCACGCCACTCGGCCGTCCGCTTCTTCGTGAGCTCGCGCTCGTGCTCAACGCCCGCCTTGGCCGGCTGGTACTCCAGAAAGTCGTGGACGCGGTAGCCGCCCGGCACAACCTCCCAGAGCCCGCTCGAGACCAGCCGCCCGACCAGCAGCGTCGGGTCCTCGACATCCGCGAGCCGCCGGACCTGCCCGTGCGGGATGAACCCGTCGGTCAGGTACCGGCAGGCGTAGCAGATCGCGCAGACGTGCAGCCACGCCGCCAGCGGCCCCGCCGCCAAGACCTTCGGATGATCCGGGAATTCGTCGTCGAACCGTGCCCACGGACACATCAGAACGGCCGTTCCTCGTCGTCGTCGTCATCCGCCGCGTTCGTCGCGTCGGCCAGCTTGGCCGCGCGATCCTGCTCCTTCACGAAACGGATCTGCGCCAGGAGATCGGCGGCCTCCTCGTCGCTACACCGCTCGAAAAATTCCTTCGAGCTATCCGTTTGCTTTGCATGCGGCCAGTCGAGCTGGGCCGTCCACTGCCGAAACCACTTGTGACGCTCGTCGTCGTCCTCGTACGGCGTGTCCTTGACGATGCCGTGCCACGCGCCCAGCCATCGCTCCACCTGCTTCCGATCGCGCTTGAACGTCGGCCGCGGGCCGTCGGGCCGCGTCGGCGGCGCCAGGTCCTCGGGGCGCGGCGTCTGGTCGATGCCAGGCAGCGGGGCTGCGCCGATGTCGCCGTCGGCGAGCGTCCGGTAGCCGGCCGCCCTGGCGGCTCTCGGGTGCTCGATCAAGTACCGCTGCTCCTCGCTCGGGTGCTCGAGGATGTTCCCGTCGGCGTCCAGGTAGACGCGCCGAGCGCCGGCCGTGTCCTCCAGGTCCGGCATGCCGCCGAGCCCGCCCAGGCTGAACGTGACGCGCCGCTTCGCGCCCGTCTCGGCCTTCGCGTAGGCGTCGGCGAGCTTCTGGCCTCGGAGCGGGTACTGCTTGCCGTCGCGGCTGGACCCGACGATCGGCACCCACTTCGAGGCGATGTCGGTCCGCCCGGACGGCGTGCGTGCCTCGACCTCGACGACGTGCAGGTCGCCGACGTCCTCGCGGCGGATCACTTTGATACTGATCTGATGAAGGCGCCGGAGCTGCTCGGCACAGCGCGCGTTCGGGTAGGCGACGACCTTGCCGTCGAGCGTCAGGAAGTCGAACGGCGTCGAGTACGGCGAGAGGCCAGCGTCGACGCACCGGCGCAGGAACCAGCCGACCCGCTGAGCGGGCGTCAGCCGAGCCACGTCGTTATGCAGGACGAGCGACTGGACGGCCTCGTCGGCCGCGCGCCCCTGTGCGGGTGTCAGCGCGAATGTCCCATCGTCCCGGCGGGCGAGGTCGATCTCGGTCGTCATGCTGCTGTCTCCTTCTGTGGCCGCCAGCGCGGGTGCGTGTAGGCATTGCGGCCGACCAGGCTCGGGGCCGCCGCGAGCTCGGCGCGGATGCGAGCGATCCAGTCGGGGTCGTCGGGGCCGGCCGGATCGAGCAGCCACTCCAGCCCGCAGTCAGGGTCGCCGCAACGCCCGAGCGGTGCATCGGCACGCTGATCGAGCGTCATCCTCGTCCCGACTTCGCGGCCTTGCGCCGTCGCTTGTCGGCGCAGCGCTGGCAGTCGCCGAGGCCGCTGTGCGGGCTCTCGGTCGTCCCGCAGGTCCGGCACCGCTCCCACTCGATCGCCCAGCCGCAGCTCGATGCGCGGTAGTTGAGCGGTCGATACGGCGGCGGCGCGCTGCGTGTGTCGACGGCGCGCAGACGGTAGCCGAGTCCGATCTGCGTCCCGACCAGACCCTCCCACGGGTGGAGCCGCCGGCGTAAACGGCTCAAGTTCACGTTGATCGCGTGCGTCCAGAGCGGCCGCGGCATGTCGACCGCTCCTGGTCCCCAGACGATCACCGCGATCTCGTCGTGGGTCACGATCGCGTCGAGCCGCCTGGCTAACAGCACCATCAAGCGCGTCTCGGTCCCCGTCAGGGTGATCTCGCGGCCGTCGACGAAGACGAGCAGACGGTCCAGGTCGATCCGTAGGCCGCCCGTCGCGACCACGGCCGCAGTCGTAAAGCCGTTCTCGGCGCGAGCCCTGATCGCGCCATACTCCTCGTGTGCGCTTGTGTTGTGAACCAAGATCTCCGAGCGTCCGAATTGGCCTGGGACAAGCGCCCTGACGACCGTGCAGCGCTCGTCGCAGCCGGACCCCCGAAACATCCGCTCGGCGACGAGCGGCGGCGCCGTGATCGCGCGATTGGTCATGAGCGCTCCCAGGGCTCGAGATACTCCAGCTTCAGCGCGGCGAAGGCGTCCCGCTCCGTCGGCGTCTCGAGACGCCGCCCCGAGACGCGGTCGACGAGCCAGCCGTTGACCGCCCTGACCGTCGGCGGCATCAAGCCTGGCCGTCGATCTTTCGTCAGCGTGCCGACCTCGACGACGAGTTGTCGGGCGAACGCGGCGGGGCCCGTCCTGACGAGCACGATCCAACCAGCGCGCTCTTTTTCGGGGGTGTACAGGTCGAACGGGATACCATCGTACGAAAGCGCCTTGGCATGGGGCCCCCACACCAGTTTCCCGTCCGAGCGCTGCCGCTTCACGATCAGGCCGTCGTCGGCGAGGGCGTCGAGCCGAGCGAACAGCAGATCGACGGTCGTCGTCTTGACGATCTCGCGGAACAGGTCGAATTGCTCGTACGTCATGATCCGCGGGACCGCGACGAGCTCCACGTCGCCGACCGTCTCGGCGCGGCGACGGACCGAGCCGCAGACCATGATCGACTCGCAAACGTCCGCGAGCAGCACCGAGAGTGATCCTGCCGCCGTTGAGGCTGTGTCGTACGGGAGGCGCGTCGCCGTGCTGCTCATGGCGTTGCCGGTAGCTTCGGCGCGGTCGTCACAAGCTCGAACAGGAGCTCGTCGATCTCGTCGCACATCTGAGCGATCACCGCAGCCGAGCCGTTCGACGCCGCGAGCTCAGCTAAGACCGCCGACGCCGCCGCGTAGAACGCCATGCGCGAGGCGCGCACGTCACGCCATGATGCGTCGCGGTCGAGCGCGGACGCGCGGTACTCGTGCCAGTGCTTCTCGAGCGGGCGTAGCGTGCTCATAGGGTCACTCCGTGCGCCGTCGCCCAGAGCGCCGTCACGAGAAGGAGGATGACGATGAAGATCGCGAACGCCCAGCAGAAGCCCGCGAGCCAGACGCCGGCTTCGTCTTCGGATGACGGGAGCGTCGCTAGGATTTCCCGAGCGACGTAGACGACGATCGCGGCGCAGAGTACGCGCATGAGATGTCCTCCTGCTCGGTCGTACGCTCGGGAGCGGCAGCGGCCCGGCCGTTCACGCGGGCCGCCGAAAGCAGCAGGCGCGCGAGCGCGGCGGCCAGCGCGTCGAAGTCCTCTTTCGGCATGGCGGCGAGGATCGCGTCTCGCCGCGCTTGGGCGGTGGTCTTGCGCTGCGCCGACGGGTCCCCATGAAGGTCCGAGCTCCGCTCGGCCAGACCTTCATGGGATCCCGACGCTGGGCGTGCAGACATACGGCCTCCGTCGATATGCGCGAGGTTAGGCGACGGCGACGATCCGAGCTGCGACGGCCGGCGGTGCGATGGCCGCGACGCCGACGCCGAGCGCCTCGGCGAGCCTGATCCACGTCTCGAGCGACACGTCTTCGCCGTGGTAGGCCGTGTTGATCGTCGGGCGCGAGACGCCCGACATGGTTTCCATGTCGGTCTGCGTGATATGCCGCGCGTCCATCACGGACGCCAGCCGCGTCGATGGTCTCGTCCTCGCCACCCCCGCCACCTCCCGCAAAGCCGTTGCGTTTCGTAAAGTACTTGACGACGATATAACCTGCTACGCAGCGTGTCAAGTCGCCTTTTCGTGCGCGTCCGTGCGAGAATGTCAAACGACTTGACACGCCCTGTCATGCGTAGGCTATGGTCACGGCCGCGCCTTTCGAGTGGCGCGCAGACGAGGCGGGAGCGGCATGCCAGACATTGCAACGGTCCTGCAACAGTGGATGCGGCGTGAGCGGCTGCGGCCCCATGAGGTCGCGAAGGCATCGGGTCTCTCACGCGCGCACGTCGGCCTCATCGCGCACGGGCGCGTCAAGCGGCCTGGCCCTGACACGCTCCGAGCCCTGGCAACAGGCGTCGCGACCGATCCGTACGACGGGTCGGTCCATCCAGAGAAGCGGGCTGGAGCGCTCGCGGAGATGAGCGAAGCTGCCGGCTATGCCGATCTTAGCCAGGAGCCCGAGCCAGGCAGCCCCCGCGCCGCCTTTCGGACGCACGGGCTCGCCGACCAGCCTGCCCGCTTCTGGGAGGAGATGGGCCTGACCTATCCCGACCTCGACCCGACCGCGCAGCAGGTCGTACGTGGTGCACTCGAGCGGCTCGCCAGGCGCCCCGGCGGCGACGACGTGACGGACTGGCTGCTCGAGCATCTCGGCCCCAACGGCGCCGCGCTCGACGGTGTGAAGGTCTGATCTCGCCCCGACCGCGACGGATGATGTCCGACTGGTGACATCCGTCTCGTGACATCGGCCGTATGCTGGTGTACCGTACAGTCATCGGTGCGCGTATGTACGACCGTTGGGGGTGTGATGACCTGCCGCCGAGTCGCCGACCCTGCCCGTAGTCCGTCGATGACGGACCGGAGCCCTGGGTTCGATCCCGCGTACGTTGGATCGCATCCCGAGAGCTCGCTCCGCTGCCTGGTGTACCGTGACGGCAACCTCGTCAAGGTCCGGGTGAACGAGGCGTATGGCGCTGCCGCCTGGGATCACGCCGCCCACCACGCCGCGAGCGCCGAGACGGGGCTCGGGTTCGCGTGCGTGGTGGGCGTGCCGTGCGGGTACGATGGGGATCCGTCGTTCATGGCGCGGCTCGCGACGGAGTAGGGGCGTGGGTCAGGAGGCAGCGGCGTCCACGATGTCGTATCGGTCCGTGGTTAGAGTCGGCACCTTGGCTTTGGCGGAGTGCTCAACTCGAACCAACAGCATGCGCGTCGCCGCCGCCTCGGCCGTCCGCTCATCCGCAAGCCCCGCTATCGCCGCCGAGACAATCGACAGCCCCGTCGGCGTCAGATCCCAGTCGATCTCGTACCGTCCACCGCCAACACGGACCGGCGCGACGGACGCGATCAACTGCCCGAGCGTCTCACGGATCGCCGCCGGCTCGGCTCCGTCAAGCGCACGCGCCCAGGCCGGGCACGCCGCCAGGAGCGCGTCAATCGGCGTCGGCGCCGGCCGCGAGACCCGCCCACGCAGCTCGGTCAGTCTCGCCGCGATCCGCTCCAGCTCGTCACGGTACTGACCAGCCGACTCGCGGTACTCGGCGGCGTCGAGCTCGCCGTCGGCGCGCATGGTCGTCAGCGCGTGGAGCCGATCGGACGCTTTCCGTCGCGCCGCGTCGAGCCTGGCGAGCTCGGGCCCCGTGTCGTCGTCCGTCTCCAGTCGCGCCTGCCGCTTCATCTCGCGCAGGATCGCCGCGCGGAGAGCCGGCGCCCCGGCCACGCGAAGCATCTCGGTCACGGCGTCAAGCACCGCCCCCTCGATCAGGTCAGCGCGGACGGTCAGCAAACAGCGGCGACCAGCGGTATCAGCCCCGAGCGTGAGCCCCGCATGACAGATATACTCGCGCCTCGCCGTCCGCGTTCCGCCCTGCGTCCCCTTGAGACGCCCGGACATCCGACCGCCGCAGCGCGAGCAGCGAAGGAGCCCCGTCAGCGCGTAGGCACCACGCGCCTGCTTCGGCATCCGCATCGCCTGCCGATGGCTGCGCGTCGCGGCCCGCCACGCCGCATCGTCGACGAGCGCCGGCCACCGCGCGGCCGGACGGTCAAGAACGGCATCGGGCTCGGCGTCGTCGTACGGGCCGAGCCGTCCGACGTAGACCGGCGCTCGGAGGATCTTCCGCATCGCCTGATACCCGAGATTGCGGCCGCCTCTCGCTGCCTCGGGGAGCCCCTGCGCCCAGATCGCGACCGCACGGATCGACGCGCCGCCGGCAAAGCGCCGCCACGCCTCCTCGACGTACGGGCTTGTCTTGGGATCGACGTCAAGCACGCTGTTGGGCGCTCCAGCCGCAGCCTCCGACTCGGTGCTGGCCCGACAGACGTACCCCCACGGCGCCGATCCTGGCTTGTGCCAGCCGCCGCTCTTGAAGCCGGCAAAAATCCCCTTGACGCGACGGCTCGTATTGCGCGACTCCTCCTGAGCGATCAGCGCCCGCATGTAGTATTCAAGCTCGCTCGGAACGCCGCCGGAGAACGAGACGTGCACGTCGACGCCGAGCTTCGTGAGCTCGTCGTACGCGCGCGCCGACTCCGGCATGTCGCGGCCGAGCCGATCCTGAAACTTGACGACGATCGCGACCGGCCGCCGCTCGAGGCGGAGCGTCCGCGCGGTCGCGAGCATCCGCTGGTAGTCGTGCCGCGTCGGCTTCGTGCCGCTCTGGATATCGCGAAACTCGCCGCCGATCATCCAGTCGGGCCGCGCCGCGTAGGTGCGATTCGCGCCGTCCTGCTCATCGAGCGAGAACCCATCGCGGCCCTGCTCGTCGGTCGAGACGCGACTGTAGAGCAGGGCGACGGTCACCGTATCGTCGAGCGGGAGGAGCGCGCTCATCGCTCGCCCTCGCGCTTCGCTCGTTCCTCGGCGGCGGAGATGAGCACGCCGACGAGCACGCGCGCGAGACGAGCCTGCTCCTCGGGGGTCAAGTAGTCGCTGATGGGTGGCCGCTGCCCATCAGGCGCGCGGTCGTCGTTCGGCGGTACAGTAGTCATATGTCGACCTCCTGCTTAGGTTGGCATCGTGCCCGGCGTCGTCTCCAGCGATGGCCGGGCCTCTCTGTCTATTGTATTGCATCTGGCTAACGACTTGACACTCGCGTCAAGGGCGAACTACGCTGACGGATAGCAGGGAGTACACCGCGCTTCTGGAGGGCGCTATGCATGCTGTCGAGCCGCCGCACGACGAGATGCGCCTGAGCCAGAGCCCGCCGTCATCGGCGCGGTTCACCGACAAGCGGGTGCATCTGTTCAAGGAGGTCGCGGAAAACGCGGCCCGCAGCTTTTGCGGCCTCAGTGAGCGCGGCGCGATCTGGCGCCAACCGGGCTCCGACGTGACGTGCCAGCGCTGCGCTCGGCATCTCGGCGAGCGAGGTGCCCGCCCTTCCTAGCTCGGGCGGTAGCGATAGCCCGTGTTCGTCGTTAGCAGCCAGCGGTAGACGGTGCCGTCGTCGGCGATGCACTCCTCGATATCTGCTGGCGACTGGCCCAACGGCAACCACGTGCTCCGAGACTGCGCCGGTAGCACGCCGTCGCTCTGCATGGCCGTCAGCAGCCCCGAGCCGACGAGCCCCGCCCACGCGGCGTACGGGTCGTCTGGCGGCACGCTGCCAGGCTTCCCCCAGGCCCAGAGCTGATCGGCCGTCCCGTTGAACCTGTTCCCATCGGCCGGCGTCGAGATGCCCGGCACGGTCGCCGTCTCGGTGAACTGCCAGAACGCGGTCTGCGTCCACGGCGGCGGCGGCGCGGGCATACTCGTCGCATCCCAGTCAGCGAGCCAGAGTCCGTACCGTGCAAGCTCCGTCGTATCGGTCAGTCCGTGCGCCTCGGCGAACGCGCGGCCGCAGTAGATCAGCGGCGGGTAGCCGGCGACCTCCTCGACTCGCTGGCACCACTCGAGCGCCCAGCCGCCGAGATAGCCCGCCCCCTGCTCGATGTCGAGCACCAGCATATCCCCGCGCGACAATCCGAGCGGCAGCACGGTCGAGAGGAAGTAGTCGGCTTCCGCGATCGGCCCCGGCCCTGGCAACGCCTGGCCGCTCGACTCAAAGGCGAAGTGATACGCCCCACGGACGAGCCCAGCCGCTGCCATCCCCTGCCAATTGCTGCTCACTGTCGGATTGCGATACCACGCGCCGCCGGACGCTTTCGTAAAGCCGAACGAGCAGCCGGCCTGACGAACGGCCGCCCAATCGACGTACCCCTGATGTGATGAGACGTCGGGCCCGTACGCGGTCGTACTCGGCGCCGGCGCCGTCCCGCCGCCGTTCTCGGCTTCGGGGTGCGTGAGCCGTACGAGGTTGAACGGGCCGAGATCCGCGAACTGCTGGCGGCTGAGCGTCTGGTAGATACCCATGTAGCCAGCCGCAGAATTCCGTAGTTCGAGCCTGTCTAGCAACTCGTCGTACGAGGCGACACCGCTCCAGTGATACCAGGCAGCGCCGCCGATGGCGACGGGGTGCACGTGCTGACCCGCTTCGTCTTTGACCTGGTCAAAGGACACGTTCGTGCTGTTGGAGCTGAGGTACCCGAACTCCGAGTACTGCTCATTCAGCCACCGAGCTAAGCCAGCACCGGAAGCGTCCGTACAGCCCACCTGGGGGTTGACGTAGCCGCCCGCCTGGAGACTGGCCTCCATCCAGGAGTCGTCTGGCGTCCGAGAATACGACCAGAGCATCCACTCCAAACTCTCTTGTGAGCAGTCCCAATTTGCGTTTTGAGGATGCGCCGGTTCCAAATAATTGTAGACAGGGAGCGTTGCCATGGAGGGGGCTGTAGCCAGGATCATCGGCCGACCCCCGACGGAAGCTCGTCGGACGGCGGTCGCATGCGGCGCCGCTGGTCTCTCTCGCGGTCGAGCGCTGCTCTGATGTCGCCTGAGCTTGCGTACGGCATCCCGCTCCGCTCGGCGAGCCCGGCCGCGAAGACGTCGAGCGCACCGAGCATGCCCTCGGTGTGCTCGGCCGCTTCTCGCGAGACGATCATGTTGTCACGGATATGCACCAGCATGAGCGCCATGAGCTCCGAGAGCGTGAGCGTCACGCGCGGCCCCGTCAGGTGGTGCACCCACTGTTCGACGGTGCGCTTCTCGGGGCTCACGATCAGACCTTCTGAATCCAGAGCAGCGCGCGGACCGGTAGGAGGAGTGTCCAGGCGTCCACCGTCGAGGTCGTCGCGCTCACCCCGGCGGTCGTGGCGTCGGTATTCCCGCTCACGTCGAGTGTGAAGTTGTGCGTGTGGTTGTCCGGGAGCGCGTTGGCTCCACCGGCCGTAAAACGACCGTTGAGCGACGACGACGACGAGTCGATGGTACCGGCGACGCCGAGACTCGCGCCCGAGTGGCTATGGCTCACGCCTGGGTGCCCGTGCGACGGCGACGTGTGGCTGTGCGCCCAGGTCGTCCCGTAGCTGTTGCCGTCGACGAACGTGTGCTCACCGACGTTGCCGGCGCCGACGAGCAGCCGCCCGTCAGCGGCCGTATAGCGCGTCCAGCCGATCGGGATCGCGCCCGAGCCGCCGGTCCAGCCGATCACCATGCCGGGCACAATCTCGGTCGCTCCGCCGCCGCCGCCGGACGACGTCACCCAGGCGTCAAGCTTGCCGGCTGCGTCGGCGATCGGGATCGTCCCGGCCGACGGGCTGACCGATGCTCTCGCGCCGTTATGGAGCAGGACGTTCAGGTTATCGACGAGCGCGGACGACGAGACGACGAACGGCGCGATGCCGGTCCCGCCGCCGACGGTTGAGACGTACTGCCCGGCCGAGATGCCGTTGCCGCCCGTGACGGAGATGGCACCGCCGACGCCGAGCGCGCCGCCGATGCTTGCGCCGCCGGCCGCCACCAGGCTGTTGCTCCCGGTGTTCGCCGTCGAGATCGCGCCGTCGGCCGCGATGCCGGCGACGGAGTGGATCGCGCCGAACGAGCCGCCGGAGACCTGGCCGGTCGCGGCGATGCCGCCGCCGGCCGAGATGCCGCCGGGCGTCTGGATGCTGTTCCCGTCACTCCGCGTCGTCGAGATCCCGCCGGCCCCAGCCGCGAGCGTCACGGCCGAGATGCTCGCGGTCGCCGTGAGCGACGGCACGGCGACGGCGCCGGTGAACGTGTCGCCGGCCTTGTTGGCGGGCGTATACCCGATGTTGGCGACGGCCGCGCCGACGGCCATAACGGTCGACGTGACCTTGCCCCAGGCCGTCGCGCTCGGCCCCGACGAGACGGCGACGTAGTCGGTCCCGGGCGGGTCGGCATTGCCGCAGAGCAGGCGCAGCCAGCGCAGGTTATTCGTGACGTTCGTGATCGCCCACGGCGTCGTGATGACCGTGCCCCCGACGGGGTCGGCTGGAGTCGTCCAGGCCATCGCTACCCCCGCGCCAGGTCGGTCAGCATCACGCGACGCCCGCCCAGGCGTCCCACATGCTCGAAATCGTGAACTCGATATCCTGGTCCGTCGCTTCCGCGTCGGCGATCCCCGGCTGGGCCGCGACGCCGAAACTGATGGCCTGCGATTCGAGCGCCGGATTCAGGAGCACGCGGTTCGCGTACGTCGCGCGCTCCGCGTGACCGACCGTCGTATCGTCTTCCGACATGACGTTGGTGGCGATCTTGAGCGCGCCCGTCTGGCAGCGCGCCCGCCAGATCGGATCGCTCCCGAGCGCGTACGCTTCCTCGAAGGTCATCGGCCCTGCCCCCCTAACGCGAGATCGGCGAGCGCGGCGTACGCCGGGTCGGTCCGCGCTCGCTCGTTGATGACGCGGAGCCGCTCGTTGTCGGCCATGACTGCTTGCTGTTCCGCGAGCCGCCGCGAGCGCTCGGCGGCGGCCGTCGCGTCGGCGAGCGCGATCTCGTCCGGCGTCATCGGCCGCGAGACGGGCGGCTTGCCGGAGCCGTCGGCGTTGATCTCCAGGACGAGCGGCGGATCTGACATCGGCGTATCCCCTTCAGCCTGCGCGGTGCTCCGCGCCGAGCGGCGGCGCTTAGTTGAGGCCGTACACCGTCACGATGGTACCGGCCGCGAGCGTGGTCGGGCTCGTCTTCGCAAAGAGCAGCATGGACGTAATCGCGGCCGTCCCGGCCGCCCAGGTCATGCCGTGGACCCGGATCTGAAAGTTGCCGGTGCTCGCGGCGTACATGACGTGACTGACGCTCACGACCGTCTTGTACGTGGTGGTATTGGCGTAGCCGGGGATGACGGCGACCAGCCCGTTGAAGTAGCTCCCGCTCGGCGCCGATGCGCCCGGAACGTAGCCGATGATCGCCTCGCTGGACCCGGGGCTGAGCTCGGCCGCGTTCGCGGTGCTCCCGGCGCCGACCATCTGCTGGCCGAAATAGTTACCGGCGCTGTCGCCGTTGAAGCGGAGCGCGACGCCGTCAACGGCGATCGCGCCGGCGGAGCGGCCGTGGAGCACGAGCAGGAGATGTTGGTAGCCGCCGGCGATCGTCAGGTTCACCGTGGCCGCGGCGCCGAGCGTCGCGGTCGCAAGCTGCACGGGGAGTGCCCCGGCGGCGACGTTCGCGGCCGCGAGCAGCCCGCCGGCGATGACGCCGGCGCCGTCGGCTCGGACGACGTGATTCGCCGTGATCGCCGCGAGCTTGGCAAGCGTGATATTGCCGGCGAGGTCGCCGTTCGCGACCTGGCCGAACGCACTCGCGCCGGCCCCGGTGCCACGGAGCACCTGATTCGCGGCGGCGACCGACGCGCCGATCCCGAGCTTGGTCTCGATCGCCTCGACGATGTCGTTGAGCGTGCCGTGCTGCGCCGAGTGCAACAGCGTCGGGTCGTCCTGCTGCGTCGAGCCGCTCGGGTTGGCGAGCGAGTCGAGCGCGCCCGGGTAGTTCGGCATCGTTACGTCCCCCAGATCGCGGTGTCCCACCAGTTCTGCGGGACGTTCGGCCCGTCCCAGATCGCACCGTGTGCCTCGTCGATCTTCTCGCACCCGAGCGTGCAGCGGACGTCGACGCCACCGGCACCGCTGATGGTGACGGCTTTCGAGTTGACCCAGACGTCCGCCGCGAGCCCGGTATTCCGCTCCAAGAGCGAGAGCCGGTCGGAGACGGTCCGCGCTAAGATCTGCGCCAGGTGCGAGCCGTCGACGTTCCGGAGCTCGATCGTCACGGCCGGGCGCTGGACCTGATACCGGCTGACCCAGGCGTCGCAGACCGCCTGCGCGGCCGGCGCGTCGATCTCCGGCCAGCCAGCGATGTCGAGGACTCTCGGGATCGGCACGCCAGGAATCGGTGAGTAGCGGAGGATCGACGCCGACGTGTCGATCGTGTGCGCGACCGACGTCTGGCCGATCGGCGTCAACGGCTGCGCTCGGAGCTGGAGCCCGGTCGCCGGCGACGCTGTCGGGCCCGCGACGATCGGAGCTCCGGACGTCGCGGTCACGGTCAGGAACGCGGTCAGGCCAGAGGTCGCCGAGAGCGCCATACTGACCGTGCCGCCAGAGACGGTGTAATCGGTCCCGGCGACCGGGACCACGGCATTCTGGAACGGGTCAGATGGGTGCACGATCAGCGTGGTCCCGGTCGCCGACGGCTGGAGCGACGCGCCGTACTGCCAGATCGGCGCGAGTGTGCCGAGGACCCGGCGGTTCGTCGGGTAGCGCGCCGCGTTGTAGATGTTCCGGAAGCCGGGGTCATATGAGAGCGCCGTGAAATAGAGCACCTCGCGCTCGCCGTCGTACGCATACGACGAGTCGTACATGATCGGATCATCGTAGGCGACCGCGCCGGCGCCGCGACGGTCGTAGAACGACGCTTGCGGCGTCACCGAGCGCGCCGCCGTCGTCCGATAGTTGCGGTTCTCGAAGTGGAGCGTCCCGCCGTTCTCGGCCGTCACGTAGAGCGAGCCCGGCCCCTCCGACGCGAGCAATTCCAGGAGCGCCGCCCACGGCTGGCGGTCGTCGCACCACCACCACAAGAGCCGCGTATCCGAGATCGAGATTGCGCGCTGGCTCGACGGCCAGCCGACCGCGTCAAGGATCGCCGTCACGCACTCGGAGACGAGCGGAAGCGTCATCAGGCCGACCGTGACGGTCGTGCCGACGAGCAACGTCTCGATCCCGAGCGTCCGGAGCGTGACGGTTTGCTGGCCGAGCGTGGTGTCCTGCGCGATGTCGTCGATGGCCGTGCGGGCGAGGGTCCGCGTCGCCACGCCGTCGTAGTAGATCGGCGCGTCGTACGCGACGTGCGCGTCATACGCGATGTCCGCGCCGTGGGTGTACTCGACGCGGCACGGGCGGCCTGGTAGCACCCGCTGATAGACGGGCGAGCCGCCGTGCTCCTGCGAGTACCTCCCGGTGTCGTTGCGGAGGATGAAGTCGGCCGCCGAGACCTTCGGCGGCGAGAGCGCTCGGGCGCCGTCGCGGCCCAGGTCGATCGTGATGCCGGGATCGGCGAGCGCGTCGCGCGTGACGTCGTCGTACGGCCCGGTGAATGCGCCGTCGCCGTCCCAGGAGACGCGGACGGTCGCGCAGCCGGTCCGTGGGAACGTCGGCGAGCTCATCAGACGGCCCCCGCCGGCGCCCGTCCGCGCCTGATCGCGAGGTCTCTCCCCGTGACGTAAATCTCCTCGGCGAGCCGTCCGCCGATCGCGACGTCGATCCGTACCGTCTGCTCCGAGAGCGAGCCGCCGGAGCGGCGGAGCGCGCTATTCGGGACGATGTACTCGGGGCCTCTCTCGCCGAGCATGGCGACCTCGGGGCCGTTCAGGCCAGCCCAGCCGCCCTGCGCGTAGCCGAGAATCGAGCGGATGTACTGGCGGGGCTCCTTGTCGCGCCAGGTGTTCTCGAGCTCGTACACCTCGCGCGTCGGGTTGTGCAGATAGGGACGGAGATAGTCAGCATTGACATTCCCGGCGTTATACGCGACGAGCGCGGCGAGCATATCCTGGTCATAGCTCGCGAGGTTTTGTTTCATCAGGAAGGCGCCGCCGCGGAGCTGCAAGTACGGGTCGCTCCAGAACGCATCTCGGGAAACGCCCATCTGGTCGGCGATCGAGTTGCCGGTGCCGGTCATGAATTGCGCGATCCCGCGAGCGCCGGCCGGGCTCAGCATCCGCTGCCAGATCACATTCTCGGCGAAGCCGACGGACTCATGACTCATCTGCTTCGCGAACGTGTCGGACGGAATACCCAGTGACTCGGCCGCAGCGCGAGCGGCGGCCGCCCAGCCAGACGGCGTCGTCGGGTATGCCGGCGACGGCGACGGCGACGGCGCAGGAGTCGGCTCCGGCGTCGGCACGCGCGGCGGCTCGACCGGCGCCGGGCTCGGGCTCGGGCTCGGAGACGGACTCGGCGCACTCCCCCCGCCGCCGCCAGGGCCGGGCATACTCCCCTGGCCCGGCGGGTTCGGGGCCGGCGAGCTCCCACCGCCGCCACCACCACCGCCGCTCGGGCGCTGGACCGGCGACGGCCGCTCCGGCTCGGACGGCATGTGCCCGAAGATGTCCGGGAGCGCGACGCCGGCTGCGTCGGCGACCCAGGAGGCGGCGTCGGCGATCGCGTTCATACCTTCCCAGATGGTATGGCGGATCATGAAGACGGCCTCGTTGAACGCGTCGACGATGTCGTACGGCCCGGTCTCGGACCATTCGCGGAACGCGGCCGTAATCGCCTTGACCCCGTTCGCGAAGTCGTACGCCGGCTGGACGGCGTCGCTAAACCCCTTGCTCGTCGTCGGCAGGTACTGGTTGATCTGCTTGAGCGCTTGCCAGATGTTCGTCGCCGACGCGGCGATATCGTCGTACACGCCTTTCTCGGCGAGCTTCGCGTGGAGGTCCGTAAACGACGGGATCAGCGTCGTGGTGATATACGTCGACGTGTTCGACATCGCGGTCTGAAGGTTCGGCCAGCCGGTATCCGTCAGCCAGGTCAGCGCCTCGCCGAAGCGGAGCTTCAGCCACTCCCAGACGATCGAGAGCGTCGGGACCAACGCCTCGTTGATCCACGACCAGACCGCCTCCATCGCGCCCTTGAACAGCGGCCAGCCGGTATCGGTCAGCCAGTTGAGCGCGGCCGAGAACTGCCGTGCGAGCCAGTCCCAGACCTTCTCGAGGATCGGGAGCAACGACTCCTTGATCCAGTTCTGCACGGCGTTCATCGCGTCGCCGAATGCCGGCCAGCCCTTGTCGCGAAGCCAGGTCAGCGCGTCGCCGAGCTTTTCCGAGAGCCACTCCCAGACGGACTCGAGCGTCGGCGCGAGCGTCTCGGAGAGCCAGTTCTGCACGGCATTCATGGCCGCGCCGAGCAACGGCCAGCCGGTTTCGGTCAGCCAGGTCACCGCGCCGCCGATCTTCGTTGAGAACCAGTCCCAGACAACCGTCAATGTCGGTACGAAGATCGTCTGCATCCAGAGCGTGAGCGCGGCGAGCGCCGCCTGAAAGAGCGGAACGACCGTCGTCGTGAGATAGGTGATCGCCGCTCCGAGCGTCGCGGTCAGGGTAGGCACGGCGACGGTCGTCAGCCAGGTCAGAAAATTGTTGACGTAGACCTGGATGTTGAACCAGTTCCCTTGCCAGGCGAGCGCGAGCGTGGCGCCGGCCGCGGCTACGAGCGCGATCGGCGACAAGAGCGCCATGAGCGCGCCGCCGACGGCCGAGATGATCGGGACGACCGCCGCCGACGCGAGCAGCGTCCCGATCCCGGCCGCCGCACCGAGAAACACGGCTTTGATCTCCGCGCCGTGATCCATGACCCACGCGAACACGGGCTGAAGCTCGGTCCCGATCGCTCGCGCGAGCGCGATCGTCGACGTGATAACATCGCCGATCGCGTCGGCGACGATCCCGGACCACTCCTTGAACGTGTCGCCGGTCAGGAAGTCCGCGAGCATGATTGCGCCGGTCGACATGATGTCAAAGAGCGGGCGGAACGCGACCGCGATCGACATATTGACGCTATCGGAGATCGTCGAGAGCGCGCCCTGCCAGGTCCGCGCCTGCTTCGCCATCATGCCGCCGAACCGCTGCGCCGTCCCCTGCTGGAACGCCTCGATAAACGTCGCGGCCTTGACGGTCCCCTTCGACGCCATGTCCATCGCCTGCGCGACCGAGACGCCGAGCTTCTTGGCGAGCATGTCCCAGGCCGGAATGCCGCGCTCGGCGAGCTGGTTCATCTCCTCGGCCGAGACCTTGCCCTTCGCTTGCATCTGGCCCAACGCGGTCGTCACACCGTCGATCACGTCGGCGCCGCCGCCGACGGCCGCGACCGCGTCGCCGACGGCCGTCAACAACGGGACGACCTGCTTACTCTCGAAGCCGAACGCGAACATGCGTTTGGACGCCTGGACGAGGTCCGGAAACTCGAACGGCGTTTCGGCCGCGAACTTCGCGAGGTCGGCTAAGAAGGCGTCGGCTTTCTCGGCCGAGCCGAGCATGGTCGTAAACGCGATCTTCGATTGCTCGAGCGACGAGTTGAGGTCGATCGCCGCGCTCTTGACGGTCCCGAACGCGCCGCCGACGATCTCGAGCCCCTTCGCGACGGCGCCAAATCCGAGCCCGATGCCGGCGCCCTTCGCGACCGAGTCGCCGAGCCCCTTCGTCGCCTGCTCGACGTGCTTGATGCCGGCATCAAATTGACGGACATCAGCCGAGATAACGACATCGAGCTCCGCGACGGTCGGCATGGTCGGTTATCTCCGAGCGCCAGACGCGAGCTTCCGTCGCTCCTCGCGGGTGCGCCGCTCGGCGTCGGCCGCGTTCTCGGCGAGCGCCGCGACATAGACGCGCTCGACCCAGTACGACGGCGCGTCTTCGAGCTCCCAGACCGAGCAGCGCGCTCTGTCGGCGACCATCAGGAAGACGTACCAGTCTGGAGCGGCGCCGAGCTTGCCGTCGCTAACGAGCCATTGCTGGAGACGGCGCCCTTCAAAGGGTCCGGCGCCAGATCCTCCCCCAACGCGACGAGAATGCCGCTCAAGAGACGGACCGGCAGGTCGGCGAGCGCATCCGTCGTGATCGGGACGACCGCGCCGTCGTCGTCGGTCAGGTCCCAGCTTGCGACGAGACGGATCAGCATCTCGAGCATGACGGTATCAACGTCACCCTCGATCTGCGCCTGCCGTATCGCGCGCTGAAGCCGTGGCGTCACGGCGCCCGGCCGATAGGCAATGTTGAGCTCGACGTCACCGAACGTGACGACGACGCGCCGGGTCGAGTCGACGAGCTGGCCGAGCGACGGCATAGACCCTCCTGGGCTTAGAGCGTTGCGAGGTTCGTGTCGAGCGTGATCTTGAGAGCGCCCCCGAACGACGGATCGTCGAAGATCCCGAACGACCATTCGAGCGTCGAGAGCGCGTCGGAGTCGCCGCGAGACGGCGCGTCGACGACCTTCAAGGCCATATCAATCCGGAGTCGGTGCGAGACGACCGGCGGCCCGACGTCGATCTGCGGCCCGGAGCATTCGATCCGGCAGTACCGCGTGTCGCCGAGCCGCATCGCGACGACCGGCTCGCGGCCCTGCGCGTCGTTGCCGAGCTGGAGCGTCGCGGTCGTCGTGTCCGGCTTCATCGGGACGTGCCCGCCGAACGAGGTCAGCGTACAGTCGAGCGGCCAGAACGGGCCGTTGAGCCCGCCGACCTCGAAGCCGGCCGCGAAGTCTCGCGTAAGACGTGTAGTTCCTAACGCGGCGGCAGTCGGATCTAGGTACACGCAGACCTGCTTGGGCAGGATCGGGACGAGCGCTTGCGCGGCAAGTCCAGTCGCTCCGACGCTTGCGGCGTAGTCGAGCGCTCGAGCGAACAGGTCGCCGCTAATCTCCGGCTGCGCCGTCGCCGAGAACGACATCCCGATGCCGGTCAAGAGCGCGTAGGCGGCCATCTCGGCGGTATTGCCTGCCATGCCGCGTCTGATCGTCCAAGTCTTCGGTGTCCACGGCACCGACGACGACGGCGCCCAGAACCAGCGGCGCGCGGTCACAGCGCCGCTCGGCGTCGTGATGACGGCCGCGCCGAAGACGTTGCTAAACACGTACGGCAGCTCGTTGTACGTGGGATAGCCGGTGAGCGAGCCCGTCGCGTACTCCTGGCGCGGTGCGGCGATCGTGTCGAACAGGTTACCGCTTGGGGCTATCCGGTCGACCGTGATCGCGGTGTCAAGCTCGACGGTAAGCGCCTGGAGCTTGACGGTCGACGGCACGGCCGTTCCGGGCACGGTCTCAACGCCAAGCTCGACGATCTCCTGTACCAGCGGGCGGTCGGGCATCTCTCGATCCTCTCTTACGGCGCCGGGTGCGCTTCGGTGCGATACGTGCCGATCAAGTGGCGGTACGGCGCTCCGGCGTCCGACTCGGCCATGCGGCGGAAGTCGATCCGACGGAGACGGTAGGCGTAGCTCTCGCCGTTCGTGCCGTAAGCCTCGGCGAGCACGACCTGAGCACGGCGCGCGGCCGGCAGGATCGGCGCGTAGCTCGTCCCGGCCGCGACGACGCGGACGTCGACATCGATCGTCGCGCCGACGTGGACGCCGCCGAGCGTGTTCGTGTCGGGAGCGGCAACGAGCGAGACCGTCGCGGCCGGGAGCGCGGCGGCTTGCGGGACGACGTCCTGGTAGATCCGTCCGCCGAGCAGGGTGGCGACGCCGCCCGGGCCGCTGTCGGCGACGAGCAGCGTGTAGACCAGGCTACAGACGTCGTACCCCTCGAGCGTCATGCCGCGAGCCTTCGGAGCCGCGCGGCGAAGCGGCCAGGGAGCATGCGGAGCACGAGCGCTGCCGCCGGCCGCATGTACGGCCGTGCGGCCATGAAGCGCGTCCCGAACTCGACGAAGATCGAGTACGACACGCTAGGCCCGACGAGCGCCTTGAGCCCGCCGTTCGAGAAGACGGTATGAATCGACCGTCGGAGCGTCCCGGTATCGACCGGGCAGAGGACTTTCGCGCGCCCTTCGACGTCGAACGCGGTCTCGGCGACCGTTTCGACGAGCGCCTGGCGGATGAGCGCCTGCGCCTCCGGGAGACGGTTCGAGACGACGCGGAGCGTGATCGTCGCGGCCGGCATATCAGGCGCTCAGGCCGAGCACTGGCGAGAACAGACGGAGCGCCAGGATCAGGAGGATCAGCCCGCCGATGCACCAGACGATCCAGACGAACGGCGCGAAGCCTGGGACGAACTGGGCCGCCAGGCGGGTCACGATGTAGCAGACGACGGCGACGACCAGCGCGTAGATCAGGAGCCAGATCAGCCCAACTAACAGAGCATCCATGTCAGGTGACCTCGGAGCACGAGCAGGCTCGCGCGGTCTCGAGACTCTCTCCGGCGACGCGCTCAACCTCGAAGGTCCGAGCGCCGACGACGAGCCGGTCCTTGACGGTCACGTCGGTCAACGCCGGGAGCCAGACTAGCCAGTCGGAGAGAGCGCGCGTCTGAGCGCCGGCGCCGGTGCCTTCGGACGCCGCGAGCGTCCGCGACGAGATCCGGCACGGGACGCCGGCCGAGACGGTCGCCCAGCCTTGCGTGACGCCGTCGGCGGTGTTCGTCTCGGTGTACCGCGAGATGTCGCAGGCGTCCGGCAGGTTGTCCTCCTGCAACGAGCGAAGCCAGTCGAGCACGGCGGGCGTAATCATCAGGCGATCACCACGCGCTTGTAGCCGTCGAGGATCGTTCTCGCGGCCGATCCCGGCGGCGCGTAGCTCGAGCCGCGAGCGCCCCCGCCGCTCGACGCCGCGCTCGCGCCTTCCGCGAAGGTCACGGCGATATCGTTCTGGCCGACGCTCAGACTCTTGACGCCCTCGAGCCCGGCCGGACGGCCGCTTGACGCTGACGCGGACGACTGGATCGCCAACTGTCGCGACATCTCGGCTGAGGCGATCATGGTCGCCGCGAGCGTGATGTCCGGCGGCACCGCGACCGGGCGGGTGTAGTCGACGACCGCGAACGCATCGTCGTACCAGGCGTCGCACCACGCCGAGAGCGCGATCACGCCGTGCTCCGCGTCGAGAAGCTCGTACTCGGACGGATCGAGCGCGGTCGTCGTGGCGTTCGGCGTTCCGGAGCGGATCGAGACGGCGTCGACCCCGAGCACCGGAGCGTAGGCCAGGAATGCCACGCTCGCGGGGTAGCTCCCGCCGGGTAGCGGCGGGATCACCCGTCGAAGCTCGCCGAGTACCGGAGACGTGCCTTGCCATGAGCGGCCGGTGTATCTATCGATGTACGCCGTCACGGCGTCGATCACGGCTCCAGTAGCCGTCGCCTGCTCGGGCGTGAACGTGACGCCGAGATACGCCGCGACCGCGTCAGGCGTCGTGTAGGCGGTCATGCTCTCGGCCCCTGGTCCGGACGGATCAGCTTGTCGTCGTAGCCGCGCCGTGCGGCTGCGTGCGCGTGCTGCTGCGCGAGCGAGCCTGGCGTGTCGACGTGCCCCGGCACGACGATCTGGCCGGGAGCGAGCCGCCCGACCGGGCGGCCGTCCGGGTCGAAGATCGTTGCGCCGGCCTCGCCGACGCGCCAGGTTGCCATCTCTACGGCATCCCGGTCAGTTTGAAGATGCCCTGCGGCCGTCGAACGATGAGCAATGCGCGCAGCTCCGCTAGGATACGAACGATGTTGCGCGTAAAGTCGTCGTTGATCCAGCCCATGCTCACGGTCCCGCCCTCGCGCTCGATGAGCGCGAGCGTCGTCGCCGTCGCGTTGAGCACGAACGCGGTGTTCGCCGGAAGCTGGGGCACGAAGACCGATCCCAACCCAAAAATGGTCATCGGCCCCGGCTGGTTCGGCGAGCCCATGATGTAGCCGCCCATCGTCCCGGAGGCCGTGTTCTCGCGGAGCAGGCGAATCCCCGCCCAGGCCGTCTGGTTCAAGAGCACGTCCGTTGCCGGCACGCCACCGTTGACCTGGACGGCGATAGCGGCGTTGAAGATCGCGGCGATCGCGTCGGTCCCCGCCGCTCCCGTCTGGATGCCCGGCTGGTTGTTCAGGCCGAGCAGGTTCGGCGAGTTGCCGTCGCCGGTGATCGTCTGCGTCTGGAGCACCTGGCGGATCATGTACAGCAGCTCGTCGTCGATCGCCGATCGGAGCATCGGCGCGTCCGCTAACGCGCGGGTCGTTGCTGGGATGTGCGTCGCGATCGTCTCGACGGGCCCCGTCTTGACCTGATACGCGAGCGCGGACTCCGTCTTGGTGCCTGATGTGCCGGTCGACGCGGTCGCCTCCGCGACGGGAGCCGCGTTGTTGGTCCGCGTGCTCTGCTGCACCCACTCGACGATATCGCTCGTCGTCTGAAGCGTCGGCAGGATGTTCAGGAAGTCGGTCCCGGCCTGAGCGATCTCGGTGATGCCCGGCAGACGATCGTTGATCGAGAGGACGCCGGTGGACGCCGCGTTGGACGTCAAGAGCGTCTTATGCGCCATCGCGGTCCGGATCGCGAGGTCGACCATCGAGACCTCGGGCGGCACGGGGACCGCGAGATACGGCCGCTGGCCGGTGAGCGCGCCGCCCGGCTGGAGCGCCGAGCGGTACTCGGGGCTGGTCGTGACGTAGCGGCCGATCGAGACCGCGCGGGTGTCGAGCCGTGCGCCCGGCGGCGGCTCCGTCGGCCGTCCGTAGGCGTCGACACCCTTGGTGACCATCTCCGCGACTTCGGCGTCGCGCTTCCAGCCGCCCATCTTGATCTCGAGACCGTTGATCTCGGCGAGGTTGTCGTCGATCTTCTTGCGCTCGTCGTTCGGCGTCTCGTCGGTGATCCGCCCGCCGTACTTGGCGAGGATCTCCGCGCACTCGTCGAACATGCGCTTACACTCGGCGCGGCCCTCGGCCAGGCTCATGCTCATCGAAGTGTCCCCCTCGCCGGGCGCGGCTTCGGCTGGTCGTCGGTGTCGTCGTCGTCGGTCTCGGGCGGCGGCGGGTCGATCGTTGGCGGCTCTGCCGGCGGCACGCTCGGGTCGCTCGGGTCGGGGCTCGTCGGTGTCGTCATGTCGGGTCGCTCCCGTCGGTGAGCACTCCGAGCCGCGTGAGGCGGGCTCTGAGCGCGTCGAGGTCGTGGTAGCGCCGCTCTGCGGCTGGCGGCGCGGTGAGCGTGGCGACAAGCACGTCGAGCTCGTCGGCGGCCGATCTGAGCGACCCGCTCATGTCGGCGACGGCGGTTCGTCGCTCGTCGGTCAGGAGGGCGGACTTGCCGTCGCTCGCGCGAAGCTCCGACCCGGAGCGGACGCGGTCGACCCACGAGCGGACGGCGACCCGCACGTACTCGCTGTGGGCGGCGAACGGCCGAACGCCGGCCTGCTGGTTCTTGACGTCGGTCACGACGGCGCGGCGGTTCGCCGGGATCGCGACCGCCGAGACTTCCGGCAGGTCGATCCGCAAGAGCACGCGAGCGCCGTCGTCGCGGTAGGCATAGTCTTCGGCGAAAAAGCCGATGGAGAGCGCGTCGAGCACGCCAGCCTTCGCGAGCTTGTAGGCGTCGGTCCCGCTCCGCGTATCGACGACCGACCAGCGGCCGTAGAGTCCGTGGTCGTCCTCGCGGATCTCGAGCGTCTTGCCGATCGGCTCGGCGTGCTCGAACAGGAACTTCGGCGCGTAGCTCGCGATCGACGCGGCGAACGCGCCCGGCATGATGACGTCGCCGTAAAAATCAGGGGGGTCGCCGAAGGTTGAGGCATATCCGGCGATCTCCCAGCCGCCGCCGGCGACGTCGACGATCTCCTTGACGGCGAACGGGAGCCGCTTGTACTCGATCTCGGACAAATGAAAATGCCCCCTCTCCGCGCCGCTTTTCCGTGCGCGAGTGAGGGGGCGTCATGCGCCCGAAGCTATGGAGTTGAGTCTAGGTTACGTCATGGCGTGCGTGCGTGCAAGCATGCCGTTACGTGGCGATCGGCGCAAGCCTAACGCTCCACGGACCGGTCACCCTGGCTGACACATAGTACGGGCCGGGCTTGACGTTGTAGACGTAGCTCTGGCCGGAGCGCGAGGCGGCGGCACCGCTTGACCCCAGGATCGAGTACGACCGCAGCCCGTTGCGATCGTCGGCCGGCTCCAGGTCGATGTACGAGAGCGCCGTCGTGTCGGTCGCGTCCCAGGTCGCCAGGTAGGCGCCACCGTCGAGCACGAGCGGCGCCGAGTTGCGCTGCCCGGCCCCGATTCCCAGGAACAGGTAGCCGCCGCTACCAGGAAGCGAGGCCGAGCACTCGTCGCGCCCCTGGTACTGGCGGCGGTCGTCGACGAGGCAGGCGCGCGGCGGATTGGAGACCTGGCAGGCCGGGTCATTGGGCGGCACGGGCTGCGCTGGGTCCTGCGCGGCTGCGGCCGGCGCGGCAAAGAGCGTGGCCGCGACGAGCGCGGCGAGAGCAGTGCGGATCAGATACACGGAACAGTCTCCCTTGATGCGGATTGCGGTTTCGATGCGGCGGAGAGATCGCTGATTACGTCGGGCTCTCTCCGAGTCGTCACTCCGTACCCGCAGCCATATCCCAGGCCGCGCGGTCGTTGTCGTCGGCCTCGTCACAACTCAGGTCGCAGGGGACATGCTCCATGCCCGCCAACACCATGCAGCCACATGACGGGCAGTGGAACATCCCCATCGGCACGCCAACGAGCGTGTTCGGGTCGAATGTGCAGCGTGTCAAGGCTCATCCTTCCTGGGAAAGCTATGTCAGTCACTCTCCTGGTTGCCATCAAAATGGCGATCCAGGCACTCGCCATGCATCCAGCGCCCGCACTGACGACAGCGGTACGTGTGGACCCAGGCCATCATCTGACCGCAGCCGCCGTAGCTCGGCTCCTCACCCTGGCGCAAAGACGGCAGGCGGGCCTCGGAGTCGGCGTTGTGATAGGTCTGACCACAGACCAGTCCAGGGACAGGCTGAAGATCAACAGCCACGCTCCGAGTCAGCCCGAATCGACCGTTTCAGGCCGGTCGCGTCAGGTCGATGGTATTGGCCGACTCCGCACCCCAGACATCCCATCCGAGGCGATGAGGCGGTCGGGCGAACAGCTCCAGGTATGGGCCTGGGCTCACTGCCTCGACCATGTCCAGGAACGCGGCCGGCTTCTGCGAGTGTCGGCCTCGGGACCACTGGAACCACGAGGTTGGGATGCGCTCCCCGCGCGTCCGTGGGCCGTGCGCGTTCGTGCCTGGGTTGATGCGCTGAGCCACGAGGACGAATTCGGTCGTCGTGGCGAACATGCCGCCCGGCCCCTTCCCCATCGGCGGCTTGCACCACGTCAGAACCTGGCGCGGCGTGAACGTCCAGGCGCGGGCGACCCGGAAGGCGGCTTCCAGGTAGCGATTCGTTGTCCAGAGGAACAGATAGCCCTCACGCGCGGCCCAGTCCCCGACCGGCAAGGCCATGATCTCGTCCAGTGTCATCGCTGCGTAGGGTAGCGGGCGCCGCGTGCCCCAGCCGGGCCAGCCCTCCGCGTACTCCCACGGCGGATCGGCCACGATCGTTCCGTACCGCTGCACAGCTCCTCCAGTGTATGCCCGACAAAATCCCAGCTATGGCGGGCCGGCACAGCGCCGGCCCGCGCCGCGATCAGAACGCCTCCTCCAGGTCATCGCTAGGATCGTCTGATCGGAGCACCCAGCGCTCCCAACTTTCGGCGATCTTCAAGACCTCGCCCGATTTCAGCGCGCTTCGGCTCGCCGCGAACTCGGCCGCGGCCTTGAGCACGGCGAGCCGCGTAATGGTCCGATCCTTGTCTGATGGACCCGACGAGCCGCCGGCGACCGGCAGCGGCGCCGGCGTCGGCGGCTCCGCTCCGTCGGCCGGAGCGACCGCGCGGATAAAGCCGCCCTTGTCGAGCGTGACGGTGACCGCCGCGCCCTTCTCGGGAATCACGACGCCGACGGCGAAGCGGCTCACGTTCATCCACGACTCGTGACCTTCGAGCTTCAGCCCCTTTGCATTCACGTGGGCCACGCGCCCCGTGAACGTCGAGGAGAGCGAGTCCATCGCCATCACGCCCTCCGCTCGTAGCTGGCGGCGTAGCGGCGGCCGCAGTCCTGGCAGATCACACACCAGGCAGACCAGTGCTCAACGTCGAAGAACGTTCCCGCGCAGTCGTCGCAGCACGGGCCGGAGTAGACGCCGCCCTCCTGGCGAGCGACCGAGTAGCGGACGCGGCCGATGACGACCGCGAACCGCCGAGACGGCGACAATGCGTACTCCATCACGCCGCCTCCGCGAGCCGCACGGCCGAGCGCGCCGCGCGCTCGTCGAGCTCGGAGCAGGTGCCGCAGGCGAGGCCGCTCCGCCGGGCGCGGCAAACCGCCGCGTGAATCGCCGCGTACTCGGCGGCGGAGGTACGATAGGTCGGTGCCATTGAAGATCCTCCTTCAGTGGTGCAGGTCCGCTCGGCGCTTGCATCGCCGGGCGGGCCGTTTCGTTGCTTAGTAGCGGATGCCGTCGAAGTCGCAGGAGCAGACATTGAATGGCGCCGCGCACCACGACTCATGTGGCATCTGAGCGGCGCGCTTCTGACGGAATGCTCGCTTGCACCCATCGCACTGCTGGACGTGGTCCCAGCCCTCTCGGCTGTGGAAGACGATGCACCCGCAATCCTGAACGGTCATGATCCCTGCTCCCGTGCTCCGTGGGCGTCTCGCCTCACACTCATATATTAGCATGACGCTAAGTCCGTGTCAAGTAATTCACTAGCATTGCTAGCGATATGCTAGAATCGGAGCATGGAACCGACAACCTTCGCTCGACGGCGGCATCAGCTCGCTGTGACCCAAACGGCCCTCGCGGAGCTGCTCGGCGTGCACCCCGTGACGGTCAATAAGTGGGAGCGCGGCAAGGAGCCCATCCCCAGAGTGGTCGCCCTGGCGCTGCGCGGCTTGCTCTGCGAGCGCGACCACGGAACGACTAGCGGAAGCTGAACCGCTGCTTCGCGTTGTAGAGTCGGCAGCGGCGATTCCCACAGCGGCCAGTCGCCCAGGTCGTCCCGGACGGAACACTCACGATCCAGCCGCCGCAGGCAGCGCAGCGCGCGTCTCTCGGCGGCGCCTTCGCATCAGCCGCGCTCGGCTCGGGCTCACGCCATGACGACGCGGCCATAGGTCACCCCCGCGCTCGCGGCGATCGAGCGCCACGCCTCAGGCCAGCGGTACAGGTTGTCGCTCAGGGCATGCTCACGCTCGACGACGCGGAGCAGCCGCCGAGCGAAGATCGCGCGATGCGCCGGCCGCTCCAGCAGGTCGACGAGCGCGTCCGTCCACTCGTCGGCCGTCTCCGCGAGATAGCCCGTCTTTCCATGCTCGACGATCTCGCCGTACAGGCACGGCGACGCTATGACGGCAGAGCCGCCGACGGCATACTCGTACGCCTTGATCTCGCTCTTTGCCGCGTTGAACAGCGACGGCGCGACCGCCGCTATGCCGATATCGATCCCGGCGAAGCTCTCGGGGTAGCGCTCGATCGGCACCCACGGACGGAACGTCAGCCGCTCGGCCGGGACGGCAGAGGTCAGCCTGGCCGAGCGGTGCCCGGCGACGACGAAGCGGACGCTCGGGTAGCGTTGAGCGATCCGCCGCCAGGCGTCGGCGACCGCGTCAAGGTCGGCCTCGTCGCGCTGGCCGCCGACCCAGCCGATCGTGACGTGCGCGGCTGGCGGAGAGTGCGCTGAGCGCGTCTGAGCGCGTCGTACGACGCTCCGGAACCACGGCACGTCGATCGCATTGGGGACGACGATCACGGGCCTATCCGTGTACGCGCGGACGCGCGCCGCTAACGTCTCGGTCGAGACCGTCACACCGTCACACTGCCGCATAGCCCAGAGCGTATCGTGCCGCTCCTCCTCGAGCTGGTGCAGGGTCTTGCCGTGTCCGAGCCCGGAGCCGAGCGCGTGCCGCGTCATGGCGGTTGTCAGGATGTCGTCGTCGGTCTCGAACACGACGAGCTGCCGCCGCGCTCTAGCTAAGTCGAACCATCTTCGAGCGCGGTCGCGGAACGCCGGCGGCCAGGACATCCGAGCGATAATCAGCCCGTCGAACCGCGCCGCGAACGCATCCGTCAATGCCGGATTGCCGATCGAGTCCCAGCCGCAAGCGTAGCCGCGACGCTCGAGCGCCGTGAACGGCTGAAGTACTCTCCAGAGCGCGGGCCCGTTCCGATCGCCGACGAGCGCGAGCAGGTTCGGCCCGGTCAGTCGTTCGGGCCGCACGCGCACGCCGCTTCTGGCTGGTCGCAGCCGATACAGGTGAGCGTCTCCGAGCCCGCGCCCGGCTGGCGGAGCTCCCGCCCGCACCCGCAGCGCCGCTGCTCGTCGGCCGGCGCGTCGGCCGTCTCGGTCTCTCGGTTCGGTTCGGTCGTCATGATGACCTCCTACCTATCCGCTCGGTGCGTGAGCGTCACGCGGTCAAGGTATGCCCAGGTCGCGCCGGCGTTGATCCAGCGGTTGATCGTCGCCCAGTCGCCGATGCCGCCGGCGCCGAAGGCGAACAGGCCATGCCGGAGGACCTCGGCGCGGTAGACGACGTTCGTAATCTGGCCGCAGCGCGGCGGATCGGTGCCGATCACCCACGACGAGCCCTCGGTGCCCTTCATCCACATACGGACCCGCGAGTACGCGAAGTCGGCGCCTCTAGCCTCGAGCAGGGCGACGAGAAGCTCGATGTGCTCCGGGTCCATGCGCTCGTCGTCCGCGAGCCACGCCTGGTACTCCCCCTGCGCCAGCAGCATCGCGGCCGTCGTCGGCGCCGCGCAGAACGAGTCGACTAGAAAGCTTGACCAGTTGCGCCCGAGCGCGACGTAGCGGATCGGCACGTCGCTCACGCTCGAGAGCGCCGCCATGACGAGCTCGTACGTCGCGCGGTCGCCCTGCCCGTCCGAGACGATCACATGTTCTACGGGCCGATAGGTCTGCGCTCTGACGTTCTCGATCGCGCCCGCGAGCAGCTCCGACCGTTCCCAGGTCGGCGTCAAAATCGAGACCAGCGGGCGACTCATCGCGGCGGCTCGGCCGTCTTGAGACACGCCATCTCGGATGCGCCCTTGTAGCAGCGGACGCCATCGGCGTCGAAGCTCGTCGCTTTGACCGATGCGCCGACCTGCCAGAGCACCCAGACCAGGAACGCGAGCGCGACGATCACCGCCGCCGCGCCGACGAGCAACGCCGCCAGGTCGCGCCTGACCGCGTGCGTGTGCGCCTCGTGTGTCTCGACGATCGCCATATCATCCCCTCCTTTACGCCGACGCCGCGAGGTCGGCCACGTCGGTCAATGGAGCAAATGCCCGGACACACTGGGGGTGCTCGAGCGCGGCCGGCGGCTGCTCGAGCGTGAAGACACGGCCGTTCATCGCGGCGCATGCTGCGTCGCTATCGCCGTCGAGCACGCGGACCCCGACGACGACACCTGACGCGCCGTACGCCGCGAGCGCGGCCGTGTTCTGAGCGACGCCAAGCTCCGTACGCGCCACCAGCGCGGCTCGCGCCGCGTCGAACGCCGGCAACGAGCGGAGCCGTCGCGCCAGATCTGCGATCCCCTCGCCGGCCGCCTGGCCCTCGACGAGCGCCGTCTGAACGGCCGAGCGCGTCGTCTCGGTGATCCCGCCGATATTCACTCCCGCCGCGCGGAGGTAGTCACGTGTGCCGGGATCGTCGAGTTGAAATGCGATCCCCAGCTCGGTCACGACGAGCGGGACGAGGTCGTCGAGGAGCGCAAGCTGGAGCGGCGAGAGCGTCGCTCGAAGCTGCACGGCTTCCGACTCCGGGACCAACGCGAACGCGGTCCGCTCGCCGTCGGCAGCTCGGCCGGCGACCCGTGCGGCCTGCGCCCGGAAGAACGCGCGAAGCTCGCGCTCCCAGTCGGCGAGCGACGCCTGGCGCAGGTCGTCGTACCCGGCGATCAGGTCCTCGGCCGCTTTCCGCGACGGCAGGCGCATGACGTACGGGCGAGCTCGTACGGCGGCCGGCGGGAGCGACGCCGGCGCGGTTGCCGCCGGGAGCGGCGGTCGGTCAAGCTCCGCTCGCGCCTCGTCGACCGTCAGGATGCCGCCGGCGACGAGCGTGACGAGCCGCGTCGCGAGCTTGTCCTGATCCTCCTGGAGCGCTCGGACGTTCGAGGTATCGAAGTCGACGAACACGGCGCGCTCGCTCGTGAAGTCCGGAACGAGCGACGTCGTCAACGTCGCCGCGAGCGCGCGCCAGAGCGGCACCAGCGTCAGCTCGGTAAACGCCTCGCGAGCTTCCTCGAAGTTGCTAAACGTCGAGCGGTCGAGCCCAGCTCCCAGCCCGGCGACGATCGCCGGGACGCCGAGTACCGCCGAGATTCGCTCCTCGGGGACGCGGTGCAGCGTTTTCATGTCCATCTGCTCGGGCGAGAATCCCAGCGCCGACAGCGTCGAGCCCGGCGAGAGCACGGCCGTCGCTCCCACGTTCTCGCCGCCGTACGCCGCGGCGATCCGCGCTTTCAATTCGTCGGCGGTCGCCTGGTCGATCGGCGGCGCGTCCTTGTCGAAGGTCAGCGTTAGCCCGTTGATCGCGAGGTTTGCGAGCAGGCGCGAGGCGTAGCGCGTCGCCTGAAGATCGCTCGAGACCTCGGCTGTCAGCTTGCGGAGCGGCGCGTAGCCGAGCCGATGGTCTGCCGGGTCGATCCCGTACCGGAAGTGGACGACGTTCGCCGTCGGCAGCTCCTCGGCGCGGCCGTGCTCGTCGGTGTAGCGGTACCCCGAGATAAAGTCGGACGAGCCCGGGCGTGTGAACGGCTCGATCCGTGACGGGCAGACCGGCCAGAGCTCGACGACGTTGCCGCGCTCCGGATCGCCGGAGCGGATCTTTCGCCAGTAGCCGTTGCCGTCGGTTCGCGTCGCGACGGCCACGTAGGCGAGCATCGACGCGAGCGTGAGCGCCGGATTCGGCCGCGCTAAGAGCGTGCTCAGGTTCGGAAGCGGCGCCGGCACCCGCTCGGCTCCCCCCTTCGGACCGGGACGGTACGGTGCGAGCGGCGGCTCCGAGACGCTCGCCGCGAGCACGCCGAGACATGCCTCGACCGCCGAGCTCCCGGACGGGTCGAGCGAGCGCGTTGACGCCGCCGCGTCGTAGAACACGGCGCCCGGCCCGAACATGGCGAGCGGGCGTACGGTCGGCGCCGCTTTCGCCTCGGCCGCCGGCGACGGGAGCGCGTCCCAGCCGCGCCACTTGCCGGCGTTGAGCGGCCCCAGGAAGTCGAACAGACCCATCAGGCAGACCCCCTCGCTAGTAGACGTACGGACGCGGCGCGTCCTTCACCATCAGGTCGGTGAGCGCCCAGACGAGCGCGTCGAGCCGGTTCGGCGACCGGCCGGACTCCGGCGTCCAGGAGGTCAGTTCGTCTTCGAGCTCCGCGAAGACGTCGGTGTGCGAGACGCGGCCCTGCTCGTACAATTGCGCGACCGGCTGCGCTCTCACAGCCTTGCCCCGAGACGCATGGACGGCTTTGTAGTGCGGCTGCGTGACGTCGAGCGCTCGCGCCGCGTTGCGGACGACGGCCGCGACCATATCGCCGCCGTAGTTCGCTTCGCCGCAGATACTATCCGCCTTGAAGTCGAGATACGCTCGGAGCGCGCGAGATCCCCACCCTTCCGGCGAGAGCCGGCAGGTCCGATCCGCAAGCACGTAGCCTCTACCGTCAGCGCCGAGCGCCGCGACGATGATGCCCTGCTCGTCGTTCTCCGGGTCCGAGCCACCGGACGGGTCGATCGCGACGACCGCGCGGACGAGGTCGGTCGGGGATGGCGCTCGGGCGATCATGTCGTACGACCAGAGCGCGCCCGGGACGTCGGTCAACAGCTCGCCACCGATCTCCTGGCGCCCGAGCCGCGTTCCTCGGTACTTATCAAGCCGCTGGCGATACCGCTCCGGGAGGTTCGGATTGTCGTCGGTCGTCGCTCTCGTGACGGCGGTCGACGGCGCTTCGAGTAGCTCGCGTATGAGCTTCTTCGGGCGCGGCGTCGTCGACGCGACGGCTCGCGGGTGCGGGCCGAGACGGAGCCCGAATTGCAAGTGGTCCCAGCACTCGTCGAGCTTCGCCCACGCGGCCAATTCTTCGGCCCAGGCCCAGCAGCGATTTCCGCCGGCTCGGAGCCGCTCGATATCCTCAGGCCCATACGCGCCGAACAGTTTCGCCTCGGCACCGGACGGCCAGATCACGAACGTGCCGCCCATGCGCGAGACCAGGCGGACGCCCGGGTTGTGCCGCTTGAGCCCCGACGGCCCGTTCACGCACGCCTCGGTCGCGTCGCCGAGCGTTGGCGCGACGATCGCGACGCGGTGCCCGCCCGGGACGCCCGGCAAGCACGGCGGCCCCGTCACGTGCGCGTTCGTCTGCGCGGCGGCCGCGTCGGTCTTGCCCGCTCCGCGCCCGGCGAGGAGTAGCCAGAGATCCCAGAGTCCGTCAGGCGGTATCTGGTGCGGGAGCGGCGTCCACGGCGCGTCAGCATCGCCGAGTGCGAGCGCGGCCCGGGTCGCGGTCTGTTGAATCTCCCACTCGGCGCCGGCGAGCGGGAGCGCGTCGAGGACGGCCGTGCTGTACTTGCTCACGAGTCGCTCGCCGCGACGATCTCGGCCGCGCGACGGATCAGCCAGTCGGGGTCGGCGCCCGTTGTCGCCGCGACCCGCTCGGCAACTCGGCGGACCTCGATCTCGAGCCGGTCGACCTTCCCCCAGTCGGCGTGACGCCGGCGCTCGAGCCACCACGCGGACGCCTGCCAGGCTCCGGCTTGCGACGCCTGCGCGATCCGGGCGACGTGCGAGACCTCGGCGGACGCCTCTGCGCTTTTAACGGCGTCCGCAAAGTCCGCATATCGCTTGATCCAGCGCGCGAGCGTGTCCTCCGAGATCCCGCCGTACGCGGCGGCCGCGCGGCGCGTGTTGCCGGCGCCGAGCGCGTCGACGATCCGCTTGACCGTCTCGGGGAGATACGCGGAGCGGCCGGGTCGAGCCATCGGTTACCCCTTGACGGCGACCCAGGCGCCGAAGTTATGCCAGCGCCAGAAACAATCGCTCTCGCGGAAGCCGGCCGAGCGGAGCAGGTCCTCGTTCCAGCCGGCCGTCATGGGGACCTGGACGCCTTCGAGCGCAAGCCGCTTCCGCTCGATCTCGTCGGCCGTATACCCGTTCTCCGCCTTGAACCTGTGGTAGCGGTCGACCATGACGCGCTCGACGGTCGCGCCGTGCCCGAGCAGTTTCTCGACGAGGATCAGCGCGCCGCCCGGTATGAGCGCGTCGAAGACGTCTCGCGCGATCCTCTGCCGGTAGTTGATCGGGACGAACATCAGCGTCAGGACCGAGAGCACGACCGACGCGCGGACGTCCGGGAGCCCGTCGCGGAGATCGTGCGGCTCGATCAAGACCGAGCCGGCCGCGATCTCGCCGGCGAGTCGCTCGCGGCAGGCGTCGAGCATCGGCGGCGAGATCTCGATTCCTACGTAGCTATTCCGCTCGCCGAACCGCGCGACGAGCGGCGCGAGCGACTCGCCGCGCGAGCAGCCGAGATCGACGATCGTCGTATTCGGCCGCGCGAACGCCGCCGCGAGATCGGTTACGAGCGAGCGCATGACGTCAAGCTGCGGAATCGAGCGCCGGAGCATGTCGTCGAAGACGCGAGCGACCTCGTCGTCGAAGGCCCAGCGGTCCGGCGCGTAGCCGGTATCGCGCGGTACGGACGTCACGTCGAGCACCTCCGGAGGATCTCGTCGCGGATCGTCGCGGCGACGGCCGCGTACATCGGCGGTGGGACGGCGCGGCCGAGCCGCTCCCACTGCTGCGCATACGTCCCCGTCAGGACGAAGTCGTCCGGGAACCCGCAGATCCGTCGAAGCTCGGCGATCGAGAATTTCCGCCGCTCCGTAGGGTGCGTTACGCTCGCGACGCCGGCGTCACCTCCGCGCTGCGTCACGGTCGGAGACGGTGCGGACGGCTCGGCGCGCATGAGCTGAAAATAGCGTTCGCTCTGCTCGCCCGGCCCGAGTCGGTCCCACTCGCGGCCGATCGCGTACGACGCCAGGTCGGCCTCCGGCTCGACGGCGAGCGTGAGCTCCGATGTCGTATGCGCGCGTCCGTGCGTCAGGACCGTCGGGCACGGCGCGTCGAGCGAACGATCACTGCGCTTCGGACGAAGCGCAGTGATCCAGTGCGTTCCGACGGAATCCGCCAGGACGGTCGGCGCCGGCGTCTCGGTACAGTCGCCGTCGTTCCCGAATGCCCCGCGCCTATCGAGATAGGCGCGGGGCATGACCTCGTACCGCGTCTGCGCCGGGTCGGAGACGAGCACGGCATTCATCGGAGCGTCGATCTCGCTCGGGGTCCGCGCTTCGCGCGGACCCGTCCGTCCGTCAATCCCGGCGATCTCCGGGAGCGCGTCGCGGACGGAGTAGCGGTACTGGAGCGGCGACGGGAACGACGGACCGACGCCGTACCGCTCGACGAGGTCCTCGCGGACGCCGACGAAGATAATCCGCTGTCTCGCCTGCGGGACGCCGAGCCATTGCGCGTCGAGTAGCCGCGCCGCGACGACGTAGCCCGGCGCTCGGAGCGCGGCGAGAATCCGTTTGAAATACCCTTTCGCGACGCCCTTGACGAGCCCGGAGACGTTCTCCGCGACGAACACTCTCGGACGAAGCTCGTCGACGAGCCGCGCGTACTCGAAGAACAGATCGTCGACGCGCTGCTTCGTATCCGAGTACGGCTTGATAGCGCCCCAGTGAGCATTCCGCTTCCCGGCCGTCGAGAACGACGCGCACGGCGGCGAGCCTTCGAGTACGTCGACGTCGCCGCGCTCGCGGCCGATCGCGTCGAGGATCTCGGAGCCGCGAACGGCTCGGATATCGCGACGGTCGAGCGGCGTCGCCGGCGCGTTCGCGGCGTAGCTCTCGGCGGCCGCGTCGATAAACTCGGACGCCCAGAGCACGCGGTAGCCGGCCATGCGAAACCCGAGACAGGCGCCGCCGCAGCCGGAGAACGTCGAGACGACCGCGTAGCCGCTCGGCTCGACGGCAGCGATCTCCGCCATGCTCGGAATCCGATACGGCGGCTTCTCGACGGTAGCTATGTCGGTAGACATAGTCTCGCTCCGGATCCCAGCCCGTCCGAATGTCCAGGACGCATGCGCGCTCCCGCCGCCGCCGGCGCGGATCGAGCCCATCGGGCGATCTGTCACGTCGACGAGATCATGTGCTCTCGCCCCGGCCGCGTGAACATCCAGAAAGCGGCGCTCTACCAGGAGCCGAGACGCGCTCATTTAGGCTCGCCGCTCCACTCGTACGCGCACGACGGGCAGCGGTACGCGGTCTCAAGATCGTCGTCGAACGACGGAAACTCGGTCGGCGGCTCCGGCTCCGGCGTCGGCATGTGCTGCTCCGCGATAAACTGCACGACGCGACGGACGGCGTCATCGTGCGTCGTCACGACGCCGAGCAGCTCGCGGAGCGCGGCGCCGTCCGTATCCGCGAGCGCGCCGAGCGGGTCGAACGTCGCTAAGATCAGCCGTTCTTCCGACTCGTCAAGATCGACGTAGACGACCGGGACCGTCGGCTCCGCGCGAGCGACCGCGAGCTCGGCTCTCAGGTGTCCGTCGAGCATCCGTCCGGTCCGCTCGTTGACGATCACCGATTGGACGACGCCGACCTCGGAGAGCACGCCTGAGAGCGCGTCGGCTTGCATGCGGCCGTGCCGTCGCGCGTTGAGCGGGTGCGCGACGAGATCCGACGGCGGCACGTCCGCGTGTCGCGTGATCCGGTTACGCCAGGGCGCCGGGCTACTCATCTCGCTTGCCATGTTATCACCCGCTCTCAACCGTTTGCGCCGAGTTTTCACCCGCGCCGTGCCAGAGCGCGTCCATCGTCGTCTCGAGCGCGGCTGCGATCGCCGCGAACGTGTAGGCTCGCGGCTCGTGGCGGCCCTCCTCGATGTTGGCGACGGTCTCGGCGATAATGCCCGCCGCCTGAGCGAGCCTGGTCCTGGTCAGCCCGAGCTCGAGCCGTCGGCCACGGACGCGCTCGGCGAACGAGCTGATGGCCGCGCCCCGGCGGACGCGGTGCTCGCCACTCGTGATCGGGACGTCGGCTACTCGTGACATCGGCACGTCGGACCATTTCATCGTCGCGGCTCCCAATGCGTCAGGAGGTACTCGATCACGTCCAGCAGGTCCGGGATGCCCTGGTGCGCGACGGTGATCTCGCCGACCACGGCGAGCGCGGCCTCGGTGGTCGGCATATCGCGGAGCCGGTTCGTCTGCTGGGCGTGCATCGCGCGGAGATACGCGATGTCCTCCAGGCTGAGCGGGATGCGGTCATCGCCTAGCATCCGGAGCCATCCGTCAGCCTGAGCGCGAGCCGCGATTGCCGCCACGGCAGTTCGTCCCACTCGGCCTCGGCGGGCTCGCAGTTCTTGCGAGAGCGCCAGCCGTTGCGCTCGGCGGGCCAGCGCACCCAGCCGTAGCCGTCGACCTCCGCGACGTAGTCATGGCCGTTGGGGTGCGCGTACACCACGGGCGCGCTCATAGCCCCGACCCGCGCTCGTCCACGAGCGACCGAGCTCGAGGGCTCTCCCCGCGCTGCTCGTTTCGAGGCCCGTACGTCGTCCGCAGGTGGGCCGAGACGTCGCGGAGGACCTGGCGCTCGTCGTCGTCGAGCATCTCGACGCCGGCCACGTCCATCAGTCGGCGCGTCACCATGACCAGCCGCAGCAGCAAACGATCCGTCATGGTCGGCCCACCTCCAGCAGTCTCGTCACCTTCGCGTGATCCGACGGGTGCAGGACGATCGCAGCTTGCCCGCACTCTCTCAGCTCGACCAGCGCGGCAAAGCGTGCTCGTGACAGTCGCCCGCGATCCGGCTCCGCGAAGATCCAGAGCACGCGCGGACGGCGGGTCAGCAACAGGTCGGGCTCCCAGTCGGCGCCGAACAATCGCACGCGCCAGCCGTACAGCTCGGCCAGCTCGCCGAGCTTCCAGCGCCAGGCGTGGCGGCTCAGCTTCGGCTCGGTGTCGAGAAACGTCATGGTGTCCGGCTCGGCGTCACGTCCCGCCCCTCGACGATCAGCCTGTTGCCTTCGTAGCGCATCGCGACGTGCATCGGGAGCCGCCCCTCGCGGATCGCCTGCTCCTCGTCCTGTTGGACCTCTCTCGACCTGGCCGAGTGCCCGCGGATGTAGCCTCGGCGATAGACCGCGTAGAGCAGCAGGTCGAGACGCCGCTCGAGCAGTCGGTCGATGCCCTCGTGCTTGAGGCGCTCGTATTCGTCCGCGAACGCGGCTTCGATCCGCTCATCCATCATGGTCACGGGATCGGCCTCCGAAAACAGACCCGTCTGACACCCGTCAGGGCATACGCGGTCGCTCTATCCCAGACAGCCACGTCGACCCACGGGCGCGGGCTACCGTTGCCCAGGCCGCCGCCACGGTCCGCGATTCGGAACGACCCGATCCCGTCGATCTCCGCGATGGCGCCCAGCGCCACGTCCCAGCTCGCCGCCGCGATTGGCTCTGGCGTCAGAATCGACGTGCCATCGAATGTCCGAGCGTGGGGGCCATAGTCGGTCCTCACGTACCCAGTCGTGGTCGCCATCCCGCACCAGGGCGCGGCGTCGGCGGTGCGCTCGGCCGGCAAGAACGCAAGCAAGACGCCGAGCATCAGTGGTCGCATCAAGACTCCTTCTCTGGTGTCAGGCACGCGGCCTGTTTGTCGTGATTGCAGACGTGGCAGAGCGCGCGGAGATTGTCCATCTCCGTCGGGCCGCCCTCATGCCTCGGAATGATGTGATCGGCCTCCAGTCGCGTCGGCCGTCCGTCGAGGTTGATCTCGCCTGCGCCGATCCCGCAAAGACGGCAATGCCCTCCGTCGCGCTCTAGGACGGCGACGCGCATCCTGGCCGGCACGGCGCGGCCATCGCCGCGCGGGTCGCCGCGCTCCTCGCGCCGCAGACGAACGCCACCCTTGCCGTCCACGTCGATCGGCCAGCCCTCGGCGCGGAGCTGCCGAATCGTGCGCGGCACGTCGTCAAGCCCCGACACACGGCGGAGGTCATCATTCGCCACGGTCTTGCCGAGATGGACTTGCAGGTAGGTCAGCACCAGCGCGCTCTTGGGTAACGCCCTCACATGACCTCCGGTCGTCGTCGGCCGCGATCCGCCGCACTGCGGACGCGACGTACTCCAGACTGCGATCGACGCCGATGGGCTCGCGCTTCAGGCGGCGCGCGACAAGCGCCGTCGTGCCGCTACCAGAGAACGGGTCGAGCACGGTATCCCCGACGCGCGTCAGGTAGATCAGCAGGCGCCGTACGAGCGCCTCAGGGAACGGTGCCGGGTGGCCCTCCCAGCCGCGAGACTCGCCCGGAAGCTGCCAGAGCCCATTGCCCCACGCCTGCCACTCGTCGGGCTTGATATCCGACGGACGGTCGTCGCCGAGCTTCCAGTCGCCTTTCGAGAACAGGCCGACGGCCTCGACCTCGACGACCGGATACGGCGCATCGGCCGAGTTCTCAGACCCGAGCCCGCGATTGCCCTTCGTCGAGTTCATCTTGTCCCAGAGGATGATCGAGCGATAGGTCCAGCCGGCCGACTGCGCTGCCGCGCATGCCTGCGGCCAGGTCGGGCGGTAGCCCTTCGCGGTATCCATCGGGACGTTCAGGATCAGCCGACCGGGCGCGCGAGCCACGCGGTACGCCTCGCGGAGCCAATCCGTCATGAACGTCTCCCAGCCGACCGCGAGGTCCGTCTGGCCGAGGTAGGGCTTGTCCAACCCGTACGGAGGCGACGTGAGGATGACGTCCACGGAGCCAGCCGCGAGCGGCAGCGCCGTCGCGTCGCCGGCGAGCAGGCGCACGTCCACGCGCGGCGTCTCCGCGATCCGCCGCTCCGCCTGCTCCTGCTTCTCGCGCTGACGGACCTCGTGCTCGGCCGACTTCAGCGTCCGCTCGCCGAGGCGGACGGCCTCGAACAGCGTCGCGTCGGCCTGCTTGACACGCTTCGCGCGAGCCACCTGACGACCGCTCGCGCCCACTTTCGCCGCTGCCTTGTCACGCGACAGCGGACCTCGTTTCTTCTCCCCCGGCGACGACTGCGACGCGGACGACGCTGACTCGTGACCAGGAGAAACATGTGGCCCCGGGGCCACATGTTTCTCCTGGTCAGCAGGCTTTCCAGGAGCCGCGCTGCGCCCGGCTTCGGCCTTGCGCGCGCGGCCCTCGGCCTCGTCCATCTCCAGCCCAGCGGCGCCGATCACCGCGCGCTGCGACGGCGTCAGATCACGGCGCTGGAGGTTGCGCGAGAGGACGAACAGGACCGGCGAGCCGCCCTTGCCATCCCACTCGACGTAGCGCGGTGCGACGCCGGCTTTCTCGCACGCACCGTCGCGGTTGCGCCCGTCGAGGATCATGCCGTCGTGCAGCACGATCGGATCGAGTAGCCCGCGCGCCTTGATGTCCTCGGCGAGCTCCGTCAATCGAGCGTCGTCGAGCATCGGGAACAGATCGGCGGCAGGATGAGCTTTCATCCTCACGCCTCCACCGGCACCGGCTCGAAAAACAGCCGCACGCGAGCGCCCTCGTCCGTGTCATCGCCCTCCCAGGAGCAGGCGACCTCCTCGCCGATATATGGACATGGGTCCCAGTCCGGATCATCACTGATCGCCCAGCCGCCGCAAGTGCCGATCACCACCAGCACCGGCACCCGGCACCCACCGCAGCAGCACCGCTCCGGCTGGTTCATCCAGGCTTCAGCGCGGAGGAACGCCAGATGTGAGCCGCACTCACACCAGTGCTCTAGGGGTCGGATGTCCCAGTGCGGGAGATAGTCTTTGCATACGATCTCCAGGTACTTCCGGTCGTCGGGAAAGACGATTTCTTCCCAGGAGACATCGCGGACCTTGATATGCCTGCTGTGCTCGCGTGGTCGATCGGTCATACACACCTACCCCGTCACGATCTGCGCGTGCTTCCCAGCCGCGTCGCCGGCGTTGATGAGCGCCGCTCGGACCTGATGCGGCGAGACCGCGTCCCGTGCCCACGGCGGAGCGCGAAGCCGCAGCCCGCCGTCAGCGCCGCGGCCGAGCACCTCGAACGCCCGGACCTTCTCGACGTTCGAGGGGAGCCAGCCCAGCGTCAGCACGTCCCTGGCCCGCTCCCAGAGCGCTACATCGTCGTCCGTCGCCGGCGTCAGGCTCGGCTCCGTCTCACCCTCTGAGCTGCGCTGAGCCCGTTGATCCCATCGTCCAGCGCCAATCACGACCAGCGACCTGCCCACGTCTGGCAACGGCCCATCCGCCGGGCAGCGGAGCACCACGGCCCGGAGCTGACAGTCCAACGCCCCGGCCAGCTTCGCAAGGGACTTCGCGCTAGGCGTGCGGT
>Ga0207709_10000435_pt1 | contig 39552 bp, 34 predicted proteins | sample KBSM34metaG_FD_184397 | JGI IMG/M metagenome (GOLD analysis project Ga0207709, IMG submission 184397) | Miscanthus rhizosphere microbial communities from Kellogg Biological Station, Michigan, USA - KBS M3-4 metaG (SPAdes) (version 2) | ecosystem: Host-associated > Plants > Roots > Rhizosphere >...
CTCCGGCGGCATGAAGCAGCGCGTGGGCATTGCACGCGCGCTGTCGATGGAACCCAAGGTGCTGCTGATGGACGAGCCCTTCGGCGCGCTCGACGCCCTCACCCGCGCCAAGCTGCAGGACGAGCTTCTGGCCATCGTGCAGAAGACGCACAGCACCGTGGTCATGGTCACGCACGACGTGGACGAGGCGGTGCTGCTGAGCGACCGCATCGTGATGCTGACCAACGGTCCGGCCGCCACCATCGGCGACGTGCTGGCCGTGGACATTCCGCGCCCGCGCAACCGCGTCGAGCTGGCCGAAGACCCGGCCTACGTGCACGCGCGCAAGGCGGTGATCGACTTCCTCTACACGCGCCAGGCGCACGTGGAGAAGGCCGCGGCCTGACAGATCGACACAGCGCCCAGGCGCGTCGAGCCATGCCTTCCTTCCAGCAAACACCGCGGAACCGGCTTTGCCGGGCCGCAGGTGTTGCCCCCCTGCAAGGGGCTTGGCGTAGCGACACGCAGTGCGCGAAGCCTGGGGGTGTGCCAGGTTCACGACATGATCACCTGGAGGCTGTGCTCGTACGACGCCGTGAGGCGCTCGAAGGTGTCGACCAGCGCGTCGCTGGAGCGAACGAGCGTGGCGCGGCCATCGGCGCTGTCGAGCGCGTGCACGCCGCCGACCAGCCGCAGCCATTCGTCGCGGGCGCTGGCCAGCGCGGTGCGGATCTCCGTGGTGCTGAGCGGGGCGCGCTCGAGTTCGAGCAAGGCGGCCTCGAACTCGGCCATGGTGGGCACCAGCCGCGCATTCGCGGCTTTCTCTTTCAGCGTGGCAGCGAGCAGCGCGTCTTTCGCCAACCGCTGCGCACGCATGCGCTGCCGTCCGCAGATGTTGACGATGCGCAGCGCACGCCGCGCGCCCGAGGCTTCGAGCGCCTCGGTCAGCGCCTCCGCGGCCGAGAGCAGCACTTCGGCGCGCTGGTCGACGTCGGCCAGTCCCGCCGCCGTGGGCCGCGCCGTCAAGGCCGGAGCCAGCCCGCTCCAGGCGGCTTGCGCCTGTACGAGCGCCTGCGCGCCAGCCGCATCGAGCCCGAGGGCCGCCAGGTGATCGAGGTTCTGCTGCACCCGCTCGGCGGACTGCGTGCGCAGCACCCGCGCCCGCTGCGCATCGATGCTGCCCAGCAGCTGCGCCGCCACGCGCACCAGCCGCTGCGAGAGCATGCGCAACTGCCCGGCGCGGTTGATCGCGTCGGCCCACTGCGCCGCCTCGATGACCGAGCGCGACACCTCGCCGAGCCGCAGGTTGGCGTGCATCGCCGCGCCGCGCAGCAGGCCGAAGGCTTCGTCCTCGCCGATGCCGCGCGCGGACATCAGCAGGCCCTTGGCGCGGTCGACCCACTTGCGCTCGTCCATGCGGGTGCGCAGGCTCTCCAGTTCGGTGCGCAAGACGCTCTCGCGCTGCCAGCGGGCCTGGGCACGAGCGGCCAGCGCGGCGAGCGACGCGGCATCGACGGCATCGTTCAGCATCCACGCCTGCACGCCGAGCTGCACCAGCTCTTCGTGCTGCGCACCGCTCAACGGCTCGCCGACGAAGCTCAGCGCACATGGCGGCACGCCGGACCACGCACGCAGCGCGTCGAGCAATGCGGGCGTGGGCAAAGGCAGGCAGATCAAGGCCTGGGCCGGGGCCAGCGCCTCGACCTGCCGCGCGAAGGTGCCCGCATCCGCGCAGCCGACCACCTCGAGACTGGCGTCGGACAGCGCCTGTGCAAGCGCCTCCGGCAGCACGGGGCCAGCAGTTTCATCGGGCAGGACAACGAGAAGGGGCATCTTGGAAAAGCGGTGTGGGAGCGCACCGCGAGCATAGGCCACGCCCGCGCGAATTCGCAGGCATGCCTCTTGCATGGAACGGACCGCGGTGTAACGAAGCACCGCTTTGGTGAGGCTGCAGGCTCCTGCATCCGGCTCGGCAACGCACATGCCGAGCGCGCCCCCACGCCGACAGCGTCCGCTGCCGGCACTCCGTCTCCAACCCCGTCCGTCGACACGACCCCTCCAGGGTCGCGCCGCGGCTTTTTGCACCTTTGAACGCCATGTCCAGTTTCAAGAACTTCTTGCAGTCAGGCCACAGTCCGACGCTGTTCGCGGCCTTCCTGTACTTCTCGTTCTCCTGCTGCATCTGGGTGCTCAACGGCGCCATGGCGCCCTTCATCGGCGAAACCTTCAACCTCTCGCCGGCGCAGAAGGGCCTGATGCTGTCGGTGCCGATCATCGCGGGCGCGCTGATGCGTTTTCCACTCGGCATCCTCTCGCAGTACATCGGCCGCAAGAAGGCCACGCTGGTCGAGATGGGCCTGATCGCGGTGGCGATGCTGTTCGGCTTCTTCTTCGTGAAGAGCTTCAACAACCTGCTCGCCATGGGCGTGCTGCTGGGCATCGCGGGCGCGAGCTTCGGCGTGGCGCTGTCGCTGGGCTCGGGCTGGTTCCCGCCGCAGCACAAGGGCCTGGCCATGGGTCTGGTGGGCGCTGGCAACGTGGGCACCGCGGTGTCGGTGCTGGTGGCGCCGCCGCTCGCACTGTGGCTGGGCTGGCAGGCGGTGTACGGCGTGGCCGCGGTCGCCATCCTGGTTCCCATGGTGGTGATGGTGGTGTTCGCCAAGGAACCGCCGGACGTGAACGCCCATTCGAGCTTTCGCGAGCACATCGCCTGCCTGTTCGAGAAGGACGGCTGGGTGTTCAGCCTGATCTACGGCGTGACCTTCGGCGGCTTCATCGGCCTGACGACCTTCCTGCCCTCCTACTACTACGACCAGTTCGGCGTGAGCAAGGTGCAGGCCGGCCAGCTGACCATGCTCGCGGCCTTCATGGGCGCGGCGGTGCGCATCGTGGGCGGCTGGCTTTCCGACCGCTGGGGCGGCGTGAACACGCTGACCGTTGTGCTGCTGGTGGTGGCCGTGAGCCTCGTGCTGGTGGGCGTCTCGCCGGGCTCGCTGGCCGTCACCACGCTGGTGCTGATCGTGTGCTTCGCCGCGCTGGGCGCGGGCAACGGCGCACTGTTCCAGCTGGTGCCGCTGCGCTGGCCCGCAAGTACGGCAGTGGCCGGCTCGATGATCGGCGAGATCGGCGCGCTGGGCGGTGGCCTCGTGCCCAACGCCATGGGCCTGTCGAAGCAGTATCTGGGCAGCTACCTGTGGGGCTTCGTGTTCTTCGCCATGCTGTCGCTAGCGATGCTGGGCGTGATGCGCGTGATGCAGATCCGCTGGACCCGCACCTGGGCCGAGAAGGGTGGCCGAGCGCGCGTTGCACCGGTACATGCTTCGCCCGCAGTCAACAACAACTCGCGGAAAGCTGCCCGGTCATGAACCGCCCCGCCGACCTCCGTTCAACGTGGCAGGAACAGGAGCCACACGATCAGCAAGAGGTTGAACAGCATCGACACGCCCAGCGCCAGCTGGTAGAGCGCAAGTGGGTCGCGGCGGATCAGTGGCGTGGCGGCGGGCGCATTCACCGGGCGGGAGGCACCACGCTCCAATGCGAGCAGCAGCTCCTCGGCGGTCTCGAAGCGCTCGCGCGGATCGCGGGCGACGGCCTTGCGCACCAGGTGGTCGAGCCAGATCGGCACGTCGGGCCGCAGGCGCGAGAGCGCGACCGGGTCTCGCCGGTAGCGCGCCACCTGGTAGGGCTCGATCTCGCCGTAAGGCAGGTGGCCGGTGAGCCACTGGTACAGCGTGACGCCGAGCGCGAACAGGTCGCTGCCCGCATCGGCGACGCCACCCTCCTCCCATTGCTCGGGGTTGATGTAGCTCGGCGTGCCGGCATGCAGTTCGCGCTGCGCCGCGCTTTCGCGGCCGGACAGCGCCACCCCCAGGTCGATGATGCGCCAGCGGCCGTCCTCGCCCAGGTGCAGGTTGCCCGGCTTGATGTCGCGGTGCACCACGCCCTGGCGATGCAGCCGGCCGAGCGCACGGCTCAGTGCGATGGCGGCGGCAACGACCTCGCCCACCGCGCCCCGCGCGTTCGCCTTGCGCAGCTGCTCCAGCGTACGGCCGCCGTGCCAGTCGAACACGATGTACAGCGCGCTCGCATCCGCGGCGCGCTCGTGCACGCGCACGAAGCCGTTGCCGCCGACGCGCAAACCGAGCCACGCCTCGTGCGCCAGCATCGCGCGCTCCTGCGGGTCGCCGGCGCGCGAGGGGTGCAGCGTCTTCAGCGCGACCAGCTCGCGCGTGGCCGGATGCCTGGCCTGGTACAGCAGGTGCACGCCGGTGTCGGCCACCAGCGCGGTGATGGCGTAGCCGTCGAGCACGTCGCCCACCTTCAGCGCGGGCGGTGGTGCGAGCCGGCGGCCGTCGCCGAGTTCGTCGTCGAGCTGCCGCGCGTCGAGCCCCACCACGCGGATGACCAGCGCCGTCGCGTTGTCGCGCGTGCCGGCCTCCAGCGCCGCGCGCACCAGCGCCTCGCTGGCCGCCTCGGCGTCGCCCTGCAAGGCGAGCGCGGCCACCTGCTGCGGCCTGAGCACGCCATGCACGCCGTCGGAGCTCAGCACGAAGCAGTCGCCCACGCGCACGTCGCCCTGCACGTAGTCGACGCGCACCTGGTCGTCCAGGCCGATGGCGCGCGTCAGGCGGCTGCGCATGTCGGGATGGTCGAAGGCATGGTCCTGCGTGAGCGGCACGGCCGGCTCGCCGCCCGCGCGCACACGCCAGGCGCGCGTATCGCCCACATGCGCCAGCGTGTAGCCCTGGCCGTGCAGCACCAGTGCGGTGAGCGTGGTGAGCGCCGTGCCGCCGCCGTCCTTGCCCTGGCGCCGGCGGTTGTGGTCGGCCAGCCAGCCGTTCTGCGCGCCGATCAGGCGGTCGAGCGCGGCGGTCGGCTCCCAGGTATCGGGCGTGGCGAAGTAGTCGGCCAGCAGGCCCATCACCGTGGTCTGCGCCGCCTCGCGGCCGTGCCCGCCGCTGGACACGCCATCGGCAATGGCCGCGATGAGGCCGCGCGCCTCGTCGCCCCGCGGCGCATGCACCGCGCCGGCGAAGTCTTCATTCAGCTCGCGCGGTCCGCGCTGGCTGCTGTAGCCGATGTCCACTTCAAAGCTCATGGCGCGATTCTCCTCGCGCGCCGCGGGCACTCGCTTGCTTGATTCGACGAAAGGTAGGGCCCCATGAAGAAAATGAAACTCGTGATGGTCGGCAACGGCATGGCCGGCGTGCGCACGCTCGAAGAGCTGCTGAAGATCGCGCCCGACCTGTACGACATCACCGTCTTCGGCGCGGAGCCGCATCCCAACTACAACCGCATCCTGCTGTCGCCCGTGCTGGCCGGCGAGCAGACGGTCGACGAGATCGTGCTCAACAGCTGGGAGTGGTACAGCGACAACCACATCACGCTGCATGCCGGCAAGAAGGTGGTCGAGGTCGACCGCGTGAAGCGCATCGTGCGCGCGGAAGATGGCACCGAAGCCGCCTACGACCGCCTGCTGATGTGCACCGGCTCCAACCCCTTCATGCTGCCAGTGCCAGGCAAGGACCTGAAGGGCGTGATCGCCTACCGCGACATCGCCGACACCGACTACATGATCGAGACGGCGCGCACGCACAAGAACGCGGTGGTCATCGGCGGCGGCCTGCTGGGCCTGGAAGCCGCCAACGGCCTGATGCTGCGCGGCATGAACGTGACGGTGGTGCACGTGATGCCCTGGCTGATGGAACGCCAGCTCGACGACGTGGCGGGCAAGCTGCTGCAGAAGTCGCTGGAAGACCGAGGACTCAAGTTCCTGATGGGTGCGCAGACGCAGGACATGGTCGGCAATGAAGAGGGCCGCGTCAAAGCCATCCGCTTCAAGGACGGCACAGAGGTCGCGGCCGACCTGGTGGTGATGGCGGTCGGCATCCGCCCCAACGTGGAGCTGGCCGAGAAGATGCGCCTGCACTGCAACCGCGGCATCGTCGTCACCGACACGATGCAGACCGTGACCGACGCGCGCATCTATTCGGTGGGCGAATGCGCGGCGCACCGCGGCATCGCCTACGGCCTGGTCGCGCCGCTGTTCGAGCAGGCCAAGGTGGCGGCCAACCATCTCGCCCAGTTCGGCATCGGCCGCTACCTCGGGTCGCTCACCTCCACCAAGCTCAAGGTGACTGGCATCGACCTGTTCAGCGCCGGCGAGTTCATGGGCGGCGAAGGCACCGAAGAGATCGTCATGAGCGACCCCTTCGGCGGCGTCTACAAGAAGCTGGTGCTCAAGGACGACAAGCTGGTCGGCGCCTGCCTGTACGGCGACACGGTGGACGGCAGCTGGTACTTCAAGCTGCTGCGCGATGGCCGCAGCGTGCACGACATTCGCGACAAGCTGATGTTCGGCGAATCCAACATCGGCGACACCGGCCACGAGGGCCACAGCAAGGCCGCGAGCATGCCCGACGACGCCGAGGTATGCGGCTGCAACGGCGTGAGCAAGGGCACGATCTGCAAGGCCATCAAGGACAAGGGCCTGTTCACGCTCGACGAGGTGAAGAAGCACACCAAGGCCAGCGCGAGCTGCGGCTCGTGCACCGGGCTGGTCGAGCAGATCCTGATGTTCACCGCCGGCGGCGACTACTCGGCCACGCCGAAGAAGAAGGCCGTGTGCGGCTGCACCGACGTGAGCCACCAGGACGTGCGCGACGCGATCCGCAAGCAGCACTACCTCACGCACGACGAGGTCTACCGCAACCTCGGCTGGCGCACGCCCAACGGCTGCGCCACCTGCCGCCCGGCCGTCAACTACTACCTGATCAGCACCTGGCCGAAAGAAGCGAAGGACGATCCGCAGAGCCGCTTCATCAACGAGCGCAGCCACGCCAACATCCAGAAGGACGGCACCTACTCCGTCATTCCGCGCATGTGGGGCGGCCACACCACGCCCGACGAGCTGCGCCGCATCGCCGACGCGGCCGACAAGTACAAGATCCCGACCGTCAAGGTCACGGGCGGCCAGCGCATCGACCTGCTGGGCGTGAAGAAGGAAGACCTGGAGAACGTCTGGAAGGACATCGGCATGCCCAGCGGCTTTGCCTATGCCAAGTCGCTGCGCACGGTGAAGACCTGCGTGGGCAGCGAGTGGTGCCGCTTCGGCACGCAAGACTCCACGCAGATGGGCAAGGACCTGGAGCGCGCGCTGTGGGCCATGTACTCGCCGCACAAGGTCAAGCTGGCCGTGTCGGGCTGCCCGCGCAACTGCGCGGAGGCCGGCATCAAGGACGTGGGCGTGATCGGCGTCGATTCGGGCTGGGAAATCTACGTCGGCGGCAACGGCGGCATCAAGACCGAGGTGGCCGAATTCCTCGTCAAGGTGAAGACCAGCGAAGAGGTGATGGAGTACGCGGGCGCGTTCCTGCAGCTGTACCGCGAAGAGGGCTGGTACCTGGAACGCACGGTGCACTACATCGGCCGTGTGGGCCTGGACTACGTGAAGAAGCGGATCCTCGAAGACGCGGAGGCCCGCAAGACGCTGTGGGAGCGCCTGCAGTTCGCGCTCGACGGCGAGCCGGATCCGTGGTTCGAGTCGGCGCAGGCCTCGGTGGACGTGCGGCAGTTCACGCCGCTGACCGCATGAAGCGCAGGGCTTTCCTCGCATCCGCGGCCGCCGCCGGCATGGGCGCCGGGATGGGCGCAAATGCCCAGGTCACCGACCTGAACGATGCGATCAACAAGGCGGGCCGCCAGCGCATGCTGTCGCAGCGCGCGAGCAAGGCATATCTGGCACTGGTGCAGAACGTCGAATCGCGCAACGCGCAGCAGGTGCTCGACAAGTCGATCGCGCTGTTCGAGCGCCAGCTCGGCGAGCTGAAAGCCTTCGCGCCCAACCCGACCATTCGCGGCACCTACGAGTCGCTCGACAACGCCTGGGGCGAGTTCAAGCGCGAACTCACGGGCATGACGCCCGGCAAGGAGGAAGCCACCCGAGTCGTGAAGCTCGACGCCGCCGTGCTCGCGCTGGCCAACCAGGGCACCGCGCAGTACGAAGCCGCCTCGGGCAGGCCGGTGGGCAAGCTCGTGAACATCGCGGGCCGCCAGCGCATGCTGTCGCAGCGCATGGCCAAGTTCTACCTGGCCTCGGCAATGCAGATCGACCCGGCGGGCAGCACGGCCGAGATCGGCAAGTCGCGCGCCGAATTCCTGGCCGCGCTCGAAGTGCTGCGCAACGCGCCCGAGGCCACCGCGCAGATCAGGCAGGAGCTGGTGCTGGCCGATGCGCAGTGGATGTTCTTCAACCGGGGCCTGCAGCGCCTCGAAGGCGCCGGCGCGTCGCCCGCCCTGATGTCCGACGTGTTCGTCGCCAGCGAGAACCTGCTGGCGATCATGGACCGCGTCACCGGCCTGTACTCAGAAATCAAGACGTAGACGAAAAGAGAGCCCACCATGAGCGATTGGAAAGTCATCTGCCGCATCGACGACATCCCCGTGCTCGGCGCCCGCCGCGTGGCGCGGCCTGCCGGCGTGGACGTCGCCGTGTTCCGCAATGCCGAGGACCAGGTGTTCGCGCTGCTCGACCGCTGCCCGCACAAGGGCGGCCCGCTCAGCCAGGGCATCGTGTTCGGCACCAGCGTGGCCTGCCCGCTGCACAACTGGGCGATCGGGCTGGACGACGGCTGCGCCAAGTCGCCCGACGAAGGCTGCACGCCGAAGTTCGCCGTGAAGGTGGAAGACGGCGTGGTGCATCTCGACGCGGGCGAACTGGCCACGCACGCCATCGACCTGCCACGCCCCATTGCCGGTCCCAAGGTGTTGTCCCCTCTCCCTCTGGGAGAGGGCTAGGGTGAGGGCAGCAGCGTGACCTTCGTGAGCGCCGTCAACCCTCACCCCCGCTCGCTCCCGGAGGGAGCGGGTGCAATGCGGGAAACCCGCTCCACCTGCCCCTACTGCGGCGTAGGCTGTGGCGTCATCATCGAATCGAGTGGCGACGAGATCACCGGTGTGCGCGGCGACCCCGACCATCCGGCGAATTTCGGCCGCCTGTGCACCAAGGGCTCGACGCTGCACCTCACGGCCAGCGCGACGGTCACGCGCCAGACGCGGCTGCTGCAGCCCATGCAGCGCCTGGTGCGCGCGGAAGCGCCCATGGCGGTTGCGTGGGACACCGCGCTCGACAACGCCGCAGGCAAGTTCGCGCAGGTGATCCGCGACCATGGCCCCGACGCGGTCGGCTTCTATGTGTCGGGCCAGCTGCTCACCGAGGACTACTACGTCTTCAACAAGCTCGCCAAGGGCCTGGTCGGCACCAACAACGTCGACACCAATTCGCGCCTGTGCATGAGCAGCGCGGTCGCCGGCTACAAGCAGACGCTGGGCGCCGATGCGCCGCCGGCCTGCTACGACGACCTGAAGCATGCCGACTGCCTGTTCATCGTGGGCAGCAACACGGCGTGGGCACACCCCATTCTTTTCCGCCGCATCGAGGACGCGAAGGCCGCGAACCCCGCGCTCAAGATCATCGTGGCCGACCCGCGCCGTACCGACACGGTCGAGATCGCCGACCTGTTCCTGCCGATCCAGCCCGGCACCGATGTGATGCTGTTCAACGGCATGCTGCACCTGATGCTGTGGGAAGGCTGGATCGATGCGAAGTACATCGCCGCCCACACCAGCGGTTTCGACGCGCTGAAGGCCACGGTGCGCGAATGCACGCCCGACAAGGTGGCGCAGGCCTGCGGCATCTCGAAGGACGACCTGCTCGCGGCCGCACGGCTGTTTGCCACATCGCCTGCCACGCTGAGCCTGTACTGCCAAGGCCTGAACCAGTCGTCGAGCGGCACGGCGAAGAATGCCGCGCTCATCAACCTGCACCTGGCGACCGCGCAGATCGGCCGGCCCGGCGCGGGCCCGTTCTCGCTGACCGGCCAGCCCAATGCGATGGGCGGACGCGAGGTCGGCGGCCTGGCCAACCTGCTGAGCGCGCACCGCGACCTGGCGAACCCCGATCACCGCGCCGAAGTGGCCGCGTTGTGGGGCGTGCCCTCGGTGCCCGAGAAGCCGGGCAAGACGGCGGTCGAGATGTTCCAGGCCGCGGCCGACGGCGAGATCCGCGCGCTGTGGATCGCCTGCACCAACCCCGCGCAATCGATGCCCGACCAGGCGACGGTGCGCCGCGCGCTGGAGCGCGCCGAGTTCGTGGTGGTGCAGGAAGCCTTCGCCACCACCGCCACCTGCGCCTTCGCCGACCTGCTGCTGCCCGCCACCACCTGGGGCGAGAAGGAAGGCACCGTGACCAACAGCGAGCGCCGCATCTCGCGCGTGCGCCCGGCCGTGCCGGCGCCCGGCGAGGCGCGCAACGACTGGTCGATCGGCGTGGCCTTCGCGCGCCGGCTCGAACAGCAACTGGGCCGCACCTTCACGCTGTTCCCGTACGAGAGCGCCGAATCGGTCTGGAACGAGCACCGCGAATCCACGCGCGGGCGCGACCTCGACATCACCGGCCTGAGCTACGCGATGCTCGAGAACGCCGGCCCGCAGCAATGGCCGCTGAAGGAAGGCGAGCGCACCGGCCGCGTGCGCCTGTACGAAGACGGCGTGTTTCCCACGCCCGACGGCCGCGCGCGCTTTGTCGACACGCCCTACAAGCCCGTGGCCGAGGCGCGCGAGGCGCGCTTTCCCTTCTCGCTGAACACCGGCCGGCTGCGCGACCAGTGGCACGGCATGAGCCGCACCGGCACGGTCGGCAAGCTGTTCGGCCACGTGGCCGAGCCCGTGGTGCAGATGAATGCGCAGGACATGGCACGCCGCCAGATCGCCGAAGGCGACCTGGTGCACCTCACGTCCAAACGCGGCTCGATCCTGCTGCCGGCGCGCGCCAGCGCCGAGATCGGCATGAGCCAGGCTTTCGTCGCCATGCACTGGGGCGAGGAGTACCTGAGCGGCTGCTCGTCGACCGGCGTGCGGCTCGCGGGCATCAACGCGCTGACCACGCCGGCCTACTGCCCGACCTCGAAGCAGCCCGAGCTCAAGCACACGCCCGTGAAGATCCTCAAGGCCGAGCTGCCATGGTCACTGCTGGCCATGGCCTGGCTGCCCGCCGGCGACGCGCTCACGGCGCAGCGCGCGCTGCAGCCGCTGATGGCGCTGTTCCCCTTCGCCACCTGCGTGCCATTCGCGGGCAATGCGCCAGGCGAAGAAGAACGCAGCGGCGTGCTCTTTCGCGCCGCCGCGCACGACGCACCCGACGCCGCGCTGGTCGAGAAAATCGAAGCCCTGCTGGGCCTGCAGACCGCCGACACCCTGCGCTACGCCGACCACCGCCGCGGCCAGCGCCGCGCCGCGCGGCTGGTGCGCCGCGCCGACGGCAGCGCCGGGCTCGAGGCCTTTCTGCTGGGCGGCGACACCAGCGCCGAAGCCTGGATCGCCACCCTGCTGCGCGAGGAACTGCCCGCGCAAAGCTACGGCCGCCTGCTGCTGTCGCCGGGCGCCCGCGCGCCGGTCGCCGTGCAGTCGCGCGGCAAGCCGGTGTGCGCCTGCTTCAACGTGACCGACCGCGCCATCGAGGCCGAGCTGCTGCGCTGCACCGGCAGCCCCGACGAACGGCTGGCGGCGCTGCAGGGGGCGCTGAAGTGCGGCACGAACTGCGGCTCGTGCGTGCCGGAACTCAAGCGCATGGTGCGGGCCACCCCGGCCGAAGCACTGGCCGTGGGGGCATAAGCCGACTCACATTCCGGCATAAGCGTTGCGGGACAATCCGCCTACCCATGGGAATCAGCCACTACATCAAGGAAATCGGCCGCGGCGCGCGAGGCGCCCGTCCGCTCACGCGCGAGCAGGCCTGCGACCTGTTCGGCCAGGTGCTGGACGGCACGGTCACCGACCTGGAGATCGGCGGCTTCTGCCTGGCCATGCGCATCAAGGGCGAGACGCCCGAGGAGATGGCCGGTTTTCTCGACGCCACGCATGCACGCCTGAACCCCGTGACGACCCGCGGCGGCCCGCTGATCGTGCTGCCCAGCTACAACGGCGCGCGCAAGCTGCCGGTGCTCACGCCGCTCCTGGCGCTGCTGCTGGCCCGCGAAGGCCTGGCGGTGCTGGTGCACGGCAGCGCGAGCGAAACCTCGCGCGTACTGGCATCGAACGTGCTTTCGGCCCTGGACATGCCCCCGATGACCACGCTCACCCCGATCGCCGCCGGCCAGGTGGGCTTTGCCCCGACCGAGCTGCTGAACCCCGCGCTCAAGCGCCTGCTCGACGTGCGCCGCGTGGTGGGCCTGCGCAACCCCGGCCACAGCGTGGTCAAGCTCATGCGCCCGACCACCGGCCCCTGCGTGGTGGTGGCCAGCTACACGCACCCCGAATACGCCCGCACGATGGGCGAGACCTTCGAGCTCACGGGCATGACCGCCCTGCTCTCGCGCGGCCTCGAAGGCGAGGTGGTCTCCGACCCGCGCCGCACCGCGCAGATCGACGGCTTCGTGCGCGGCGTGCGCAGCGAACTCCAGGCCCAGGCCGCCGGCACCGCCGCCGACGTGCCCGGCCTGCCGAAAGAAATCGACGTCGCCACCACGGCCGCCTACACGCGGCGCGTGCTGGCCGGCGAGCTTCCCGTGCCCGAAGCCATCGCGACGCAAGTCAGGCACATCACCGAACTGGCCTCCCACGCATGAACACCCCTTCCACCCTCATCACCGGCCGCTGCACGCTGGTGGGCGCCGGCCCCGGCGACCCCGAGCTGCTGACCGTCAAGGCCGTCAAGGCGATCCAGGCCGCCACGATGCTGCTGGTCGACGACCTCGTGAACGACGCCGTGCTCCAGGCCTACGCCCGGCCCGGCGCGCGCATCGTGCACGTGGGCAAGCGCGGCGGCTGCAAGAGCACGCCGCAGGCCTTCATCGAGCGGCTCATGATCACGGCCGTGCGCGAAGGCGAGACCGTGGTGCGCCTCAAGGGCGGCGACCCGTTCATCTTCGGGCGCGGCGGCGAAGAGGTGGAACACCTGCGCGAGGCCGGCATCGAATGCGCGGTGGTCAACGGCATCACCGCCGGCCTGGCCGCCGTGACCTCGCTGGGCGTGCCGCTCACCCACCGCGACCATGCGCAGGGCGTGGTCTTCGTCACCGGCCACGCCAAGACCGGCGCCGGCGCGGCCGAAGACCCGACCGACTGGCGCGCGCTGGCCGCCACGGCGCACAACGCACGCCTCACGCTGGTGATCTACATGGGCGTCTCGGGCGCCGGCCATATCGAGCGCGAACTGCTGCACGGCCTGCCGGGCGACACGCCCGTGGCCGTGGTGCAGCACGCGAGCCTGCCGCACCAGCGCCACCTCGTGACCACGCTGCAGGGCCTGCAGGCCCGCATCGCCGAGGCCGGGCTGGCCAGCCCGGCGGTGATCGTGGTGGGCGACGTGCTGCAGGGGCTGGCCGCAGCCGCGCTGCAGCCGGGCGACGCCGGCCGGTTCGGGACCTAGCGCGCAGCTTCGAGGTGCGTGACGGTCGGCTTGCCCTTCACCACCTCGACATGAAACCGGACCTTGTCGCCGGGCTTGACCTGTTCAAGCATCTGCTTCTCGGCCACATCGAAACCCATCGTCATCGGCGGCATCGCCAGGTTGGGGATGTCGCCGTGCTTCAACACGATCAGCCCGCGGGCCGGGTCGATCTTCTGGACCACCGCATCGGTCAGCATGCCCGGCGCGGACGCCTTCGCGGGCGGTGGCTCGCTCTTCGGCGCCTGGGCCTGGGCGGCACCGGCCAGGCCGGCGAGCAGTGCGAAGGCAAGGGGATGGAGGAAGTTCATGAAGTGGCTCCTTGACGAGATGAGGGGTTGGAAACAGCAGATGACAAAGGGGCGCGACGGCGCAACAGATACCAGGCCGCGGGCACGACCAGCATGCTCAGCAGCGGCGCGGTGACCATGCCGCCCACCATGGGTGCGGCAATGCGGGTCATCACCTCCGAGCCGGTGCCGCTGCCCCACAGGATGGGCAGCAGGCCGGCCATCACGACGGCCACGGTCATGGCCTTGGGCCGCACGCGCAGCACGGCGCCTTCGCGGATCGCGGCCAGGAGCGTCTCCTCGTTCATCGGCTCGCCGGCATCGAGGCGCCGTGCCAGCGCGTTCTTCAGATAGACCAGCATCACCACGCCGAACTCGGCCGCCACGCCGGCCAGCGCGATGAAGCCGACCGCCGTGGCCACCGAGATCGAATGGCCCAGCGCCCAGATGAGCCAGAAGCCGCCGACGAGCGAGAACGGCACGGCCGCCATCACCAGGGCCGCATCGGCGAACGAGCGGAACAGCAGGTACAGCAGCACGAAGATCACCGCCAGCGTGGCCGGCACGACCAGCTTCAGCCGCTCGGTCGCGCGCGCCAGGTACTCGAACTGGCCGGACCATGACACCGCATAGCCCGCGGGCATCTTCACGGCCTTGTCGACGGCGGCCTGCATGTCGTGGACGGCGGAGCGCAGGTCGCGCCCGCGCACGTCGACGTAGACCCAGCCCGACAGCCGCGCGTTCTCGCTGCGCAGCATCGGCGGGCCGTCTTCGATCACGATGCGCGCGACGTCGCCGAGCAGCAGCTGTGCGCCCTTCTCCGTCACGAAGGGCAGTTGCCGCAGCCGCTCCAGCGAATCGCGGATCTCGCGCGGATAACGCACGTTGATGGGGTAGCGCTCGCGGCCCTGGATCACTTCGCCCACGTTCTCGCCGCCGATGGCCGTGGACACCACGGCCTGCACATCGGCCACCGAGAGGCCGTAGCGCGCGGCCGCCAGCCGGTCGACATCGACGTCGATGTAGCGCCCGCCGGTGAGCCGCTCCGCCAGCGCCGACGACACGCCGGGCACGCCCTTCACCGCCGCCTCGATCTGCGTGGTCAGCTTGTCGATGGTGGCCAGGTCCGCCCCCGCCACCTTGATGCCGACCGGGCTCTTGATGCCCGTGGCCAGCATGTCGATGCGGTTGCGGATGGGCGGCACCCACACGTTGGTCAGGCCCGGCACCTTGACGGCGCGGTCCAGTTCCTCGATCAGTCGGTCGGGTGTCATGCCGGCGCGCCATTCGCGCTTCGGCTTGAACTGGACGGTGGTCTCGAACATCTCGAGCGGCGCGGGGTCGGTCGCGGTGTCCGCGCGGCCGGCCTTGCCGAACACGCGCGCGACCTCGGGCACGGTCTTGATGAGGCGGTCGGTCTGCTGCAGCAGCTCGGCGGCCTTCGACACCGACAGCCCCGGCAGCGCCGACGGCATGTAGAGCAGATCGCCTTCGTCCAGTGGCGGCATGAACTCGCCGCCCAGGCGCATCAGCGGCACCACGGTGAGCGCCAGCAGCACCGCGGCAACGGCCAGCGTCCCTTTGGGAAAGCGCAGCACCAGCTCCAGCGCGGGCCGGTACACGGCCATCAGGCAACGGTTCACTGGATTGGCGCCTTCGTGCGGAATGCGCCCGCGCACCAGGTAGCCCATGAGCACCGGGATCAGCGTGACCGACAGGCCCGCCGCTGCGGCCATCGCATAGGTCTTGGTGAAGGCCAGCGGCGAGAACAGCCGCCCTTCCTGCGCCTCGAGCGAGAACACGGGCACGAAGGACAGCGTGATCACCAGCAGCGAGAAGAACAGCGCCGGCCCGACCTCCACCGACGCGTCGGCAACGAGCCCCCATCGCTCCATCACCGTCGGTTGCCGGCCCTGCGCCATCTCGAAGGCCTCGATGTGCTTGTGCACGTTCTCGACCATCACGATCGCCCCGTCCACCATCGCCCCGATGGCGATCGCGATGCCGCCCAGCGACATGATGTTGGCGTTGACGCCCTGCCAGTGCATCACGATGAAGGCCGCGAGCACGCCGATCGGCAAGGCCACCACCGCCACCAGCGCCGAGCGCAGGTGGAACAGGAAGACCGCGCAGACCAGCGCCACCACGATGAACTCCTCGATCAGCTTGCCGCGCAGGTTGTCGACGGCGCGATCGATCAGCAGCGAGCGGTCGTAGGTCGGCACGATCTCGACGCCGGCCGGCAGGCCGGGCTTGAGCGCCTCGAGCTTGGCCTTGACGGCCTCGATGGTCGAGCGCGCGTTCTTGCCCGAGCGCATGACGATCACGCCGCCCGCCACCTCGCCTTCGCCGTCGAGCTCGGCGATGCCGCGGCGCATCTCGGGGCCGATCTGCACCGTGGCCACATCGCGCAGCAGCACCGGCGTGGCGCCCGTCACGGCCAGCGGGATGGTGCGGAAGTCGTCCAGCGAACGCAGGTAGCCGCGCGAACGCACCATGTACTCGGCCTCGGCGAGCTCGACGACCGAGCCGCCCGAGGCCTGGTTGGCGTTCTGCAGCGCCGCCACGACCATCGCCTGCGTGATGCCCAGCGCGCGCATGCGGTCGGGGTCGAGCACCACCTGGTACTGGCGCACCATGCCGCCGATGCTGGCGACCTCGGCCACGTCGGGCACGGTCTTGAGTTCGAACTTGAGGAACCAGTCGTTCAGTGCGCGCAGCTGCCCGATGTCGCGCGTGCCCGTGCGGTCGACCAGCGCGTACTCGTAGACCCAGCCCACGCCCGTGGCATCGGGGCCCAGCGAGGCGTTGGCGCCGGCGGGCAGCCTGCCCTGCACCTGGTTCAGGTACTCGACGACGCGCGAGCGCGCCCAGTAGGGGTCGGTCTTGTCGTCGAACAGCACGTAGACGAACGAGTCGCCGAAGAACGAGTAGCCGCGCACGGTCTTGGCACCGGGCACGCTGAGCATGGTGGTGGTCAGCGGGTAGGTGACGAGGTCTTCGACCACCTGGGGCGCCTTGCCGGGGAAAGGCGTGCGGATGATGACCTGCGTGTCCGACAGGTCGGGCAGCGCATCGAGCGGCGTGCGCACCACCGACCACCACCCGGCGGCCACCAGGAACAAGGTCGCGATCAGCACCAGGAAGCGGTTGCCGATCGACCAGCGGATGACGGCGGCGATCATCGCTTGGTGCCCTGTGGCATGCGCTGCACGGAGACCAGCTCGTAGCCCGTGGGGCCACCTTCCTTGAACTCGAAGCGGACCAGGTCGCCGGGCTGGATGTCCGGGAACGCCTCGGGCGATGCCTTCGCAAAGCCCATCGTCATCGACGGCCACTTGAGCGTGGCGACGGGGCCGTGCGAGATCGTGAGACCGTCGGGCGCCACGCTCTCGACCTTGCCTTCGGCCTGGTGCAGCACGGCAGCCGGCGCTGCGGCCGTGGCCGCAGGCGATGCCATGCTGCCCAGCACCGAGCGCAGCCGGGCCTCCGAGTCGATGAGGAACTGGCCGCTGGCCACCACCTGGTCACCTTCATTCAGGCCGGAGACGACTTCGGTGTCGTCGCCGAGGTCCGCGCCAGTCGACACGTCGCGCGGCTCGAACGCGCCATCGGCCTTGCGCACGATGACGACCGCGCGCTTGCCGGTGCGGATCACGGCTTCGGACGGCACGACCAGCCGGGTGCTGGCGGGCCCCGTCACCTGCAGGCGCAGCAGCAGGCCGGGCGTGAGCGTGCCGCGCCGGTTGTCGACCTCGAAGCGGGCCTTCAGGGTGCGGGTGGCTGCGTTGACCTCGGGCAGGATCTCGTCGAGCGTGCCGTCGAACGACTGGGCGGCATCGGCCTGGAGCACCGCCCTGACCTTCTGGCCGCGCGCGAGCCGCACGGCCTGCGCTTCCGGAATCTCGGCCACCGCCCAGACCTTCTCCAGGCCCGCGATGCGGAACAGCGTCATGCCGGGCGTGACCGCGACGCCTTCGCGCACGCCCAGCTCGGCCACCACGCCGTCGGACGGCGCGGTGAGCACGTAGCGCGCCTGCGCCGTGCCGGTTTCCTCGCTGCGGCGGATGAGCTCGGCGGGGATGGACAGGGCCCGCATGCGCTCGCGCGCGGCGGCGACGAGGTCGGCGGAAACGCCCGATCGCTTGAGGGCCAGCCATTCGTTCTGCGGGCCCAGCCATTCAGGCGCGAAGACCGTCGCCAACGCCTGCCCCTTGCGCACGCGCTCCATCGGCGCGCGGACCGACAGGCGCTCGACGTAGCCCGCCACGCGCGTCTGCACGACGACGTTGAGCCGCTCGTCGAACTGCACGGCACCGACCGCATCGAAAGACGCGGAGGTTTCCACCCGCCGCACACCGGCATACCGGATGCCGAGGTTCTGCTGGACCGTGGGGCTCACCTGCACGCCGCCTTCGTTGCCCTTGCCGGTGGCGCTGTCGGCGTACATGGGCACCAGCTGCATGTCCATGAAGGGCGACTTGCCGGGTTTGTCGAAGCGCGGGCCCGGCACCATGGGGTCGTGCCAGTAGAGGACCTTGCGGCCGTCCGTGGTGGACGGCGTGGTCGCCGACGCCTCCGTGGACGGGGCTGTCGTGCGCCCCAGGTAGAAGGCGCCTGCGCCGAGCAACAGGGCGGCCAGCAGCGAAACGCCGATCGTGCGTGTGCGGTTCATGGGGCCCCCTCGGTGGTGAGCGGCCGGAAGGCCAGTTGGACGTGGGTTCTGGCCAGGTCGCGCTGCAGCGTCAGCAGCTTGCGCTGCGCTTCGACTTCGGCATGGCGCGCCTCGAACAGCGTGACGAGGCTGCCTTGATTCGACCGGTAGGCCGCCGTTGCGGCCGCCGTTCTCTGGCCGGCCGGAACGACCACGCCCGAGCGGTAGCGGTCGATGCGTTGCTGCAGGCGTTGCGCATCGCTGCGCAGCGCCTGGTATTCGGCGGTCGCGGCCCGGGTGGCTTCGGCCAGGTCGGCCTCGGCTTTCTCGACCAAGGCCAGCTTGGCGGCGGTGTCCCGGTCCTGCCGTTCGCCGGGTGCGACGGGCAGCGGAATGCTCAGGCCCACCGACACCATGTCGGCGTAGCCGGTGCGCTGGCCATAGGCGACCTCCCAGGTCCAGTTCGGCTTGCGATTGGACGCAGTGACGGCCGCCGTCTGCCTGGCCACGTCGACATCGCGCTGCATGGCTGCGACCGTGGGGTGCGCGGCCACATAGGCCGCTTCGGACGGCACGGCGATGGCGCCCGGAGACCGCAGTTCGTCGGGCGGCACGCCGACCCAGCGCTGGAAGGCGACGCTGGCGGCTTCCTGCTGCTGCAGGAGGTCGGCCGTCTCGTCTTCCGCGATGCCTCTGCCGCCGGCGAGCGCCAGCACGTCCTGGCTGCTCCCCGCGGCCGACGACAGGCGTGCGCGCGAGGCCTCCAGTTCTTCGTGCGCATGGTGTTCCATGCGCTGCGCGAGCTTGACGCTCTCGCCGGCGTAGAAAGCGTCCACGTACGCGAGCGCGGCCTGCCGGCGGGTGTCGGCCACGGCGGCCTGCACCCGCACCGCCTCCAGCCCGACCGACGCCTCGGCGGCGGCCTGCCGTGCGGCGCGCTTGTCGGCGGACAGCCATTCCTGGCTGAGGCCGATGCGCTTCATCGTCATCGAGTCGCGCGTGGTGTGGAAACGGTCCGCGCCCGTCGCGGGCAGGTTGTCGACGCCGATGCGCAGCGTGGGGTCGGGAAGCTGCGGGGCCGCGGAGGCCGCCGCCGTGGCGCTGGCGACGCCGGCACGGGCGGCGCGGGTGGCTTCGGAACGCCGGGCCGCAAGCTCCAGCGCTGCATCAAGAGATAAGGGGGCCGCCGCCGCTAGGGACGGCAGCAACGCGACGGCCCATACGGCCGCGCGCGAAAAAGGAAGGGACATGAAAACTCCGCAAACGAACGAGCGAATCGCTGGCAAGCGGACACGCCGCACCAGCACCGGTCAGTCGACGGAGATGTCAGACGCGCAGTCGGCGCGTGGCAAGAAAAACGGGATCGGGCGGTGGATGCTGCCGCTCCGGCACGGCCTGCGGCGGAAGGACATGGCCTTCCGACACCAGCACCAGGGGCATCACCACGAGCTGCACGATGGCCGGCAGCGAAGGCGTGGTCAGCTTCACCGGCTCGAAGGACAGCGACAGGTCGGCGGCGTGCTGGAAGCACAGCACCGGCTGGGCCATGTCCATGCCTTCACAGGGCTCGCCCGACGCCATCCTCTCGGCCATCGAACCCGGGCTGTCCGGGGCGCCGGGGCAGACATAGCCTGCCAGCGCCAGCTGCGAGAACAGCAGCGACAGGACCACGAAAATCGCGGTCGTGCAGCGACGGAGAGAGCGGCGGGCCATGAGGAGCCGCAGTGTAGCGCCGCCGTCCGGGCGCCGCCTAAAATCCCGCCCGGCCCAACGAACAAGAAGGAAGAGGCAGGGATGCTCGACAAACTCAACGAATTCACCGAAAGCCACGGCGAGCTGCGCCGCGGGCGCGGGCTGGTCACGGGCACCATCGCCTTCAGCCTCGCCGCCCTGTGCTTCCTGGGCGTGCTGGCCTTCCACTTTCCGCAGTACCTGACGACGCCCGAGCTGCGCAAGAGCTACAACGTCGACGTGATGCGCGTCATCCTGCTGACGGCGCTGGTCATCGCGGGCGGGCTCTCGCTGGTCAACATCATCTTCAACCGCTCGCGCTGGCTGTCGTCGGCCGCGTTCCTGCTGGTGGCGGTGTCGGCGCTGCTGGGCGGGCACAAGGTGCCGGTGCACGACTTCGCGGACCACACGCCGTACATCGGGCTCGACTGGTTCATCCTCGACCTCTTGGGCTCGTCGCTGATCTTCATCTTCATCGAGAAGCTCTTTGCACTGCGCAAAGATCAACCCGTGTTCCGCGAAGAGTGGCAAACCGACTTCCACCACTTCGTGGTGAACCACATGATCGTGGGTTTCGTGCTGCTGGCCACCAACCTCATGGTGCACAAGCTCTTCGGCTGGGCCGCCAACGACGGCATCCGCGGCTGGGTGAGCAACCTGCCGTTCTGGGCCGGCATCCTGCTGATCATTCTGGTGGCCGACCTCGTGCAGTACTGGACGCACCGCGCGTACCACGAGGTGCCGGTGCTGTGGCGCCTGCACGCGGTGCACCACAGCGTGAAGAGCATGGACTGGATGGCGGGCTCGCGCCAGCACATCCTGGAGTTGCTGATCACGCGCACGCTGGTGCTCGCGCCCATCTACGTGCTGGGTTTCAGCAAGGACGTGATCGACGCCTACATCGTGGTGGTCGGCTTCCAGGCGGTGTTCAACCACTGCAACGTGAGCGTGCGCCTGGGCCCGCTGCGCTACCTGATCGTGACGCCCAACTTCCACCACTGGCACCACAGCCAGGACATCGAGGCGCTCGACAAGAACTACGCGGCGCACTACGCCTTCCTCGACTACCTCTTCGGCACCGCGGTGAAGAGCACCAAGCTCTGGCCCGAAAAATACGGCGTGCTGGGCGACTACGTGCCCAACGGCTTCTTCAAGCAGCTGAAGTTCCCGTTCGTCTGGAAGGGATGACCATGGCCTCCCTTCTTCGCGCCGTGGCGCTCGCCGCGGCGCTGCCGCTCCTGCTCTCGGCCTGCGCCACGCGCATCGAGATGCCTTCCGAAACCTCGGGCCTGCGCCTGCGCGTGCAAAGCTCGGTGATCGCCCCCGGCAACGGCGGCGAGCTGATCGGCGCCGAGGTGCTGGCGCCCGGCGACATCCTGCTGACCTCGATCGCCACGGTGAACTCGTTCGGCATCCGCCTGGGCACCTTCTCGCCCGTGAGCCATGCCGTGCTGTACCTGGGCGACGGCCAGATCGCCGAGGCCGTGGGCACCGGCGTGCGCGCACGGCCGCTGGCCGAGGTGGTCGACGAAGAGCAGATGGTCGTCGCCTTTCGCGTGCCGGGCCTCGTCGAGGCCGATGTCGAGAAGATGCGCGAGTGGGCGCACTCGCAGGTCGGCACCCGCTACAACACCGCCGGCGTGCTGTTGAACGCACCCTTCGTGCTGAACCGCCGGCTGTGCGAGCTGCCGCTGATTCCGTCGGCCGTCAGCGCGTACTGCATCAGCGGCCTGGCCACGGTGCAGCTGGGCGCCAGCCGCAACGACCAGTTCTTCTGCTCCCAGTTCGTGCTGGAGGCCTACCGCCAGGCCGGCGTGCCGATCACCGACGCCGACCCGCGCTGGGTGAGCCCCGCCGACCTGCTCCACATGCGCGAGGGCGACGTGCCCTCGATCGCCGCCACGCAGCCGCTGCGCTACGTGGGCCACCTCAAATACAACCCGCCGCCGGTGCTGGCGGCGGACGGACCCGCTTGAGCTCTTCTCCTCCCTCTTCTTCCTTTGACGTCGTTGTCGTCGGTGCCGGCGCCGCCGGTCTTTTTTGCGCCGCACTGGCGGGCCAGCGCGGCCTGCGCGTGCTGCTGGTCGACCACAGCGAGAAGGTCGGCGAAAAGATCCGCATCTCGGGCGGCGGCCGCGCCAACTTCACCAACCGCGACCTCGACGTGCGCGCCCCGCAGCGCCATTTCGTCGGCGACAACCCGAATTTCTGCCGCTCGGCGCTGTCGCGCTACGCGCCGCAGCAGTTCATCGACATGGTGCAGCGCCACGGCATCGCGTACCACGAGAAGCACAAGGGGCAGCTGTTCTGCGACGGCTCCTCGCAGCAGATCGTCGACATGCTGCTGGCCGAGTGCGCCGCCGGCAACGTCGAACGCTGGCAGCCGTGCAAGCTCGGCGACATTTCCTTTGTCGACGGGCGCTACCAAATCAGTAGCACGCGCGGCCCGATCGACGCGCCCAAGCTCGTGGTGGCCACCGGCGGCCTGTCGATTCCCCAGATTGGTGCAAGTGACTTCGGCTACCGGCTCGCCGAGCAGTTCGGCCTGCGCCTGGTCACGCCGCGCCCGGCGCTGGTGCCGCTGACCTTCGGCGGCGACGCCTGGGCGCCCTACGCCGGCCTGGCCGGGCTGGCGCTGCCGGTGCGCATCGAGACCGGCGGCAAGAAGGACAAGATGGCCTTCCTGGAAGACCTGCTGTTCACCCACCGCGGCCTGTCGGGCCCGGCGGTGCTGCAGATCTCGAGCTACTGGAAGCCCGGCGCCCCGCTGACGCTGGACTTCGCACCCGGCATGGACGTGGCCGAGTCGCTGTCCGACGCCAAGCGGCGCTCCAAGAAACGCATCGCCAACGAACTGGCCGCGCTGGTGCCCTCGCGCCTGGCCGACGCCTGGGTCGGCGAAGACCCGGCCCTGCAGCGCCCAGTCAACGAGGCCACCGACAAGGCGCTGGCGGCGCTGTCCGAGCGCATCGCCCGCTGGCAGATCACCCCCAGCGGCACCGAGGGCTACAAGAAGGCCGAAGTGACGGCGGGCGGCGTCGACACCCGCGATCTGTCGTCCCAGACCATGGAATCGAAGCAGCCGGGCCTGTATTTCATCGGCGAAGTGGTCGATGTGACCGGCTGGTTGGGCGGATACAACTTCCAATGGGCGTGGGCGAGCGCACATGCGTGCGCAACCGCGCTATAATCGCGGGCTAACTCTGGCCTTCCCTCAACGGCCGCAAAAAGTTTTCAGTTGAGGAACCCCGGCTTGGGGCCTCGATCTCCCCCGGCCAAATCCATTTCAACGATTCATCAATGACCACCATCCGCGTTAAAGAAAACGAGCCCTTCGACGTCGCCCTGCGCCGCTTCAAGCGCACCATCGAAAAGCTCGGCCTGCTGACCGACCTGCGCGCCCGCGAGTTCTACGAGAAGCCGACGGCCGAGCGCAAGCGCAAGAAGGCAGCTGCGGTCAAGCGCCACTACAAGCGCGTGCGCAGCATGCAGCTCCCCAAGAAGCTGTACTAAGCAACGCCCAGGGTGGCTGGCCCCGACGAAAGTCCCCGCCAGCGCCCCGTTGCACCAGCCGCGCCAGGGAAACCTGCCGCGGCTTTTGTTTTTTCCGAAAGGTTGCGAAGAATGACTCTCAAAGAACAAATCACCGAAGACATGAAGACGGCGATGCGCGCCAAGGACTCGGAGCGCTTGGCCACCATCCGCCTGCTGCTCGCCGCCATGAAGCAGAAGGAAGTCGACGAGCGCGTGGAGCTCGACGACGCCATGGTCGTGGCCATCGTCGACAAGATGGTCAAGCAGCGCAAGGACTCGATCGCCGCGTTCACCACGGGTGGCCGCGCCGACCTGGCCGACAAGGAAGCCGCCGAGATCAAGGTGCTCGAGGTCTACCTGCCCCAGCGCATGAGCGCCGATGAAACGGCCGCCGCGGTGAAGGCCATCGTGGCCGAACTGGGCGCCTCGGGCCCCGGCGACATGGGCAAGGTGATGGGCGTGGTCAAGACGCGCCTGGCTGGCAAGGCCGACATGGGCCAGGTCAGCGCCGCGGTCAAGGCCGCCCTCACGGGCGCCTGAGGCGGCCACCGCCATGAAGAACGGCAGCAGCAGCCCGCTCGGCGCCGTCCCCGTCGCGACGATCCCGAAGGCCTGCGCCTGCCTGGTCGATGCGCAGGGCCGGCTGCTGGTGTTCCGTCATCCCGAAGACGGCAACATGCAGCTGCCCAAGGGCACCATCGAGCCCGGCGAGTCGCCCGAGGCGGCCGTGCGGCGCGAGCTGCTCGAAGAGTCGGGCCTGGTGTTCGCCGGCCGGCTCGAATCGCTGGGCACGCTGGAGCGCGAATGCGAAGCCGGCGTCGAAGGCAACACGCACCGCCATCCGCAGCGCTGGCACATCTTCCTGATGCGCGACCACCGCGCCCTGCCCGAGACCTTCGAGCACATGGCCACGGGCAGCCCGGAAGAAGAAGGCCTGGTGTTCTCGTTCTACTGGCTTGAGGCCGACGCCCCCATCGAGGACTTCGCCCTGCCCTACCGCCAGACCATCGAGCGCGTGCGCGCGGCCCTGCTGGCCGCCAGCTGACCGATCACGGGATCAGGCGGACATGACGGCGCGCAGCGCCATGTACGCCCCCAGCAGCGCCAGCCCGATCAGGAAGCAGCGCCGGAACACGGCCACCGGCAGCCGCTGCCGCAACCAGGTGCCCAGCACCATGCCGCCGACCGCCGGCACCAGCATCGCCAACGACCCGCCCAGCACCGCCGCCGGGTAGCTTCCGTTGGCCGCCAGCCCCAGGGCCAGCACCACGGTCGAGGTGGTGAACGAGATGCCCATGGCCTGGATCAGCGCATCGCGCTGGAAACCCAGGGCCTGCAGGTACGGCACGGCCGGCACCGCGAACACGCCGGTCACGGACGTCACCAGTCCCGTCGCAGCGCCCACCACGGGCCCCAGCCAGCGCGCCTGTGCGTCGCTCACGTGCAGCTGCCGCCCCGTCAGCCCCCACAACGCATAGATCACCAGCGCCACGCCGAGCGCCAGCGAGGCCCAGGCCCCGGCCGGTACGCCCAGCCACCACGCCCCGGCCAGCGTGCCCACCACCACGCCGGCCTGCATGCGACCGATGCGGCGGAACACCGCGCCGAAGCTGGCGCGCGGCCCGGTCTGCCAGAGGTTGGTGACCAGCGACGGCACGATCAGCAGCGCCGCCGCCTGTGCGGGCGACATCCACAGCGCGAGCAGCGCCATCGCCACGGTCGGCAGCCCGAGGCCGATCACGCCCTTGATCAGGCCGGCCAGCAGGAACACCGCGGCCGCCGCGGCCCACAGGCCCATCGCTTCATTGGAGATCGTCATCGCCGCGGAGTCTGCCGACCGGCGCCTTCACTGGAAATGCGGCTTTCGCGCAGCCAGCCTCAGGCGCAGGCTGAGGCTGGCGTGCTACCTTGCGGCCCATCATGCGATTCGATCTGACCGACCTGCGGCTCTTTCTCCACGTCGTCGAAGCCGGCAGCCTCACGGCCGGCGCCGGCCGCTCGCACATGACGCTGGCCTCGGCCAGCCAGCGTGTGCGCGGCATGGAAAACGCGCTCGGCACCCCGCTGCTCACGCGCCACGCACAGGGCGTTCGCCCCACCGAGGCCGGACGCACGCTGCTGCACCATGCGCGCGTCGTGCTGCAGCAGATGGAGCGGCTGCGCGGCGAACTCGGCGAGTACGGCCAGGGCCTCAAGGGCCACGTGCGCTTCATGTGCGGCACCTCGGCGCTCACCGAGCACCTGCCCGAGGTGCTGAGCCGCTTCCTGGCCGAGCATCCGCGCATCTCGGTCGACCTCGAGGAGCGCGCCAGCCCCGACACCGTGGAGGCCCTGCGCAGCGGCCTGTGCGACATCGGCATCGTCTCCGACGCCATCGAGAGCGACGGCCTCGAATGCCACCCCTTCCGCCGCGACGACCTCGTGCTGGTGATGCCGCGCGGCCACGCGCTGGCCAGCCGGCGCCGCGTGCACCTGGCCGAGGTGGTCGACAGCGAGTTCGTCGGCCTGCCCGCCGACAGCGCGCTGCAGCAGCTGATCACCGGGCACGTGCGCGCGCTCGCCAGGCACCTGGCCTACCGCGTGCGCGTGCGCAACTTCGAGGCCGTGTGCCGCATGGTCGAGTACGGCATCGGCGTGGGCATCGTGCCGCAGACCGCGGCCGAGCGCTGCGCCCGTTCGATGAAGATCGCGCGCGCCTCGCTGGCCGACCCGTGGGCCGAGCGCACGCTGATGGCCTGCGTGCGCTCGTCGGAAGATCTGCCACTGAATGCGCGGCGCATGCTCGACTACCTCACCGCGCCACCACCGCCGCCGGCGGACGCTACGCGCAAGTGACCGGCCGCCCCTGCTGCGCACGCGCCGCCACGAACGCCTCGAAGGCCTCGCCACTGGTCTTGCGCGGCACGTAGCCGAACTGGGTCTTCAGCGCGGTGTTCAGCAGCACCGGCCGGTAGCGCAGGAAGTCGAGCTGCTCGGGCCCATAGCGGCTCACGCCCAGTGCCGAGCCCGCGGCCAGCGCCGCCTGCAGCACGCCGGCCGGCCAGGCGATGGCGCGCTTGCCGAGCCGCGCAGCAATCTCGTGGATCGTGAGCGCGCCGTCGCCCGCGAGGTTGTAACAACCGGACGGCGCGCCGCCGAGCGCATGGGCGATGGCGCCGGTCACGTCCTCGTCCCACACGAACACGAAGGGGCTGTCACTGCCGCGGATGGCGATCAGCCGCTTCTTCTCGAACAGCGCCGTGATCTGGTTGTCGACGCGCTCGCCGAGGATGGTGCCGATGCGCAGCACCGTCTGCGCCAGCGCGGGATGCTGCCTGCGGCACTCGGCCAGCATCTCTTCCACCTGCCGCTTGTGGTCGGCATAGGCGAACACCGGGTTGCCGCGCAGCGGCTGCGACTCGGTGATCCAGGCCGGGTTGTCCGCGTGGTAGCCGTAGGCCGCGCCGCTGGACGACACCACGATGTGCCCCACGCCGCGCGCCACGCAGGCGTCGAGCACGTTGCGCGTGCCGCCCACGTCCACCGAATGCTCGAAGGCGCGGTTCGAGTCCTTGCCCGGCGTGACGATGGACGCGAGGTGCACCACCGTGTCGATCGCGTGTTCGGCCAGCACGTCGGCGATGCCGTCGTCGCGCACGTCCTGCTGCAGGTAGGCCACGCCGGGCAGCCGGCGCTCCGTGGGCACCTCGCGCACGTCGAGTGCCACCAGCCTTTCGAAGGAACCTTGCGCGGCCAATGCGGCGAGCACGCTGCGCCCCAGAAAACCATCGCCGCCCGTCACCAGCACGCGCCGTGCGGACGCCTTCCAGACCTCGCTCATGGCGTCGCAGGCTTGCGCCCCCACCAGCTCGCCAGCGCCAGGCCCGCGATGATGTCCCAGAAGCCCCACACGCCGGCCACCACGGCCATGCCGCCGAGCCCGCCGAAGAAGCTGAAGATCAGCACCAGCCCGAGCCCCGCGTTGCGGATGCCCACCTCGATGGCCACCGCGCGCCGGTCGTAGTCGCCCAGCCCCGAGAGCCGCGCGCACAGGTAGCCCGTGCCGAAGGCCAGCGCGTCGTGGATCACCACGGCCATCAGCACCAGTCCCACGTAGTCGAGAAAGTAGCGCCAGTTGCCCGCGATGGCGCCAACGATGAAGGCGATCAGCGCCAGGAAGCTCAGGATGCGCGCCGGCTTCTTGATGCGCGCCGTGAGCCCCGGCAGCTTGTGTGCGCAGGCCACGCCCAGCACGAAGGGAATGCCGATGATCATCACGATGTGGCCCAGCATGTCGAAGGGGTCGAGCGCGATGGTCTTGAGCAGCACCGAGGCCGTGGGATGCAGGCCGCCCCAGAACGCGAAGTTCAGCGGCATCACCACGATCGACAGCGCGTTCGAGATGGCCGTCATCGACACCGACAGCGCCACGTTGCCGCCCGCGCGGTGCGTGAGGATCTGCGAGATGTTGCCCGGCGGGCAGCAGGCCACGAGGATCATGCCCAGCGCGATGCTCGGGCCCGGCTGCAGGATCAGCGTGAGCACGAAGGTCACGGCCGGCAGCACCACGAACTGCGCACCGATGCCCACCGCCATCGCACCGGGCATGCGCGCCACGCGCCTGAAGTCGTCGATGCGCGTGTCCAGCGCAATGCCGAACATCAGGAAGCCCAGCACCACGTTGAGCAGCACCAGCGAGGCCGGATTGAAGTGCAGGCGGATCTCGTCGACAGGCAGCATGCGCGGAACCTCGTGAAGAAGGGATCGGTCGGTCAGTCAGCCAGTGCGGCAGCGGCCTGGCGCACGGCCGCGCGGTAGGTGTCCTTGTGCACGTAGTAAGCCATGCGCTCCAGCTGCAGGTACTTGAAGCCGCCCGACAGGTCGGGCGGCGGCCCCTGCACCGCCGTGCGCAGCGCCACGGCCTTGGGCGAGCCCGCCGCCTGCGCGCGGAAGTAGCGCGCCAGCAGCTCGGCCTGCTCGTAGCGCCCCTGCCAGCCGATGCCGCTGGCCTCGATCATGCCGAGCACGCCCAGCGTCTCGAAGCGCGGCGAGAAGATGTTCAGGTACAGGCGCGGTGCCATGCCCTGCCAGTTGAGCAGCTCGCGGTCGATGAACGGGTAGTGCAGCGCGTAGCCCGTGGCCGTGAGGATCAGGTCGTAGTCGCGCGCGCTGCCGTCCTTGAAATGCACGGTGCGTCCGGCGAGCCGCGCGATGTCGGCGCGCACGCCGATGTCGCCATGGCCCACGTGGTGCAGCACCAGCGAGTTCACCACCGGGTGCGACTCGTACATCTTGTAGTCGGGCTTCGGAAAACCGAAGCGCACCGGGTCGCCGGTGAACCACTGCAGCACGGTGGCGTCGACCTTCTGCTTGAGCCACGGCGGCAGCGGGCGCTTGCCGCCCAGCGTGTCGGCCGGCTTGCCGAACACGTACTTGGGCACGAAGTAGTAGCCGCGCCGCACCGAGATGTCGACGCTCTGCGCGTAGTGCACCGCATCGACCGCGATGTCGCAGCCCGAGTTGCCCGCGCCGACGATCAGCACGCGCTTGTCCTTGAACAGTTCCGCGTGCTTGTAGCGGCTGATGTGCAGCAGCTCGCCGTCGAAGTGGCCTTCGAACTGCGGATGCTTGGGCTCGGAGAGCGTGCCGTTGGCGATCACCACGCCCTTGTATTCGTCGGTTTCCACGGTGCCGTCGGGCGCCTCGACGCTCACGCGCCAGCGCGTGTCGGGCGCGTCGCTCACCGGCTCCACACGCAGCACGCGCGTGCCGAAGCGGAAGTGCGCGCGCAGGCCGAAGCGGTCGGCAAAGTCGCTGAAGTAGCGGCGCAGCTCGCGGTGGCTCGGGTAGTCGGCCACGGTGTCGGCCATCGGAAACTCGGCGAACTCGGTGGTGCGCTTGCTCGAGATCAGGTGGGCCGAGTGGTAGACCGTGGAGCGCGGGTTGTCGATGTCCCAGAGGCCGCCCACGTCGCTGTGCGCCTCGAAGCCTTGGAACGGAACGCCAAGCTTCTGCAGATTGCGGGCGCCCGCCAGGCCCGAGGGGCCGGCGCCGATGAGGGCGATCTGTTCGTGCGTGGGAACGGTGGCGGCGGCAGCGGAAGGCGTCATCGGCGGGGAGGTTCTTTCGGGGAGTTCAGGCCGGGGATGGCGGTGGCGCCCGCCTCGCCCACGCGCGGCTTGCGCGGCTGGCCGCGCAGCAGGCGGTCGTGCAGCGGCGCGGGCAACAGGTCGAGCGCTTTCGACAGCCAGCCGATGCGCCGCGGCAGCACGATCTTTTCGCGCCGTGCGGCTAGGCCCGCCAGCAGCTGGCGCGCCGCCGCGTCGGCCTCGAGCAGCCCCGGCATCGCGAAGCGGTTGCCGGCCGTGAGCGCGGTGCGGATGTAGCCCGGGCTCACCGTGTGCACCGTGAGCCCCGTGCCGCGCAGCTCGGCGCGCAGGCTTTCGAGATAACGGATCAGGCCGCCCTTGCTCGCGCAGTAGGCGCCGTTGCCCGGCATGCCGTGCCAGCCCGCGATGCTGGCCACGCCGACAAGCGCGCCGCGGCCCTGGTCGCGCATCGGCTGCAAGAAGGGCTGGAAAGTGGTGGCCGCGCCGAGCAGGTTGATCTCGAGCATGCGGCGGAACACGGCCAGGTCATCGGCCTCGGCGGTGTCGTAGCCGCCGGCCACGCCCGCGTTGGCGATCACGAGGTCCGGCGGGCCGAAGCGCTGCATCCAGTCGGCCGCCATCGCCTGCATGGCGGGGCTGTCGGACACGTCGGGCGTGTAGGCCTTGCAGCGCCCTTCGGCTGGGGCTGCGAGTGCCGCGAGGCGGTCGGTGTCGAGCCCCACCAGCGCCACGCGCGCGCCGCCGTCGATCAGCGCACGCGCCAGCGCCTGCCCGAGGCCGCCGCAGGCACCGGTGAGAACGACATTGCGAAACGGCAAGAGCATGGGCAGGGAGGCGCGCAAGGCTGCAAGTGGCAAAACGCAGCCACTGTAGCCGCGCCCTGCCGGCGCACTCCCCAGCGTTTCCCCTTGCCCCGCGCCCTTGCGGGGCGTTCAGGCCGCTTCGGCGGCAGGGAATTCGATCTGGATCTTCACATCCGTGACGCGCCCCGCCGCCGCCTCCTCGAAGGCGGCGATGCCGTCCTCGAACGCGAAGGTGCGCGAGATGAAGGGCTTCACGTCGACCTGCCCCGACGCGATGAGCGCCAGTGCGCGCGGGAAGATGTTGGCGTAGCGGAACACCGACTCGATGCGCGCCTCCTTCGCCTGGATCGCGACGATGTCGAAAGGCACCTTGGCGGCGGGTATGCCCACCAGCACGAGGCAGCCGCCGGGGCACAGCAGGTCGAACACGTTGTCGAAGGCGCGCGCGCTGCCGCTGGCTTCGAAGACCACGTTCGCGCCCCAGCCATCGGTGAGGGCCTGCACGGTGTCGGCCAGGTTGGTGCTGCGCACGTCGACCGTCGTCACCGCCGGGTTGTGGGCGAACAGCGCCAGCTTCTCGGGCACGAGGTCGGCCAGGATCACGCGCGCCGCGCCGCCCGCGAGCGCGGCCAGCGCCGTCATCGCGCCGATGGTGCCGGCGCCGATGACCACCGCCACGTCGCCCGGCTTCAGCGCCGCCTTCTTCGCGGCCTGCAGGCCGATGGCCAGCGGCTCGACGATGGCGCCTTCGCCGAAGCTCACGTTGTCGGGCAGGCGGAAGGTGAAGGCCGCCGGGTGCACCACGTAGGGCGTGAGGCAGCCGTGGATCGGCGGCGTGGCCCAGAAGCGCACAGCCGGGTCGAGGTTGTAGAAGCCTTCGCGCACGGCGCGCGAGTCCATGTCGGGAATGCCGGGCTCCATGCAGACGCGGTCGCCGGGCTTCAGGTGGGTGACTTCGGCGCCCACCTCGGCCACCACGCCCGAGGCCTCGTGGCCGAGGATCATGGGCGCGTCGACGACGTACGGGCCGATGCCGCCGTGCTGGTAGTAATGAACATCGCTGCCGCACACGCCCACGGTGTGCATGCGGATCTTCACGTCGCGCGGGCCGACGTGCAGCGGCAGCTCGACATCGCGCAGCGTGATCTCGTGCGCCTTTTCCAGAACCAGTGCTTTCATTGCATCTTTCTCAGAGGGTTGAAATGGGGCCGCACACTCAGTGCAGCACGGCGTCCGGACGCAGCAGCGAAGCGCCCGTCGCGACATCGAACAGGTGCACCTGCTGCGCATCGGCCACGAAACGCAGCGGCTCGCCGAGCCGGGGGCCCGCGGCGGACGGCAGGAGCACGGCGATCTCTTCGCCGCCCTGCCCGACGCTCACCAGCACTTCGTTGCCGAGGTATTCGATGAGCTGGACCTCGCCTGCAAAGCCTTCGCCGTTCGCCCGGGTGGTGTCGAGGTGCAGGTGCGCGGGGCGCACGCCCAGCGTCACGCGCGCGCGGCCTTCGAGCGCGAAGCGGCGCGCATCCACGCGCACCGAACCACCGCCCCCGCGCAGCTCGCACTGCCCGCCGTCCAGGCCGTGCACCGCCATCTCCATCAGGTTCATCGGCGGCGTGCCGATGAAGCCGGCCACGAAGGCCGAGCGCGGGCGCTCGAAGATTTCCTGCGGCGTGCCGACCTGCTCGATGCGCCCGTCGCGCAGCAGCACGATGCGGTCGGCCAGCGTCATGGCCTCGTGCTGGTCGTGCGTGACGTACACGGTGGTGGTCTTCAGCGTCTGGTGCAGCTTCGCGATCTCGATGCGCATGTGATTGCGCAGCTTGGCGTCGAGGTTCGACAGCGGCTCGTCGAACAGGAACACCTTCGGCGTCTTGATCATCGCGCGCGCAATCGCCACGCGCTGCTGCTGGCCGCCCGACAGCTCGGTGGGCTTGCGCTGCAGGTAGCGCTCCAGGCCCAGCGTGTCCGACACCTCCTTGATGCGGCTGTCGATCTCGGCCTTGGGCACCTTCAGGCGCTTGAGCCCGAACGCGATGTTGTCGCGCACCGTCATGTGCGGGTACAGCGCGTAGTTCTGGAACACCATCGCGATGCCGCGCTCCTGCGGCGGCAGGTCGTTCACGCGCTGGCCGCCGATGTGCAGGTCGCCGCCGCTGATGTCTTCCAGGCCCGCGAGCATGCGCAGGATGGTCGACTTGCCGCAGCCCGAGGGGCCGAGGAACACGACGAACTCGTTGTCGGCCACGTCGAGATCGAAGGCATGGACGACCTGCGTTTCCCCGTAGCGCTTGATGAGGTGGTGACAGCGGATGGCAGACATTTTGGGTTCTGGAGAAAGGGAAGCGACGGGGTTCATTCAGCCTCCCGCTTGCGCTTGAACGCGGCATTGAGAAAACCGCTGAGCACGCCCACCATGAGCAGCGGCGGCAGCGACAGCAAAATGACCGAGGCATTCAAAATGCCCCACGGCACGTCGCGCCCGAGCTGGCTGAGCTCCGACGCCACGATGGGCAGCGTCTTGGCCTCGGAGGTGGTGAGCATCAGCGCGATGAGGAACTCGTTCCACACCAGCACGAAGCCGAAGGCGATGGCGCCCACCAGCGAGCGTGCGGCAATCGGCAGCGCGATGCGAAAGAAGATCGCGTAGGGGCCGTAGCCGTCGACGCGGCCGGCCTCTTCGACTTCCTTCGGCACCGCCTTGAAGGCCGGGATGGCGAGCCAGATCACGGTCGAGAGCGTGAGCAGCGTGTAGGTGGCGATGAGTGCGGTGCGCGAGTCGTACAGCTCGAGCTGCAGCCAGATCACCATGAGCGGAATGGCCACCGCCACCGGCGGCAGGAAGCGCATCGACAGCACGAAGAACTGGATGTCGTTGCCCCAGCGCAGCGGGTAGCGCGCCAGTGCATAGGCGGCCGGCAGGCCCAGCACCGCGCCGATGATCACCGCCGCGCCCGCCACCACGATCGAGTTGACCAGCCCCGCGGCCACGGCCTCGCGGTTCAGCACGTACAGGTAGTTGTCCAGCGTGGGCGTGAAGAAGAACTTCGGCACGGCCGAGACGATGTCGACCCGGTTCTTGAACGAGTTGAGAAAGGTCCACAGCACGGGCACGAGCGCCGAGAGCCCAGCCGCGATGAGCGCCAGCCGCGCCAGCAGCGTTCCGATGGCAAGCTTCTTCATGACGGTTTGGTCCATTTCCAGATGTAGGTGAACGCGACCGTCGAGGCGACCATCATCAGCACCGCCATGCTCGACGCGTACGAAATGCGGCCCGACTCGATGAAGCCCTGCGAGAAGGCATACATGTCGAGCGTCTCGGTCGAGATGCCGGGGCCACCGCGCGTCATCACGTAGATGAGGTCGAAGGCACGCAGCGACTCCACCATCTTCACGAAGGCCAGGCTGATGAGCGGCGCCTTCAGCATCGGCAGCGCCACGTAGGCATACACCTCCCAGGTCTTCGCGTGGTCCAGCCGCGCGGCCTCGAAGGGCTGCGGCGGCAGGGTTTCGAGCAGCTTCAGCACGATGACCCCGAAGAACAGTCCCCACTGCCACACGTCGACGAAGGCCACCGTGAGCAGCGCCAGCACCGGGTCGGCGAACAGGTCCAGCGGCTCGCCGGTGATCGCCTTGTACGGCCACGTGATGAGGCCGAACAGCGGATGGAAGGCGAACTTCCAGACGAAGGCGGCCGACACGCGCGGCAGCAGCACCGGCACGATGAACAGCATCGACAGCACCTGGCGCCAGCGCGGCGTGGCGCAGCGGTGCATCAGCGTGCCCATGAGTACGGCCAGGGCCATGGTGGCGCTGACGGTCAGCACCTCCCACACCAGCGACACGCGCACCGAGTTGAGAAAGCGCCGGTCGGAGAACAGCTGCACGTAGTTGCTGAACCAGACCCAGCCGGTGTCGGCCTGGCCCAGCTCGCGGTCCTGCAGCGAGATGGCGATGGCGAACACCGTCGGCACCAGCGCCAGGACGGCCAGCACGAGCAGCCCCGGCCCGATGAACACGGCCGGCAGCCGTGTGGTGTGGGAACGCATGCTCACTTCTTGCGACGCGCGATCAGCTGCTTGGCATAGGCGTCGAGTTCGTCGAGCCCGCCCTGGATGTCGGTGCGCGAGCCGGTGATCAACTCTTCCAGAATGATCCCCCAGCGGTCGCCCAGGTCAGGCCAGGCCGGGTCTTGCCAGAAGTTCACGGCCGTGACCTTGCCGGTGTCGGCCAGCGCCTTGCCCAGGTCGGCGCCATAGCGCTTGGCGAACTCGGGGCTGCCGAGCACGCTGGTGCGGTTGAGTTCGCCGAACTGGCCTTGCGCCAGGCGGCGCTGCTCGTTCTCCTTGGACGTGGCCCAGGCGATGAACAGGCCCGCGCACTTCTTGGCCTCTTCGGTCTTGTTGGCGCGCGCGCCGATGGCCAGGCCGTGGCCGTAGCCGCCGCCGGTGAGCGGCGCGGGCGGCACGGCGTAGGCGATCTTGCCGACCACGGTCGACATCTTCGGGTCGAGCGCGTTGCCCGCCAGCGGTGTCGACTCGACCAGGATCGCGACCTTGCCGGCCAGGAAGGCGCCGGTGGATTCGTCCCATCCGCCCGTCTTGGTGCCGGGCGCGGAGTACTTGAAGAGGTCCAGGTAGGTCTGGGTCGCCTTCACGGCGGCGGGCGAGTTGAAGACCGGCTTGTCGCCGTCGAACCACTGGCCGCCGTAGCCGCGGAAGAACGGCATCCAGCGCCACACGTTGGCGCCCGAGCCGCGCTGGCCGCGCAGCGCCACGCCGTAGACGCCGTTGGCCGGGTCGTTGAGCTTCTTCACGGCCGCCACGAACTCGTCGAGCGTGGCCGGCGGCTTGATGCCCGCCTTCTCGAGCAGGTCCTTGCGGTAGACCATGAGGTCGCCGCCGCCGGTCAGCGGCGCAAACCAGGCCTGGCCGGCGAAGGTCGCGACCTTCTGGCGGCCGGCGTCGAAGTCGGCGTAGTCGTAGCTGGCCGGGTAGTACGGCGTGAGCGGCACGATCCACTTGGACTGGACGAACTGCGCCACGTTGGCCTCGTCGACGTAGTACACGTGGTACTTGCCGACCGTGGACGCATCGGCGCGCGACTTGGCGCGGCGGTCGTTCTCGTTGAGGTTGTCGATGCTGAACGAGGCACCGCTCAGGCGCTTGAACTCGTCCTTGGATTTCTCGAGCAACGTCAGGCCTTCGCGCGGTTGCGACAGGACGCGCACGTCCTCCTTGCAGACCTGCGCCAGCGCGGCGGGCGCCAGCGCGGCCAGCACCAGCGCGAGGCCGGCCAGACGGTGGGAATGCGGAATCGGCATGCTTGTCTCCTTCGTTGTTCGTGCAAATTGCCGGCGAAATGCCGGCAAATGCAACGAGACGAAGGTTAGGAGGCCGATCCGAAGGGCCTCCTACATGCCCACCGGGCACCTGATACTTTGCTGCCAAGCCGTCTCGGGGTTTAGCCCAAGAGGCAAGTACGTATCAGTCGGCCATCAGGCAGCGAGTGGCGTGTGCTGCGCGCTGCGCAGGCCGAAACGCTCCTGCGCCTGCTGCCGGTAGGCCGAGGGCGTCATGCCCTTGAGCTGCAGGAAGCGACGGTTGAAGTTCGCGAGGTTCGAGAAACCGACCTCGTAGCAGATGTCGCTCACCAGCCGGTCGGACACCTGCAGCATCTCGCAGGCCTTGGTGATGCGCAGCCGCGTGACGAAATCGGTGAAGGTGCTGCCCATGTGCTTGTGGAAATAGCGCGAGAAGCTGCTCTCGGCCATGTTGGCGACGCCGCACACGGTGGGCAGCGAGAGCTCTTCGGCCAGGTGGGCGTGCAGGTAGTCGAGCACGCGGCGCATGCGGGTGTTGGCCGTGGGGTCCTCGTCGCTCGGGTCGGCGTTGCTCGAGATCTGGCGCCAGTCGCTCCAGCTGGCGAGTTCGTGCAACAGGCCGATGAACTCCGACAGCCGGGCCATGCCCTTTTGCTTCTGCACGCGCACGAAGCGCTCGCGCACGAGGTCGCCGATGCCGAAGAACTCGATGCCCAGCTTGGCACGGTCGAGCATCGGCAGCACCGTCTCCAGCTCGGGGAACAGGTCGACGCCCTGGCGCAGGGGCGCGTCGCGGAAGTGGATCACCATGCTGCGGTCGGCCACGCCCTCGGGCGGCACGTCGTGCGAGATCCAGGTGTGCGGCAGCCGCGCGCCCACCAGGGCGACATAGCCGGGCTCGAAGCGGCCGATGTGGTTGCCGACGAAGGCGTCGCCGCTGGTGCGGTTGATGCACTGCAGCTCGTACTCGTCGTGGTAGTGCCAGCAGTCGAAGGGCCAGGGCACGCCGTGCTGCAGGCAGCGCACCGAACTGCTGCCCGCCGGCTCGAAGCCCAGGCGCGGGTCACGCAGCAGTTCGTGTTCGAGGGCCGGCTTGCGTACGGCGCTGTGTTTGCTCATGTCCTGTCCCCCTGTCCTTGAATGGAGGGGTCGTCGAGCCAGCGCCGTTGCGAGCGGCAGCGCCTGTCAGGCGCCCGCCACCTTCATGCGGTTGACCAGGATCGACCCCGTGGTTTTTGCGCCGAAAGTGTAAGCATCTGCGCCAATCGCTTCAATTCCCATCAGCATCTGACGCAAATTGCCGGCAATCGTGATTTCCTGCACCGGATAGGCGATGCGGCCGTTTTCCACCCAGAAACCGCTGGCGCCGCGCGAATAGTCGCCGGTCACGTAGTTGACGCCCTGCCCCATCAGCTCGATCACGAACAGGCCGGTGCCGAGCTTGGCGAGCATGGCGTCGAGGTCGTCGCCGTGCTTCGTGAGGCGCGAGCTCAGCGTCAGGTTGTGCGAGCCGCCGGCGTTGCCGGTGGTCTTCATGCCCAGTTTGCGCGCCGAGTAGGTCGAGAGAAAGTAGCCTTCGAGGCGGCCGGCATCGACCACCTTGCGGGCGCGGGTGATCACGCCTTCGTCGTCGAAGGGCGAGCTGCCCTTGCCGCGCAGCACGTGCGGGTCTTCGGCCACGTCGACGTGCTTGGGCAGCACCGGCTTGCCCAGCGAATCGAGCAGGAAGGTGCTCTTGCGGTACAGCGCCCCGCCGCTCACGGCCTGCACCAGCCCGCCCAGCAGGCCCACGGCCAGCGGCGACTCGAACAGCACCGGGCATTCGGTGGTCTTGATCTTGCGCGACTTCAGGCGGCTGAGCGCCCGTTCGGCGGCGTAGCGGCCCACGGCCTGCGGGCTGGCCAGTTCGTCGGCCGAGCGCATCGAGCTGTACCAGGCGTCGCGCTGCATGTCGTCGCCCTTGCCGGCGATGGGCGCCACCGAAATCGAGTGCCGCGAGCTGGCGTAGCCGCCGCGAAAGCCGTGCGTGTGGGCGCTGAAGAAGTGGCTCTGCTGCGCCGAGACGCCGGCGCCTTCGCTGTTGGTGATGCGCTTGTCGGTCGACAGCGCCGCCGCCTCGCACTCCAGCGCCAGCTTGGCGGCCTGCTCGCTCGTCACGTCCCAGGGGTGGAACAGGTCGAGCTCGGGCTGCACCTTGGCGATGTCTTCCTCGTCGGGCAGGCCGCTCACCGGGTCTTCGGCCGTGAAGCGGGCGATGTCGTAGGCCGCCTGCACCGTGCGGGCGATGGCCGCCTCGGAAAAGTCGGAGGTGCTGGCGTTGCCGCGGCGGTGGCCCACGTAGACCGTGATGCCCAACGACTTGTCGCGGTTGCGCTCGACGTTCTCGAGCTCGCCCTTGCGCACCGAGACGCTCAGGCCGCAGCCCTCGGAGGCCTCGGCGCCGGCGTCGGTGGCCCCGAGCTTTTTGGCGTGGGCCAGGGCCGAATCGACCAGGTTTTCGAAGAAGGAGCGGCTGTAGGCGAAGCCGGAATCGGCGCGCGAGGAGGATGTCGTCATGTGGTGGCTATGATACTTGCGCCCCCTGTTTCACGTTTTCCCTTCCGCGCCCCCTGTGCGCGTTGCAGCGCCGCACGGCGCGGCCCAGAATCCACCCCATGTCCCGCAAACCCAAAAAAGGCTATTTCGTCCGTGGCCACTTCGTTGCCGAAGGCAGCGAACTCGACCTGGAGCTCAAGCGCGAGCTCAAGGGCGGCACCGACGAAGCCAGTCGCACCGAACTCAAGCGCGAGAGCGCCGAACTGCAGAAACTGGGCGAAGAATTGCTCACCCTGCGCGCCGGCCTGTTCGACGCCCTCCCGCTGAGCGAGAAACTGGTCGATGCCATCGCCGAGGCGAAACGCATCACCAATTTCGAGGGCAAGCGCCGCCAGATGCAGTTCATCGGCAAGCTCATGCGCGCCCTTGACCCCGAGGTGCTCGAGGCCGTGAAGCAGGCGCTGACCGAGCAGAACACCGTGCCGGCCGCCGAAGCCGCCGCGCTGCATGAGGCCGAACGCTGGCGCGAACGCCTCATCGCCGACGACGACGCCCTCGGCGGCTGGATCGAAACCCACCCCGCCACCGACTCCCAGCAGCTGCGCGCCCTCGTGCGCCAGGCCCGCAAGGACCTGAAGTCCGGCCCCGCCGGCGAAGCACCGCGCCAGGGCAAGGCCTACCGCGAGATTTTCCAGCTCGTGCGCGCGCAACTCGCGGTGCACGGCGGCGACGACCACGCCGAAGCGGCTGCGGCGCAAGACCGGGAAGAAGACGCATGAGCGAAGGCTTCGATTCGGTCCGCATCGGCATCGTCTCCATCAGCGACCGCGCCTCCAGCGGCACCTACGAAGACAAGGGCCTGCCCGCGCTCAAGGAATGGCTGGGCCGCGCGCTGAAGAACCCCCTCGAATTCGAAGCCCGCCTGATCCCCGACGAGACTGCGCGCATCAGCGCCACGCTCATCGAGCTGGTCGATGCCGGCTGCTCGCTCGTGCTCACCACCGGCGGCACCGGCCCCGCGCTGCGCGACGTGACGCCCGAGGCCACGCTGGCCGTGGCCCACAAGGAAATGCCCGGCTTCGGCGAACAGATGCGCCAGATCAGCCTGCGCTTCGTGCCGACCGCCATCCTCTCGCGGCAGGTGGCGGTCATCCGCGACCAGAGCCTCAT
>Ga0207709_10000436_pt1 | contig 39392 bp, 36 predicted proteins | sample KBSM34metaG_FD_184397 | JGI IMG/M metagenome (GOLD analysis project Ga0207709, IMG submission 184397) | Miscanthus rhizosphere microbial communities from Kellogg Biological Station, Michigan, USA - KBS M3-4 metaG (SPAdes) (version 2) | ecosystem: Host-associated > Plants > Roots > Rhizosphere >...
CTCGGGCACCTTCACGCTCAGCACGCAGCACAGGCCTTCGCGCATGTCGTCGCCGGTGACTTCGACCTTCGCCTTCTTCGCGAACTCGTTCTCTTCGATGTACTTGTTGATGACGCGGGTCATCGCGGCGCGCAGGCCGGTCAGGTGGGTGCCGCCGTCACGCTGCGGGATGTTGTTGGTGAAGCAGAGAACCTGCTCGTTGTAGCCGCTGTTCCACTGCATCGCCACCTCGACGCCGATGTGCGTGCCGGGGATGCCGCCGTAGGTGTCGGCCGGGCGCTCGCCCTCGGCGTAGAACGAGTTCGGGTGCAGGACGGTCTTGCCCTTGTTGATGAACTCCACGAAGCCGCGCACGCCGCCGGCGCCGGAGAAGTCGTCTTCCTTGCCGGTGCGCTCGTCCTTCAGGCGGATGCGCACGCCGTTGTTCAGGAAGCTCAGTTCGCGCAGGCGCTTGCTGAGGATCTCGTAGTGGAAGTCCGAGTTCTCCTTGAAGATCTGGGTGTCGGGCAGAAAATGCACCTCGGTGCCGCGCTTGTCGGTGTCGCCGATGATCTTCATGGGCGAGACTTCGACGCCGTTCACCGTTTCGAGCAGGCGGTCCTGCACGAAGCCGCGGCTGAATTCGAGCTCGTGGATCTTGCCTTCGCGGCGCACCACGAGGCGCAGCATCACGCTCAGCGCGTTCACGCAGCTCACGCCCACGCCGTGCAGGCCGCCCGACACTTTGTAGCTGTTCTGGTTGAACTTGCCGCCCGCGTGCAGTTCGGTCAGCGCGATCTCGGCGGCCGAGCGCTTGGGCTCGTGCTTGTCGTCCATCTTCACGCCGGTCGGGATGCCGCGGCCGTTGTCGGTGACGGAGATCGAGTTGTCGGAGTGGATGGTCACGACGATGTCGTCGCAATGGCCGGCCAGCGCCTCGTCGATGGAGTTGTCCACGACTTCGAACACCAGGTGGTGCAGCCCGGTGCCGTCGGAGGTGTCGCCGATGTACATGCCGGGGCGCTTGCGCACGGCCTCGAGCCCTTCGAGGATCGTGATCGAGCCTTCGCCATAGCTGGTGTCGGCGGCTATGGCCTCGGGCGGCACGACCTGAACTTCAGGCGTGTAGACCGGCTCGGTGTGCGGCACTTCGGGCTTGTTTTCTTCAGCACTCATTCGGATATTCCTCTGTCTCTCACGGCATTCACGTGATTTTTCGGGCTCTCAAAAGCTCAATTCGCCGCCTCTTGAAAGCGCAAACCCGCGGAGGGCCGCGGGCTGTGTGCGCAAGGCGCTTCGGGGTCTGTCTGCTAGATACGCATCGGCATCACGACGTACTTGAAGGATGCGTTCTCGGGGATGGTCAGTAACGCCGAGCTGTTGGAGTCGGCAAGCTCCAGCTTGACCATGTCCTGGTCCATGTTCGACAGCGCGTCGATCAGGTAGGTGACGTTGAAGCCGATCTCGATGGCGTCGCCGCCGTAGTCGATGTCGAGTTCGTCCTGCGCTTCTTCCTGCTCGGCGTTGTTCGACGCGATGCGCAGCGTGCCCGGCTCGATGTTCAGGCGCACGCCCTTGAACTTCTCGCTCGTCAGGATGGCGGTGCGCTGCAGGCTGGCCAGCAGCGGCGCGCGGCCCAGCGTGACGCTGTTCTTGTGGTTCTTCGGGATCACGCGGTTGTAGTCGGGGAACTTGCCCTCGACCAGCTTGGTGACGAACTCCATGCCGCCAAAGCTGAACTTGGCCTGGTTGTTCGCGAACTGCATCTCGATGGCGCCTTCGGCGTCCGACAGCAGGCGCTGCATTTCGATCACGGTCTTGCGCGGAAGAATGACTTCCTGGCGCGGCACCTCGACGTCGAGCATGGCGGAGGAAAACGCCAGGCGGTGGCCATCGGTGGCGACCAGGCTCAACTGCTTGCCTTCGGCCACGAACAGGATGCCGTTCAGGTAGTAGCGGATGTCGTGTACGGCCATCGCGAACGAAACCTGCGAGAGCAGGTCCTTCAGCGTCTTCTGCGGCACGCTGAACACAGGGCCGAAATTGGCGGCTTCCTGCACCAGCGGGAAGTCTTCGGCGGGCAGCGACTGCAGCGTGAAGCGGCTCTTGCCGCCCTTGAGCACCAGCTTGCTCGCGCTCGACTCGAGGCTCACGGTCTGGTCGGCCGGCATGGTGCGCAGGATGTCGATCAGCTTGCGCGCGCCGATGGTGGTTGTGAAGCTGCCTTCGTCGCCGCCGAGCTCGGCGGTGGTGCGGATCTGGATTTCGAGGTCGCTGGTGGTCAGCTGCAGCTGGCCGCCGGTCTTGCGGATCAGCACGTTCGCCAGGATCGGCAAGGTGTGACGCCGCTCCACGATGCCCGCCACCGACTGCAGCGCGGCGAGGACTTTGTCTTGGTTTGCCTTCAAAACGATCATGTCTTCTTCCTCTTCTCTATCTCTTTGAATCAGCTTGTAAGGGCGCCATTCTCCGCTGTCGCGAGGGGCTTTCTTGATGACATTCGGCGGTCAGCCCTTGAGCGTCTGCTCGAGCACGTGAAGCTGCTGGTTGAGTTCGGTGAGCTGCTGGCGCTCGCCCGAGATCTTGCGCACCGCGTGCAGCACCGTCGTGTGATCGCGCCCGCCGAACAGCTCGCCGATTTCGGGCAGGCTTTTCTGCGTGAGCTCCTTGGCCAGGTACATCGCGATCTGCCGCGGCCGCGCAATGCTGGCCGGACGCTTCTTGCTGTACATGTCGGCGACCTTGATCTTGTAGTAGTCGGCCACCGTCTTCTGGATATTCTCGACCGAGATCTGACGGTTCTGGATCGACAGCAGGTCGCGCAGCGCCTCGCGCGCCAGGGCGATCGAGATCTCCTTCTGGTTGAAGCGCGAGTAAGCCAGGATCTTGCGCAGCGCGCCTTCGAGTTCACGCACGTTGGAGCGCACGTTCTTGGCGACGAAGAAGGCCACTTCTTCCGGCATTTCGGCCGATTCGGCGCGCGCCTTGTTGATCAGGATGGCCACGCGCATCTCGAGCTCGGGCGGCTCGATGGCCACCGTGAGGCCCGAATCGAAGCGCGACACCAGGCGTTCGTGGATGTCGGCCAGGCCCTTCGGGTAGGTGTCGCTGGTCATCACGATGTGCGACTTCTTGGCGAGCAGGGCCTCGAACGCATTGAAGAATTCTTCCTGCGTCCGGTCCTTGTTGGCGAAGAACTGCACATCGTCGATCAGCAGCAGATCGAGCGAGTGATAGCGCTCCTTGAACTCATCGAAAGTCTTGCGCTGATAGGCTTTGACCACATCCGAGACGAACTGCTCGGCATGGATGTAGAGAACTTTGGAATCCGCCTTGTCGGCCAGCAGCCGGTTACCCACAGCGTGCATCAGGTGGGTCTTGCCCAGGCCGACGCCGCCGTAGATGAAAAGCGGGTTGTAAAGATGGCCCGGCATGCCGGCCACGTGCATGGCCGCGGCGCGCGCCATGCGGTTGGCCGTGCCCTCGACCAGGGTGTCGAAGGTGAGACCGGAATTCAGCCTGTTCTTGAAGCCCGCGGCGGCCGGCTCCTCGCCCGGGCCGGCCACGTCGCGCGGCACGTCGGTTTCGGCCATGACGGCCACAGGTGCAGGGCGTACGGCCGCTTCGCGAGGAGCAAGCGCTAACTCAATGGCGACCGGCTGGCCGTACATCTTCTCGGCCATGGCGGCGATCTTGCCGGCGTACTGAGCCCGGATCCAGTCGAGCTTGAAGCGGTTGGCGACGAACACCGTCATGCGCGAGAGGTCGTCGGCGACCTGCGCAGTCAGGGGCTTGATCCAGGTGTTGAATTGCTGCTCTGACAGCTCCTGCGCGAGTTGGTCGACGCAGGCCTGCCAGAGGCTTTCGCCGATGCCGTCAGTCGACATGGGCGCTTGAAAAAGTGATGAGACCCTCGGGCATTTTTTGGTATAGGTATTGTGGATATTCTCTGCTGGAAGGCGCCCGGCATTCTAACTTGTCAAAACCTTATCCACACGCCGCCGGGCCGATCGAAAGGCCCGCAAATCCACTCGAAGATTGTTCCGGCGGCCAATGTTTGCGATAATTGCGGGTTTCCCTGAAAACCTCTTGCGTCTTTCGGGGACCATCCGAAACACGCTCCCCCGGCGGCCCGCAGGTACTTCATGCTTTTTGTGCGAAGAACCGGCGCGAACAGGGAAATAGGAAATCACCATGAAACGCACTTATCAAGCATCCAAAGTCCGCCGCGCCCGTACCCACGGCTTCCTGGTCCGCATGAAGACCCGCGGCGGCCGCGCCGTCATCAACGCACGCCGCGCCAAGGGCCGCAAGCGCCTGGCCGTCTGACGGCAGCCCACCTGCCGTTGCCAGCAGCCGACACGTCAGCGCAGGCTTCCACAGCCAGCGCTTCCGGCGTATCCGGTCCGGCTTCCATGCAGCGGCTCAAGACCCGCGCGCAATTCCAGGCCGTCCTCGCAGGTGCCACCGTGGCGCGCACTGCTCATTTCGCATTGCATCGCTGTGCGCTCGATCTCGCATCGGGCGCACCGCCGTTGTTCGCGTCCGACGATGTCTGGCTGGGCGCCATGGTGCCCAAGCGCTGGGCGCGTCGCGCGGTCACGCGCAATGCCATCAAGCGCCAGATCTATACGGTGAGCGCCGCACCCGGCGTCGGCTTGCCACGTGCTGCGCACGTGGTGCGGCTGCGCGCCGGTTTCGACCGCAAGGAATTCGTGAGCGCCACATCGGACAAGCTCAAGGCAGCGGTGCGCGCCGAGCTCCAGCAGCTGCTGGCGCGGGCGGCGCGTTCTTCCGCGCCCGCTTCGGCACCTCCGCCCGCTTCCTCCTCGTCATGAAACGCCTGCTGATCGGCCTTGTGAAGGGCTACCGCCTGCTGCTGAGCCCCTGGCTCGGCCAGTCGTGCCGCTTCACGCCGACCTGTTCGGTGTATTCGATCGAGGCGCTGGAAGTGCATGGCGCGCTCAAGGGCAGTTACCTCACTCTGCACCGCATCGCGCGCTGCCAGCCATGGTGCGATGGCGGGCACGATCCGGTTCCACCGAAATCACAGCGTCGCACTGACAAGTCAGGCTCGCTGTTTTCGTCTCTTCTCTCCTCCGACAAGAAGTCTTCGTCATGAACGATATACGCCGCACGATCCTGTGGGTGATTTTTGGGTTCTCGCTGGTGCTGCTGTGGGACCAATGGCAGGTCTTCAACGGCAACAAGCCGACCTTCCTGCCGTCGAGCAAGCCGGCCGCGGTGGCCTCCGCCCCGGCCGCGGGCAGCGCACCCGCTGCCAGCAACGGCGTGCCGGCTGCATCTTCGTCGGGCGCGAGCGGCGGCAGCGCCGGTGCCGTGCCCACGCAAGCCGCTGCAGCCGCGCCGCGCGAGCAGGTCAGCGTGACCACCGACCTGTTCAAGGCCACGATCGACAGCGAAGGCGGCACGGTCAACCACCTCGAGCTGCTGAAGTACGACGAAGCCGACCGCACCAAGCGCGTCGTGCTGTTCGAAAACGGCTCGCCGGCCACGCGCTATGTGGCGCAGACCGGCCTGCTGAATCCCGTCGACTCGGGTGAGCGCTTTCCCAACCACCTGACGCAGATGACGCCGAAGGCCGGCCCGCGCGAGATGGCCGATGGCCAGAACACGCTGGAAGTGGGCTTCGAAAGTGCCCCCGTCGGCGGCCTGAAGTACGTCAAGACCTACGTGTTCCACCGCGGCGACTACGCCATCGGCGTGCGCCACGAGGTGGTCAACACGAGCGACCAGCCGCGCGACGCCCAGCTCTACATGCAGCTGCTGCGCCATGGCACCGTGGCCGCCGGCACGATGTTCGGCACCAACACCTTCACCGGTCCCGCCGCGTACACCAACGAGAAGAAGTTCCACAAGCTCGACTTCAAGGACATCGCCAAGGGCAAGATCGAACCGCCCCCGCCGGCCAACGACGGCTGGATCGCGATGGTGCAGCACTACTTCGTGTCGGCCTGGCTGCTCAAGGGCGACCCGGCGAGCGAACAGCTGCGCCGCGAGTTCCGCGTGAAGGACCTGGGCGACAACCTGTTCACCGTGGCCATGGTGGCCACGCTGCCCAAGATCGCCCCCGGCGCCACGCAGGTCGTGAACAGCACGCTGTTCGCAGGCCCCGAGGAAGAAAAGAAGCTCGAAGCCATCGCGCCCGGCCTGGACCTGGTAAAGGACTACGGCATCTTCGCGATCATCTCCAAGCCGCTGTACTGGCTGCTGAACCAGCTGCACGGCATCCTGGGCAACTGGGGCTGGTCGATCGTCGCGCTGGTGGTGCTGCTGAAGGCGGCCTTCTACTGGCTCAACGCCAAGGCCTACGCCAGCATGGCCAAGATGAAGGCCATCAACCCGAAGATCATGGAGATGCGCGAGCGGCTCAAGGACAAGCCGCAAGAGATGCAGCAGGAGATGATGCGGATCTACAAGACCGAGAAGGTCAATCCGATGGGTGGCTGCTTCCCCATCGTGATCCAGATCCCGGTGTTCATCGCGCTCTACTGGGTGCTGCTGTCGTCGGTCGAAATGCGCCACGCCCCGTGGATCGGCTGGATCACCGACCTGTCGGCACCGGACCCCTGGTACATCCTGCCGATCGTGATGACGGCCACCTCGCTGTTCCAGACCTGGCTCAACCCGACGCCGCCCGATCCGATGCAGGCCAAGCTGATGTGGATCATGCCGCTCGCGTTCAGCGTGATGTTCATCTTCTTCCCGGCCGGCCTGGTGCTGTACTGGATCACGAACAACACGCTGTCGATCGCACAGCAGTGGTTCATCAACAAGCGGCTCGGCGTGCTCGGCGCCAAGAAGTAGCCGCACGACGCCCCAGTCATCCCCCGAAAGGGCCGCGAAAGCGGCCCTTTTTGCTGAAAGAATCCGTACCATGCTTGCCCGCACCACCGATCCCATCGTCGCCATCGCCACTGCCTCGGGGCGCGGCGCGGTCGGCATCGTGCGGGTGTCGGGGGCCAGGCTGGCGCCGCTGATTGATGTCATCTGCGGCCGCGCGCTCAAGCCGCGCGAAGCCACCTACCTGCCGTTTCGCGATGCGCACGGCGAGCCGGTCGACCATGGCCTGGCCGTTCACTTTCCCTCGCCGAATTCCTTCACCGGCGAAGACGTGCTCGAACTGCAGGCCCACGGCGGCGCGGTCGTGTTGCAGCTGCTGCTGGCGCGCTGCCTCGAAGCCGCGGCCGAGCCTGATCCCGTCACCGGCCGCGCTCGCCTGCCCGGCTTGCGCGTGGCCGAGCCCGGCGAATTCAGCCAGCGGGCCTTTCTCAACGGCAAGGTCGACCTGGCACAGGCCGAGGCCATTGCCGACCTGATCGACGCCAGCACCGAGGCGGCTGCGCGCAGCGCCGGGCGTTCGCTATCGGGCGCGTTCTCGCGCGAGATCCACACGCTGCGCGATGCGTTGATCCACCTGCGCATGCTGGTCGAAGCGACGCTCGACTTTCCGGAAGAAGAGATCGATTTCCTCCAGAAAGCCGATGCCACCGGGCAACTGGCAAAGCTACAGTCGCAACTCGCGGCCGTGCAGCAGCGCGCGAAACAGGGTGCGCTGCTGCGCGAAGGCATCAAGGTCGTGATCGCAGGCCAGCCCAACGCGGGCAAGAGCTCGCTGCTCAATGCGCTGGCCGGTGCCGAACTGGCCATCGTGAGCGCAGTGGCGGGCACCACGCGCGACGTGGTCTCGCAGACCATCCAGATCCACGGCGTGCCGCTGCACGTGGCCGACACCGCCGGCCTGCGCGAGAGCAGCGACGAGGTCGAGCAGATCGGCGTGGCGCGTGCCTGGGGCCAGATCGAAAGCGCCGACGCCGTGCTGTTCCTGCACGACCTGACGCGCGCCCATCTGGCCGACTACGCCACCGCCGATGCCGGCATCCTGGCCGGCCTGCGCCAGAAGCTGCCTGCGAGCGTGCCGGTGCTCGACGTCTGGAACAAGCAGGACGCCGCCCCTGACGCCCATGCCGGGCACGGCATCGCCCTGTCCGCCAAGACCGGCCTGGGCATCGAGGCCCTGCGTGAACAGCTACTGGCCATGGCCGGCTGGCAGGCCGTGCCCGAGGGCGTGTACCTCGCGCGGGCGCGCCACGTGCAGGCGCTGGCCCGGGTCGAAACGCACCTGGCGCTGGCGGCCAGCCATCTGGCGGCGCAGGCCCAGTTGCTCGACCTGCTGGCCGAAGAACTGCGGCTGGCGCAGAACGCCCTGAACGAGATCACCGGCGAGTTCGGCGCGGACGACCTGCTGGGCGTCATCTTTTCGCGCTTCTGCATTGGTAAATAGCGACAGCCGGTTTGAAAAACGTAAACAGTTGTAGCCGAATCTCCTGAGCATCCCCGATACTTCGGCTCACATGCGGGGGCCGAAGAAAACATGTCCATCCAGAACCTGAGCCGCGCCATCGCGGAGAACACGAGCACCGACGCGTTTGCGTTGACGTTCAACGTCCAGCAGTGGGAAACACTGGCGGGCTATCTGCAGCCCATCGATACCGGCGTTGGCGACGTGCTGATCGAACAGGGCACGCCGGACCGCTCGGTTTTCTTCATCGAGAGCGGTGCCATCAGCGTGCACCGCGTCAGCAGCAAGGAGCAGATGCGGCTGGCCGTGCTCACGCCCGGCTCGGTGGTCGGCGAAGGCTCGTTCTTCTCGCGCCAGCCGCATTCGGCCAACGTGGTGGTCACCGGCGCAGGCCGCGTGTGGCGGCTCACGGCGATCCGCTTTGCGGAAATGTCGAACCGCCAGCCCAACATGGCGCTGGAAATCGCGATGGCGCTCGGCGCCGTGATCGCCAAGCGCATGGCGCACCGCTCCAAGCGCGTCGCCGTGACCTGAGGCTGCGCTGTCCGCCGGCGGATCGATCTGCCACATGCGGGCAGGCCAGCCAGCTTTTCGTTTTGACCCCCGAGAGTAGTCAGTAAGCAATCCATGGCCTTGATCTGTCCGGTCTGCAGCACGGAAAACCGCGGCGGCGCGAAGTTCTGCAGGAGCTGCGGCGTCAAGCTGCCTGCCGCAGGAGACCGGATTCCCCCGTCGCCGAGCCCCGAACGCGAATGGGCCACCACCGCGCCCGCCCAGTTGCGCGCGCCGACCATTCCGGCGCCGCTGTTCGATCCGGACGAGCCGCTGCCTGCGCGCGGATCTTTTTTCGGCAGGTCGGCCGCGCGGCAGAGCGACGAGCATGAACAGACCGTGCTCATGGTGCACGACGACGAACTGCCGCGGACACCCGCGCCGCCCGCTTCGCCGCCGGGCCTGGAGTCGACCTGGGCCCCGAAGTCCGGAACGAAAAGGAGAAGCCGGGCCAAGGTCCGGCAATCCGTGCCGGCCGAACGGCCGCCGCGCAAGCGCGTGATCCTGCTGTGGCTCGGTCTGCTGGTGGTCGCGGTGGCAATGATCGTCGCCGGTTGGTCCGGCAACGGGACGCGAAAGGCGCCTGCGGCCGCTGAAGAGGCCACCGCCCCAGCCACCGAAACTCCCGCGCCCGTGGCCCCATCGTCGCCGTCGCTCGCCGAACCTTCGCCGGCGGCGCCCGAACCTCAGCCCGCCGAGCCGGCCGTGACGCCGCCTCCCGTGGAAACCGCACCGGCTGCCGCCGCGGCGCCCAAGCCCGCTGCCAAGCCGCGCAACAAGCAGGCGATCACTGCCGCACTACCGTCGAACGCGCCCGAACCCGCTGCCGCGGTCGCTGCCCCCGCCCCGGCGCCGGCACCTGTCGCTGCGGCCGAGCCCCAGGCCATGTGCGGCGACCGCAACTTCATTGCCAAGGCGCAATGCATGGCGGCCCAGTGCCTGAAGCCCGAATTCAAGGCCCACGCGCAGTGCGAAGCGGTGCGCCGCCAGCAGCGCATCGAAGAAGAAAAGCGCAACCCGACGCTGATCAACTGAGCTCGCCTCTACCGGGGACACCGTGCGAAGCGGGTTCCGCGGCGTTCCCGAACAAGAAACTAGCCTTTTTGCAGGCGGTCGATGGCGATCGCCAGCGCGGCCGGCTTGCCGGACAGCACCAGCGTATCGCCCTCCGACAGCACCGTGCCGTCGGCCAGCGCACGCGGCTGGCCGTCGTGCCGGCGCAGGCTGGCCACACGCACGCCGAGCGTGGACAGCGCCAGCCGTTCCAGCGGCTGGCCCACCGCGCGCGCGCCGGCGTTGAGCGTGAAGCTGTTGAGGCGCTCGTGATCGAGTTCGTCGGCGTTGTCGTCATCGGCGCCGTGGAAGTAGCCGCGCAGCAGGTTGTAGCGGGCGTCGCGCTGATCCTGCACCACGCGGATCACGCGGCGCATCGGCACGCCGACCAGCGCCAGCGCATGGCTCGCGAGCATGAGCGAGCCTTCGATGGCCTCGGGTACCACTTCCGTCGCTCCGGCCGCCTGCAGTTTTTCCAGGTCGTGATCGTCCTGCGTGCGCACGATCACCGGCACGTGCGGCGCATGGGCGCGCGTGTTGGCCAGCACCTTCATCGCACCGGGCACATCGAGGTAGGTCACGACGACGGCACTCGCGCGCGCCAAGCCGGCCGCCATCAAGGCCTGCAGCCGCGCCGCATCGCCGAACACCACCGAGTCGCCGGCGGCCGCGGCCTGCCGCACGCGGTCGGGGTCGAGGTCGAGCGCCATGTACGGGATGCCCTCGCGTTCGAGGATGCGCGCCAGGTTCTGGCCGCAGCGCCCGTAGCCGCAGATGATCACGTGCTGTGCGGTGTTGATGGTCTTGCGCGCGATGGTCGTCATTTGCAGCGACTGCTGCAGCCAGTCGCTGGCCACGAGCTTTCGCACGATGGCGTTGCTGTACATGATGATGAACGGCGTCGTGAGCATCGACAGCACCATCGACGCCAGCACCGGGTTGGCCAGCCACGGCGGCAACAGGCTGCGCTCCTGCGCCAGCGTCAGCAGCACGAAGCCGAACTCGCCGGCCTGCGCCAGGTAAAGGCCGGTGCGCAGCGACACGCCCGAGGTGGCGCCCAGCACCCGCGCCAGCACCGTCACCAGCCCCAGCTTGAACGCCAGCGGCATCAGCAGCAGCACGGCCACCAGCAGCCAGCGTTCGACCACGATGTGCCAGTCGAGCGACATGCCCACGGTGATGAAGAACAGCCCCAGCAGCACGTCGTGGAAGGGACGGATGTCGGTCTCGACCTGGTGCTTGTATTCGGTCTCCGACACCAGCATGCCCGCGATGAAGGCGCCCAGCGCCAGGCTCAGGCCAGCCAGTTCGGTGAGCCAGGCCAGGCCGAGCGTGATCAGCAGCACGTTCAGGATGAAGAGCTCCTCGCTGCGCCGCCGCGCCACCAGCGTGAGCCACCAGCGCATGATGCGCGGGCCGCCGTACAGCAGCACGCCGATCAGGAAGCTCGCCTTCAGCAGCGCGAAGCCCAGCGCCTTGGCCAGCGCCTCGGGCGGCGCGCCCAGTGCGGGAATCAGCACCAGCAGCGGCACCACGGCCAGGTCCTGGAACAGCAGCACGCCCATCACGCGCTTGCCGTGTTCGCTCTCGAGTTCGAGCCGCTCGGCCATCAGCTTGACCACGATGGCCGTGCTGCTCATGGTGAGCGCGCCCGACAGCGCCAGCGCGGTCTGCCAGCCGAGCCGCCACGACGGCGGCAGCCAGTGGGCGATCAGCAGCGCGCCGGCCGTGGCGATGGCCATCGTCAGCAGCACCTGCAGCAGGCCGAGGCCGAACACGTGTTTTCGCATCGCGCGCAGCTTGGGCAGGCTGAACTCCAGCCCGATCACGAACATGAGGAACACCACGCCGAATTCGCCCAGGTGCTGGATGCCTTCGGTGTTCTGCGCCAGCGCGAAGGCATGCGGCCCGATCAGCACGCCGGCCGAGAGATAGCCCAGCATCGGCGGCAGCTTGAGGGAGCGGCACGCCACCACGCCGATCACCGCGGCGAGGAGATACAACAGCGTGAGATCGAACGAAGACATAGGCGGCGATGCTAGAGCAAGACCCGTGCGCAGCGCGTCGGGGAGGACACGCAGTGCCGAGCGTGGGGGCAACGAGCGCCGCCGGGCCGCCCCAAGGCGCGAGCGCCCCCTCGGGGGGCAGCGAGGACACGCAGTGCCGAGCGTGGGGGCAACGAGCGCCGCCGGGCCGCCCCAAGGCGCGAGCGCCCCCTCGGGGGGCAGCGAGGACACGCAGTGCCGAGCGTGGGGGCAACCCTCCGACCCGTAAAATCCGGCAATGAGCTCCCGTCCCGTCCCGGCCCCCGTGGTCGACCCCGAAGCCATCCTCGCTCGGGCACGTCTCACCTTCGACATCGAAGCCGAAGCCGTCACCGGTCTGAAGACCCGCGTCGGCCCGAGCTTCGTCGAGGCCGTGCGCAAGATCCTCGAAGTGCGCGGCCGCGTGGTCGTGATGGGCATGGGCAAGAGCGGCCACGTCGGCCGCAAGATCGCCGCCACCCTCGCCTCCACCGGCACGCCCGCGATGTTCGTGCACCCGGCCGAGGCCAGCCACGGCGACCTTGGCATGATCAAGGCCGTCGACCTGGTGCTCGCCATTTCCAACAGCGGCGAGGTCGAAGAACTCACCGTCATCCTGCCGGTCGTCAAGCGCCAGGGCGTGCCCCTGATCGCCATGACCGGCCGCCCTGAATCCACCCTCGCGCGCCATGCCGACATCGTGATCGACGCCGGCGTGTCCAAGGAAGCCTGCCCGCTCAACCTCGCCCCCACCGCGAGCACCACCGCCCAGATGGCGATGGGCGACGCGCTGGCCGTGGCGCTGCTCGACGCGCGCGGCTTTGGTTCGGAAGACTTCGCGCGCTCGCACCCGGGCGGCGCGCTCGGGCGCAAGCTGCTCACCCACGTGAGCGACGTCATGCGCTCCGACGACGATGTGCCGCGCGTGGCACCCGACGCCGGCATCGGCGAGCTGATGCGCGCCATGAGCAACAAGGGCTTCGGCGCCGCGGCGGTGGTCGCGCCCGACGGCCGCGCGCTCGGCATCTTCACCGACGGCGACCTGCGCCGCCTGATCGAAGCCGGTGCCGACCTGCGCAGCCCCAAGGCGGCCGAAGTGATGCACCACAACCCGCGCACCATCCGCGTCGACGCGCTGGCGGTGGAAGCGGCCGAGCTCATGGAGCAGTGCGGCATCACCCGCCTGTTCGTGATCGACGGCGAGGGCGTGATCGTCGGCGCCATCAATACCAACGACCTGATGCGCGCGAAGGTCATCTGATGCCGCTCGAGTTCCAGGCCGAGACATTGCTCGCCGCGCAGGACGTGCGCATCGTCTTCTTCGACATCGACGGCGTGCTGACCGACGGCGGCGTGTACTTCACCGAGCACGGCGAGACGCTCAAGCGCTTCAGCATCCTCGACGGCTACGGCCTGAAGCTGCTGCGCAAGGCGGGCATCGTGCCGGCCGTGATCACGGGACGCGACTCCAAGCCGCTGCGCGTGCGGCTCGAGGCGCTGGGCATCGAGCACGTGCGCTACGGCACCGAAGACAAGCTGCCCGCCGCGCAGGCCATGCTCGACCAGCTCGGCTTCACCTGGGCGCAGGCCGCGGCCATCGGCGACGACTGGCCCGACCTGCCGGTGCTCCTGCGCGTGGGCTTCGCCGCGGCGCCGGCCAATGCCCACGCGGAAGTGCGCGGCATCGCGCGCTACGTCACCCGCGCGCGGGGCGGCGAAGGCGCGGCGCGCGAGTTCTGCGACCTGCTGCTCACGGCCTGTGGCCAGTACCGCGTCATGCTCGACGCAGCCCGGGGCCCGAATACATGAACAATGTCAAACGCGCATGGGGCATGGTGCGCGACGTCCTCGACCGCGCCACGATCTACCTGCCGATCATCCTGACGGCGGCCGTCGCGCTCGGCACCTACTGGCTGGTGCGCAACGCGCCCAAGCTGCTGGAGCCCACGGCCAAGGCCGCGCCCACGCACGAGCCCGACTACTTCATGCGCGATTTCGTCATCAAGAACTTCCTGCCCAACGGCGACCTGCGCAGCGAACTGCATGGCACCGAAGGCCGGCACTACCCGGACTCGGACACCATGGAGGTCGACAAGGTGCGCATGCGAACGGTGTCGCCCGAAGGCCTCGTGACGCGCGCAACGGCCGACCGGGGCGTGTCGAACTCCGACGGCAGCGAGATCCAGCTGTTCGGCAATGCGATCGTCATCCGCGATCCGTCCGTGGGGCCCGGTGGCAAGCCTGCGCCGCGCCTCGAGTTCCGTGGCGACTTCCTGCACGCCTACGTCGACACCGAGCGCGTCACGTCGAACAAGCCGGTCACGCTGATCCGCGGCACCGACCAGTTCACCGGCGACACGCTCGACTACGACAACCTGAGCGGCGTGGCGAATCTGAACGGCCGGGTGCGCGGTGTGCTGATTCCTTCAGCGGCCGCTCCTTCAGGGAAGCGCTGAATGACTCCATCCCCGCTTGTCTTCATCACCGGCGCCTCGAGCGGCATCGGCCAGGCGCTGGCTGCGAGCTTCTACGATGCGGGCTACCGCCTGGCGCTGGTCGCCCGGCGCACGGGCGAGATCGAATCGTGGGCTGCGGCGCGCCAGCTGAGCGCAGACCGCTACCGGATCTACAGTGCCGACGTGGCGCAGACCGACAGCATCGTCGCTGCCGGCAATGCCTGCATCGCGCAACAGGGGCTGCCCGACGTGGTGATCGCCAATGCAGGCATCAGTGTCGGCATCGACACGGCCGAGCGTTCCGACCTCGACGTGCTGGCGCAGACCTTCGCCACCAACAACGTCGGCCTGGCCGCCACCTTCCATCCATTCGTGCGCGCGATGGTGCAGCGCGGCAGCGGGCGGCTGGTGGGCATCGGCAGCGTGGCGTCCATCCGCGGGTTGCCGGGGCACGGCGCGTACTGCGCCAGCAAGGCCGGCGTGGTGGCGTACTGCGAGAGCCTGCGCGGCGAGCTGCACGGCAGCGGCGTCAAAGTCATCACCCTGTGCCCGGGCTACATCGATACGCCGCTGACGCAGGGCAACCGCTACGGCATGCCCTTCCTCATGAAGGCCGAGGATTTCGCCGCCCAGGCGCTGCGCGCCATCGAGGCCGGTACGAGCTATCGCGTGATCCCGTGGCAGATGGGCGTGGTTGCCAAGATCATGCGCATGCTGCCCAACGCCGTGCTGGACCGGGCGGTGCAGGGGCGCGCGCGCAAGAAGCGCAGCGGCGAGGCCTGACGAGCCGCACGCGCCGAGCGATCGGCCATTGAAAAAGGCTCCCGAGGGAGCCTTTTGTCTGTGTGCGCCTTGCAGTGCAGGGCTCAGTAGCCGCTGTTGCCGCCGCCGTAGCCACCGCCGCCACCGCCGGAACGGCCACCGCCGCCACCGCCACGGGGGCCGGCGCCGTAGGGGCTGCGGAAACCGCCATCGCCACCACCACCGCCGCCGCCGCCGCTGCGGCCACCACCACCGCCGTAGCCGCCGCCACCGCCGGAGCGGCCACCGCCACCACCACCGTAGCCGCCACCACCGCCGCCGTAGCCACCGCCACCACCGCCGCCATAACCACCACCGCCGCCGCCGTAACCGCCGCCACCACCGCTGCGCGGGGGGCGTGCTTCCATCGGACGTGCTTCATTGACGACGACGCTGCGGCCGCCCAGGGGCTGGCCGTTCATGCCGTTGATGGCGGCTTGTGCTTCCGCGTCACTGCCCATCTCGACGAAGCCGAAGCCCTTCGAGCGGCCCGTGTCGCGTTCCATCATGACCTTGGCGCTGGTCACTGCGCCGAACTGCCCGAAGGCCTGTTCGAGATCTCCGTCGCGCACCGAGTAAGGCAGGTTGCCGACGTACAGTTTGTTGCCCATCAAGGGACTCCTATAAACACATCAAGAAAAGCGATGGAGTCCCGGAAAGCATCACTCAAACGAGAGCCGTCGAGCCGCGCGAAACTGACCGATCACCGAACTTGCCCCCCGACCAAAATGAAGAGGGAGGCTCGTGCATTATGGGTGAAATAGCCGAAATGCAAGCAGGAATTTGCGTCTTGAGGTAGCACCCGTCAAAACCCCTGGAAGCTGGCGCCTACTTGCGGAGCGGGGCGAGGTCCTTGGTGCTACATGTAGAATCCGTCCGTCATTGGGGAGTAGCCGCCTTCCGATTTGCGAGAGGGGCCCGCGTCAACAGACTTGTCCTGCCCCACAGGACATGGCGCGTGCAGTGAACACACCTGGCGAGACCTTTGACCGTGCAACTTCGGGAATATGGCCGAAGGTGTTGCACGGTCAATTGCGTCCTTCGGCCCAAGGAACCCCTCATCATGGAAGCTTTTCTGGTTGCAACCGGCGTGGTTGCGCTCGCCGAAATGGGCGACAAGACCCAACTCCTGGCCCTCCTGCTCGCAGCCCGCTTCAGGAAACCCTGGCCGATCGTCCTCGGCATCTTCGCCGCCACCCTCATCAACCACGCGCTGGCCGGCGCGGTCGGCAACTACATCACGCGCTGGCTTGGGCCTGATGTGCTGCGCTGGATCCTGGGCGGCTCGTTCATCGCGATGGCCGCGTGGATGCTGATTCCAGACAAGCTCGACGACGATGACGCCCCGGGCGCGTCGAAGTTCGGGGTCTTCGGCACCACCGTGATCGCGTTCTTCCTCGCCGAGATGGGCGACAAGACCCAGATCGCCACCGTCATGCTCGCCGCCCGCTTCACGCACGATTATTTCTGGGTGGTGGCGGGCACCACGCTGGGCATGATGCTGGCCAACGCGCCGGTGGTATGGCTCGGCGAGAAGATCGTGCGGCGCGTGCCGATCAAGCTCGTGCACGGCATCTCGGCCGCGATCTTCCTGGTGCTGGGCATCATCATGATCATCGGCTGGTAAGAAAAAGGCAGGGGGCCCTTCCAGAAACACCGCGGAACCGGCTTTGCCGGGCCGCAGGTGTTGCCCCCGAAGGGGGTTGGCGAAGCGACACGAAGTGCGCGCAGCCTGGGGGATATACTTTGCCTTGCGCCGATTTGCTTCAGCTTGCGGGCGCTTTATAAATCCAGCTAAAGACAGGCGCGGCAGACCCGGCTCGTTTTTGGCGAGGCCGGGTTTTTTTCATTCATGTCGTCGTCACCATCCTTGGTCGTCACCTCGCAGTCGATGCAGTTCGCAGGCCCCCTGGCCCTGCGCAGCGGCGCGTCGATCAGCGACTACACGCTCGCCTACGAAACCTACGGCACCCTGAACGCCGAGCGCAGCAATGCGGTGCTGGTCTGCCACGCGCTCAATGCGTCGCACCACGTCGCGGGCGTCTACGAAGGCCAGGCCCGTTCCGAAGGCTGGTGGGACAACATGGTCGGTCCGGGCAAGCCGGTCGACACCGATCGCTTCTTCGTCATCGGTGTGAACAACCTCGGCTCCTGCTTCGGCTCGACCGGACCGATGCACGCCAACCCCGCCACTGGCCGTGTCTACGGCGCCGACTTCCCGGTGGTCACGGTCGAGGACTGGGTGGACGCCCAGGCCGTGCTGCTCGACGCGCTCGGCATCCGCACGCTCGCGGCTGTGATGGGCGGCAGCCTCGGCGGCATGCAGGCGCTCTCGTGGACGCTGCAGTATCCCGACCGCGTGCGCCACGCCGTCGTCGTGGCGAGCGCGCCCAACCTCACGGCCGAGAACATCGCCTTCAACGAGGTTGCGCGCCGCGCGATCGTCACCGACCCCGATTTCCACGGCGGCCACTTCTACGAACACGGCGTGATCCCCAAGCGCGGCCTGCGCATCGCGCGGATGATCGGCCACATCACCTACCTCAGCGACGACGTGATGAACGCCAAGTTCGGCCGCATCCTGCGCAGCGCCGTGGAGGGCGAGGCCGCGGGGCTCGACTACCGCTACTCCACGCAGGACGTCGAGTTCCAGATCGAAAGCTACCTGCGCTACCAGGGCGACAAGTTCAGCGAGTACTTCGACGCCAACACCTACCTGCTGATCACCCGCGCGCTCGACTACTTCGACCCCGCACGCAGCCACGGCGGCAAGCTCAGCACCGCGCTGGCCCAGGCCACCGCCCAGTTCCTGCTCGTGAGCTTCAAGACCGACTGGCGCTTCTCGCCCGCGCGCAGCCGCGAACTGGTGAAGGCGCTGCTCGACAACCGCCGCAACGTCAGCTACGCCGAGATCGATGCGCCGCACGGCCACGACGCCTTCCTGCTCGACGACGTGCGCTACATGGGCGTGGTGCGCTCCTACTTCGAGCGCGTCGCCAAGGAGTTCCTGCAATGAGCGACCTCGAGCATCAACGATTGATCGCCGAGCTGGTGCCGCGAGGCGCGCGGGTGCTCGACCTGGGCTGCGGCGACGGCGCCCTGCTCGACCTGCTGCAGCGCGAGCGCGGCTGTACCGGCTACGGCGTGGAGATCGCCGACGGCAACGTGCTGCAGTGCATTCGCCGCGGCGTCGACGTGATCCAGCTCAACCTCGACGAAGGCCTCGCGATGTTCGACGACGCCTCCTTCGACGTGGTGCTTCAGATCGACACTCTGCAGCACCTGCGCAATGCCGAGGTGATGCTGCGCGAGACCGCGCGCGTGGGCCGCATCGGCGTCGTCGCCTTTCCCAACTTCGCGCACTGGCCCAACCGCCTGAGCGTGGCGCGCGGCCGCATGCCGGTGACGCGCCGCCTGCCCTACCAGTGGTACGACACGCCCAATATCCGCGTCGGCACCTTCAAGGACTTCGAGGTGCTGGCCGGCAAGAACAACCTGCGCGTGCTCGACGCCTTCGGCCTGCAGAACGGGCGCGACGTGCGCTGGCTGCCCAACGCGCGCGCCAGCACGGCGGTCTTCAAGTTCGAGCGCGGCGGCGGCTGAACGCCACGAAGAACGCCGGATGAGCTTCACGCTTGCACAGCCGGTCCACAGCGAGCTGCTCATCAAGAAAAGCCGCTTCATCGGCTGCGTGCAGCCGGTGGCCGACCGAGCGGCCGCGCTGGCCGTGGTCGCCTCGCTGCGCGCCGAACACCCCGCGGCCGCACATGTGTGCTGGGCCCTGATGGCCGGCGGCCAGTCGGCCGCGAACGACGACGGCGAACCCGGCGGCACGGCCGGCCGACCGATGCTGGAGGTGTTGCGCCACCAGCAGGTCGAAGGCGCGCTCGCGACCGTGGTGCGCTACTTCGGCGGCGTGAAGCTCGGCGCGGGCGGTCTCGTGCGGGCCTACACCGACGCGGTTGCACAGGCCCTGCTCGGCGCCACGCTCGTGCCGTTGCTGCGCCAGCGCAGCCTGCGCTGCGCCGTGCCCTATGCGCTCGAAGGACTCGTGCGGCGCGAACTCGCCGCGGCCGGGGCGGTGCTCGACGGCGTGCAGCATGGCGACGACGTCGCCTTCGCCTTCTCGCTCCCCGAGCCCGATGCCGATGCCTTCATCGCCCGCCTCGGCGATGCTGCGCAAGGGCGCGTCGTCTGGCCGCAGGCGTAACGCGCTTCGGCGGCACGCTGAGCGGCGCCGTCATCGCGAGGATGCCGCGCGGCGCCAATGGCATTGCTTCGTCATCGGGTCCGCGCCGCGCCATCTCCGCGGTCACGATGCCGGTCGGTACCGCGAGCACGCCCCAGCCCAGCAGCATCATGACGGAGGCGATCGCGCGGCCCAGGTCGGTCTTGGGCACGAGGTCGCCGAAGCCCACCGTGGCCATCGTCGAGATGGCCCAGTAGATCGCCACCGGGATGCTGGTGAAGCCATGCACCGGCCCTTCGACCACGTACATCAGTGTGCCCATCACCAGCACCACCAGCATCACGAAGCCGACGAACACGGTGATCTTGCGCCGGCTCGATGCCACCGCCGACACCAATGCGCGGTACTCCACCGAGTAGCGCGACAGCTTGAAGATGCGGAACACGCGCAACAGCCGCAGGATGCGCACGTCGATCAGGTAGGCCATCTCGGGCGCGAAGGCCACGAGAAAAGTCGGCAGCAGCGCCAGCAGGTCGATCACGCCGTAGAAGCTCGTTGCATAGCGCAGCGGCTTGTTCACGCAGCTCAGCCGCGCGAGGTACTCCAGCGTGAAGAGAATGGTGAACACCCACTCGAGCACATTGAACAGCGGCCGCCACTGCTCTCGGATCGGCTGCACGCTGTCGAGGATCACCACCAGCACGCTGGTCACGATCACCGCGATCAGCGCTAGGTCGAACATCAGCCCGGCGCGCGTGTCGGCCTCGAAGATCACCGTGAACAGCGTGCGCCGCCAGCCGTGCGTGGGCTTGTCGAAGCGTGAATCGGTGGCGGACGACATGGCGCGCGAGGTGTGCGCGGCGGAGAGGTTGTCGGTGTTCGAGCGGCTCATGGCGCCACATTGTCATGTCCATGGCCGACTTATTCGGTTACGCTTATTGCGCAATGAAGTGCCGCAGGCCGTGAGCGCGTTCTTACGATAGTCCCTTTCTTGAGGAGCTCCCCCTTGGCTACACAGTCCCCCTTCTTCGGCAAGCGTGATCGTGACACCGATTCGTTGACATCGCGCCCTGCACCGCTCGTCGGTTCGGGCACCAATCTCTCCGGAACCCCCGTCAATCCCTCGTCGCTGACCGCACAGCAAGGCGGCCTGAACGCGGCCGCCGCACCTGCCGCCAAGGAAGGCGGCAGCAAGCTCACCGTCGGCCCGAACATCAAGCTCAAGGGCGTCGAGATCACCGATTGCGACACGCTCGTGGTCGAAGGCCTCGTCGAGGCCACCATGGACTCGCGCCTGATGCAGATCGCCGAGCAGGGCGAGTTCAAGGGCTCGGCCGAGATCGATATCGCCGAAATCCGCGGCGTGTTCGACGGCAGCCTCACGGTGCGCGAAAAGCTCGTGATCCACTCGACCGGCAAGGTCACCGGCAAGATCCGCTACGGCAAGATCGTGATCGAAGAAGGCGGCCAGCTGTCGGGCGAGATCAGCTTCGGCGCCAAGCCGTCGCTGCACGCGGCGGCTTAAGCCTCCACCACGGGAGGCTTCCATCCCAGGCGCTCCAGCAAGGCACCGGCCGCGGCCGGTGCCTTTTCTTTGGCGCCGTTGATGAAGTAGACGAACACGTCGCGCTTCCTGGGCGACTCGGCCCAGCCCTGCGCGCGTGCGGCCCAGGTGTCGAGCGCCTTGGGGGCGTAGCCGGTCTTGAGCTCGGCGTCGGCCATCATGAGCCGTGCGTAGGCGACATCGCCCTCGGGCTCCTCGAACGATGGAAACTTGTCGGCGTCCGTGAACACGGTCGAGACCTTGTGCTTCTTCGCGAGTGCCTTGTAGGCGGGCACGATGAAGCTTTCGTGCCGCACGTCCATCACGTGCCGCAGCACGCGGCTGCCCTCCTTCTTGGGCAGCAGCTCTAGAAAAGCCTCGAAGTCTTCCGCATCGAACTGCTTGGTCGGCATGAACTGCCACACGATCGGTCCGAGCTTGTCGCCGAGTTCGCTCACGCCGCTGTCGATGAAGCGCTTGATCGAGTCTCCCGCGGTGGCAAGCACCTTGCGATTGGTGGTGAAGCGCGAGGCCTTCATCGAGAACACGAAGCCTTCGGGCGCTTCGTCGTGCCACTTGCGGAAAGTATCAGGCTTGAAGGTGCTGTAGTAGGTGCCGTTGATCTCGATGGCGCTGACCTGTCGGCTTGCGTAGTTCAACTCCTTCGCGTGCGCGAGGCCCTTGGGATAGAAGTTATCGCGCCAGGGTTCGTAGGTCCAGCCTCCTATGCCCACCTTGATCCGAGTCGATGCTGCCTTGCTCACATTGCGCTCCGGGTTGAGATCGCCCGCACTCTACGCGGGCTCGCCGCCGGGCGCAAAATGCGTTTTTTCGTCACCCGCGGAGAACCCTTCGATGAACGCCCCCCTGCACCGCGAAATGCCCACCGGCGCGCTCGACGCCGAGCGCGCCCTGTCCGACGTCACCGCCCGATGGGACGGCGACATCGTCAAGCAGCTTACCGACTACATCGCCATTCCCGCCAAGTCGCCCGGCTTCGACAAGGACTGGTCGGCCAATGGCCACCTCGAGACCGTGCTGCGCAACGCCGCGGCCTGGGTCGAGGCGCAGAAGGTCGAGGGCCTGAAGCTGGAGATCGTGCGCCTCGAAGGTCGCACCCCCGTGCTGTTCTTCGAAGTGTCTGCCACCGGCACCGACATGGGCGAGACCGTGCTGATGTACGGCCACCTCGACAAGCAGCCCGAATTCACCGGCTGGCGCAACGACCTCGGCCCCTGGACGCCCAAGTACGAGAACGGCCTGCTCTACGGCCGCGGCGGCGCCGATGACGGCTATGCGGTGTACGCCAGCATCGCCGCGCTGCAGGCGCTCAAGAACCAGGGCGCGGCGCATCCGCGCATCGTCGGCCTGATCGAGACCTGCGAGGAAAGCGGCTCCTACGACCTGCTGCCCTACGTCGACGCGTTGCGCCCGCGCCTGGGCAATGTCGAGCTGGTGATCTGCCTCGATTCCGGCGCCGGCAACTACGACCAGCTCTGGCTCACCACCTCGCTGCGCGGCATGGCCAGCGGCACGCTCAAGGTCGAGGTGCTGACCGAAGGCATCCACTCGGGCGACGCTTCGGGCCTCGTGCCTTCGAGCTTCCGCATCATGCGGCAGGTGCTCGACCGCCTGGAGGACAGCTCCACCGGCCGCCTGCTGCCTGCGAGCTTCCACTGCGAAGTGCCGGCCGACCGGCTGGCGCAGGCGAAGGCCACCGCGGCGATCCTCGGCGAAGAGGTCTACAAGCGCTTCCCGTGGGCGCACTACGATTGCGGTGGCTCCACCATGTTCGCGCTGCCAACCACCACCGACCCGGTGGAAGCGCTGCTCAACCGCACCTGGAAGCCGACGCTTTCGGTGACCGGCGCCGAAGGCTTCCCGGCGCTGAAGGACGCGGGCAACGTGCTGCGCCCGTACACCGCGTTCAAGCTCTCGCTGCGCCTGCCGCCGCTGGTCGATGCGGCCGAAGCGGTGCAGAAGCTCAAGGCGCTGCTCGAGGACAACGCGCCCTACCAGGCGCGCGTCACGTTCGAAAGCGGCGGCGGAGCCACCGGCTGGAACGCGCCGACGATCACGCCGTGGTTCGAGGATGCGCTCAACAAGGCCTCGCAAGCGCACTTCGGCGCCTCATGCGGCTACATCGGCCAGGGCGGCACGATCCCGCTGATGAACATGCTCAGCGCCGGCTTCCCCAAGGCGCAGATGATGGTCTGCGGCGTGCTCGGTCCGAAGAGCAACGCGCACGGCCCGAACGAGTTCCTGCATGTGCCCTACGCCAAGAAGCTCACCGCCGCCGTGGCCGAGGTGATCGCCGCGCTGCCGGCCGCGCACCGCGCCGCTGCATCGGAGCCGGCGGCCGCTTGAGCGAGGCGCTGCCTTTGCCGCAGCGCGTGTCGCTGTCCACGCCGGACGGCGAGACGCTCGCCCTGCGCCGGCTGCCGGCGCCCGGTCCGGCGCGCGCCGTGATCGTGGTGGTCCATGGGCTCGGCGAGCACGCGGGCCGCTACCACGCGCTTGCGGAATGCCTGCACGAATGGGACTTCGCCGTGTGGGCGCACGATCACCACGGACATGGCGAATCGACCGGCGCGCGCGGCGGCCTGCCCGGCGAGTTGCGGCTGGTCGACGACCTCGCCCTCGTGATCGACGATGCGCGCCGCGAGAACCCCGGCCTGCCGCTCGTGCTGCTGGGTCACAGCCTGGGCGGGCTGGTGGCCGCGAGCCTGGTGGCGCGCGGGGTGCGGCCGGTCGATGGGCTGGTGCTTTCATCGCCAGGGCTCGATCCGGGCCTGGGCGGTTTACAGAAGGCGCTGCTCGCGGTGCTGCCGCGCATTGCGCCCAACCTGCGCGTGGGCAACGGGCTCGACGACAACTACCTCTCGCACGACCCGGCCGTGGTGCAGGCCTACCGCGACGACCCGCTCACGCACGACCGCATCGGCGGCCGGCTCGCGCGCTTCCTGGCGTACGAAGGCGCGACGGTGCAGCAGCGGGCCGCCAGCTGGCCCGTGCCGACACTGCTGCTCTACGCGGGCGACGACCGCCTCGTGGTGCCCGCCGCCAGCCGCGCCTTTGCCGCAGCCGCTGCGCCCGGCGGCAAGGTCGAGGCGCACTGCTTCGACAAGCTGTACCACGAGATCTTCAACGAGCTCGAAGCCGACCCTGTCTTCGAGGCGCTGCAGCGTTGGCTCAACCGGCGCTTTCCGTCGCCGGCCTGACGGCACGCCTGCGCGCCAGCCAGACCAGCGCCGCGCCCGTCAGCACCACCGGCACCAGCGAACCGAGGTTCAGCAGTCGCCAGCCCTGCGTGGTGACCAGCACGCCGGAGGCGAACGAAGTCACCGCCAGCGTGGCGAACACGCAGAAGTTCAGCGCACCCTGTGCACGGTTGCGCTCCTCGGCGGTGTAGGTCGTGAGCGAGAGCGTGGTGCTGCCGGTGAACAGGAAATTCCAGCCCACGCCCAGCAGGCACAGCGCCACGACGAAGTGGTGCAGCTCGACGCCCGAAAGCGCGATCGCGATGCACCCGAGGTTGAGTACCAGCCCCACGCCCATCACCGGCAGCGCGCCGAAGCGGCGGATCAAATGGCCGGTGAAGAACCCCGGTGCGAACATGCCGATCACATGCCATTCGAGCACCAGCGCGGCATCGGAGAACGGCAGGCTGCAGATCTGCATCGCGATGGGCGTTGCGGCCATCAGCAGGTTCATCACGCCGTAGCCCAGCGCGCCCGCGGCGGCGGCCACGATGAACACCGGCTGCCGCATGATCTCGCCCAGTGGCCGGCCCCCGGCGGGCCCCGTGCGCGTGGGCGCGGCGGGGAATTCGATGAAGTGCATCACCGCCATCGACAGCAGCGCCACCGCGGCCAGCGCGATATAGGCGCCCGCGAACGGCACGGCAAAGACCTGGCGCGTGGCCGTCGCGAGGTTGGGCCCCGCGACCGCGCCGATCAGCCCGCCCGCCATCACCACCGACACCGCCTTCTCGCGCCACGCCGGCGCGGCGAGCTCGGCTGCGGCAAAACGGTAGAGCCCCGCATTGGCGTTGTAGTAGCCCGCGACCACCGTGGCGAAGCACAGCAGCCAGAAATTCTTCGTGGCAGCCGCGTAGCAGCACAGCAAGGCCGACACCAGCGCCACCGCCAACCCGGTCTGGAACGAGCCGCGCCGGCCGAGGCGTTGCTGCGTGCGGGCCACCAGCCCGGTGCTGAGCGCGCCGCCGATCACGTAGCTCATCACCGGCAGCGTCGCCATCCAGCCGCGCGGCGCGATGCTCAGGCCCACCAGCCCGTTGATGGCGATGAAGGTGACGTTGTTGGTCAGGAGCAGGCCCTGGCAGATGGCGAGCAGCCAGAGGTTGCGGTTCATGGTGTGTCCCGAATCGCGCGTTGCAGGTCGCGTTCGATTTCACTGAAAACGACAGGCGGCAGGTCGCCCAGCGTGCCTTCGGTGCCGTCGAGCGCCACCGCGCGCACGGTCTGAAGTTCCTTGCCGTCGGGGCTGTCCTGCACGAACCAGCCTTCTTCGATTTGCAGGCAGATGCGGCGTCCGCCGGGCACGGCCTTGTTGAAGCTGTCGACCATGCCGCCGTCGCCCACCTCGCGTTGCCAGCCGCGCGTTTCCAGGCCCATGAGGGCGGCGTTCGATATGGCGCGGCCGGCCCAGTGCGGCAGCTCGCGGCGCGGGCGCAGCGCTTCGTCGAGCACGAAGACCGGGCGCATCAGCTGTTCGAAGGGCTGCACGATTTCGTAGTCGGCCAGCACGGCGGCCCAGGCAGTTGCCAGCGACGGGTCGAGGGCCGCGACTTCGAGCGGATGCGGCAGGCCGATGCGCGCGGTCTCGGGCAGCTTGACGGCGTCGTCCTGCAGGTCGGTCAGCTCGCCTTCGGCGCTGATGCGGAAGATGCCTTCGAGCTGCCTGCCCGATGCGTCGAACAGGCCCCAGACCAGCGGCCGGCTGAAGACCCGCAGCACCGGATGGTTGGCGAAGAAGGGAATGAATTCGTCGGGGCCCCAGCGGCGCTGCGCGCACATCGCGGCCTCGAGGCGCTTGACCTGCGTGGTGGCCACGGTCTTCGCGAGCTTGCGCAGCTCCTTCAGCTGCGTGGTCGCAGCGGCGGCCTTGCCGGCGTCGTCGTTGGCGCCCGGCTTGGGCAGCGTCTTGAGCACCTTGCCCCTGGCGTCGTGCACCACAGGCTGGAAGTTGTCGTCCATGCGCACTTCGAAGCTGCGCGGGCCGAAGTCGAGCGTCAGCCGGGCGCGCGTGTCGAGGCCGAGGTCGGGGACGGTGCGATCGGCCAGCTGGTCGAGGCTGAGGCCGCGCTGTTCGGCCACTTCGCCGAGCATGCGATCAGCGCGCGTGCGCAGGTCGTCGTGGCGGGTCTGGCGCGCGAGTTCGGCCAGGTGCATCAGCGCGGCATCACTGCCGATCTCGCCGAGCATCGCCATCGCGTCGTAGGCGCGCACGCGGTCGAGCGCAACGCGCCACTGGCGCAGCAGGCCGTAGAGCTGGCGCGCGGTCTCGCCGTCGCCGAGGCGGCCCTGCAGCGTGAACATCCAGCGCTCCTTGGCCGGGCGGCCGTTGCCGATCCACCAGGCCAGCAGCGCGCGGCCGAAGCGCGCGAGGGAATCGGGCGTGAGTGCATCCAGCAGCCCGGCCAGCCCAGGATAGGGGGCGTCGGGCTTGCCGAGCATCATCGCCATCAGCACGTCGGGCACCACCGCCTGCGGTAGCGCTTCCCCGCCTGCCTTGAGGATCAGGCGGGGAAGCGCTACCAGCGGCAAGGCCTTCGGCACCACGGGCAGGTTGTCGGGCAGGAGTTCTTCGGGCGCGATGGCCAGCAGCTGCGCCACCGCATTGGCGGCTTCGGCGCCGTAGGCGTGGGCCTGGTTGCGCACCGCTTCGGCGTGGCCGGCGCCGTGCAGCCAGCGCAGCGCGGCCTGCGCCGCCTCGCGCGCGGGGCCGGGTTCGCCCAGCGCGACGGGAACAAGGCCGCGCGCAGCCGTGTCGGGATAGCGCGCCAGCCACTCGCCGGCTTCGCGCCGGACCCAGCGGTTGGTGTGAAAGCCCCTGGCGATCCAGCCGGCGAGCGGATCCCATTCGATGACCGAGGCCAGCTCGAACATTGCGCGAGAGCCCTGCTTGAGAAAGCGCGGCAGCCCCGGCAGCGCGGCAGCGCCGAACGCATGGAGGATGGGCCGCACGCGCGAGACATCGCCCGAGTACAGGATGGGGGGCGGCCCATGCATGAATACCGCGACAGCCAGCGGCAGGGGCAGGTGCCAGATGCATTCGGCGACGCCCCAGCGGCTGCCCGGCAGCGTGCCGAAGTCTTCCGGACCGATCTCGCGGCCGTTCGCTGCGACGGCCTCGATGAGCTCGGGGCGCAGGCCCAGCATCCACAAGGCCTTGTGAACCGTGCCGCCCTCGCGCACCTCTGCAGGCGCGTCGGGTTGGTTGCGCGCGAACTCGTTCATCCACCGGTCGGCGCTTTCGCGCGAGACCCGGAGTTCGCGGGCCAGCCAGTCGGACGATTCGCCCGTGGCCTGCAGGTATTGCGGTGGCGGCAGATCGCTCCAGTGCAGCCGCGCCGTCGGCGGCAGGGGCTGCAAGGCCAGCGTCGGGATGACGGGCAGCGCCTGCCGGTTCTTCCACGGCGGGCGCCGCAGCAGCGCGGGCCAGGCATCGACAGCGGCATCGGTCACTCCGACGGAGCTGTCTTCCTGCAGGCGCGCGAGCGTCTTGCGCTGGGCGTCGTCGCAAGAGGCTTCCAGCGGTTTCTGCCAGTCGGGGTTCGCGGCCAGCAGCTCCAGGACCAGCGCGGCGCCGGCCTGGTGCCGCGCCGGGTTCGCCGACAGCAACTCGCGCAGCACGAACAACGGCCAGCGGCCCGCCTGCTTGACGAGGGCGTTCTTGCAGTCGATCTGCTTGACCTGGGCCACGAAGAAGCCAACGACCGCCGGATCGTGGATGGCCAGCAGGTCGGTCACGGCTTCCTTGTGCGGGGACGGCTCGAAGAACAGTTCCGCCGCCGCGGCGCCGTGCATGTCGAGCATGCGCAGCCGCGCGGCGCGCGGGGGGTAGAAGCGGGAGCGGTGGCGGCGAAAGAAGTCGAGGCTGTCGCAGAGGCGGCGTTCGTCGCAGAGCAGGCCGCCGCAGTGGCCGCAGGGCCGGTCGTTGAATTGCGCGAGCGCCTCGCGCATGCCCTTGGACCACCGCACGGTGCCATCGGGCTGCGCGTCCAGACCTTCTTCCTTCGACTTGCGACTGCCCGCCATGCCATTTCCCTCGATTGATGCCAGCGGGATTGTCGGCCAACACGCGCGGCCAAAAAAAAGCGCCCTCGCGGGCGCATGAATTCAGGAGAAGACAGTCCTTCGGTCAGGACTGCCTGCCTTGCAGCAGGCCGCTGAGCGAACCCAGCAGGTCGTCGTGGTTGCCCAGACCCTGGTCCGGGACTTTGCCGTGCGGCGTGAGCTGGTCGATCAGCGCTGGCAGCATGGTGGCCAGCATCGGCAGCAGCGTTTGCGCGTTGATGCCGAGCTTGGACGCGATGGCAGCGATGGTGTCGCTGCCCAGCGCGTTTTGCAGCTGATCGCCCGAAACCGGCTGGTTTTCCCCCTTGCCGATCCACGAGCCGATGACGTCGCCCATGCCCGCCTGCTCGAATTTCGAGACCAGACCGCCCAGGCCGCCCTGCCCGCCGTTGTTGGCGAGCAGGCCGCCCAGCGCGCCGGCCAGGCCTCCCAGATCGCCCAGTCCACCGCTTTGCGGTTGCTGCTGCTGGGCCGCGCCCCCGAGCACCTGACCGAGTACTGAATCGAGCAATCCCATGACTTTTCCTTTTGGTGTGTGACAGACCGACAGCATTGTTAGGCGCCGCGGGCCATAAGCTGAAAGTGGAACATCACTTTCAAACTGGCAACGTGACAAATTACTTGGTACGGGCCGTCCGTTTGGGGAGCAATGCGGGACTGACCCCTTGCACTCCCACCAGGCCCAGCACGGTGAGCAGCGAATTCTGCGCGCCTTTCCATGCGTCTGTCACGTCGATGGACTCGCTCAGCGAATGGAATCCGGAGGCCTTGCCGCCGCCGCCGACGATGATGGCCGGAACGCCCAGCGAGATCGGCACGTTGGCGTCGGTGCTGCCGCCGCGCAGCAGTGTCTTGTGGCCGAAGGCGCTGTTCGAGCGGACGGCGGCCTCCACGATCACCGAGTCGGGCGGCGTGCGGCCGCCGGGGCGGTTGCCGATGAGCTTGGTGCTCACGCTCAGCGTGTTGACGTTCCAGCGCTTGTTTTCCTCGACCACGGCTTCGTCGATGGCCGCGAGGATCTTCTTTTCGGTCTCCAGCAGCGAGGCCATGTCGTCCGAGCGGATGTCGATGGCCATGCGCGCGTCCGGCGCGATGGTGTTGACCGAGGTCCCGCCGCCCACGGTGCCGACGGTGAACGTCGTCTTGGGAAAACTCGGCGTGTGCACGTCGGCGATCTTCGCGATGGCGCGGCCCATGCCGTGGATGGCGCTGGGCACCTGGCCGAAGGCGCCGAAGCTGTGGCCGCCCGGGCCCTGGAACGTGACCTCGTAGCGGTGGCTCGCGGTGCCGAGCACCAGCACCGCGCCCGGCGGCGACGGCTCCAGCCCCACCATGCCGTCGATGTCGAGGTGGTCGTTGAAGACGGCCTTCATGCCACGCAGGTTGCCGAGCTCTTCCTCGCCGACGTTGCCGACGAACAGCAGGTCGCCCACGGTCTGGACCTTGTTGTCGTTCAACACCTTGAGCCACGACAGCAGCACGGCGAGCCCGCGGGTGTCGTCCGCAATGCCCGGCGCGTGGAGCCGGCCGTCGCGCTCCTTCACCTTCACGTCAGTGCCTGCAGGGAACACCGTGTCGAGGTGCGCGGAGATCAGCAGCTTCGGCCCGTTGCCCGTGCCCTTGCGCAGGCCGACCACGTTGCCTTCGGCGTCGATCTTCGCGTGCGTCAGGCCGAACGCCTTCATGCGCGCGAGAAAGGCTTCGGCGCGCTTCTGTTCCTTGAAGGGCGGTGCCTCGATCTCGGTGAGCATCCTCAGGTCTTCGACCGAGCGCTCGTGGTCGGCCCTGACCGCGTCGAGCAGCTTCTGGATGGCCGGTGCTGCCATCAGTTGGGCATAGGCCTTGTCGACATCGGGGCTGACCTGCGCGGGCGTGGGGGCGACAGCCGGGCTCTGGGCGAGCGCGCCCTGTGCGGCGCACACCAGCGCGGCAAGGACGAGAGGGGCGAGGCGCAGTGGACCTGGCGAGCGGGACATCGAAAGTCCTTCTTTTGTCTCAGTAGAGTAACGATTGTTTCTCAGGCTTTCCGCGCGCGCGTTGCGGAAAACACCACCTTGCGCGGCCTGCCTAGAGGCCGGCGAGGCACACCAGCGCGGCCAGCGCCGCGGTTTCGGCGCGCAGCACGCGCGTGCCAAGGGTGACGGGAGCGAAGCCGCGGGCGATGGCCTGCTGTTCTTCCGAGCTGCTCAGGCCGCCTTCGGGGCCGCTCAGGACGACTGCGCCGTGGCTATCGGGGATCTGCACCGCAGGAAGGGTGCGCGTGCCCTCCGCAAGGCTCAGCACGAGGCGCACGGCGGTCGATCCCGTGTCGTGCTGCGCATCGAGCCAGCCCGAAAAGGACTGCACCGGAAGGACCACCGGCACCCGGTTGCGCCCGCACTGCTCGCAGGCCGCGACCGCGATCGCCTCCCAGTGCGCCCGCTTCTTCTCGGCGCGCTCGCCCGAGAGGCGAAGCACGCCGTGGGCCGTGGCCAGCGGCTGGATGCTCGCCACGCCGAGCTCGGTGGCTTTCTCCACCAGCCAGTCCATGCGCTCGTTCGCCGGCATCCCGACCGCGAGATGCACGGCGCGCGGGGCTTCACGCTCCACCGGCTGGTGCGCGCCGACCGTCACCGCGACCTCGCTGCGGCCCATGCGCTCGACCGTCGCCGCGTATTCGCCGCCTGCGCCGTCGAACAGCGTGAGCGCATCGCCGGGCTGCATCCGCAGCACCTGAACATGGCGTGCGGCGCCGGCCGGCAGCGCCAGGCTGGCGCCGGCGGTCAGCGGCACGGAACAGTGAAAACGCGGCATGCTGTGAAATCGATGGCGTGGGCAGCCGTTTTCCTTCAGACGCGGCCGTAGGCGAAGCCGGTGAGGGCCGAGGTGCCCTCGACTTCGTCGATCACGCGCAGCAGCGGCGTCAGCTCCATGTAGCGGCTGGCGGTGGCGCGGATGTAGGCGATGAAGCGCGGCGTGTCGGCCAGGTACTTGGGCTTGCCGTCGCGCAGCGTGAGGCGCGCGAAGATGCCGGCCACCTTCAGGTGGCGCTGCAGCCCCATCCACTCGACTGCGCGGTAGAAGGCGCCGAAGTCCTCGTCGACCGGCAGGCCGGCCTTGCGCGCCGCCGTCCAGTAGCGGATGGTGACGTCGAGCACGAATTCCTCGTCCCAGCTCAGGAAGGCGTCGCGCATCAGGCTGGCGACGTCGTAGGTGATGGGGCCGTAGACCGCGTCCTGGAAGTCGAGCACGCCGAGCGCGGGACCGTTGCCGGCCATGAGGTTGCGCGGCATGAAGTCGCGGTGCACGTAGACGCTGGGCGATGCGAGGTTGCTCTCGACGATCAGCTTGAAGCTGCGCTCCAGCCGCTCCTTCAGCTTGCCCTCGACCGCGATGCCGCGGTGGCGGCCGATGTACCACTCGGGGAACAGCGCCAGCTCGCGCTCCAGCAGCGCCCGGTCGTAGGGCGGCAGCACGCCGGGTTTGGAGGCCAGCTGCCAGCGGATCAATGCGTCGATGGCCTGGTCGTAGAGCGGGCGGCTCGCGTCGGGCCGGGCCGGATCGATCACGTCCAGCATGGTCTGGCGGCCCAGGTCGTCGAGCAGCAGGAAGCCGCGGGGCTGGTCCCATTCGAGCACCATGGGGGCGAGTACCCCGGCGCCGGCCATCAGCTGCGCCACCTGGACGAAGGGGGCGCTGTTTTCCTTGTCCGGCGGGGCGTCCATCACGATGCGCGTCGGCGCGGCGGGGTCGGCGGTGTCGAGGCGGAAATAGCGGCGGAAGCTCGCGTCGGCCGAGGCGAGCCGCACCGTGTCGGGCAGCAACCGGTGGGCAGGCGCGACGGCGGCCACCCAGGCCCGGAACGCTTCGGCCCGTTGCGGATCGGTCCAGGGGATGGTCTCGGCGGGGCTTGGGGCCAATGAGGCCGGGGGCGGGGGTGCTGTCATGGATAATCGATTCTACAAATCCGCCTGGCGCGGCAATCCCCCTTGGCCGGCTTCCGGCCGATGCGGGTTGCTGCTGGCCCCTGCAACCCGCCGGCCTGCCGCGCCGTCTCCCGACGATCCTTCGTTCCGAACCGATGCCTACGACCCAAAGCCCCCACGCTTGGCACCTTGTGCGCTCGCTGCCGCTCTCCCTCGGGGAGTCGGTGGCTTCCCTCGGAACAGCGGGGCGGGTGGCTTGATGCGCCGGCGTGTCGCCCTGCGGCGCTCCACCCCGCCGCTGCGGCTGGCCGTTCTGTCGCTGGCCCTGATGCACGCGCATGGCGCGTCCGCGCAGCAGGCCGGCAACCTCGACGGGCCGCTCACGCTGAAGCGCACGCCGCTGCTGACCGAAACCCTGACGCCCGCGGACCGCAGCCAGATGCCCAGCATCATCACCGGCGACCGCATCTCCGGCCGGCCCGACCTCGAGACCGTGGTCGAAGGCAACGCCACGCTGCGGCGCGGCGCGGTGTCCATCACTGCCGACCGGCTCGAGTACTACCAGCCGGACGACCGCGCCAAGGCCACCGGCAACGTGCGGGTCAACCAGGCCGGCAACGTGTACGAAGGCCCCGAGCTGCAGCTCAAGCTCGAGACCTTCGAGGGTTTCTTCAACAACGTGCGCTACCAGTTCCTCGCGAACGAAGCGCACGGCGAGGCCAAGCGCATCGACTTCGTCGACGCCAACGTGTCGGTGGCCCGCGAAGCCACCTACACCACCTGCCGCCGCGAGGACTTCCCGGGCTGGATGCCGGCCTGGCTGCTCACCGCGACCACGATGACCACGGACACCGAGGAAAACGAGGGCGTGGCCAAGAATGCGCGGCTGAGCTTCATGGGCATCACCACGCCGCCGCTTCCGAGCGTGAGCTTCCCGCTGTCGAACGAGCGCAAGAGCGGCCTGCTGCCGCCCACCATCGGCGTCGACAACATCAACGGCATCGAGATCGCGCAGCCGTACTACTGGAACATCGCGCCCAACCGCGACGCCACGTTCACGCCGACGGTCATGAGCAAGCGCGGTGTCGATTTCAGCAACGAGTTCCGCTACCTCGAGAAAGGCTACAGCGGAACGATGCGCCTCGACCTGATGGGCAGCGACCGGCTCGTGGGCCAGCGCTACAACGAGCTGCGCGCCAGCCAGCTCCAGCAGCTGGCCAAAGGGGAGATCCAGGCCAAGGACCTGACCCCGGCGCCCGGCAGCACCAAGCGCTGGGGCTTGTGGGCCACGCATCACCAGGACTTCGATGCCAAGGCGCTGGGCCTGGATTCGTTGTCCGCCAATATCGCCATCAACAGGGTGAGCGACAACGACTACTGGCGCGACTTCACGCGCACGCCGTCGCTCACGCAGCGCCAATTGCCCAACGACGCATCGCTCAACTGGAGCAAGGGCGACTGGAGCGGCATGGTCCGCACTCTGAAGTACCAGAACCTGCAGTACAACCTGTCACCGATCGTGCCCGCGTACGACCGGCTGCCGCAGATCACGGCCAACTACAACAAGTACGACTGGCACGGCTTCGACGTGGCGCTCAACCTGGACTACACGCGCTTTCGCGTGAACACGATCCTGGCGGGGCAGCCCGGCTACGACGCCACCCAGCAGTCGCAACCCGACGGCGACCGCGCCTCGGCCGTCGCCTCGATCAGCCGGCCGTTCATCACGCCGAGTTCGTTCGTCATTCCCAAGCTGATGCTGAACGCGGCCTCGTACAACTACTACCTGCCGCAGTCGGACATTCCGAAGCTGACGCTCAACGGGGTCCAGTACGTCAATGGCGTGCCCTACAACGCCAACTCGCTGTATTTCTTCCCGACCTCCAGCAACCGGACGGTTCCGACCTTCAGCCTCGACAGCGGCCTGATCTTCGAGCGCGACGCCAGCTACTTCGGCCGCGCCTTCCGCCAGACGCTGGAGCCGCGCGCGTACTACGTCTACACGCCGTACCGCAACCAGAGCATGCTGCCGAACTACGACTCGGCGGCCAACGACTTCAGCTTCGCGACCATCTACACCGAGAACGCGTTCTCGGGCGGCGACCGCATCTCGGACACCAACGCCCTCACGCTGGGCGTGACCTCGCGCCTGATCGATCCGGCAACCGGCGTCGAGGCCGCACGCTTCGGCATCGCGCAGCGGCTGCGCTTCAGCGACCAGAAGGTCACGCTGCCCGGCGGCACGCCGGTGACCGACCGCAAGAGCGACCTGCTCGTGGGCGCCCAGATCAACTGGACGCCCAAGTGGAGCCTGGATACCGTCGTGCAGTACAACCCCGACACGCGCAAGTCGGAGCGATCGGCCATCAGCGCGCGCTACAACCCCGAGCCGTACCACAACCTGAGCGCGGCCTTCCGCTACCAGGCGCCCAGCACCCCGACCGCGACCGACGGCAACAAATCGATCGACGTGGGCTGGCAATGGCCGATCAACGACCTCTGGGGTGACAAGGGCAAGAACCTCGGCCCCGGCAAGGGCCAGGGCGGCGGCCGCTGGTATGCGGTCGGCCGGCTCAACTACAGCCTGCAGGACAAGAAACTCACGGACGGCGTGCTCGGTTTCGAGTACGACGGCTGCTGCTGGATCGGGCGCGTGGTGCTGCAACGCATCACCACGGGCCAGGTGACGGCGAACACCCGCATCATGTTCCAGCTCGAATTCGTCGGCTTCTCGAGCATCGGCTCCAGCCCCATGCAGGCCCTGCGGCAGAACATCCAGCGCTACGAACCCTTGCGCCAACCGGGCGAGGCGCCGAGCCGCTTCACCAATTACGACTGAGACGACTGAGCGACGCCATGAAATACATCCGTTCCATCATCACCCTGGGCTGCCTCGCGGCAATCGCTGCAAGCTCGGGCGCGCAGGGCTACCGCGCCGGCAGCGGCATCACGGACATCATGCGCGCCGGGCCGCGCCTGGGCCCGCCCGCAGCGCGTGCGCCGGCGGCTGCGCCCGCTGCGGCGCCCGTGCAGCGCTCGGCCGAATACATCGTTGCGCTGGTCAACTCGGAGCCGATCACCAACACCGACGTGCAGACGCGCGTGTCGCGGCTGATCAAGGAGAACCCCGACGCCGAACGCGTCCCCCGCGGCGAGCTCACGCGGCTCGTGCTCGAGCGGCTGATCACGGAACGTGCGCAGCTTCAGCTCGCGAAGGAAGCCGGACTCAAGGTCGACGAAGTGGCCATCGACCAGGCCGAGCAGACCGTGGCGCGCCAGAACGAGATCAGTCTCGTCGAGCTGCGCCGCCGCGTGGCCGACGAGGGCATCGCGCTGCAGGATTTCCGCAACGACCTGCGCGATCAGCTGCTGCTCACGCGCCTGCGCGACCGCGAAGTCGAATCGAAGGTCAAGATCAGCGACGCCGAGGCCGACGAATACCTGCGCGACCAGCGCAACCTCGCCGTCAAGAATGCGGCGCTGGAAAACCTCAACCTCGCGCAGGTGCTGGTGGCCGTTCCCGAGAATGCCACCGACGCGCAGGTGGCCGCGGCGCAGAAGAAGGCACAGGACCTCGCCCAGCGCGCCCGCTCCGGCGAAGACTTCGCCAAGCTGGTGCGCGAGAACTCCGATTCGCCAGACCGCGCCAATGGCGGCGCCATCGGCATGCGCAGTGCCGACCGCTATCCGTCGCTGTTCGTCGAGGCCACGCAATCGACGGCGGTGAACGGCATCGCCGGGCCGGTGCGCTCCAGCGCCGGCTTCCACGTGCTCAAGGTGCTGGCCAAGGCCCAGATCGGTTCGGGCGACGCGACGGTCACCCAGACTCAGGTGCGCCACATCCTGCTGCTCAACGATCCCAAGCGCACCACGGCGCAGGCGGTGGCGCAGCTGGCCGAATTCAAGCGCCGCGTGCAGGCCGGCACCGCCGACTTCGCCGGCCTGGCCCGCGACAACTCGCAGGACGCCAGCGCCAAGGCAGGCGGCGACCTCGGCTGGTCGCGCCCGGGCCAGTTCGTGCCCGAATTCGAGGAAGCCATGGACCGGCTCGCGCCGGGCCAGATCAGCGACCCCGTGGTGTCGCGCTTCGGCGTGCACCTGATCCAGGTGGTCGGCCGCCGCGATGCCAAGCTCAGCCAGTCGGAGCAGCGCGAAGCCGCGCGCGCCGCGCTGCGCGAACAGCGCGTGGACGAAGCCTTCACCACCTGGGTACAGGAAGTGCGTGCGCGCGCCTACGTCGAATACCGCGATCCGCCCCAGTCTTGATGGCACACCCCCAGGCTGCGCGCACTTCGTGTCGCTTCGCCCACCCCCTTGCAGGGGGCAACGCCAGCGGCCCGGCAGAGCCGGTTCCGCGGCGTTCCTGGCGCAACTTCTCTTTCTTCTCATTGACGGTGGCTTGACGGTATGGCTCAGCACATCGCCAGAAAGCGGTTCGGGCAGCATTTCTTGTCCGACGGCGGGATCATCGACGCGATCGTGCAGGAGATTGCACCGCAGCCCGGCGATCCGATGGTCGAGATCGGCCCGGGGCTCGCGGCGCTGACGCAGCCGCTGGTCGAGCGGCTCGGCCGCCTGACGGTCATCGAGCTCGACCGTGACCTGGCCAAGCGCCTGCGCGAGCACCCGCAGCTCGATGTCATCGAATCCGACGTGCTGAAGGTGGACTTCGCCGAACTCGCGGCCAGGGCGTCGAAGCCCCTGCGCGTGGTGGGCAACCTGCCCTACAACATCTCCACGCCGATCCTGTTCCACCTGCTGGGCTATGCCCACCTGGTCGCCGACCAGCACTTCATGCTGCAAAAGGAAGTGATCGACCGCATGGTGGCGAAACCCGCCACCTCGGACTACAGCCGCCTGAGCGTGATGCTGCAGTGGCGCTACGAGATGGAAAACGTGCTGTTCGTGCCGCCCGAGAGCTTCGACCCGCCGCCGCGCGTGGACAGCGCCGTGGTGCGCATGGTGCCGCTGGCCGAACCGCCGGCCGTGGATGCGGCGCGGCTCGGCGAGATCGTGCAGGTGGCTTTCAGTCAGCGCCGCAAGATCCTGCGGCACACGCTGGGCAAATGGCTGGAAACGCACGGCTACACAGGCGAATTCGATGCGCAGCGCCGCGCCGAGGAGGTGCCGGTAGCCGAATACGTCACCCTGGCCCAAGCTGTTCCCCCATGAAAAAGCCCCGCAGAAGCGGGGCTTTTTCAATTCCATGGTGCCGCCGATCCGGCTTTGCCGGTCGGCCAGCACCGCCCTCGGAAGGGGGTAGGCGAAGCGACACGAAGTGCGCGCAGCCTGGGGGTGAACCGATTACGCGGCGGCGAGCCAGTAGCCGGCGTTGAAAGGGCTGCTCATGCGCAGCGCCAGGGGCGACACGTCGACCAGTTTGTCGGTCGGCATTTTTTCACCGGCCGGCTCGGTGCCGGCGGCGGCCGTTGCGGCGGCGTTGGGGTTCACTTCGATGCCATCGAGGGTTTCAGCGTTCGGCTGAGCCTCGTTCGCCCGTTCTGCTTGGCTGGTAGATGCAGAACGGGCTACAGAAAAGAATAGAAGCACCGGAACGGGACCTTGCGGTCGCCCCAGTAGTCCGAGGCGTCGCGGAAGATGTCGAGCAGCTGCTCGCGCGCTTCCTTGTCGAACTTGGCGTTGGCCGGAATCTGCTCCAGGACGATGACGAAACCAGGCTGTGGGCCCGATTTATGCAACGGGTCCGTCATGCAGTCGTACAGCGCGTCGAAGTTCTTCCCGAAGTGGGCCGGGAACGTGAACTGCTGCGCGATCAGGTCGAGCACGTCCTGCTTGGTCTGGGCGTTGCCCAGGTTGGCGTACAGGAAGTGCTGGCCGGCTGCGTTGGCAGCGTCCTGCAGGTCGCTCACGCGGAACGCGCGGATCGATTGCACGATGTTCGGGCGTACGGCACGAAGGGATAAGGTCATCTCCGCTGGTCTTTCCATAGTCATCATCATTTCTTCGGGGCGCTTCGGGGCGCCGCCCAGGTCGTTTTCATCGCTCATGGCGCAATCCGTCTGAAACTCGCATAGTGATCTGCCGTGTACCAGCAGGCCTCGGGCGCCGTGCGCTGCTCGCCGCCGCAGACGATCCGTTGTGCACCACGATTGCGTGAACCGGGCGTCTGCACCGTGTACTCGCGGTAGTGGCCACGGCGCGCCGGCGGCAAAAGACGCTCGCGATTGCCGAACACGGTGCCGTCCTTGTCATGCCGGAAGGGGCCGCCACTGAGGATGGCCTGGTAGGTTCGCTGGCCTTGCACTGGCAAGTCGGACAGTGCAATTGTTTCCTCGGCGGACGTTTTTCCGGCGCCGAACCATCCGCGGGCCTCGGCCCCCGTCGTCAACGCCGCCAGCATCAGGCTGGTGAGCGCAAACTTTGTGAACGAGGACGTGATCGAGGCGTAAGCCGCCATGGGGCACCACAAGAAAAGAGCGGGGGGTTCGAATCGGCGATCAACGTCGGGGTTAACCCGCAAATTCAAGCCCGCGAGTGTGCACCACGCTGGCGAAAATAGCAAGCGACTGCTCAAAGTTTGAGCAGTCGCAAGGGGAGTGAGTGGTACTTTAAGTTGGCGACCACTCTCGCCAAAGGGCCTATCTTTCGGCGTTTGCGTCAGCCACTGTCAAGGCTGTCATGTTCACGATGCGTCGAACAGTCGCGCTGGCCGTGAGAATGTGCACAGGTTTGGCCGCGCCAAGCAGAACCGGGCCGATCGCGATATTGCCGCCAGCCGCCGTCTTGAGCAGGTTGTACGAAATATTGGCGGCATCGATGTTCGGAAATACCAACAGGTTGGCGTCGCCGGCCAGTGCGCTGTGCGGCATGACGATCGCGCGCTGCTTGCTGTCGAGCGCCACGTCGCCGTGCATTTCGCCATCCACCTCGAGCCAGGGGGCCTGCACGCGCAGCAGTTCGAGCGTCTTGCGCATCTTGATGGCGCTGGGCTCGTTGCTGGTGCCGAAGTTCGAATGCGACAGCAGCGCCGCCTTCGGCTTCAGGCCGAAGCGCATCATTTCCTCGGCCGCCATCGTCGTGATCTCGGCCAGTTCCTCGGGCGAGGGGTCGTAGTTGACGTGCGTGTCGACCAGGAACACCTGGCGGTCCGGCAGGAGCAGGCCGTTCATGCAGGCGTACACCGGCACGTCCTGCGGCGTGCTTTCGCAGCCGCCGGGGCGCTTGCCGATCACCTGGTCGATGTAGTGCAGGTGGATCAGTGTGGTGCCCCAGGTGCCGCAGATC
>Ga0207709_10000438_pt1 | contig 39257 bp, 36 predicted proteins | sample KBSM34metaG_FD_184397 | JGI IMG/M metagenome (GOLD analysis project Ga0207709, IMG submission 184397) | Miscanthus rhizosphere microbial communities from Kellogg Biological Station, Michigan, USA - KBS M3-4 metaG (SPAdes) (version 2) | ecosystem: Host-associated > Plants > Roots > Rhizosphere >...
GTCATCAACAAGTACATCGAAGAAAACGAGTTCGCGAAAAAGGCGAAGGTCGAAGTCACCGGCGACGACATGCGCGAAGGCCTGTGCTGCGTGCTGAGCGTGAAGGTGCCCGAGCCCAAGTTCTCCAGCCAGACCAAGGACAAGCTGGTGTCCAGCGAGGTGCGCGCGCCGGTGGAAGACATCGTCGGCCGCCTGCTGACCGACTACCTGCAGGAGCGCCCGAACGACGCCAAGATCATCTGCGGCAAGATCGTCGAGGCCGCCCGTGCCCGCGAAGCCGCGCGCAAAGCCCGCGAAATGACGCGCCGCAAGGGCGTGCTCGACGGCATGGGCCTGCCGGGCAAGCTGGCCGACTGCCAGGAAAAGGACCCCGCCCTGTGCGAGGTCTACCTGGTGGAGGGTGACTCCGCCGGCGGTTCCGCCAAGCAGGGCCGCGACCGGAAGTTCCAGGCCATCCTGCCGCTGCGCGGCAAGATCCTGAACGTCGAGAAGGCACGCTACGAGAAGCTGCTCACCAGCAACGAAATCCTGACGATGATCACCGCGCTGGGCACCGGCATCGGCCGCGCCGGCGCGACCACGGCGGGCGGCGGCGCGGACGACTTCAACGTCGCCAAGCTGCGCTACCACCGCATCATCATCATGACCGACGCCGACGTGGACGGCGCCCACATCCGCACGCTGCTGCTCACCTTCTTCTACCGGCAGATGCCCGAGCTGGTCGAGCGCGGCCACATCTACATCGCGCAGCCGCCGCTGTACAAGGTGAAGGTCGGCAAGGAAGAGCAGTACCTGAAGGACGGCCCCGCGCTCGACGCCTTCCTGCTCAAGGTCGCACTGAAGGACGCGAGCATCGAGACCGGCGGCGCCGCCTCGACCACGCTGTCGGGCGACACCCTGGCCGAGCTGGCGCGCAAGCACCAGGTGGCCGAGGCCGTGATTGCGCGCCTGCGCAACTTCATGGACGCCGAAGCCCTGCGCGCCATCGCCGACGGCGTGGCGCTCGACCTCGACACGCCGGCCGCCGCCGAGGCCTCGGCCGTCGCCCTGCAGGCCAAGCTGCGCGAGCTCAACACGACCGGCGTGCCGGCCGAGGTGAGCAGCGAGTTCGACGCCCGCACCGACAAGCCGCTGCTGCGCATCAGCCGCCGCCACCACGGCAACATCAAGTCCAGCGTGATCTCGCAGGACTTCGTGCACGGCGCCGACTACGACGCGCTGGCGCAGGCCGCCAACACCTTCCGCGGCCTGCTGAGCGCCGAAGGCGCGCTGGTCAAGCGCGGCGAGGGCGAACGCGGCAAGGAAGAGAAGGTCGACGACTTCCGCCAGGCCATGAAGTGGCTGATCGGTGAAGCCGAACGCGCCACCTCGCGCCAGCGCTACAAGGGCCTGGGCGAGATGAACCCCGAGCAGCTGTGGGAAACCACCATGGACCCGACCGTGCGCCGCCTGCTGCGCGTGCAGATCGACGACGCGATCGAAGCCGACCGCGTGTTCACGATGCTGATGGGCGACGAGGTGGAACCGCGCCGCGAGTTCATCGAGCAGAACGCGCTGCGCGCGGCGAACATCGACGTCTGATCGCGATCGATGGCGCGGCACCGGCGGTGTCGCGCTGTTCACCAAGGGGGCGCCTGCAAGCGCCCCTTTTTTTTGCCTCCTCCTACTGCTTGCGCTGCACGAACAGGTTGCGCTTCGCGTCCTCCGGGTACGCGAAGCTGATCTGCCCGTTGCGCACCACGCCCATCACCAGCATGTTGGGCGACAGCGCGTCCTTGTCGTTTTCCGAGAACGACTTGTCGTAGGTCGTGACCACGCCGTAGTAGGGCCGCTTGGGCTGCTCGAGCGCGGCCTTGATGAACGGGCCTTCGAGCTTGCCGCTGGGCACGTTGAACATCGCGTGGGCCAGCAGGTAGGTGGCGTCGTAGGCCTGCGCGGCGGCCATCGGCACCGGGATGCGCCTGGTGTTGAATTTGCGCGCGTAGTTGGAGAGAAACGACGAGCGGCGCTCGTTGCTCGGCTCGGCGATGAAGCTCTGCGCCATCAGCGCGCCCTCGGACGCTTCCCGGGCGCCCTCGATGAAGGAAGGGAAGGACAGCGTCCAGGCCCCGACCTGCGGCACCTTCCAGTTCAAGGCCTGCCGGCTGCGCGCGATCACGGCGTTCTCGGGGCCCACGGTGTAGCTGAAGATGACGTCCGCGCCGGCCGCCTTGGCCTCCGACAGCTCCTTCGTCAGGTCTTTCACGCCGAGCGGAAATTTCCCCACGTACACGGGCTTGAGGTGCTTGGCCGCCAGCGCCTTCTCGACATCCTTGGCGCCCGCCTCGCCGTAGCCGGTGCTGTCGTGCAACACGGCGACCCGTTTCCAGCCGCGCGCCAGCAGGTCGTCGACCACGAAGGGGGCCTGGATGCTGTCCTTGGGCGAGGTGCGAAACACATAGCTCGTGGCCGGCGGATAGGTCGACGTCAATGGCGAGCCGGTGGCGCAGGGCACGATCAACGGCAATTTCGCGTCATTGAAAACGGCCAATGAATTCATCGCCACGCCGGTATTGCAGAAGCCGATGGTCGCGACCACTTTTTCATTGACGAGGGCCTGGGATTGCGAGCGGCCGGTGTCCGGATTGGCTTGGTCGTCCTTGATCACCAGTTCGAGCGAGCGGCCCAGATACCCGCCCACGGCATTGATTTCGTCGACGGCCATCTTCACGCCGTTGAGCATGGGCAGGCCGAAGTCGGCCGACGGCCCGGTGAAAGGGCCGATGACGCCGATGCGGATCGGCACCGGCTGCTCTGCGCTTGCCTGGGCGGCCAGTCCCAAAGCCATCAGCAAAAAAACGAATCGGCGATTTGAATGAAGCATTTGGTTTGCGCGCTTTGAAAGGAAGCGCCGAGCCTAATTTCTTTGCGCGCCCGCCAATAGCTAGGGAATGCCCAGTCAATTGCGCACCAATTCCGTCTTTTGTTGCCAATTCAGCACAGGCCGCGGGGCCTGCGACGGACCGGAAAGCGCTCGTGCGCGGCGCGCCCGCGAGCCCCGTCTCAGGGTTTCCGATGAAAGACTCCCAAAAAGCGGGACTGGCGCCCGTCACACGGGCGTCACCAGCTATGAAAACAATAGCACTCACCTGCGCAACGCAGAAGCTTCCTCGTAAACGCTATATCTAGCCCGACTCTTGCTAAGCAAAATTCCTGACGGATTTCCTGTCACGCAAGATCGAGGACACACAGAGCAATGAACCCCAAGCGTTTCCAACAGCCCGTGGCTGCACTGGTTCTGGGCGCCGCATCGGTCGCCGCGGCCTTCCTCGTGGCCGTGTCGCCGGCCCATGCGTTCTCGAACCCGCCGATCCAGGTCGCGCAGGGCATCGAATACATGTGCGGCGGTGCCGCCAAGGGCGAAGCCGCCTTCCTGGAAATGGTCGCGCCGCGCTGGGCCGCGACCATCGACTTGCGCGTGAACGACGGAAAGGGCGCACAGCAGGCGGGTTTCCCGGCCAAGGCAGCGATCCAGATCCGCCAGAAGTACACGGGCCAGACGGTGATGCACGTGCAGACGCAGGCGCCCTACATGCTCGCGCGGCTCGAACCGGGCGCCTACGACGTCGACGTGACGCTGGGCGGGCTCACGCTCACGCAGCAGCTGGTCGTGATCGCCGGTATCCCGGCGCGCGCCTCGTTCGTCTGGCCGTCGAACTTCGACATGGCCTCGGTCGCGCCACCGCTGCCCCAGGCGCTGGCACAAACCGCCGCGCGCTGACCCGACGCGGGCCACTGCGGCCCGCGCGCAGTTAAGTCTTCCTTAAGTCGTGCCCGGCACAGTGCTTTCCTGCGTGGCCTGTCGCCACCACCGCCCGGAAAGGAAGGCTTCGATGTCTCTCACCACCAACCCCCTGTTTCTGTTCTCGCACGCCCGGCCCGTCGCCGCGGCAACCGGCGCCGCCTTGCTCGTGCTGCTCGGCGGTGCGCTCTCGGCGCAGCCGGCCCAGGCCGCGATGAACCCGCCGATCCTCATGGCGCACGGCGTCGAGTACATGAGCGGCGGCATCGGCCAGGACGAAGCGCAGCTGATGGAAACCGTGTCGCCGCGCTGGCCCGCGAGCTTCGAATTCGCGATCAAGGACGGCCGCCGCGCCGATTTCGCGGCCGGCGTGCACGTCACCGTGCGCGACAGCCACGGCACGGCGCTGCTCGACAACGTGGTCTCGGGCGGCCCGTTCATGGTGGCGCGGCTCGAGCCCGGTCGCTATGAAGTGGAGGCTCGCATCGGCGGCCAGACGCTGAAACAGACGCTGCTGGTGTCGCCCGGTGCGCCGGCCAAGGCGCTCTTCGAATGGCCGGCGGGCACCGACATGGCGTCGGCCGGCACGCGCACGGTGCGGTAAGCGCGGCGCCGCCGCGCCGCAGCCGACACCGAAACGTCACGCCCGAGGCGCCCCAACGCCCGCTATCCGGTTGCCCTGCGCTATAGAAAAAATAGCGACCCCGGCAGCTTTCGACGCCTTGAATGCGCGGCATGCGCCTTGCAGATGACGTGTCCCGGGCGATGCCCGCGTCCCCCCAGTCCTCATGCCGATCCGTCCCCTGAGCGTCCTGACCGCGCTGCTGCACGTCTACATCGCGCTGCGCCTGCTGCCTGCGCTGGCGTCGCTCACGCCTGCGTGGCCGCTGGCGCTCGTGCTGCTGGCGGTGTCGGCGGTCACGATGCCGCTGCCCTTCGTGTCGCGCAGCCACCGCGCCGACCGCAAGGCGAAGCCAGCGGGCGAGACGCTGCACTGGATCGGCCTGATCAGCATGGGCTGGTTCTCCTCGCTGTTCGTGCTCACGCTGGTGCGCGACCTCGGCCTGCTGCTGGCCTGGCTGGCGAGCGCGCTCGGCGGCCTGCAGGTGCCCTGGGACAAGGTCGGGCCCTGGAGCGCGCTGGCGGTGCTGGCGCTGGCCACGGGCGTGTCGCTGGTCGGCTTCGTCAACGCGCGCCGCACGGCCGGCGTGAAGCAGGTCGACGTGCCCATTCGCGGCCTGCCCGCGGCGCTGGCCGGCTTCACGATCGCCCAGCTCAGCGACATCCACGTGGGCCCGACGATCCGCAACGGCTACATCCAGCGCATCGTCGACGCGGTGAACCGGCTCGGCGCCGACGCCATCGCGATCACCGGCGACCTGGTCGACGGCAGCGTGCCCGAGCTGCGCGAGCACATCGCGCCGCTGGCGGGGCTGCGCGCACGCCACGGCACCTTCGTGGTCACGGGCAACCACGAGTACTACGCGGGCGCGCACGCCTGGATCGACGAACTGCGCCGCCTCGGCCTGAAGGTGCTGCTGAACGAGCACGTGGTGCTGCAGACGCGCAACGTGCGCGGCGCGCAGACCGACGAAGAGCTGTTCGAGAGCGCGCTGGTGCTGGCCGGCGTGACCGACTTCACCGCCGGCCATTTCGACGCCGCGCACGCAAGCGACCCGCACCTGGCGCTGTACGACGCGCCACCGCTGGTGCACACGCGCGTGCTGCTGGCGCACCAGCCGCGCAGCGCGCCGGTGGCGGCCGCAGCCGGCTACCAGCTGCAGCTGTCGGGCCACACGCACGGCGGCCAGTTCTTCCCGTGGAACCTGTTCGTGCCGATGCAGCAGCCGTTCACGGCCGGCCTGCACAAGCTGCACGACATGTGGATCTACGTGAGCCGGGGCACCGGCTACTGGGGGCCGCCGAAGCGTTTCGGCGCGCCGTCGGAAATCACGCTGGTGACGCTGGTCCCGGCGCCACCCTGAAACTGAAACGCAGCGGCGTCAGGCCTGCAGTTCGGCCAGCAGCCGCCGTGCGTTTGAGGTGGCGGCGGCGTGGATCGGCTTCAGGCCTTCGCGCGCGATACGCACCGCCACCCCCGTGAGCTGACCCACCGTGCTGGCGCCGCGCGCCGTGGCCTGCACGAGCGCGTCGCCATGCGTGGCCGCCTGGGCCGGCGTGAAGCTGCCGGCCAGCGAGAAGAGGGCGGTGGTGCCCTGCAGCCATTGCTGCCACGCGCGCTGGGCCAGCGAGGCCTGGCTGCTGTGCCACTGCCGGGCCATCGCCAGGCCCGACTCGCTCGCCGCAGCAAGCTTTTCGTGGCCCATCAACTGGAACTCCGCGAGGTCGGCGGCGCTGGGCGTGAGCCCGGCCTTCGCGATGCGCTCGGTGCGCATGCGGATCACCGTGCCGGACGACAGCAGGGTCTCGTGGGTCTTGAGGGCCAGGTCGACCCATTGCATCAGCGGGCTGGCCACGCGGGCGGTGGTACTGAAGGACGACATGGGAAGAGGGCACGTAGGGGAACAGAGGGCCACTATAGGCCTGCAAAGTGAAAATTGTTGCAGTGCAACAATTCCTGACCGTCATTTCACCGATCGATTGCTTTCTGCGGGCAATATTTAACGTTTGTTGTGGTTGTTGCCGGCATCTGCGCGCAAGCGCCGTGCACGCGCCTCGGTAACGAGGTAAGCCACGAGCGCCACGGCCAGCGGCAGCAGGTAGTACAGCGCGCGGTAGGCCAGCAGCGCGCCCAGCAGCCGGGTGCTGGGCACCTCGTGCGCGAGCAGCGCGACGAACACGGCCTCCAGCACGCCGAGCCCCGCCGGCACGTGCGTGACGACGCCCGCCACCGCCGCGACCAGCAACACCGCGAGCACCTGCGGATACCCGACCTCGCCCTGCAGCAGCACCCAGATCACGCCGCCGATGAGCGACCAGTTGACGCACGACATCGCCAGCTGCAGCAAGGCCATCGGCAAGCTCGGCGTGCGCAGCGCATGGCCGCGCACGCGCCAGACGTGGCCATCGGAGAACGCGCACAGCGCCAGGTAGGCCAGCGACACCATGAGCAGCACCGCGCCGAGCATGCGCAGGCCACCGCCGTCGATCTTCCAGTCGGGCGGCAGCGCCATCGGCCAGAAGCAGAACGCGGCGCCGGCCACCACGAGGTAGCCGAGCCAGTTGGTCAGCATGCTGAAGCCCAGCACGCGCGTGATGGTCTCGTTGCCCAGCCCCAGGCGCGAGTACAGCCGGTAGCGGAAGGCCACGCCGCCCACCAGCGAGCCGAAGTTGAGGTTGAAGGCGTAGCTGATGAAGGTCACGCCGATGACGGTGCCCGCGCCGAGCCGGTGCTTCGTGAGGTGGCGCCCGAGCAGGTCGTAGGTGCTGTAGAGCCCGAAGCTGGCGGCGGCCAGCGCGCCGGCCGCGAGCAGCGTGAGGGCCGGCAGCGCGCGCAGTGCGGCGAACACCTCGGCCCAGTCGATGGTGCGCGCCTGCTTCAGCAGCAGCCAGGCGATGGCGCCGAAGAAGGCCCAGATCGCCGCGCGCCGCGCCCACGGCCACCAGGGCCGGTGCGTGAGGGCCAGGGATGCGCTCATGCCGTCTCCGTGCGCGCCGTGCCCTCGTCGCCCGTGTGCTTCTTCTTCTGCTGCTGCGCCATGAGATCGGTCGCCTCGGCCGGCGTCAGGCGCGGTGCGTGGCGCGGCAGGCGGTTCAGCCACGACGGGTACCAGCGCAAGAAGTGGAAGACGAAGAAGCTGCGCACCAGCCGCCAGCCGCTCCATTCGCTGGCCAGGTCGTGCGTGCCGATCTGCTTGCAGCTGTGCTGCATGAGATGGTCCATGCGCTCCCACAGCACCTTGTTGAACGCGGTGTCGCGCACGACCACGTTGGCCTCCAGGTTCAGCGACAGGCTCAGCGGGTCGAGGTTGCTCGAGCCCACCGTGCTCCAGCGGTCGTCCATGAGCGCGACCTTGCCGTGCAGCGGACGGTCGCAGTACTCGTAGATGCGCACACCCGCATGCAGCAGGTGGTGGTACAGCATGCCGGCGGCCGTCTTCACGATCGGCATGTCGGGCTCGCCCTGCAGGATGAGGCGCACATCGACGCCCCGGCGCGCCGCGCGCCGCAGCTCCTTGATGAGCCGGTAGCCCGGAAAGAAGTAGGCGTTGGCGATCACGATGCGCTCGCGCGCGGCGCGGATCGCGGCGCGGTAGTGGCGCTCGATGTCGTTGGTGTGGCGGCGGTTGTCGCGCGTGACGAAGATCGCGTCGGCCTCGCCCGCCGCGGCCTGCAGCTGCGACACGGGCGGCGCCTGTTTCAGCCTTCGCCGGAACCAGCCCACGCCCTTGCCGCCGACCGCGATGGCGCGCAGCACGAACTGGTGGATCTCGGCCACGATCGGCCCCGCCAGTTCGACCGCGTAGTCCTGCTTGGCCTTGGGGCCGAAGTCGAGCAGGTGGTCCTCGGAGTAGTTGATGCCGCCCACGAAGGCACGCTCGCCGTCGACCACCACGATCTTGCGGTGCATGCGGCGGAACACGTTGAGCCGCTGGCCCAGGAAGCGCTGGCCCGGGTCGAACACGCGCACCTTGACGCCGGCCGTGGCCAGGCTTTCGAGGTACGCGTGCGAGAGGTCGGGCGAGCCGAAGCCGTCGATCATCAGGTCGACCTTCACGCCGCGCTGCGCCGCCGCGCGCATGGCCGCATGCAGCGCCAGGCCCACCTTGTCCTCGAACAGGATGAAGGTCTCGATGATCACTTCGCGCCGCGCCGCGCCGATGGCCTCGAACACGCGCGGAAAGAATTCCTCGCCGTTCTCCAGCAGGTCGATGCGGTTGCCGCCGGTCCAGTGGCCGGCGCGCTCGGGGGTGTCGCGCATGGGGGCCTCGCTGCTCACAGGTCGATGTCCGCCACCAGCGGGGCATGGTCCGACAGATGCGACCACGGCCGGCGCGGCAGCACCACGGGCGCGTGCGCGCCTGCGTTGCGCACGTAGATGCGGTCCAGCGGCAGCAGCGGCAGGCGCGCCGGAAAGGTGCGCGCGGCGCGGCCGTGGGCATGCACGAACACCTCGCGCAGCGACGCGCCTTCGGCCAGCACGTCGTGCGCTCGGGCGCGCCAGTCGTTGAAGTCGCCCGCCACGATCAGCGGCGCGTCGGCCGGCACCTCGTCGCGCACGATGTGGCACAGCAGCTCCAGCTGCTGCTGGCGGTGCGCCTCGGCCAGCCCCAGGTGCGCGCAGATCGCATGCACGTCGACCGTGCGCCCGGGCAGGCGCAGCACGCAGTGCAGCAGGCCGCGCTTCTCGGGGCCGCTCACCGACACGTCGTGATTGCGGAAATGCACGATCGGAAACTTCGACAACACGGCGTTGCCGTGGTGCCCCTTCGGATACACCGCGTTGCGCCCGTAGGCGAACTGCGGCCACATGGTGTCGGCCAGGAATTCGTAGTGCGGCGCCTCCGGCCAGTTGTTCACCGTGCGCGAATGGCGCGCGTGCGTACCCATCACCTCCTGCAAAAACACCACGTCGGCGCCCACCGTGCGCACCGCGTCGCGCAACTCCGGAAGGATGAAGCGGCGGTTCAGCGCCGTGAAGCCCTTGTGGGTGTTCACGGTCATGACCTTGAGCGAGGCCGGTGCGGCGGCGACGGCGGCCTCGGGCAGCGGGGAAGTGATGGGGGAGGACATCGGTGTTCCCGTTGTACGTGGCCGCGCCCGCGCCGACTGTAGGAACGCGCCACCTTCTTCGCGTGCCTTTCACGCAAGGGCGGCGGGCTCCTACAGGCAGGCCTGCCGCCCCCCCACACAGCGCCCGAAACGAGGCTCCTACGGTGGTTTCAAAGCCAATGCCAACGCGCTCGGCTTTGTGCCTTTTTTCATCTGCAAAGGAGCTTTCCATGATGACCACCCTGCAACGCCTGACGATCCCCACCGCGCTGCTCGCCGCCCTGCTGGGCGCGGGCCTCGCCCAGGCCCAGAAACCGGCGCCCGTCGAACCGATGGCGGGCGACAGCTCGATGCCCGTCTCGCGCGAAGCCGTGAAGGCCGAGGCCCGCGCGCAGAACCGCAACAACGCCAACAGCGTGGTACCCAAGGGCGAGGCCAGCACCACCGTGAACCACCAGCCCAACGCGATGCCGTCGCCCACCGGCGAGCGCTCGCGCGCCGAGGTGCGCGCCGAGACGCAGCACGTGAAGCCGCGCTTCGGCCAGCCGGGCGAACGCCCGGCGGTGCCGACCAACCCGACCGAGAAGACGGGCACGCCGCAGTAACACCGCGCGCCCACGAAAAAGCCCGCGATGCTTCGCGCATCGCAGGCTTTTTCTTGCCCTTTCCTGGAGGCCGGCTCCCTTCAGCCGGCCGCCTGGTCAGCCTCAGCTCTTGGCAGGCGCTGCACCGTGGTGGCCTTCATGCCCACCGCGATGGAAGCGATGGCCGTGGCCCGCGAACTTCGCGGTCTCGGCGTCGAAGGTCTTCTGCTGCTCGGGCGTCAGCGCGGCGTAGAAGGTCTTGGTCGCTTCGGCGCGCTTGGCGAACCGGGCGCTGCGCTCGGCTTGGCGGGCCTGCATGTGCTCCAGGCGCTGCGGCGTGGTCAGCTTGGCGAACTCGGCGCGGTCCATGCGCTGCGGGCGGGCGGCACCGGCCGGCGGCTGGCTGGCTTCGGTGAAGCTGCTCCACGCGCCTTCCTGGGCGCTGGTGAGCTTGAGCTTGTCCTTCAGCGCGGCCAGGCGCTTGGCACGGTGCTCCTTCATGCGCTCCATGCGCTGGGCCGGGTCCATGCGCTTGTGCTGCGCCTTGGGTGCGGCGGTGGCATCGGCGGGGGCCGTGGCGGCCGTGGGCGCGGCGGTCGACGGCGCGGTGGCGGCCGGCGCCTGAGCGAAGGCACCCGAAGAGGCGAGGGCGGCCGAACCCAGCAGGCTGGCCCAGACGATGCGTTGGCGAAGAGAGATCATGAGAGTCGCTTCCTTTCGAAGAAGTCCGCCACCAAAGGGCAGCGGGTGAGACGAAGTGTGGAGCGCCTCTGTAACGCGTCCGTGAGCCGAACGTGAGCGTGCGTAAAGAAGCATGAACCGCAGCGCGGTCCTGTGGCCTGCAGCGTGACTTATTTGGGTCGGGGCGCCTTCAATCCGCGGTCGGGCACCTGCAGCTTGCCGGCGCGCAGCGCGGCCACCGCGAGCACCACGGCGCGCGCGACGTTGCGCACCTCTTCCTGCACGTCGGCATCGGCGTCCAGCGCCTCGTGGCTGGTGGCGTAGGGCGCGTAGTAGCCGATGTAGCGATCGAGCCGCGCCTGGGCGCCCGCGTCGACCAGGCCCATCCAGTCGAGCCAGTCCGTGAGGTTGCGGCGCAGGCCCTCGGGGCCGGCCACGTCGCCGTGCACCACCACGCCGTAGACGCGGCCTTCCAGGTGCTTGGGGTAGCCCCAGCCTTCGAGCTCCAGGGCCTTGGCCTCGTCGGGCTTCTTGCCGTGCGTGCTGGTGGGGTCGGGATTGCCGCCGTCCGCGCACACGAGGCGATCGATCATGAGCTTCAGCGGGCTCGCGGCCTGGTACCAGTGCGTGGGCGTGAGCACGATCACGCCGTGCGCGGCCACCCAGCGTTCGTAGATCTCGTTCATCCAGTCGCCGGTCTGGCGCAGCGCGTGGTTGGGGTAGCAGCTGCAGGGCCAGTGGCATAGCGGCATCGCGGTCGAGACGCAGCCCTTGCACGGGTGGATGTGGCGGCCGTAGTCCGACGTGAGCCGGCTCAGGTCGAGCACGTCGACCTCGATGCCGCCGCCTTCGAGCACCTCGCGCGCGCACTGCGTGAGGCGCCAGGTCTTGGAGATTTCGCCGGGGCAGGTGCCGTCGTTGCGCGGCGAGCCGTTGACGAGCAGCACGCGCGAGCGCGTCTCGGGCCGGCCCCAGGCGTCCTGCGCCGCGTCGATGCGCGCGCGGGCGTCGAGCCAGTCGACCGAGAGTTCGTAGTCGGGGTCGGCATAGCCGGGCCCGGCGCGGCGCGTCACGGGCGCCTTGCGGCCTTCGTCGTAGGCTTGCCAGGCGATGTCTTCCAGGCGCCGCAGCGCCTCGGTCTCGGCCCGGAACGCCGGGTCGTGGAAGCTCTGCATGAAGCGGTCGTGGAACTCGGCGCGCTGCAGCATCGGCGGCGCCTGTCCCTTGCGTATCGTGGGAGGCATGACCGCAATCTAGGCGGCGCAGCGGCCGGCGCGAACCGAACGTTGCGCCGACTTGCGGTAGGCGAGCGACTACAGGCTCAGCCCAGCTTGCCGTTCTGGAAGTCGTGCACCGCCTGCTTGATCTGCTCGGGCGTGTTCATCACGAAGGGCCCGTACTGCGCGATGGGCTCGTTCAGCGGACGGCCCGCGATGAGCAGCGCGCGCGCCGGGCTGTGGTTGCTGGCGCCGGCGCGCAACACCGTGCCGTCGCTGCCGGGGTCGTTCGCCAGGATGGCCATGCGCCGCGTCGGCACCTCGCTGCCCGCGATCCACAGCGATTCGCGGAACACGTAGACCAGCGCGTTGTGGTCAGGCGGCAGCGGCTGCGCGAACTCGGCGCCGGGCGGCAGCGTGATGTCCAGGTACAGCGGTTGGGTGTGCGCGCGCTGCTCCGCGCCCACGACGCCGTGGCTGGTGCCGGCGATCACGCGCACATGCGCGCCGCCGGCGGTCGTGAACTCGGGGATCTCGCTGCTGCGGATGTCGCGGTACCAGGGCTCGCGCATCTTGTCCTTGGCGGGCAGGTTGAGCCAGAGTTGAAAGCCTTCCATCAGACCTTCTTCCTGCTCGGGCAGCTCGCTGTGCACGAGGCCGCGGCCGGCCGTCATCCATTGCACGCCGCCGTTCTCGAGCAGGCCTTCGTGGCCCGCGCTGTCGCGGTGGCGCATGCGCCCGGCGATCATGTAGGTGACCGTCTCGAAGCCCCGGTGCGGGTGGTTCGGAAAGCCGCCGATGTAGTCGCCCGGGTTGTCGCTGCCGAAGGCATCGAGCATCAGGTAGGGGTCGAGCCGCTTCTGCAGCGGCTGCTGCAGCACGCGGGTGAGTTTGACGCCGTCGCCGTCACTGGTGGAAACACCGGCCACGATGTGGTCGATGCCGCGCGGGGTGGCGACGGGATCGGTGGGGTGGTGGTGGGCGTGGACGTTCGTCATGCCGCCCATGGTGGCACCAAAGGCCCGACCGCGCCACCGGTGGGGATGCCCGCCGCCCGGAGCCGTTCAGCTCAGCGCGGCCACTGCTGGCGCTGCCAATAGCAGTACTGCCAGCGCGTCTCGAAGCCCGCGCGGCGGTACAGCGCCAGCGCCGGCTGGTTCTGCGCATCGACCTGCAGGAACACCCGTTCGACGCCGCGTGCCAGCGCCGCCTGCGCCAGGCCGGCGAGCACGCGCCCGGCTAGGCCGCGCCCGCGCTGCGACTGTTCAGTGCGCATGCCATGCACGCTGGCCCAGCCGTGGCCGAAGGCCATGGCGCCGGCCGCCACGGTGGCGCCGTTTTCGCGCACGCTCGCAAAGAGCGAGCCCGTGGCGCGCGACAGCGAGCGCACGCGGTGCACGCCGTCGACCGGGTCGAAGCCTTCGCCCAGGAACAGCGCGGCCCAGTCCGGGTCGGGCGTCGCGTCGACGTCGGCCAGCCGCACGTCCGCCGCGACGAGGCCGCGCATGCGCCGCGCCGAGCCGGTCTGCACGCAGGTCGGGCTGTCGGCCATGTAGTGCCGGCGCGCGAGTTCGGCGCGCAGCGTGTCGAAGCAGGCGGCGTCGGCCAGCCGCAGCGCGGGCGCGACCTGGCGGCTGTCGCAGCGGTCTTCGATGCGGTCAAGCGTGGCGGCTTCCACCGGGTCGCGGTGCAGCGGCACGGCCGAGCGGGCGCGCTTGACAGTGCCGCGGTCGAAGGGCAGCAGCCAGCCGTCGAGTTCCTCGCAGGCCTCGGGAGCTACCGCCGCCACGGTGGCGCGTTCGATGGCCTCGATGTCGGGCGGGGCCACGCTCGTCGTCACTGCACGGCCTCCGGTGGCGCGTACTTGGCGGCGGCCACGCTCTTGAGCAGCGCCTCGCGCTGGTTGCGGCTGATGCCGCGCACGCTCTCGGCCACCCACTTGGTGCGGTCGGGATCGATCTGGCCGTCGCGCCGCCATTGCTCCAGCACGGCCTGCGGCTTGTGCAGCATGGCCGCGAGCCAGACGGCCTGCGCCGGTTCGAGCGTGCGTGCGCTGCGCTTGAAATAGCGCCGCGCCGCGGCCTCGCCGCCGCAGAGGTTGCCACCCCACGGGGCGTTGTCCAGGTACAGCTGCAGGATGCGGGCCTTGCCCAGCGTCTGCTCCATCTCGACCGCGTAGAGCAGCTCGCGCAGCTTGCGCTCGGCCGTGCGGTCGCTGCCGGTGACCAGCAGCTTGGCCAGCTGCTGCGTGAGCGTGCTGCCGCCGCGCCGGGTCTGGCCGGGCTTCTGGTTGTGGTCGATCGAGGCCAGGATCTCGGTCAGGTCGTAGCCGGCGTGGCTGAAGAAGCGCTGGTCTTCCGCCGCGATGACCGCGCGCGCCAGCCAGCTGTCGTTGGCCAGCTTGGCCGACGGGCCGCAGCTGGTGCGCGCGCCCAGCATGGCCTCGGTGCCCAGCCCTTCGACCGTGAACTGGCCGATGGTCGGCTGCACCGCGAAGGTGGCGTCGGGCAGCAGCAGCTGCGCCTGCAGCGCCAGCGTGCCGCCGATGCGGGCGCGCTGCAGCTCGGGCAGCGCCGGCACCAGCACCGCGTACCAGCGGGCGATGGGCGCGTCCTGCACGCGAACGTCCAGCTGCAGGTTCTTCGGCGCGAGGCGGCCGGTCCAGGTGCCCTGCAGCAGGGCGTTGCTGTCGGCCGCCTGGGGCGTGGCCTCGAAGGTGCCGGCCAGCGTGTTGCCGTCGCGCCGCACGGTGGCCACCAGCCGCTCGACCTTGATGGGCTGCGTGCCCAGCGCCGGCACGTCGGCGCTGCACGGCGCGCAGCGCATCTGCTGCTGGCCGGTTTTCTCGTCCCAGGTGAAATGCACGGTGCCGAAGCGGGTGTCGAGCGCGTGGCCGTTCAGCCGCGGCGCGAACCAGGACGAGGTCGCCAGGCGCACCGCGGTGGGCACGCCGATCTCGAACGAGAGCGGGCCGGCCTTCACAGTGGTGCTCCATTCGCCCGCCGCCGGCGCAAGGGCGATCTTGGCGATCAGGAAGATGGCCACCAGGGCGGTCAGGACGAGGGCCAGCAGCCCGAAAAGCACGAATCGCAGGGTCTTCTTCACAAACACGTTCTCATCACATCGGTCTTGCCACGGTGACAGCTTGCCACGGACCGTGCGACTGGCCGCTGGCCGCCGCCCAGTACCAAGCCGAAGTGTCGGTGAAAGCCGTGCCTTGGGCGTCGACGATGCGCTCGCAGACGCGGAAATTTGCCGTACCGTGCCGTTGCGCCACAAAACAGCGCCACATCCGCGCTTGCGCGTCGCGTTCCAGCCGCGCCTGCTCGATGCGGTAGCCCAGCGCGCGGTAGCAGTCGGCGGCCGGATGCAGCATGCGCGTGGGCCGGTTCACGGCGCGCATCACCAGCGTCTGCTGGCCGTCGGTCATGCGGCCGATGGCGCCCGGGAAGCGATCGGCAAAGCGCTGCTCGACCTCGCTCAGCGCCAGCGGGCGCAGCGGCACGCCGTCCCACTGGCTCGGCCATTCGTGGGAACCCACGGCGTCGGCCTCTTCAGCGGGCGCGCGCAGCGCCGCGGCGGCCGACCAGAGCACGCACAGCAGCATCGCCAGCGCGAAGGCGCTCTTGTGGCCCACGCGGTTGATGAAATGGTTGGCGAACCAGCGCTCAACGAACGGTATCGACACGGCGGCCTCCTTCGGCGGTGATCAGGCCCGGCAGCGGGCGGTCGAGTTCGATGCGCGGCGCCGCGCGCGCCGGCACCATCAGGCGCGCGATGGCGCCGCACACCACGGCCAGCAGCACCAGCCCCAGCGCGTTGTGCGCCCACGGCGCGAGCGCGTGGCCGGCGCCTTCAAAAGCGATCAGCACGCTGTTGCGCACGATGTTGCCGGCCAGCACCAGCAGGCCGACGGCCGGCAGGCGGCGCAGGAAGGCGCGGTCGCTGCGTCGCGCCCACAGCGCGACCGCGCAGGCCGTGAAGTAGCCCAGCCACACCATCTGCACGCCCGAGCAGGGCGCGTCGACGATCACCAGGCGCCCGTCGACCATCAGCGTCGCGCCTTCGCGCGCCACCTCGAAGCCCGGCGCGAGCAGCCAGCGGCTGGCCTCGGCCGTCACCACGCGCAGCGGGTAGCCGGCGTAGAACTGCAGCGACGACAGCAGCGGCAGCGCCAGCACCGACAGCCCGGCCACCGGGAGCGCCGCCACGCCGCGCGGCAGGAAGGCCAGCAGCCCGGCCGCGAGCGACAGCACCGCCACCAGGCCCGAGGCCAGCGGCGGCAGCGCGGGCAAGCCACCGAGCCCCGTGCGCAGCAGCGTGGCGAGCACGGTGCCCACGCCGGCCAGCGCCAGCCAGCCCAGGCGCGGCGAGGCGCGCAGCTCGCGCCGACACTGCCAGGCGAGCGCGGCCAGGGCGACCAGCGCCACGAGGCCCAGCGGATCGTCGGAACCGTCCTGCAGGCGGCGGGCCATCCAGGCCCAGGTGGGCGCGAGCGTGGCGCACTGCAGGGCGAGCCAGCCGAAGGCCGGCGTGCGGTCGATGCGGATGGCCCAGTCCACGACGCGCGGATGGTGGTGGGCCAGGGTTGCCAGAGACATGGTCGTGCGTCCTTTTCAGGCGGTAAAGCGGCGCGGGTCGTTGCGGCGCGCGCGGCGGCGCAGCATGGCCAGCATCGACAGCACGACGGCGATCGCGCCCAGCGTTTCCGGCTCCGGCGTGCTCGGCACCTCGGCGCCCAGCGCCAGGTCGCTCACGCCCTGCGGCATCGGCAGCGGCTGGTTCACGTCCACGCTGTGCTGCGGCGCGACGTTGCGCACCACCTTGTCCACCGCGATGAAGCTGGTGTACTGCGTGAGCAGGCTGTACTTCAGGCCCAGTTCGGTGATGCGGTCCTTGAAGGCCGCGCTGCCTTCGAGCGCTTCCTGGTCGCTCAGGCTCTGGATGCGGTGGCGTGCCCACAGCGTGCGCAGCGCGGCCGTGTCCTGGCGCGTCTGCGGCGTGATGCGCACTTCCTCGCGGTACGGGCCGGTGGCGGCCTGGCCTTCGATGATCACGCGGCCCTTGGCCTCGCCGCGCCACTTGCCGAACACGATCACCGGGCGTTCGCCCAGCACGTCGGGCAGCGCCTGCGGCTCCACGTCGTACACGTCCAGGCCGCCGAAGGTGGCCTTCACGTTCGTGAGCACGGGCGACTCCACCATGCGGCGAAAGCGTGCGGCCTGCTCGGGCGCCTGTACCGGGTCGGTGATGATGAAGGGCTCGCCCATGCCGGCGCGTGCGATGCCTTCCATGAGGCTGCGGTTCACCGACGAGCCGATGCCGAAGGCGAACACGTTGGCCTTCGACAGGTTGTTGCGCACCAGCTCGAAGGCTTCGCGCTCGACCGTCACGTAGCCGTCGGTCACCACCACCACGGTGCGCGACACGTTCGCGGCCTTGGGCTCGGCGTACACGCGCTTGAGCGCCGGAATCAGCTCGGTGCTGCCGCTGCCGCTGTAGTTCTTGATCGTGGCGAGCGCCTGCTCGATGTTGGCGCGCGTGGCCGGCACCGACTGCGGTGACAGCATCTTGTTGCTGCCCGAGAACAGCAGCACGTTGAAGGTGTCGCTGGGGCGCAGGCCGCCGATCAGGCGTTCGAGCACGGTCTTGGCGGTGTCCAGCGGAAAGCCGTGCATCGAGCCCGAGATGTCGACCACGAAGATGTAGTCGCGCGGCGAGATGGCGCTGGCGGTCACGGCCTTGGGTGGCTCGACCATGGCGAGGAAGAAGTTTTCTGCGTTCTCTCCCTGGCCCTTGTAGAGCATGAGGCCCGATTCGATCTTCTCGCCCGCCAGGCGGTAGTCGAGCACGAAGTCGCGGTTGTCGGCGGGGCGGCCGTCGGCGCCCAGCGTGATGTCGGCGTGCTGGTCTTCGTCGCGCTTCTTCACGTCGATGGTGTGCGTGGCGGAGCGGATTTCCTTCAGGCCCATCGGCGTGTCGATGCTCGCCGTGAGCTTGAAGCTGGTGCTCGGCGCCACGCCGGCGCGCAGCGTGGGCTGCGCCGGCCATTGGGCTTGCGCGTTCTCCGACTGCGGCGAGTTGTAGCGCGGGCCGACCACGGTCGGGAACACGAACTGGTAGTTGCCCGACTGCGGCACCAGCAGCTCGGTGTAGCGCAGCTCGACCTTCACGTCGTCGCCCGGCAGGATGTTGGCGACGTTCATCTGGAACACGTTGGGCAGGTGCTGCTCGAGCAGCGCGGCGGTCTTGCCTTCCTTCTTGGCGGTGTCGTATTCGATCTTGGCCTGCTGCTTCTCGCGGATCTGCGCCGTGATGAGCCGGTCGGCCAGGCGCACGTTGAGGCCACTCACCGCCGCCTTGGTGGAACCCGGGAACACGTACTTCGCCTCGATGGCACGCTGGCCTTCGTTGCGGTAGGTCTGCGTGACCGTGACGTCGGCGATCACGCCCGAAATCTTGACCGAGACCTCGGTGCCCTTCAGCGGCAGGCGGTCGACCGAGGGGTCATCGCTCTTGACGAAGAAATACGGGCTCTCGGTCTTCAGGCGCGGACCGGCGGGCGCTTCCTGCGCGTGGACCGGGCGGGCGCCCATGGCGATGAAACCCACGGTGGCCAGGCTCACGGTGGCGAGCCAGAGCCAACGGCCGGGGCGTGGGGTGGTGGGGGTGTCCATGGCGGGTGTCCTTCTGCGTGCGAACTTGCACGGCCCTCACTGTCGTGAGCGTGCGAGAAGGCAGTTGGAAGGCGCGTTGAAGTCGCAACCCCCGCAGGCGCCGCTGTGTGAAGTCTGTGTGAAGTGCGCGGCGCCGCGGCTTCATACGGCCTTCGGATCGGCCGGAGAGCATCGGCGCCTCATCACGAAAAACCCGCAAGAGAGGGGATAAACCCATGCTTCAACTGTTGAAGGCCCTGCAGGCTTCGGTGCTGGTCAAGGTGGCCGGCCTGTTCTTCCTGCTGCTGGTGCTGTGCATTCCGCTGGCGCGCATCGACGACCTGAACCGCGCCCGCGGCGAAAGCCAGCAGGAGGCCGCGCGCGAGCTCGCCGCGTCCTATGCCGGGCCGCAGGCCATGGTCGGCCCGCTGCTGCTGGTGCCGTATGTGGAGCGCTGGATGGAGCCGCTGCGCAACGCGCAGGGCAAGGTGATCGGGCAGGCCCCGCAGAGCAAGGAGATGGTGCACGCCGTGTTCCCCGACAAGCTGCACATCGAAGGCGACATGGCGCCGCAGGAGCGCTACCGCGGCATCTTCCGCATTCCGTTCTACACGCTCACGGCCGCGCTCGGCGGCGGCTTCGCGGGCTTCGACCCGCAGGCCGTGCCGCACAGCGAAAGCGGCTCGTCGATCGAGTTCCGCCCGCCGTTCGTCGCCTTCCATGTGAGCGACCTGCGCGGCCTCGACGGCTCGCCCGCGCTCACCGTCAACGGCGAGGCGCTGCGCTTTCGCCAGCGCGTGCCGGGCCTGCCCGACAACGCGACGTACGCCGACGGCATCCACGCGCCGCTCACGGGCGCCGCGCTCGCCGCCTGGCAGACGGGCAAGCCGCTGGCCTTCGACATGAAGCTCTCGCTGGTGGGCCAGGACACGCTCTCGATGGTGCCGATCGCCGAGGAAACCACCGCGCACCTGCGTTCGCCGTGGGCGCACCCCAGCTTCGGCGGACGCTTCCTGGCCACGCAGCGCGAGGTGACACCGCAGGGCTTCGACGCGCACTGGCGCGTGTCCTCGCTCGTGACCACGGCGCGCGAGCAGGTGCGCGCCGGCCTGTGGGGTGGCGAAGGCGATGCCGCGCAGAACGCCGCGGCGGCCGTCGTGCGCACCGCGCCCTCGGCGTCCATGTCGCGCCATGCCTCGGGCCCGCTGCAGACCTTCGACGTGTCGCTCGCACAACCCGTCAACGTGTATTCGATGAGCACGCGGGCCGGCAAGTACGGCGCGCTCTTCATCGGCCTGGTGCTGATGGCGGCCTTCATGTTCGAGCTGTTCCGCAAGCTGCGCCTGCACCCGGTGCAGTACGGGCTGGTGGGCCTGTCGATCGCGCTGTTCTTCCTGCTGCTGCTCGCGCTGTCGGAGAAGTTCGCCTTCTGGATGGCCTACGCGGGCGCGGCCGCGGCCAGCGTGGCGCTGCTGGCCGTGTACTTCAGCGCGGTGCTCGAAGGCTGGCGCCGCGGCCTGTCGTTCGCCGCCTTCGTGGCGCTGCTGTACGGCGCGCTCTACGGCCTGCTGGCCTCGGAAAGCAATGCGCTGCTGCTGGGCGCGCTGCTGATCTTCGGCATGCTGGCCACGCTGATGCTCGTGACGCGCAAGGTCGACTGGTATGCGCTGTCGCGCCGCAGCGAACCCGCCCCGGCCACGCCGGCGGCCACGGTGGACGCATGAGGCTGCTGCGCGCCATCCCCGGCGTGCTCGGCTGGCTGCTGCTGGCCGTGCTGTGCGCCTGGGCCTGGCACCTGAAGGACCCGCACCTGCGCTTCTTGCGCGAGGAGGAGTTGCCGCTGCTGCTCGCCGCGCTGTGCGCCGCCGCCGCGATCGCCTGGCGCAGCGCGCGCGGTGCGCGCCGTGTGGTGGCGCTGGCCCTGACGGTGGGCGCGACGCTGACGGCGCTGGGCCACGAACTGGCCTCGCGCCAGCACCGGCTGGAAGTGAACGCGGCCTCGGGCCCGGTGGCGCAGGCCCTCGGCGCGCGCTTCATCGTCGGCTACGACGACGCGAACGACCTGCGCGAGCTGGCCCGCCGGGGCCTGATCGGCGGCATCTTCGTCACCGGCCGCAACGTGAAGGGCCGCAGCGCCGACACCTTGCGCGCGGAAATCGCCAGCCTGCAGGCGCTGCGGCTCGCGGCCGGCCTGCCGCCGCTGGTGGTGGCGACCGACCAGGAGGGCGGCGGCGTCTCGCGCCTGTCGCCGATGGTGCCCCGCCAGCCGGCGCTGGCCAGCCTGCTCGAGGCCGACGTGCCCGCACACGAACTGTTGCAACGTGCCCGCGCCTACGGCGCGCAGCAGGGCGAGGCGCTCGCCGCGCTGGGCATCACGCTGAACTTCAGCCCGGTGGTCGACCTGCGCCCCGGCCGCGCCCCAGGCCGCTGGGACCTGCACACCCGCATCGAGGAACGCGCCATTTCGAGCGACCCCGACGTCACCGCGCAGGTGGCGCTCGCTTACGAGCAAGGCCTTGAATCGGCTGGCGTGCGCGGAACGCTCAAGCACTTTCCCGGCCTGGCCGGCGTGACCGAGGACACGCACCACATGGGTGCCGAACTGCGCACGCCCGTGGCCCGGCTGGCCGCGCACGACTGGAAGCCGTTTCAAGACGTGTCGAAACATTCGGATGCCGCGATCATGCTCGGCCATGTCATCCTTCGGGAACTCGACGCGGACGCGCCGGTCTCTTTCTCACGCAAAATCGTGCGGCAGGTGATTCGAGGCGAATGGGGCTTTCAGGGCCTGCTCGTCACCGACGACCTCACGATGGGCGGGGCCTACAACCGAGGTCTTTGCAACGCCACGCTGGGCGCACTCGACGCCGGGGTGGACCTGCTGCTCATCGCCTACGACCACGACAAGTATTTCGATGCCATGCACTGCGCGCTGGAAGGCGTGCGGCGCGGCGCGCTCGATCCCCGGGTGACGGAACGCCCGCGCGCGCCACGGCTCCAACCTCTTCGCTAGCCCCCATCCCATGTCCCAAGAACCTCGCCCTTCCCAACCCGCCGGTGCGCTGCGCCAGCTCCCGTGGAAACGCATCGCCGGCTGGAGCGCCATCGCGGCCGGTGCCGGCGCCGTCGCGCTGCTGGGCGCCGCCATCGTGGGGGTGGTCGCCATCTACCCGAAGCTGCCCGACATTTCCGAGCTGGCCGACTACCGGCCCAAGCTGCCGCTGCGCGTGTACACGGCCGAGGGTTCGCTGATCGGCGAGTTCGGCGAGGAGCGCCGCAACCTCACGCCCTTCGCGAACATTCCGAAGGTCATGAAGGACGCCGTGCTGGCCGTGGAAGACGCGCGCTTCTACGACCACGGCGGCGTGGACTACAAGGGCTTCGCGCGCGCGGCCGTGGCCAGCTTCAAGGGCGGGCGCAAGCAGGGCGCCTCGACCATCACGATGCAGGTGGCGCGCAACGTCTACCTGAGCTCGGAGCGCACGCTGAGCCGCAAGGCCTCGGAGATCGTGCTGGCCTTCCGGCTCGAGCAGCAGCTCAGCAAGGACCAGATCCTGGAGATCTACCTGAACCAGATCTACCTGGGCAACCGCGCCTACGGTTTCGCCGCCGCCTCCGAGGCCTACTTCGGCAAGCCGCTGCAGCAGGTGACCATCGCCGAGGCCGCCATGCTCGCCGGCCTGCCGAAGGCGCCCGGCGCCAACAACCCGGTGGCCAACCCGCGCCGCGCGCGGGCGCGCCAGCTCTACGTGATCGACCGCATGCACGAGACCGGCTTCATCACCGCCGAACAGGCGGCCGAAGCCAAGAAGGAAGAACTGCACCTGCGCGACGCCGCCGACCCGAACCGGCTGCACGCCGAGTACGTGGCCGAGACCGTGCGCCAGATGATGTACGCGCAGTACGGCGACAGCATCTACACCAGCGGCATGAAGGTCTACACCTCGCTGGTGGCGGCCGACCAGGCGGCGGCGTACAAGTCGCTGCGCAAGGGCATCATGGATTACGAGCGCCGTCAGGTGTACCGCGGCCCCGAGAAGTTCGTCGACCTGCCGGCCAGCGGCCAGAAGGAAATCGACGAGGCCGTCGACGAAGCCCTGGCCGAGCACCCCGACAACGGCGACGTGATCTCGGCCGTGGTGCTGGAAGCCAGCGCCAAGGAAGTGACGGCGGTGCGCGCCAACGGCGAAGCCTTCGAGATCTCGGGCGAGGGCCTCAAGCCCGCGCAGTCCGGCCTGGCCGCGAAGGCGCCGCCCAACATCAAGATCCGCCGCGGCGCCGTGATCCGCGTCGCGAAGACGCCCAAGAACACCTGGGAGATCACGCAGCTGCCCGAAGTGGAGGGCGCCTTCATCGGCATGGACCCGCGCACGGGCGCGATCACGGCGCTGGTCGGCGGTTTCGACTTCGGCAAGAACAAGTTCAACCACGTCTCGCAGGCCTGGCGCCAGCCGGGTTCGAGCTTCAAGCCGTTCATCTACTCGGCCGCGCTCGAAAAGGGCTTCACGCCCGCCACCGTGGTGAACGACGCGCCGCTGGTGTTCGATGCCGCCGCCAACGGCGGCCAGCCCTGGGACCCGAAGAACTTCGATGGCGGCTTCGAAGGCCCGATGCCGCTGCGCAACGCGCTCATGAAGTCGAAGAACCTGGTCACGCTGCGCGTGCTGCAGTCGATCGGCGCGCCCTACGCGCAAGACTGGGTCACCAAGTTCGGTTTCGACAAGGACAAGCACCCGGCCAACCTGCCGATGGGCCTGGGCGCCGGCTCGGTCACACCGATGCAAATGGCGGTGGGCTATTCGGTGTTCGCCAACGGCGGCTACCGCGTGAACCCGTACCTCGTGACGCGCGTGACCGACCTCAAGGACAAGGTGCTGATGGAGACCGAGCCCCCGGTGCTCGACGAAAGCCGCCGCGCCATTCCCGCGCGCAACGCCTTCATCATGGAATCGCTGCTGCAGAGCGTGGTCAAGGGCGGCTCCGGCTTCAAGGCCTACCAGGCGCTCAAGCGCGACGACCTGTACGGCAAGACCGGCACCACCAACGACTCCTTCGACACCTGGTTCGCGGGTTTCCAGCCCACGCGCGTGGGCATCGCCTGGGTCGGCTACGACACGCCGCGCCAACTCGGCGTGCGCGGCGAAACCGGCGGCAGCCTGAGCCTGCCGATCTGGATCGGCTACATGCAGTCGGCGTTGCGCGGCGTGCCCGTGACCCTGCCGGCCGAACCGCCCGGCGTGGTGAGCATCGACGGCGAGTGGTACTTCGACGACTTCACGCCGGGCCACAACGTGGCGAGCCTGGGCCTGGAAAGCGCCGAGCAGCCGATCCAGCCAGTGGAGGTGCTGACGGGTGCGCCGGTCGGCGCGCCGCCGCCGCCTGAAGAACGCAACCGCATCCTCGATTTCTTCAGGTAACGGCACTCCCCCAGGCTACGCGCACTTCGTGTCGCTACGCCAACCCCCTCGCCGGGGGCAACACCAGCGGCCCGGCAAAGCCGGTTCCGCGGTGTTTCACGAAAAGACGATCCAGCAGAAGGAAAACGCGGGCGGTCTGCGGTGCCTACACTCGGTGCCGCGGCCCCCGCGTTTTTTTCGTCTCTTCTCTTTTCTCCCCTTTTCTCGCATCCATGGAAATCCTCACCCTGGTGGCCCTGATCGCCGCCGGCTTCTACATCCTCAAGTCCAAGGAACAGCGCCAGCGCATCGCGCTGCTCGGTCGCCATCTGGGCCGCTACCAGATCGAGAAGCTGATGGAGAGCCTGACCCAGGGCTACCTGCGCTGCCTCGGCGAAGACGACGCCGAGCGCCGCCAGCAGATCTGGCACCTGCTCGACGCCACCGAGGAAAAGCTCGCGGGCCAGTTCGAGACCTTCGCCGCCGAACTGGCACGCGAACCCGAAGCCGACACGCGCGTGAGCCGCCTGCCGGTGGCCTTGCCGTTCGCCACCACGCTGTTCCCGTCCGCGAGCTTCGACCTGCGCGAGGCACTGCGCATTCACGCGCGCGGCATCGCGGGCGTGGCGAAAAATGCCGCCGGCCGCTCGCCGAAATCGAAGGCCTTCACGATGTCGGCCGAGCTGTTCCTGATGCAGCACACCTGCCACTGGTTCTGCAAGTCGAAGGCCGTGGCCTCGGCGCGCATGCTGGCGCGGCACCAGACTTCGTACGAGCAACTGCTCGACGCCGTGAGCCCCGAGACGCGCGAGGCGTATCGCGCGCTCGTGGGTCAGTGATGGGTTGAAAGCAGCGGCAGCGTGAGCGTCGCCACGGCGCCGCCGCGCGTCGCGTTGCCCAGGTCGATGCGGCCCCGGTGCAGGGTCGCGATTTCCTTCACGAACGCCAGCCCCAGCCCCGTGCTCTTCTTCTGGCTGTGCGGCCGGGCGAGCGAATAGAACTTCTCGAAGACTTTTTCCTGCGCGTAGTCCGGAATGCCCGGGCCGTGGTCGCGCACGTTGATGCGCGCCAGGCGCGAGGTGGTTTCCAGCGTCAGCAGCACCTCGCTGTCGGGCGGTGAAAAGTCGAGTGCGTTGTCGAGCAGATTGCTGATCGCACGGCGCAGCAGGAACGGATCGCCCTCGACGCGCGCGGGCTCTCGAATATTCACGATCAACCGGATGGTGCGTCGCGACGCAGCGGGTTGCGCGCTGGCGGCAATGTCTTCGATGAGCGGTCCCAGCGCCACCGGTTCGGTGCGGTCCAGCGTGCGCCGCGTCTCGAGCGCGGTGAGCTCCATCATGCGATCGACGATTTCCTGGATGCGCTGGGTTTCGCGTTCGATGTTCTTCAGAAAACGTTCGCGCTGGTCGTGCGGCATCTGCGGTTCCTGCAGCAGCTCGGCCGCGCCGCGGATGGCCGAGAGCGGGCTCTTCACTTCGTGCGTGAAGGTCTGCACGTAGTCGGCCACGTAGTTGCGCCCGGTGAGCGCGTCGCGCATTTCACCGAAGCCGGTGCGCACGGCATCGACCGCGCGCCGCGCCATGCGCGACAGGCTCAGGCTGCGCTGTGCGCGCACCCAGGTCCAGTAGTCGCGGATCAGGCCGAAGGGCCGCACCAGCCAGACCGAGACGATCACGGTGAGCAGCAGCAGCGCCAGTGCCGAGCCCACGCCGACCCAGATGGTGCGCACACGCGCGTCCTCGACGAACTGGCCGAAGCTCTGCACCGGCTTGCCGACGCTGACGACGCCGACGATCTCGTCGTTCCAGCGGATCGGCGCGCCGACGTACATCACGGAAGTGCGCGGGTCGCCGTCGACATCGCGCGAGGTGCGCGCGCCGTACAGGCCGCCGAGCGTGCGTTTCACGTCGCTCCACTGCGAGTAGTCGTTGCCCAGGTGGCGGCCGAGCGAATCGAACATCACGCGGCCGGTGCGGTCGGTGACGTACACGCGCAGCTCGACCCGGCTCTTGTGCAGGTTGTAGATCTGGGCCGAAAACTCGCGCGTGTAGACGCTGCGAAAAAGCGGCTCCAGCCGCGCGGTGTTGATGGCGCCGGCGATCACGTCCTGCTCGACCAGGCTGGCCATGAGCTGCGAGGTTTCGACCAATGATTCCTCGGCCGACTCGCGGTAGCGCGGGTCGATGTCGGAAACGACGCGGTACAGCAGGAAGGCGATGCCCGCCGTGTAGATCAGCAGGATGCCGATGAAGATCCGTGTCCGGCGCGTCATTCCCTGCTGGCGGGCAGATCTTCGTGCAGCGCGTAGCCGGTGCCGCGCAAGGTGCGGATCGGCTCCACCTCCGGCGCGATGGTCTTGAGCTTGGCGCGCAGCGTCTTGATGTGCGCGTCGACCGTGCGGTCGAAGCTGTCGCTGGCGTCGTCCCAGACGAGTTGCAGCAGTTCGTCGCGCGTGAACACGCGCCCCGGGCGCTGGACCATGAGTTTCAGCAGGCCGTATTCGTAGCGCGAGAGTTCCAGCAGCCGTCCGTAGTAACGGATTTGCATGCGTTCACTGTCGAGCGAAAAGGGCGTTGCAGGGGTCTGTGGCGCCGCTGGAGGCGGCGCCGGCGCGTTTTGATGGGGTACCCCATGAATCGGCGCTGCGGCCGCTGGCGGGCTTCCTGGGCCGTTTCTGGCGCTGCGCCGCAGGATGGTCCGCACGCGGGCGACCAGCTCGCGGGGTGAAAACGGCTTGGCAATGTAGTCGTCCGCACCCAGTTCGAGGCCCACCACGCGGTCTATTTCGTCGCTGCGGGCCGTCAAAAAGACCATCGGTACCTCCGGGCCGCCCATCGACTGGTTCAGCGCCTGGAGGCGTTTGAAGAGCTCGAAGCCGTTCAGGTCGGGCAATCCGATGTCCAGGATCGCGAGCGCGGGGCGCTCCTGCGCGAACTGCGCGATGGCTTCTTCGGCCGTGGCGCACCAGATCGGCTGGAAACCGTCGCTGCTCAAAACGTACTGGAGCGTGTCGGCGATGCCCGATTCGTCTTCGGCAATCAGGATCCGGGGTTTGAAGCTCATCCGGCGATGTTAGCGAGGGCCACGGACCACCCGTGCCCGGTTTTTCGCCCGAGGCGCCGGCGACCGGCGCGGCCTTTCGCGGCCTTTTTTTTCGGGCGCGGCTTTTCCTCTTCCTGTCTTCTTATTCTTCTTATTCAAATTAGTAGTAGTAGATAAGGGTCGCACCCGTCTGTGGAAAGGTCGCTTTTTCCTTGACGTGACAACGACTTGTCATGCCCGCGTCACTGTGCGCACCCGCGCTTCCGTGGTGTACCCGCAACTTGGACAACATGGGGTAACCCGCCGGCCCTGTGGATAACCGATGGCTTGTGCAAAAACTCTCCCCAGGGTTGTCCTTTGACAGCCTTCCGGAATTCTGCGAAAGACGGTTTTCGGGTCGAGAAATTCATTGCCTGTTAATTGAGCAGGTTGTAGATTTCCCTTGAAAATCAATGACTTGCAACGCCCCTACAGAGCAGTGCCGGGGTTATCCACAGAGTTGCCCCAGTTTTGTGGGGAGAACGCGTGGAGGAACCTTCGGGCGCCGCGCGGACCCAATCCGCTCCTTCACATGACGAAAAAACTCGAACATGACACCTTCTGAAACAAAAGCGATCGTCACCCTGAGCCTGCTGGCGGCCTTCGTCGACGGCGAGAAGCACGAACGCGAGCGCGCCGAGATCAAGCGCATCGCCGAGGGCCTGTCGCAGGCCGACGGCGTGAACCTGCCGACGATCTACCAGGACGTGCTGATGAAGCGGGTGTCGCTGGCCTCGGTGGCCGGCGAGCTGAAAAGCGCCGAGTCGCGCCAGCTGGCGTACGAGATGGCGGTGTGCATGTGCGACGCCGACGGCGTGCAGTCGGAGCCGGAGCGGCTCTTTTTGATGGACGTGCGCAGCTCGCTCGGCCTGGACGCCTCGGCGGCGCAGTTCTCGCAGCGGGCGGAAGACATTGCCGCCGCGGTGCCGGCGGCTGTGGCGGTAACGGCTGCAACGGCGGCGACCCCCGCGGCGCCGCAGGCGCCCGACAGCACCGAGCTCGACCGCGCGATCCTCAACGCCGCCATCCTCAACGGCGCGCTCGAGCTGCTGCCCGAGACGCTGTCGACCATGGCCATCATTCCGCTGCAGATGAAGCTGGTCTACCGCATCGGCCAGGCGCACGGCTACCAGCTGGACACCGGCCACATCAAGGATTTCCTGGCCACCGTGGGCGTGGGCCTGACCTCGCAGTACCTGGAGCAGGCGGGGCGCAAGCTGCTCGGCGGCCTGCTGGGCAAGGTCGGCGGCGGGTTGCTGGGCGGTCTCGGCAAGCAGGCCGTGAGCTCGGGCATGAGCTTCGCGTCGACCTATGCGCTGGGCCACGTGGCCAAGCGCTACTACGCGGGCGGGCGCACGCTCTCCACGCAGATGCTGAAGGACGCGTTCTCGAACGTGGTGAAGGAAGGGCAGGGCCTGCAAACGCAGTACCTGCCGGCGATCCAGGAACGGGCGCGCACGCTGGACACGAGCCAGGTGCTGTCGCTGGTCAAGAACGCCTGATCACAGGCTCGCCCCCAGGCTTCGCGCACTTCGTGTCGCTTCTCCAACCCCCTACCGGGGGCAACACCTGAGGCCCGGCAAAGCCGGTTCCTCGGTGTTCCACGAAGGGACCGCCGGCTAGACCTGGCTGAGGTCGTCGAGGATGGGGCAGTCGGGCCGCGCATCGCCGTGGCAGCAATGCACGAGGTGCGCGAGCGTGCTGCGCATCGACTGCATGTCGGCGATGCGCTGTTCCAGTTCACCCAGGTGCTTTTGCGCGATGCGCTTGACGCTCGCGCTGGCGCGGCGGCGGTTGTGCCACAGGCCGACCAGTTCGGCGATTTCTTCCATCGAGAACCCCAGGTCGCGCGAGCGCTTGATGAAGCGCAGCGTGTGGATGTCGGCGTCGTTGTACTGTCGGTAGCCGCTCTCGGTGCGTGCCACCGCGGGCAGCAGGCCCAGGCCTTCGTAGTGGCGCACCATGCGCGCCGACACGCCCGACAGCCGCGCGGCCTCGCCGATGGCCACCTGGCGGCCGTGGGCCGTGGTCGCCGTCATCATTGAACGGTGTAGCCGGCGTTCTCGATCGCGACCACGATGTCCTGGCGCGGCTGCTGGCTCAACACGTCCACGTGACCGGTTTCGAGATCGACCGTGACCTGCGCATGCGGGTCGACCGTCTGTACCGCGTCCTGCACCGCCTCCACGCAGTGGTTGCAGCTCATGCCGGAGACCTGGAATTTCTGGCTCATCGTCGTTGCTCCTTGTCGGAATGAATGAAGGGTGGAAGGATTGAACACCCGAATCGGGGACAACGCCAGTTTCAACCCTCTCACGATGTCAACGTCCAGCCAAGGGCTTTGAAGCCACCGCGCTTGACCTTGCCATGGTGTCAGGCTTTAGCCTCGGGACCATGGAACACATTCAGCCTCAACCTTCCGCGGCCGCCGCCACGCTGGACCTCTCGGTCGGCGGCATGACCTGCGCCTCGTGCGTGATGCGCGTGGAGCGCGCGCTCAAGAACGTGCCCGGCGTGCAGAACGTGAGCGTCAACCTCGCGACCGAGTCGGCCCGCATCGTGGCCACAGGCGGCGAGGACATGGCCCTGCTGCTGCGCCGCGCCGTGCGCGCCGCCGGCTACGAGCCGCGCGCCGAAAGCACCGCGCAGGACGAGGCCGCCGCGCTGTCGCCCTGGCACGGCTTCATGCCCGTGGCCATCGGCCTGGCGCTGTCGATTCCGCTGATGGCGCCGATGCTGGGCGACCTGGTCGGCCAGAGCTGGATGCTGCCGCCCTGGGTGCAGCTGCTGCTGGCGACGCCGGTGCAGTTCTGGCTCGGCGCGCGCTTCTACCGCGCGGGCTGGCATGCGGCCAGGGCCCGCACCGGCAACATGGACCTGCTGGTGGCGCTGGGCACCAGCGCCGCCTTCGGCCTGTCGCTGTGGCTGTGGTGGCGCGCCGCCACCGGCGAGCATGCGGGGCACGGCATGGTGCCGCACCTGTATTTCGAAGCCTCGGCGGTGGTGATCACGCTGGTGCTGCTGGGCAAGTGGCTCGAGGCGCGCGCCAAGCGCCAGGCCACCTCCGCGATCCGCGCGCTGCAGCAGCTGCGGCCCGAAGTGGCGCACCTGATCAATGCACGCGGCAAGGAAAGCGACGTGCCGCTGGCCGAGGTGATGGTCGGCGACCGGCTCGCCGTGCGCCCCGGCGAACGCGTGCCGGCAGATGCGCGCGTGCTCGAAGGGCAGTCCGAGGTCGACGAATCGATGCTCACCGGCGAACCGCTGCCCGTGGCCAAGAACCCCGGCGACAACTTGACCGGCGGCGCGGTGAACGGCGACGGCCGCATGGTGATCGAGGTGCGCGCGGTCGGCGCCGAGAGCGTGCTGGCACGCATCATCCGGCTGGTCGAGGACGCGCAGGCTGCGAAGGCGCCGATCCAGCGCATGGTCGACCAAGTGGCTGCCGTGTTCGTGCCGGTGGTGCTGGTGATCGCGCTCGTCACCTTCGCGGGCTGGATGGTCGCGGGTGCCGGCGTCGAGACCGCGCTGATCCATGCGGTGGCGGTGCTGGTGATCGCCTGTCCCTGTGCCTTGGGCCTCGCGACGCCGGTGGCGGTGATGGCGGGCACGGGCGTGGCCGCGAAGCACGGCATCCTCATCAAGGACGCACGGGCCTTGGAAATTGCACACCGCGTCGACACCGTGGCTTTCGACAAGACCGGCACGCTGACGGTGGGCCGTCCGGTGCTCACGGCACTGCTGCCCGCGGCCGGCGCGCTGGCGAAGGAGAACGACCTGCTCGCCACGGCCGCGAGCCTGCAAGGCGGCAGCGAGCATCCGCTCGCACGTGCTGTGCTCACAGCCGCCGCTGAACGCGGCGTGCAGGCACCGCCGCTCGGTGCGATGCAGGCGATGCCGGGCCGCGGCGTGCGCGGCGAAGTGAACGGCGCGACCTGGGCCATCGCCAGCCTGCGCTGGTGCCGCGAGCTCGACGCGATGCCGGCCGAGGCCGACATCGAGCGCCTGCAGTCGCAAGGCGCCACGGTCTCCGCGCTGCTGCGTTTCGATGATGCGGGTTCCGCGCATGTGCAGGCCCTGTTGGCCTTCGCCGACGAGCCGAAGCCGCAGGCCGCCGAAGCGATCCGCACCTTGCGCGGGCGTGGCCTGCGCGTGGTGATGATCTCGGGCGACAACCTGCGTGCAGCGCAGGCGATGGCGGCGCGCCTGGGCATTCCGGCCGAGGATGTGCGCGCCGACGTGCTGCCGGCCGACAAGGCCGAGCAGGTGAGCGCGCTGCGCAAGAACGGCCACGTGGTCGCGATGGTCGGCGACGGTGCGAACGATGCGCCCGCACTGGCCGCGGCCGACGTGGGCATCGCGATGGCGCCGTCGGGCGGCGGCACCGACGTGGCGATGGAAGCGGCCGGCATCACGCTGATGCGCGGCGACCTCGCCCTCGTGGCCGAAGCGCTCGAGCTCTCGGGCCGCGCGGTGGCGAAGATCCGGCAGAACCTGTTCTGGGCCTTTGCCTACAACGTGGCCGGCATCCCGCTTGCGGCGTTCGGTTTGCTGAGCCCGGTGGTGGCCGGTGCGGCGATGGCGCTGTCGAGCGTGAGCGTGATGGCGAATGCGCTGTTGCTGCGGCGCTGGAAGCCGAAGCACCAACAACATTGATCCGACAGCGGATCAGTCGAACAGCAGCGCCATCAGGTGCTCGTCGATGAAGTCCGCCTCACCGGCCCGGCGGTAGAACTGGCGCAGCGTGCCTTCCTGCACGAAGCCCAGCCGGGCATAGAAGCGCAGGGCCGTGGCGTTGTCGCTCTCGGCCATCAGCTCGACGCGGCGAATGCCTTCGGCCTTCAGCCGCGCGAGCACGTCGGTCACCATGGTCTGCGCGATGCCGCGGCCATGGAATGCGGGATCAACCGCGAGCGTGCCCAGGCTCGCCACATGCTGCGCACGGCCCGGGTAGCGCGTGACGCGGTAGAAACCGGCGAGCTGACCATCGACTTCGAAGATGAAGAACGCACCGCTGTCGAGCAAGCCCTGGAAGATCGGGCGAAAGTCATCGCGCGGCATCGGGTCGTAGCCCAGGTAGGGCACGACCCGCTCATGCATGTAGAGATCGAAGACGGCGTCGAAGTCCGAGGGGGCGGCAGGGCGGTGCAGGGGCATGTCGCGCTTCTTCCGTGAGGTCTGCAGGGCAGGATGCGGCCGAGCATAGCAAGGCGGTGCCGACGACCGCACCGCTTTTGTCCTCCCCCGAAGCTCAGCCCTCCGAGACGCGCTGGCTCGCAACGATCACCGCGTTGGTGCCGCCGAAGGCGAAGGAATTCGACAGCACATGGCGCAGCCCCCGCGCCTCGCGCGCCGCGCCGCGCACGAAGTCGACGTTGCCGAACGCAGCGTCCGGCGTGTGCAGGTGGGCGATGGGCGGCAAGGTCTCGCGGGCCAGTGCGCGCAGTGCGGCCACGAGTTCGATGGCACCGCCGCCGCCCAGCACGTGGCCGTGGATCGCCTTGGTCGCGCTGACCGGTGCGGCGTCGCCGAACAGTTCGCCGATCGATGCGGCCTCGGCCGCGTCGCCCGCGCTCGTGGCCGTGCCGTGGGCGTTGATGTGACCGATGTCCGAGGGCACGAGCCCGGCGTCGCGCAGCGCGGCACGCATCGCGCGCACCTGGCCGGCTGGGTCGGGGTTGGTGATGTGCGTGCCGTCGCAGTTGCTGGCGTAGCCGCTGAGCACGAAGGGCTGCGCGCCGGCGCCACGGGCGCGCGCATGGGCTTCCGATTCGAGCACCAGCGCCGCCGCGCCCTCGCCGATGGCGAAGCCCGCGCGGTCGCCCGAGAACGGACGGCAGGCGGTGGCGGGCGCATCGGCCGGCGGCGGCGCCATGACGCGCATCGCGTGCCAGCTGGCCATCACGCCGGGCGTGAGCATCGCGTCGTGGCCGCCGACGATGGCGATGTCGATCCAGCCGCCGCGGATGGCGCGCATGGCCTCGCCGATGGCCACTGCCGATGAAGCGCAGGCGCAAGCATAGGCCAGCGCCGCGCCGCGTGCGCCGAAGTGCAGCGCCAGTTCAGCGACCGCGGCGTTGGGCATCACGGTGAGCACGGTGGTGGGGCGCATGCGGCGCTGTTCGCCGTAGAGCGCGCGCGTGGTGGCGTCGAAAGTGCCGGCGCCGGCCAGGCCGCTGCCCCAGAAGACGCCGAGGCGGTCGCGGTCGATGGTGTCGAGGTTCAACCCGGCATCGGCCGCGGCGTCTTGTGCTGCGGCCAGGGCCATCGCGGTGCCGCGGTCCAGCGGCAGGCGCGAGGCACTGCGCACGCTGCTGGCGTCGAAGTCGCAGGTGGCGGCGGCGATGGCCATCGGGTCCATGCCCGGGATCTCGAGGGTCTGAGCGCGCACCGCGGAGCGGCCGGCGAACAACGCGTCGTCGAAAGCTTCGATGCTGCGTCCGAGCGGCGTGATGAAACCGAGCCCGCTCACGTGCACGGGCGCGGCGGCGGTGTGGGCCGTGGCGGTGGCCGCCAGCACGGCATGGGCGGCGCCGCTGCTCATGCGGCCGCTGCCATGGGTTCGGCGCGTGCGGCGGCGGCCTCGCCCTCGGCGTCGATCACCTCGCACAGCCGCTGCAGCGTGATGCCGGCTTCGCGCGGGTCGAGCCGGTCTTCGGGAATGCGCAGGTGGAAGGCGTCTTCCACCGCGAAGACGAACTCCATGAGTGCCAGCGAATCGAGGCCGAGGTCCGACAGCGCGGTGGTGGGCGAGATGTTCACGCGTTCCACACGGAAATCGGTCTCGAGGATGGTGGCGATGCTGTTGAAGGTGGGAGAGGAAGACATGAGGAGGTTCCTTTCTTTCAGGCGTGAAGGGCAAGTCCGCGGACGCGGAACACGGGTTCGGGCACCGGGCCGTGGGCCACGGTCTCGGCGAAGGCGAGGGTCTCGCGCACGACCTGCTGGCGGTCGTTGTCGATGCTGATCATGTGGTAGCTGTTGTTCAGGACCACGGTGCGCAGCGAGGCGCAGCGCAGCCCGCGCACCAGCAGGTCGAGGTTGGACAGGCTGGCCACCTCGTCCTCGCGCGCATGCAGCGCCAGCACCTGCTCGCACTGCACGTCGTTCAGGCGGCGCCGCACGTGGCGGATGAGCCGGCCGTGCTCGCGCAGGTGGCCCACGCCGATCACTGCGCTGCCGGCGCGCGAGACCTGGCGATGGCGCAGCTCACGCTCGATCCAGGTGCGCACGCGCTCGTTCTTCACGCCATAGGGCGGGCGCTCGCGGTACTGCCAGAGGCGGCCCAGCGGCGTGTAGAAAGCCAGCGGCAGCAGGAAGCGCGTGCGCGGCACGGCCCAGCCGTCGAAGCGCAGCGTGGTCGACATGAGCACCAGCGCGTCCACCTCGCGCCCGCAGCGGATGGCGCCGCCCAGGGCCAGCGAGGCGCCGGCCGAGATGCCGACCAGCATCACGCGGTCGTGCGTGCGCCGCAGCGCCTTCACGTGCGCCTCGAGGGTGTCGAGCCAGCGTTCGAAAGGCACGGCCTGCTGCAGCGGCGCGGCGGCGTCGAACGAGTAGCCCGCGATGCTCAGCGGCTGCACCGCATACCCGTGGCGCTGAAGGGTCGATTGCACGGTCAGCAGCTCGTCAGGCGTGCTGCATAAACCATGCAGCAGAACCACCGCGGTGCGCTGCACGGCGGGGGACACCAGGCTCAAGGGATCGGAGGGATCGCGTGCACTCATCGGAAGGTGTGTCGTATGCTCATGTCGCGTTTATCGCGGTGAGCGACTGACCGGCCGCTGACGCGTCCATCGCCAGGGCAGACCCACAAATCACCCACCACTCATTCACTCACCATGCGAATCCTGCTTGTGGAAGATGACACCGTGCTGCGCGACGTGATGCTGCGCAGCCTCGCCGACGCGGGCCACCGGGTCGACGTGTCGACCAACGTCGAGGATGCCGACCACCTGTGGCGCGTGCAGCCCTTCGATGCCGTGCTGCTCGACCTCAACCTGCCCGCCACCGCCAGCCCCACCAGCGGCCTGGCGAGCGGCCTCACGGCCTTGCGACAGGCGCGTGCGCGCGGCGACCGCACGCCGGTGCTCGTGCTCACGGCGCGCGGTCGCACCGAAGAACGCATCGCCGGGCTTGACGCGGGCGCTGACGACTACCTGGGCAAGCCCTTCGACCTCGCCGAGGTGGAGGCACGGCTGCGTGCATTGGTGCGGCGCGCCAAGGGCACCGAAGACATCGTGGTGCTCGGCCAGCTCAAGCTCGACCGCAAGGCGCGGCGCTTCGCGGTCGCGAACGCACCGCTCGATCTGCCGGCGCGCGAGTTCGAGGTGCTGTGGGAACTCATGAGCCCGCCGGGCCGCACCGTGAGCAAGCGGGCGCTGTCGGACAAGCTCTCGGGCTTTGACGAATCGCTGGGCGACAACGCGCTCGAGGCCTTCATCTCGCGCCTGCGCAAGAAGCTGCTCGGCTCGGGCGCGGGCATCCGCACGCTGCGCGGCATCGGCTACCTGCTCGAAGCCGAGGTGTGAGAAGCGACCCGTGAGCGAGGCCACCACCCCACCGGTCACGCGCACTGCACCTTCGCTCACGCGGCGCGTGCTGCGCAACGTGCTGGTGCCGCTGGCGCTGACCTGGATGGCCGGTGCGGTGATCGCACTCGTCATCGCCAACTATTTTTCGGAACAGGCCTTCGACCGCGGCATGCTCGACGACGCCTATGCGCTGTCGGCCAACGTGCAGGCCGGCGAACGCGGCATCGAGCTGCTGCTCACGCCGCGCGAGGTGGCGACCGTGCTGTTCGATCAGACCGACAAGGTCTACTTCTCGGTGCAGCGGCTCGACGGCACGCTCATCTCCGGCAGGGGCGACCTGAAGGCGCCGTTGCCCGACGAAGGTTCGCGCTACCGTTTTTCCGACATCGACTACGACGGCAATGTGCTGCGCGCTGTGGTGCTCGACCACGACGCCGAGCCCGGCCTGCACATGCCCTACCGCGTGATCGTGGCCCAGACCACGTTGAGCCGCGCCGCCCTGGTGCAGCGGCTGCTGTTCTACGCCATGGCGCCGCAGGTGCTGCTGCTCGTGCTGCTGGCCGTGTGGCTCTGGCATGGCATCCGACGTGACCTGCGTCCGCTCGGCGAGTTGCAGCGTGCGCTCGACACCCGCGACGTGCGCGACCTCTCGCCGGTGACCGTGGCGCAGACCTCGAAAGAGTTGCAGCGCCTGGGCGATGCCGTCAACGCGCTGTTCGACCGGCTGCGCCACAGCGTGCGCGCGCAGCGCGAGTTCGTGGGCAACGTGGCGCACGAACTGCGCACGCCCCTCGCCGGCATTCGCGCGCTGGCCGAGTACGGGCTCGCGCAGCACGACACCGAAGTGTGGCGCGAACAGCTCACGCGCGTGTCCGAACGGCAGGCGCGCGCGAGCCACCTCATCGACCAACTGCTCGCGCTGGCATTGGCCGACGAGGCGCGCACCGACCTGCAGCGCACGCCCGTGTCGCTCGACATGCTGGCCGAGCAGACCGTGCTGCGCCACCTCGCGCGCGCCGATGCACGCGGCGTCGACCTGGGCGCGCGTGGCCTCGACGACGGCGTGACGGTGCTCGCGAACGAAGCGCTCGTCGAGGGCATCCTCGACAACCTGATCGACAACGCACTGCGCTACGGCGGCCGCACCATCACCGTCGAACTCGCGGGTCGCACGCTGAGCGTGATCGACGACGGACCCGGCATTCCGCTCGAGGCGCAGCGCGACCTCATGCAACGCTGGGCGCAAGGCCCCGCGGGCCAGAAGCTGGGGCAGGGCGCGGGGCTGGGGCTGTCGATCGTGGCGCGCTATGCCGAGTTGCTGGGGGCCGAGTTGCGGCTCGACGCCGCGGAGCCCACCGGCTTGCGCGTGAGCGTGACCTTCGGGGATGACGCCTGACAGTTCACGCGCGTGTCAGTGGCTTGCGCAGATAGACGCGCGTGCGCCCGTCGAGCGATTCGCGCCGGTACTCGACATAGCCGATGCGCTGGTAGAGCGCGAGGTTCTCGGTCATCTTCTCGTTCGTGAACAGGTAGATCGACGCGTGGCCCTGGCGCAGTGCTTCGCGCTCGGCCAGTTCGCTGCCCTGGTGGTCGGGGTGCACGGCGATGACATCAATCAGGAAGCCTTCGTCTGTGACATCGAGCAGCAGTGCGGCGCCGATCTGTTGCTCCGGTCGCTCGGCCACCCACACCTGCAGATGTGCGATGGCCTGCGCATAGTCGCGCGTCATGGGCCGCGGCGTGAGGCCCAGGCGCGCGATGTAGGTGCGGAAGGCTTCGACGGCGCACGCAGTGACAGTCGCCACGTCGTCGGCGGTGGCGCGACGCAGATGCCAGGGTGCAGCGTTGTCGCTCACGCGTCGAACTCGACCTCGCCCTCGATCTCCACCGGGATGCCGAAAGGCAGCTCCGCCATGCCCACGGCGCTGCGCGCATGGGCGCCGACCTCGGGACCGAAGAGCTCGAGGATCAGATCGGAAAACCCGTTGATGACCGCCGGCTGCTGTTGAAAGCCGGGCGCCGAGGCCATCATGCCGAACACGCGCGTCCAGGCGGTGATGCGGTCCAGGTCGCCGAGCGCGCGCTGCAGGCTGCCGAGCATCGCGAGGCCGGTGAGGCGCGCGGCGGCGTAGCCTTGGTCGACTGTCAGCTCTGCGCCGAGCTTGCCCAGCGGCGCAGCGATGCGGCCATCGGCATCCAGCGGACCATGGCCCGAGACGATGGCGCGCCGACCGACGAGGCGGACGAACTGAAAGGGGAGGATGACGCCGGGTGGTGGCGTCACGGGAGGTGGAAGGGCAAGGGCCAACGCAGTGAGGCGATCGGTGATGCGGGGCATGGCGATGATCGGAGGCGCGTGATGGACAGGCGCCAAGGGTAAGCGGGGGCGGACGGGGTGGCAATCCGGCGCGAAGCGCTTCAGTGCGACGGGCGAGGTTCGGGCCGGTGTTCAAGCCGTTTCTCTTCGGCAGTGAATGAAATCCCCGATGGCGAGGCGTTGTCCCGATACGCTCAACAAGCCTTGAGATTGGAGCCGTCGAACTTGGCTTGATCCTTGGCGAATACCTGAATCTTGCTTTCTTTGACTTGTGTCTTGGCGAGATTTACCGAGCGATCGACGGAATTTCCATTGACTTCCAACTGTCCGATGCGGCCATTGGAAATGTCGAGACTACCGATGGTGTTGCCTTCGAAAACAAGGCGCTGCGTTTCCAGCCAGGAGGCATCGACGATGGGCAAGGTGCAGTTGCGAACGACCGCCAAGCTGTTGATTGGGGCGGCCTGCCATTCGCTGTCTTGAAGCGGACGTCCTGGTCCCAGATTGACGCGTTGCATCGGACCCGTGCCGAAGTTTGTACTTTCGAGCAAGACCTGCTGCGCGCTGTCCATCGGCATGACAAATGAAATGTTCTTGCCGTTGCCGAAGACTTCGCTGTTGCGGATCGAGAAGCTCTTCGCGGTGACGCCGGCATTGATGAACCCGCCCTTTACCCTTTCGATCAATACATCGCTTTTGATTGCGGCGTTGTTCAGATTCAAGTGTTCGAGTACGGTGTCGCGGATAGTGAGGGATTGAAGATCACGTGCTGCCATGTCGAGAACCCCACGGAACTTCGAGGTCTGGATGGTCACTGCGGCCGATTCGTAGCTCGCTCCGCTGTTTGCCGGACTGTCTGTCCAAATGCCGATGTCTTGTGCTTCACATCTGTCCAACACGATTTTCTTATAGCCGGCAAGCTCGAACCACTTTGCCTTGCAGTCGACGAAAGTGGCATCGCCTCTGCTTCCAATGCCGCCCCAATTGTTTGGACTCTGAGCCTTACCGACGAAACTGCAGGATTCAAAGTGGACATCGGAACTCCCGCTAAGGTCGATCACGTTGCTTTGTCCTCCCGCTTGGCAACGGACTGTTGAATTCCGCCGATCTCTGACCCTAGATTTCCATTGAATACTGACCCACCCGCTTTGTGAGCCTGAAGGCTTCACGGTGTGGATAAGTGCTTGGTGTTCTCCTTTTTAGGTTGGGGTGTGTGGATCTGCCGCAGATTGCGCCGCTGTTTGCGCGATTTGGTTGCCTCGATCGCGAGCCAGGTCGCGAGCTTCTCGGCATAGGGATCGAGCTTGCTTGAACTCGTCCGCTTAGCGTAGCGC
>Ga0207709_10000440_pt1 | contig 39114 bp, 41 predicted proteins | sample KBSM34metaG_FD_184397 | JGI IMG/M metagenome (GOLD analysis project Ga0207709, IMG submission 184397) | Miscanthus rhizosphere microbial communities from Kellogg Biological Station, Michigan, USA - KBS M3-4 metaG (SPAdes) (version 2) | ecosystem: Host-associated > Plants > Roots > Rhizosphere >...
GCGGCCGGCGAAGGCTCGTAGCGCACGCCTGGCGCGCCGGGCTGCGCCTGGGCGAGGCCCCAATAGAGTGCGAGCAGCATGAGTGGTGGAAATAGCCTTGGCATCACTGCAGAATCGCAGGCTCGGGAGAACGGCATGATCCTAGACCACATCGGCCTCGCGGTGCGCGACTTCGCCAGGAGCTCAACCTTCTTCCGGCGCTCGCTCGCGCCGCTCGGCATCCAGACCGTGCTGGAAGGCGAGGGCTGGGCGATGCTCGGCAAGGACGGCCGGCCCGAATTATGGATCGGCGTGCACGGCATCCCGCCTGGGCCGATCCACATCGCCTTCGCCGCGGAGAACCGCGAGCAGGTGCGCGCATTCCACCGCGCTGCGCTGGCGGCGGGCGGCCGCGACAACGGCGCTCCCGGCATCCGCGCCAAGTACCATCCGGATTACTACGGCGCGTTCGTGTTCGACCCCGACGGGCACAACATCGAGGCGGTATGCCATCGTCCGGAATGAAGGCGCTTCTCGCCCTTGCAGGCTTCATCGTCTCGCAGGTCTGCGCCGCCCAGGACCGGCCGACGATCATCGGCGCCTCCATCCGGTCGCGGCCGGCGTACGACGGCTCGAGCTCGCAGGTCACCGACTTCATTCCCCAGCTTCGCTACTACGGCCGCCTGTGGTTCGCGCGGACCACCCAGGGAATCCTCGAGGGCGGAATCCGCAACGAGCTCGCGCCCGACTTCTGGGCCGGCGCGCAGATCGCCTACGAAGCCGGGCGCAAGAAGAGCGAAGCGCCCTTCCTCGAGACGCTAGGCGAGCCCGACATCAAGACCAGCGCTTCGGTCGGCCTGCACGTCGAATGGGACCGCCACTTCGGCCGGATGCCGGTCAACTTCCTGATCCGCGCGCGCCAGAACTTCGACACCGATCTCGGCGGCCAGGCCGATCTTCGAATCAACCTCGGCGTGTTCCAGCGCTGGGGGCTCGAAGGCGCGGTCTTCGGGCAGGCGACCTGGGGAACCGCGAATGCGCTGCAATCGCGCTATGACGCGGCCCATTCCGGCCTCGTCTTCCTGAGCGCCGGCTTCCTCGCCGGATACGACGTGACGCGCCACTGGCTGATCATCGGCAGCTTCGAGGCGCGCAAGCTCTACGACCAGGCCGCGGACAGCCCAGTCACCGAGCGCACCACCAATCGCTACGTCAGCGCCGGACTCGGCTACCGCTTTTAGTGGCGGCATTGAAAAGGCTGTCGCGGTTCCCGCGAATCCCGCTATGCGAACCCGCGCCGCCCGCGCGCGCGCCTATAGTCCGCGCCTTTGCGAGAGGAGGTTCCATGACCACCCAGTTCCTGGAGCTCTATGGCGCGGGGCTCAAGAACACCGCCGACGTGATGAGCGCCGCCGTCGACGGCGCGCGCGAGCTCCAGCAGCGCCAGCTCGACCTTTTCGCCATGCAGACGCGCCTCGCCGGCGCGCAGTTCGAGCGGGCAGTCGACTTCTGGAGCAGCCTCTGGGCCAGCCAGGCCGACCGCAGCTAGCGGACAACCCGGTTTCTTAGGACCCCGATCTTCTCGACCTCGAGCTCGACCGTGTCGCCGGGCTCGAGGAACTTCATGTGCTCGAGGCCGCAGCCGTTGCCGACGGTGCCCGAGCCGAAGAACTCGCCCGGGTGGAGCGTTTCCGAGCGCGACACGTGCGCGATGCAGTCCTCGAACTTCCAGTGCATGTCGCGCGAATTTCCGCGGCCCCACTCCTCGCCGTTCACACGCACCTTCATTTCCAGGCCATAAGGGTCAGCGAGCTCATCGGCGGTCACCAGGCAAGGCCCCATCACGTTGGAGTTGTCGAAGTCCTTGCCTTTGCCCGGCCCGAGTTGCCCCATCATCTCGAGCGTTTGCTCGTCGCGAGCGGAGAAGTCGTTGAAGACGGTGTAGCCGAAGATGTGCTCGCGGGCGCGCTCCCTGGGGATGTCCTTGCCGGGTCTTCCGATGTAGCAGCCGAATTCCAGCTCGAAGTCCATGCGCTCGCTGTACCGGGGCCAGGGCACGTCCGCGCCCGTGCCGCAGACGTTGAAGCGGTTGGGATGGTAGAAGATCGGCCGCTCGTACCAGATCTTCGGAATCCGCGCTTCGGTCCCGCGCAGCCTGGCGACCGCGGCGAAGGCCTGCTGGAGATGCTTTTCGAAGCACAGGAAGTCGCGCATCTGCGGCGGCTGCGGGATCGGCGCGAGCAGCGTCACGTCTTTGAGCGGAAACACCGCCTCCCGGGGTGGCCGCGCGAGCGTCTCGGCGGCGCGATCCAGGGCGTCCTGCCCACCCTCCACGATCGCGAGGACGCTGGGCGCGGGAAGCTGGACCACGGTGCGCCCATCGTCGACGAGCGCACCCGGGCTGGCGGGGCGATTCCCAACCTGAAACGTGACGAGTCGCATGGTGATTTTGATAATACACTTGGCCCTTCCAGGAGGAAGCCATGCGCCAGTTCACCGAAGACACCCTGACCGACGCCGTGGTCGCGCGCCTGAAGAAGGCCGACGATCCGCGTTTCCGCCAGATCATGGCGAGCGCCGTGAAGCACCTGCACGCCTTCGCGCGCGAGGTCGAGCTCACCGAGGAGGAATGGTTCGAGGGCATCAAGTTCCTCACCGCGGTCGGCCAGAAATGCGACGACAAGCGCCAGGAGTTCATCCTGCTCTCCGACATCCTCGGCCTCTCGATGATGATCGTGGCGCTCAACCACAAGACCGTTCCCGGGGCGACCGAGGCGACCGTGCTCGGGCCGTTCTTCGCCCACGGCGCCAAGGAGTACGAGTACGGCGCCGACCTGCGCGAGGGCGCATCGATGAAGGGCGAGGACGTGTACGTCTGCGGCCGCGTGCTCTCGCTCGACGGCAAGCCGGTGCCGAACGCGCTGCTCGACATCTGGCAGGCGAAGGCCGACGGCATCTACGACGTTCAGACCGAGGGCGAGTTCGAGCTGCGCGGGCGCGTCAAGGCGAACGCGAAGGGCGATTACGCGTTCAAGAGCTACAAGCCGAAGTTCTACAGCGTGCCGATCGACGGCCCGGTGGGCGATCTCATCCGGGCGACCGGCAACCACCACATGCGCCCGGCGCACATGCACGCCATCGTCTCGGCGACGGGCTACCAGCCGGTGATCACACACGTGTTCGTCGAGGGCGATCCGTACCTCGACGGCGACGCGGTGTTCGCGGTGAAGGACTCGCTGATCGGCAAGTACCGCAAGGTGGACGACCCGGCGGAGGCGAAGCGCCTGGGCATGCCCAACCCGTTCATCAGGCTCGACTGGGATTTCCGCCTCGCTCCGGATGCCGGGGTCAAGGCGCGCAAGGCGATCGCCCCGAGCGACGCGGTCGCATGATCTGGCGCGTCCGGCGCGTTCTCACCGGGCACGACGCCGCAGGCAGGTCCAGCTTCATCGCCGACGGCGAGGCGCCGAACGTGAAGGAAATGGCGTCGATGCCCGGACTCGCGCTCACCGATCTCTGGGAAACCGGCGCCGCCCCGGCGACGAACGCCGGCGACAAGGACGCCGCCGCGCGGCCGGTGCGCCTGGAGCCGCCGAAGAACGGCACCCTCCTGAGGATCGTCGAGTTCCCGCCGGACTCCGCCTGGCGCGGCAGCGCCGACGGCAAGGCCGCATTCAAATCGATCGGGGCTGGCCACGTGCAGGACCGCGGCTCGGCCGATCCGATGATGCACAAGACGAGCACGGTCGACTACATCATCGTGCTCAAGGGCGAGATCCACGCCATCATGGAAACCGGCGAGAAGCTCCTGCGCGCCGGCGACATCCTCGTCCAGCGCGGCACCAACCATTCCTGGAGCGTGCGCGGCAACGAGCCCTGCGTGGTGGCCGCGGTTCTGGTGAGCGCGAAGCCGCTCGGCGGATCAAAGAAGAAGCCGGCGAAGAAACCCGCAAAGAAGGCCGGAAAGAAGAAAAAGTGAGTTCCAAGGCCGTCGGCGTCATTGGCCTGGGCATCATGGGCTCGGCGATGTCCGCGAACCTCGTCAAGGCCGGCTTCGCCGTGCAGGGTTACGACGTCCTCTCCGCACGCCGCGACGATCTCAAGAAGGCCGGCGGTTTCCCGGTTTCCGGGGTGACCGCGATCGAAGCGTCCGTCGTGATCACCTCCCTGCCGAGCGCCGAGGCTCTGCACACGGTCTCCGGCGAGATGAGTGCCAAATGCATAGTCGTCGAGACCAGCACGCTTCCCATCGAGGATAAGAAGAAGGCCTTTGAGACACTGAAAAGCAAAGGCATCACGTTGCTCGACTGCCCGCTCTCGGGGACCGGTGCGCAGGCACGCACCAAGGATCTCACCGTCTACGGGAGCGGCGACCAGGCGGCTTTCGAGAAGACCAAGCCCGTCCTCGAGGGCTTCTCCCGCGCGCACTACTACCTCGGCGAGTTCGGCAACGGCAGCAAGATGAAGTACGTCGCCAACCTCCTCGTAGCCATCCACAACGTCGCCGCGGCTGAGGCGTTCGTGCTCGGCATGAAGGCCGGCCTCGACCCCGAGACCATCTACAAGGTCGCCGGCGACGGCGCCGGGGGCTCGCGCATGTTCCAGGTGCGCGGGCCGCAGATGGTCGCGGGCCGCTACGACGACGCGACGATGAAGGTCGAGGTGTGGCAGAAGGACATGAAGATCATCGGCGAGTACGCCACCAAGCTCGGCGTCCCCACGCCGCTCTTCACCGCCTCGGCCCCGGTGTACACCGCCGCGATGGCGCAAGGCTTCGACAAGCAGGACACCGCCGCCGTCTGCGCCGTGCTCGAGGCAATGGCGGGCCTAAAGAGATAGGCGCGTGGGCCTGGCCTGTGGCCGGTCAGGCTATCCAATGTCGTTTGCAGCAAGCTGTTCTGAGTTAACCTAGATCCGAGAGAGAAAGGATCGGCGATCCTCGAATGTCACCGAGGCCTCCACTCCCGCTTGTTCACCTTGGACGACTACCTCGAACGAGACAAAGGCGGTTTTCTCGACTTCATTGACTACCAACGCCTGCATGCAGACGTTTCGGCCGAAGAGGCATACGTCATTGAAGGCGTCTGCCTCCTTCACGCGGTTCAGCGTGCGAAGCTGGCGATTGATACCCTGGTATATGTCAAGCGCCGCCACCTAGGGCTATGGGCGGACGAGCGCGAATTGGATTTGGACGAACCGCTCGAGGACTTTCTGCAAAATGAACGCGAGCTAACGGCTATGGTCGCTTGTGAGCCGGTCACAGATCTCGGATTGGCCGAAGAGGTCATCCGGTATCACTACACAGCTCGACCGCACGACAATGCCCACATCGTTTACTTTCGCGATGAGCACTAACAACGCAGTGCAGAGCGACGCCAATCTTCCCCCGATTTAGTTGACACCCGGCCTAACAGGTCGGAGGTGGTTGTGGCAAAGGCGGGCCTCGAGCGATAAGCGGCTGGGAACTCTGAAGTACATTCAGCGCCGCTTCGCGACTCTTGCGAATTGGTCCCCGCCTTCGCGGGGACGACGATCCTTAGCGGACTGAAGCCACCCCTAGCCGCCGACGATCATCCCCGTCAGCACGTAGGCCTGCAGCGTCACCAGCAGCCCGACCAGGCAGGCAAGCGCGATCGAGTGCCAAAAGACGAAGCGCAGGATCGAGCCTTCGTGTCCGAACCAGTTGGTCGCGGTCGAGGCGACGACGATCGACTGGGCGTCGATCATCTTGCCCATGACGCCGCCCGAGGAGTTGGCCGCGGCCATCAGGACCGGCGACAGGCCGAGCTGCTCCGAGGTGATCTTCTGCAGGCCGCCGAAGAGCACGTTCGAGGCGGTGTCCGATCCCGTGAGCGCGACGCCTAGCCATCCGAGCAGCGTGCCGAAGAACGGGTACAGCACGCCCGTGTGCGCGAACGCGAGGCCGAGCGTGGCGTCGAGCCCGGAGAAGCGCGTCAGCGTGCCGATGCCGAGCATCGCCGAGATGGTGATGAGCGAGTAGCGCACGACCCAGATCGTGCGGCCGTAGGAGCGCAGCAGCCCCATGGGCGAGAAGCCCATGACGAAGCCCGAGATGATCGCCGCGATCAGCATGCCGGTGCCGGTGTAGGACAGCCAGGTGAAGGCGAACACGGCGCCCTCCGGCGTGGGCTTGGCGACGACCGGCGGCACTTTGTCGATCATGTTGTGCAGGCCCGGGACCGGGTAGCTCCAGGTGAAGTGCGGGTTGACCGCCGCCTTGAACCATCCCGTGCCCCAGATGAGCAGGATGGCGCAGACGATGATCCACGGCGTGAGCGCCTTCCAGACCTGGGCGCGCGTCGGCTTCGTCGCGGACATCGCCGCGGGCGCGGGCGCGGTGCCGGCCGAGTCGTCGCGGGTGCGCAGCTTCGGCGAGGTCCACACCGTCTTCGGCTGCCAGAGCTTGAGGAACCCGATCAGGCACGCCATCGAGATGAGCGAGGCGCCGATGTCGACGATATAGGGGTTGACGAAGTTGGAGATCAGGAACTGCGGGATCGCGAAGGACACGCCGGTGACGAGGATTGCCGGCCAGATCTCCTTCATGCCTTTCCAGCCCGCGAACACCCAGATCAGCCAGAACGGCACGATCAGCGAGAAGAACGGCAGCTGCCGGCCGACCATGGCGCCGAGTACGTAGGGATCGAGCCCGGTCACCGAGGCGAGGCCGATGATCGGCGCGCCCAGCGCGCCGTAGGCGACCGGCGCCGTGTTCGCGATCAGCGAGAGCCCGGACGCCGCGAGCGGCGAGAAGCCAAGGCCGATGAGGATCGCCCCCGTCACCGCGACCGGCGTGCCGAAGCCCGACGCGCCCTCGAAGAAGGCGCCGAAGGCGAAGGCGATGAGGAGCAGCTGCAGGCGCCGGTCGGGCGTCACGCCGCCGATCGTCTGCTGCAGGGTGACGAACACGCCCTTCTCGACCGTGAGCCGGTACAGGAAAATGACGTTGAGCACGATCCAGCCGATGGGAAAGAAGCCGGTGACGAGGCCGAGGACCCCGGCGCGGATCGCCATGGCGGAGGGCATGGTGAAGGCCTCGACCGCGATGAAGATCGCGACGGCGAGCGCAATCACCGCGGCGATGTGCGCCTTGACCTTGCCCGAGGCGATCAGCACCAGCAGCGTCACCACCGGGATCGCGGCGACCAGAGTCGACAGCGCTTCGTTCGAGAACGGGTTATAGACCTGGTTCCACATCGGGCCTCCTCGCGGCGAGTGCGCGCAGCATAGAGGCGTTTCCTTGCAAAATACTTACGTAACGGTCCGAATTTCGGAACAGGCGGTTTATTCCGGAAACCGAAGTAGCATTCTTTTCACGGGAGAGAGAAAAGCCATGAGATTCGCGCGCGCGACTTCGGTGTTGCTGTTTGCGCTCCTCGCCAACGTCGCACTTCTCGCAGGATGCGCGTCGACTGCCTCGTCGCCGCCGGCGGCAAGCGCCGATGCGACGAAGGCGCAGATCACCGTCCTCTACGACGCCTTCGGCAAGACCTCCTCGATGCAGAAGGACTGGGGCTACGCCGCACTGGTCGAATACGGCGGCAAGCGCATCCTGTTCGACACCGGCAACAATCCCGACATCCTGGCCCGGAACGCAAGAGCGAAGGGCGTCGACCTGGCAAGGCTCGATTTCGTCGTCATGTCGCACCGGCACGGCGATCACATGGGCGGCATGGCCTACCTCTTGAGCGTCAATCCCAAGGTGAAGATCTACGCGCCCAAGGAAGGCTTCGGCGTGTATGGCGGCGACCTGCCGAGCACGTTCTATCGCAAGGACGCGTCGCTGCCGCCGGAGCAGCGCTACTACGATGGCGCGCCGCCCGAGACCATGCGCTTCGGCACGGCCTGGCCAGGCACGGACTTCCAGCTCATCGACCGGACCACCCAGATCGCGCCCGGAATCCACCTCATCTCGCTTGTCTCCGACAAGCCGGGGACGCTGGAGCTGCGCGAGCTGTCGCTCGCCATCGACACGCCCGACGGACTGGTCATCGTGGTGGGCTGCTCGCACCCCGGCATCGACAAGATCGTCGAGGCCGCCTCGAAGATCAACCCGCGCATCAGTCTCATCGCCGGCGGTTTGCATCTGGTCGTCGCCAAGGACGACGAGATCGACAAGATCACTACGAACCTGCGCGACACGTACAAGGTCGGCTACGTCGCGCCGGGACACTGCACCGGCGAGCCGACTTTCGCCGCGCTCAGGAAAGCTTTCGGCGAGCGCTATCTCTACGCCGGCCTGGGCACGGTCCTCGCGCTGGGCGCCCGGCCGCGTCCGCTTGCCGAAGGCGGCTCGCCGCGCGTCAGCCTGGACGAGGCCGATCTGGAGAGCTACCGCATGCTGCTGGCGGGCAGCGACGAGGACGAGCATCGTCCCGAGGGGAACCGCCTCGCTGCAAATGCGACTGTCGTGCCCTAACGAGCCGTCCGGCGCCGTTTGGGCGCTCTTGCCTTACGCGCTTTTGCGGTGTTCTTTGCGCTCGTTCGCGGCCTGTGAGGCGAGCCGCGTCGCATCCTCGGCGGCACGCGCCGCGAAGGAATAGCCCTCGCGCATCTGGTCCTTCGCCTGGCCCATGGTCGACTGGAACTGGTCGATCATGGACTTCTGCGCGTCGGCGGCCGCGCGCCACCAGTTCGCCCAGAACTCGCCCACGCGCTCGAGCTGCGCGCCCGCCATGCGGGAGTTGAACGCCACCATGTCGTCCAGCCCTTTCACCTCGCCGGCTTGCGCAGTCGAGCGCGTGCTCTCGTCGAGCGCTTTGCGGACCAACTGAAGCTGCTGCTGCTGGAACCGCTCGGTCTGCTCGAGCGAAAGCTTCATTATGTCGGTGGCGGAGCGAATGCCCGCGCGATACAAGTCAAGCATTTGAGCTTGCATGGAAATCTCTCTATTGAATTGAAACCGATTAGGGCCTTCGAGTTTAGCGGGCGGCGCCGTGCGCGGATATCGCCGCAATGCAGCAGCGTGCTATGGTCGTCCGCTTGACAGGCGCTTCACAACGTCGCCGCGCGGCAACGCGCATCGTTTACAGAATCGCCCCTCGCGGCGTAAGGTAAACGAAGGATAGAGGAGGAGCCGATGCGATTCCTGACGAACGCGCTCGCATGTGGATTGCTGTCGCTCGCGAGCTCGCTCGCCGCGCAGAGCTTTCCGGCCAAAACCATCACGCTCATCGTGCCGTTCGCCGCGGGCGGGCCGACGGACAGCCTGGCGCGGATTTTCGCCGAGCCGCTGAAGCAGTCGCTCGGCCAGACGATCGTCGTGGAGAACGTGACCGGCGCCGGCGGGACCATCGGCCTGACCCGCGCCGCGCGCGCCGCGCCGGACGGCTACACCGTCATCCTCGGCAACTGGACGAGCCACGTGGGCACGCCCGCGCTCTATCCGATCCACCAGGATGTGCTGAAAGACTTCGAGCCCGTGGCCCGGCTGCCGGTCTCGCGTCTCTGGGTCACGGGCAAGACGGGCCTTCCCGCCAAGGATGCCGCCGAGCTCGTCGCGTGGCTGAAAGCGAATCCGAAGGCCACGTTCGGCACCGTCGGCGCAGGCAGCGCGGTGCACATCTGCGGCATCTATCTGCAGAACGCCACCGGCACCCAGTTTCAATTCGTGCCCTACCGCGGCGCCGCGCCCGCGTACCAGGACCAGATCGCAGGAAACATCGATCTCACCTGCATGGACGCATCGGCCGGGCTCGGATACCAACGCGCCGGGCGAATCAAGGCCTATGCGGTCGCGGGGAATGGGCGCTGGTCGCCAGCGCCTGAAGTGCCGACCCTGAGCGAGGCCGGCGTCACCGGGATGGATCTCACCTTCTGGAACGGCCTGTGGGCGCCGAAGGGCACGCCGAAGGAGGCGGTGGCGAAGCTCAATCAGGCCGTGGCCGACGCCTTCGCCGACGCCCGGATGCAGCGGCGAATCGGCGACCTCGGCATGGAAATCCCGCCGCGGGAGCAGCAGACGCCGGAGGCGCTCGGCGCCTATCATCGAGCCGAGACCGAAAAGTGGTGGCCGATCATCAAGGCCGCCGGAATCAAGCTGGACTGACGCCTTTCGAAGGAACCGACGACTTATGGAAAACTGGAAAACCATCCGCACCTGGCCGCGCGAGGAGATGCTGAAGCGCGTGGCGCGCTTTCGCGCGTTGAAGGGCTCCGACGGCGGGCTGCCCGACAGCAAGCTTCCGGAATGCCAGCGCAAGCTCTACGCCGTGATCGGCTTCCAGCCGCCGATGTCGGAGAGCGCCGCAGTGACTTCCCCTGTGGGCGCCGACGCCTCGTCGATGCCGGCAATCTCGATCTCCGAGGGCTTCAATCTCGGCTACTGCAAGGCGAGGCCCGGCAGGGGCCCGCTCATGCACAACCACGACACCAACGAGACCTTCATCGCCCTGACCGGAAAGTGGCGCTGCGAATGGAACGAGGGCGACGCCATGGAGCACGTCGATCTCGATCCCTACGACGTGATCTCGTTCCCCACCGGCGTGGCGCGGCGCTTCATGAACGTGACCTACGACGAGCCGAGCCGCGAGCACCTTCTCATGTTCATCATCGGCGGCAACCAGCCGCAGGCCGAGTTCACGCCCGAGGCGATGCGCCGCTGCGAAGCGTTCGCCACAGAACCGCAAGCACGAAGAACGTCGCGAGCAGCAGCGTCGCGCCCGCAAGCCCGCGCCACAAAGGCTCGGGGTGGTCCTGCGCGTAGCGCGCGGCCGCGTAGGCGAGCGCGTCGAGCGGGAAGGTAAAGGCCCACCAGGAGGCGGCGAAGCCCCAGCGCGTGAAGCCGCGCGCGTAGGCGAGCAGCGCGACGCCGAGCACCAGCCCGAAGAAGTAGAGGTTCTCGAGGAAGTAGGCGCCCTGGTAGAGCGCGACGCCGTTCGCGTAGACGAGCGACGGCGGCACGAGCAGGATGAACCAGCTCGGCCGCAGCGGCTCGGGCAGCGCCGGCCCGAATGCCGCGCGGTAGAGGAGCAGCGCCATCAGGATGGGCGCCACGGTGGCCGACACGCCGAAGCTGAAGCGCGCCGCCTCGGCGAGGCCCAGGGCGAGCGCCGGGCCGGGCAGCACGATCCCGCCGACCATCACGATGAGCCAGCCGGCGTTCAGCTGCGCGAGCTCGATCCCGCCGGAGAGCCAGCGGTAGAGGGTGAACACCTGGAACGCGAGCAGCAGCACGAAGCTCGCCCACCACAGCACATTGCCGGTAGCAGGCAGGTAGGGCGCGATGCCGCCGGCGACGAGCGACATTCCGACCGGCAGCGCACCGCAGAAGCCGAGCGTGACCGGGCTCCAGAACTCCGCCTTGACCAGTTCGGGGAACCGCAGCAGCTTCAGGAGGTAGAGTGGAAAAACCAATAGAAAAAGAAGCGTGCCGAGCGCGACCCACAGCTCGGTGAAATACGCCGGCGCACGCAAGAACCCTGGAAGCACCGTGGCGGTGGCGCGCGCGCTCAGGCCCAGGCCCACCAGCCCCATCACCGCGCCGAACAGCCCGACCGGAAGGTTGCGCACGCTCAGGCGGTGGTGCCCAGATAGTAGTTGCGCACGAGCGCGTTCCCCTCGAGCTCGGCCACGCTCTTGCCCTCGAACACGATCTCGCCGTGCACGATGATGTAGCCGCGGTCGGCGATGCGGATCGCCTGGTGGAAGTTCTGCTCGGCCATGAGGACCGTGAGGCCGTACTGCGCCTTAAGCTCGCGGATCTTGGTGATGGTGTGCGAGACGAGGATCGGGGCGAGGCCCACCGAGGGCTCGTCCACCAGCAGAAGCTTCGGCGCGGACATCAGGGCGCGAGCGATGGCGAGCATCTGCTGCTGGCCGCCGGACATCGAGCCGGCGAGCTGGCGGCGGCGCTCGGCGAGCACCGGGAAGGCTTCGTAGCAGAACTCCCTGTTCTTCGCGATCTCGCTCCTCGCCTGCCTGCGGAAAGCGCCGAGCAGCAGGTTCTCCTCCACGGTGAGCTTCGGAAAGAGCCTGCGGCCCTCGGGCACCATGGCCACGCCGAGGTTCACGATCTCCTCGGTGGAAAGTCTCGTCAGATCGTATTTCTGACTTTCCATCGTCAGGGTGACCGACCCGCGCGTCGGCCGCACCATGCCCATGACGCACTTCATGAGCGTGCTCTTGCCGTTGCCGTTGGTGCCCAGCAACGCGACCGTTTCCCCCTGGGAAATCCTTATGGAAACACCGTGCAGGGCCCGCACAGCGGCGTAGCCGGCCTCGACCCCGTCGATGGCGAGCTCAAGCGCCAAGGTAGGCCCTCTGCACCTCGGGGTTGGCGACGATCGCCGCGGGCGCGCCTTCGCAGATGATCTTGCCCGCGTCGAGGCAGACCACGCGCTGCGAGAAGCGCATCACCGCCTGCATGATGTGCTCGATCATGATGATCGTGATGCCCTCGGCGTTGAGGCTGAACAGGATCTTCAGCACCTCGTCGACCTCGCTCCCCGAGAGCCCGGCCATCGCCTCGTCGGAGATGAGCAGGCGCGGCTTCGCCGCCATCGCGCGGGCGAGCTCCAGCTTGCGCAGCTCGACCTGCGAGAGCTGGTTCGCCAGCGCGTGCGCCTTGTCGGCGAGGCCGATCCGCCGCAGGATCTCCATCGCCTGCTGCTCGGCGTCGGCCTGCTTGAGGTGCACCACGTACTCGTAGGGCACCAGCAGGTTCTCGAGCACCGACATGCTGCGGAACGGCCGCGGGATCTGGAAGCTGCGCGCGATGCCTTTCCGGGTGCGCCGGTAGGCGGGCAGACCCGAGATTTCCTCGCCCTGGAACTCGATCGAGCCGCTGTCGTGGCGCAGCGATCCCGAAATGCAGTTGATCAGCGTGGTCTTGCCCGAGCCGTTGGGCCCGATCAGGCCGAAGCGCTCACCCGGAGCGATGGCGATGCTCACCTCCGACAGCGCCGTGAAGCCGCCGAAGTGCTTGGACACGCCCTGCACTTTCAGGAGCGGCGCGGCCATAGTTTCTTGAATAATCCAAGAACCCCGTCGGGGGCGAACACGACGAACAGTACCAGCAGCACGCCGATCACCAGCACGTTGATCTCGCCCGAGATCGTGACGGTGACGATCTGCTGGATCGAGCCGAGCAGAAGCGCTCCGAGCACCGGGCCCAGCCAGTGGACCGTCCCGCCGATCATCGGCATGGCGAGCGCCGAAACCGAGTAGTTGAGGCTGAAGCTCGAGGCGGGCTCGATGAAGCTGAGGTACATCGGCATCGGCGCCCCCGCCGCACCCATCAACGCCCCCGACACGGTACAGGCGAAGAGCTTGAGCTTGAGAGTCGGCACGCCCGAGCACTCGGCGGCCTCCTCCGAGTCGCGGATCGCGCGCAGGCCGCGGCCGATCCAGGAAACCTGCACGTAGCGCGCCACCGACACCGCGATGACCGCGAGCAGCGCCATGACGAAGAAGAGCATGCGCGTGTAGCTGGCGAAGGGCTGCAGCACGTCGGGGCGCAGGAGCTGCAGCCCGGTGGCGCCGCCGACGTAGCGCCAGTTCATCATCATCGTTTCCATGATGAAGATGATCGCTACCGTGGCGATGGCGAAGAAGATCCCCCGCAGCCGCAGCGTCAGCAGGCCGACGCCGAAGCCGAGCAGCCCGCTTACCGCGCTCGCGGCCACGATCTGCACCGCGAGGGGCGCGCCGAGCCACTTGAAGAGCACGACCGCGGTGTAGGAGCCGATGGCGAAGAACGCCGCGGTGCCGAAGTTCACGTAGCCGGCGTAGCCGCCGAGGATGTTCCAGGCGGTGGCGAGGACCATGAACTGCAGCACCACGAAGGCGGCGTAAAAGAAATACTCGTTCGCGCCGGAGATCGCCGTGAGGAAGGCGATCACGACCACGGCCGCGGCGCCAAGCCAGTATTTCATCTGCCGAACAGTCCCTGCGGGCGGATGCCGAGCACCACGAGGAGAAGGCCGAAAGCCACCGCCGGCGCCCACGACGCGCCGAACATCATCAACACGATGGACTCTGCGATGCCGAGGATGAGGCCGGCGGCGAGCGTGCCGGTCATGCTGCCGAGCCCCGCGAGCACCACGACGCAGAAGGTGCGTCCGATGTAGACCCGGTCCATAGCCGGCTCCACCGGCCCGACGATGATCAGCATCGCGCCCGCGAGCGCGCTCACGCCGGTGGCGATGCCGAAGGCCCACTGCTTGATCGCGACCGGGTTCGCTCCCATGAGGCGCAGCGCCGGCTCGTCCTGCGCCACCGCCTTGATCGCGCGGCCCGTGAACGTCCTCGACAAATAGATCGTCAAAGAGAAAGTCAACACGAGGGCAACGCCGAACGCGACCAGCATGCGGTAGGGCAGCCGGTAGTCGCCGAGGGACAGGCTCGAGCCGATGTAGGTCGCATGCACGGTGCGCTGGTCGACGCCGAAGCCGAGGATCAGCGCCACCTCGATGATGAAGGCGAGGCCGAAGAAGAACGCGAGCCCGCGCACCGCCGCCTCGCTGCCGCGCTTCTCGAAGGTCTCGTAGTAGAAGCGGTAGATGAGGATGCCGAGGGCGAAGAACGCAGGCATCAGCACGACCCCGGCCACGATCGGGTCGAGGCCGTAGCCCGCGAGGACGTAGGTGAAATACGAGCCCAGCACCATCACCGCGGGATGCGCGACGTGGGGCACGTCGAGCAGGCCGAAGGACACCGACAGGCCGATGCTGACGGCGGCGTAGAAGCAGCCGAGCAGCACGCCGAAGAGCAACGCCTCGAACAGCAGGTCGAACGAAAAAACCATATGCCCCTAAAAAGACGGCGCGGTCGTGCCGCGCCGTCTTTCCCAATTCAAGGAATCCCGCTTATCCCTTGGCCGAGCGCGCCTTCTCGAACGGCGCGACCACGTCGCCAGTCTTGTAGTCGTCCGGGTAGATCACCACCTGCTTGCCGGGCTGGCGGAACTGCTCGACGTCCTTGTCGACTATGCCGCGGAACTGCGCCTGCACCACGCGCGGGTTGGCCCACTCGCCGTGCTTGTCGTAGCGGATCGGCCCGACGATGGTCTTCATCTCGTTCTTGCGCAGGTATTCGGCCAGCTTCTTCTGGTCGAGGCTCTTGGTGCCGTTCACCGCCTGCTCGAGCATCTGGCCGATGGCGTAGTTGAACGGCGGCAAGTAGAAGCCGAGCGGGTCGACCTTGGCTTCGGCCGCCTTCTTGGCGTAGCGCCCCAGGAAATCCTCGATGCCGGGGTACTTCATCCCGGGCACGTAGGAGTTGTAGTTGGTGATACCGTTGAGCAGGCTTCCGAGCGACGACATGATCGGCGTGAACTGCAACCCGACCATCCCGCCGCCGAACATCTTGACCCCGGAGCCGACGCCGATCTCGTTCACGGCGCGCACGATCGCCACCGAGTCGTTCGGGTAGGACATCACGAACACCATGTCGGGCTTGGCGGCGCGGATGCCGCGGATGAGCGACGAGAAGTCGGTGGTGGTCGGCGGATAGTTCTGGTCGTACACCGACTGGATCCCGGCCTTCTTCGCCAGCTCGCGCGCGCCGTTCGCCAGGTTCTGCGCGAAATCGTTGTCGGCGGCGAGCACCGCGAGCGTCTTCGAGCCGAGCTTCTGCCCGTTCTTGAAGAAGCCGTCCGACCAGCTAGACGCGTCGTTCCAGGGCGAGTTGTTGAACCACATGTCGTGCTGCACCTTCGCGTTCACCTGGAACGAGAAGTTGCCCATCAGAAGCAGCCCGCGCTGCTTCACCATCGGCATGATCGGCGCGGTCGGCACCGTGCCGTATGGCGCGATCAGGAGGTCCACCTTGTCGACGTCGAGCAGCTTGGTGTAGATGCCCGGTACGTTGGCGGGGTTGGTCTGGTCGTCGTAGACCGTGAAGTCGACCTTGCGGCCGAGCAGGCCGCCCTTCTGGTTGACGTCGTCGACCCACATGCGCAGCGCGAGCAGCGCCGACTGGCCGCCGGCGCCGAGCGAGCCGGTCTGCGGCATGCTCATGCCGATCTTCACCACGTTCTGCTGCGCGCGCGCGCGCCTTAAGGGAATCGCGGCGGTCAGTGCGCCTGCGCCCATCGCGCCGAGCACCTTCCTTCTCGTGACATTCACTGGGAAATTCATTCGCACTCCTCCTTTGACTTTTGGATTCTAGCCCAGCCAGCGAAGAACTCGACAAAGCCTTCCGGGTACTTTCGAACCCGGGCGCAGCCCGCCGGTCCCACCGCGCGCCCCCTGAACACGCGTGGGACGCCGGCGGACGAGCAGGCTACCGGCGATTCCGACGATTTGCACTGATCCCGAGGAGGCGAGCGGCGTTGGCCCCCATGATCCTGGCCTTGTCCGAGGCCGAGATGCCCTTGGTGCCGCCGATGAAGTCGACCGGGTGCTCCATCCCCATGTCGTAAGGATAGTCGGTGCCGAGCACAACGTGGTCGGCGCCGTAGCGCCTGACCATGTTCGCGAGCATCGTGCGGTCGAAGGTGATGGTGTCGAAATAGAACTTCTCGAGGTAGCTCGAAGGCTTCTTCTTGATCACGGTACGGCAGTCGGGGCGGGCTTTCCACGCATGGTCCATGCGCGCCCAGTAGTGGGCGAGGTAGCCGCCGGCGTGCGGCAGCACGATCTTCAGCCGGGGGTTGCGCTCCATCACGCCGTCGAAAATCAGGTGGCTGGCGGCCACGGTGGTCTCGAGCGGGTTGCCGATCACGTTGTTGAAATAGTGGTTCATCAGGCGCTCGCCGTGGGTGAAGCCGATCGGGTGCATGAAGATCACCACGTCGAGCTCCTGCGCCTTCGCGAAAAAGCGCTCCAGGTTCAGCCTTTGATCCGTCAGATCCATGCCGTTCACGCTCGGGTTGATCTCGACACCGCGCAAGCCGAGTTGTTTCACGGCATGCTCGAGCTCGCTTACGGCGAGAGAGGAATCCTGTAAAGGCACGGTGCCGAGCGCGACGAAGCGGTCTGGCCACTTGGACACGATCTCGGCGAGGCGCTCGTTCACCATGCGCGCCAGCGCCTGCCCTTCGCCCGGCTCGGTCCAGTAATAGGTCTGGTTCGGCGCGGGCGACACCGCCTGGATGTCGATTCCCGCCCGGTCCATGTCCTTCAGCCGCACCTCGATCGAGGACAGCTTGGGCGCGCGATCGCGCATCTGCTTCTGGTTGGTCTCGCGCGTGAGCGCGCTGGCGAACTTGACGTTGGGGTCGTACTGGGCGGGATTGCGGTCGGCAACCTTCGCCGCCACGTCGGGGTTGGCGTAATGGCAGTGAAGATCGACGGTAAGGCTTTTGCCGCTTTTCTTTTTTGCAACCACCGTCGAGGCCTTCGACGCGGGCGCACAGCTGTACATCATTTAGAACACTCCCAGGTGTTGAGTGACGAGGGTCGGATTGTCGCGCACGTGGGCGGCGGGCCCGGAGAAGGCGACCCGCCCGGTGTTGAGAAGCACCGCGTCGTCGGCGAGCTCGAGCGCCATCTTCACGTTCTGCTCGACCAGCACGATCGACTGGCCCTGCGCCTTGAGCTTCGCGATGGTGCGGCCGACCTCGGCGACGATGAGCGGGGCGAGACCCTCCGAAGGCTCGTCGAGGAGCAGGAGCCGCGGGTTCCCCATGAGCGCGCGCCCGATCGCGAGCATCTGCTGCTCGCCGCCCGAGAGCGAGCCCGCGTGCTGCTCGGCGCGCTCGCTCAGCCGCGGAAAGAGCTCGAACACGCCCTTGAGGCTCCAGCCGGCCGGCCCTTTCCGGTAGGCCACTTCGAGGTTTTCCCGAACCGTGAGGGTGGGGAACACGCGCCTGCCCTGCGGCACGAGCCCCGCGCCCTTGCGCGCGATCGCCTCGGGAGACAGGCGCTCGATCGCCTCGCCGAAGAGGCGCACCGCGCCGCGGCGCGGGCGCAGCCATCCGATCACCGTGTTCATGCAGGTGGTCTTGCCGGCGCCGTTGCGGCCGAGGAGCGCGAGCACCCTGCCCTCGCCGACGCTGAAGGAGACCGAGTGCAGGACGTGGCTATCGCCGTACAGGGCCTCTACACCTTCCAGGGTCAGGGCCTCAATGGCCAAGATAAACCTCTCGCGTGCGCGGATCGGCGACCACCTCCGCGCGGCTTCCCTCAACGATCACGCTGCCGTAGTGCAGGACGGTGATGCGCTCGGCCATGTCGAGCGCGGTATCCATGTCGTGCTCGATCATCACCACGGTCACGTCGCGCGGGATCGCCGCGATCAGCGCCTTGACCGCGATCCGCTCTTCCCGCGACAACCCGGCGAGCGGCTCGTCGAGGAGCAGCACCTTGGGCGCCTGCGCCAGCGCCATCGCGATCTCCACGCGGCGTTTGTCGCCGTAGGCGACCTCCGACACCGGCCGTTTCGCCAGCGCTTGCAGGCCGACGCGCTGCAAGACCGCCCTCGCCTCCGCGTAGAGGCCCGAGGGAATGGTGCCGAAAGTGTTCCAGCGGAGCTTGCGCAGGCCGAGTAGCGACAGCGCGATGTTGTGCTCGAGCGTGTCCTTCGGGAACAGCGTGATGATCTGGTAGGTGCGGCCGAGGCCGAGGTGCGCGCGCCGGTGGGTCGCGAGGCGCGTCAACTCGGTCTCGAACAGCGCGATGCTGCCGGCATCCGTGGGCAGGTCCCCGGTGATGAGGTTGAAGAGCGTGGTCTTGCCGGCGCCGTTGGGGCCGATGATCAGCCGGCGCTCGCCCGGCGCGACCTCGAGCGACACGCCGTTGATGGCGGGCAGGCCGCCGAAGGATTTCTTCAGATTGTGGATCTGAAGCGCCGCCATAGCCTTTGCACCCCCGGGACCACGCCTTCCGGCATGAACACCACGATGACCACGAACACGATGCCCATCAGCATGTTCCAGCGCTCCACGTAGCCGGAGACATAGTTCTTCAGCAGCATGACGATGGCCGCGCCGAGCAGCGGTCCGCCCAGCGTGCCCGAGCCCCCTGCGATCACCGCGAGCAGGCCCTCGGCCGAGTTGGTGAGCGACAGCGAAACCGGGTGGATGTACTTGTGGTAGTAGACGAAGAGCAGGCCCGAGACCGCGCCCCAGAAGCCGGCGTAGATGAACACGGTCCAGCGGACCAGCCATACATGGTGTCCGAGCGCCGCCATGCGCCTAGGCTGGTCGCGCGTGCCTCGCAGCACCGCGCCGAACGGCGAGCCGACGAAGCGCGCCATCAGCCACACTGCCGCCACCGCTACCGCCAGGGCGCAGAAGTAGAACGTGGTCGCGTTGTCCAGGTTGAGGCCGAAAGGCGCGGGGCGGGTCAACCCGCGCACCCCGTTGTCGCCGTCGGTCATCGCGACCCAGCGGTAGGCCGTTCCCCAGAGCACCTGCGACAGCGCGAGCGTCAGCATCAGGAATCCGAGGCCCGCGGCGCGCAACGCGATGAGGCCGAAGATCGCCGCCATGAGCGTGGTTCCCAGCAGCGCGAGCAGCGCCGCGACGAAGTGGGACGCGCCCGCCTTCAGGTACAGGAGCGCGCACGCGTACGCGGCGACCCCGAGATACGAGGCGTGGCCCAGGGTGGGCAGGCCGCCGTAGCCGAGCAGCAGGTTGATGCTCGAGACGAAGATCGCGAAGATGAAGATCTGGCTCGTCAGGTTGATGTAGTACTCCCCCATGGCGAACGGAAGCGCGAGCAATCCGGCGAGCAGCACGCCCCAGCGGATCACGCCGCGAACCTCCCGAAGAGGCCCTTCGGCCTGAAGGCGATCACCAGGATCATCGGCAGGAAGAGGACCACGTAGGCGAGATCCGGGAAGCGCGCGACGCCGAAGGTGTAGACGAACCCGGTGATGAAGGCGCCCACGAAGGCGCCCACCAGGCTGCCCACGCCGCCGAGGATCACCACGATCAGCGCGAGCGGCAGCATGTCGGAGTCGAGGCCCGGGTAGGCCGACATGATCGGGCCGCCGATCACGCCGCCCGCGCCCGCGAGCGCGGCGCCGAGGCAGAACACGGTCGTGAAGAGGCGCGAAACCGGGATCCCGACCGCGCGCGCCATGTCCCGGTCGTCCACGCCGGCGCGGATCATGGCGCCCAGCCTGGTTTTTTCCATCAAGAAATAGAGAGACACACCGACGAGGATGGCAATGACGACGACCGCCAGGCGGTACGCCGGAAACGCGAGGCCCGCGATGAGCACCGGCCGCTGCAGGAACGAAGGCGTCGGCACGGGGATCGGATCGCCCCCCCAGACGACGAGGCACAGGTCGGCGATGATGAAGGCGAACCCCAGCGTCACCAGCACCTGCGAGAGCACGTTGCCGGCGAGCTTCCTCAGGATGAACCGCTCCAGCAGGCCACCCAAGAACGCGACCGCGATGCCGGCGGCGAGCGCCGCCAGCCAGAGGTTGGGTACCACCTTGAGCACGCTCACGCCGAGGTACGCGCCCAGCATGAAGAGACCGCCGTGAGTCAGGTTCGCGATCCTCATCAGGCCGAAGATCAGCGAGAACCCCGCGGCGAGCAGGAACAGCAGCCCGCCCAACGCGAGGCTGTTCAGCGTCTGGATCGCCCAGTACTGCAGGTTCAGGCTACGACTCCAGATTCTTGGCTGGCGGGTAGTCCCGTGTGTAGGGCGGGTTCTTCAGATACTCCTCGGGCTTGTAGGTCCAGAACTGGCTCACGTTCGGGTAGGTGTACACCACCTCGTTCACCAGCCTTCCCTCCTTGCGCGCAACGCGCCGGACGTACACGTTGCCGACCACATTGCCGTACTGGTCGAACGACACCGGCCCGCGGCAGGTGTCCACCTTGACCGAGCGCACCGCCTTCATGAACGCCGGCTTGTCCTCGATGTTGCCCTTGATCCGCTGGAGCGTGGCCTCGAGCACCGCGGCTTCGGTGTAGGTGGCCGCGGCGTAGAAGCCGGGGTCGTACTTCCATTCCTTGCGGAACGCGGCGGCAAACTTGTGATTGATCGGGTTATCGATCTCGGCCGAATACCAGCACGCCGTCAGCACGCCGAGCGCCTCGTCGCCCATGTTGCGCAGCACCGCCTCGTCGAGCGCCGTCATGCCGCCCACCACCTTCACCTTGCCCGTGAGCCCGTACTCGTTCCACTGCCGCAGGTAGCGGAAGCCGTTCGAGCCCGCGAACCCGAGGTAGATCGCGTCGACCTTGCGGTTTAGCTGCGCGAGATAGGTACCGTAATCGGGCACGGTCAGCGGCGGGAAGGTCTTCTGCACCACCTTGCCGCCGAGCTCCTCGAATACGCGCTGGAAGCCGGCACACATCTCGTGGCCGTAGGCGATGTCGTCGGCGATCAGGACCATGCGGCGATAGCCGAGCGTCTTGTAGCAGTAGTCCGCCATCGGGTGCGCGCACTGCGAGGCAGTCGAGGTGCCGCGCGTGAACCAGGGATTCGGTTTCCGCTGCGTCATGTCGTCGGCCGCCGCGACCGAGAGCGTCAGGAGCTGCGAAGAGCGGATGTAGTCGTCGGCGGCAAGCGCCGAGGCGGTGTCGAGCGGTCCGATCATGACGTGGATCTTGTCGCGCTCGACCAGCTCCTGGATCTTGGTGCGCGCCTGCGCCGGGACGCCGCCCGAGTCGGCCACGATCAGCTCGACCTTGCGGCCGGCGAGCGTGTCGTTGCGCTCCTTCAGGTACTGCACCAGAGCGCGCTCCATGTCGATCCCGCCGGAGGCGAGCGGCCCGGTCTTGACCGTCACCAGGCCCACGCGAATCGGTCCAGTCTGGCTTTTTACTGGAAAAGATGTCGCTGCGAGCGCTGCGCCCGCCGCCTGCACAAAGCGCCTACGGCTGAATTTCATGCGGTTTCCTCTCGTCGATCTTGTCGAAGAACTGCTGATTGGTGATCACCCAGCCGAGGCAACGCGCCACGTTCTGCAGGCCCAGGATGTGGAGATCGTCGCCGTACATGCTCGCGACGCAGTCGGAGAGCACGACGACCCGGTAATCGAAGTTGAACGCGGTGAAGGCGGTGTTCAGCACGCAGGTGTTGGTGTTGATGCCCATGAGGACCACGCTCTTCACGCCGAGCGTGTCCAGAAGCTGCCTCAGGTCGGTGCCGTAGAAGCAATCCAGGCGCTTCTTGTTGTCGATCACGTAGTCGCCGTCCCGGTAGAGCTCGGGGATGATCTGCGTCCCGGGCGAGCCTTCGATGTTGTGCTCGCGCACCGTGCTCTTGCGGCCCGGCGTCAGGCGATCGGTCTCGGCCTGCGCGGCGTGCAGCGCCTTCCAGAAGTGCGAGCGCATGCCTTCGCTGCCGATTCCCGGGAGTCGGCGATAGACGAGGACCACGTGGATCACGGGAATTCTCGCCTTTCGCGCGACGTCCAGGGCCTCTCGTGCGTTGGCGATGACGCGCTTCGCGTCGTCGGGCTTCGCCGGCATCGTCGCCACGTCCATGTCGAGGTGGCCGCGGTGCATGTCGATGGTGACGATCGCGGTCTCTTCGGCTCTCAGCGAAAGCTCGCGGTACAGCCCCTTCATCAGGCTGGACCGGTCTACGATCTCGACGCTCTCCATCAGTGCGCCGGCGCCCCGGGCTGCTTCAGTGGGTGAAAGCGGCTGAAGGCGTCGATCTTCATGCACTCGTCGTAGACCCGCTTTACCGTCGGCACGCCCGAGACGTCGCACTTGAAGTAGGCGGTGGCGCCGATCACCTGGCCGGCGAGGCAGATGTCGGCGATCGTCGGCGCATCGCCGTGCGAGAAGCGCCCGGTCTCCTTCTCCTTCGCGAGGTGGCTCTCGATCGCCTTGAGCGCCTCCATGCTCCAGTGCTGCAGCCACCGGTTGCGCGTCGGCTCGTCGAGCTTTAACTCCTTCTCCATATAAGTCCTGATCCGCGGCACGACCAGCGGATGCCCGTCGGCGGCCGAGATCAGCGCCAGGCCGCGCACCCGGGCTCGGCCGCGCGGGTCTTTCGGCAGCAGCGGCGGCTGCGGCTTCGTCTCTTCCAGGTATTCGAGGATCGCCAGCGACTGGAATAGCGGCGGCCCGCCATCGTCGAGGACCAGCGATGGCACCACCGCCTGCGGATTGACCGCGCGGTAGTCCGAGTTGAGCTGCTGTCCTTTCAGCAAGTCGATGGAGACTTCCTCATCCACCTTCATGCCCTTCAGGGCCAGGGCAACATTCACGCGATAGGTCGCGAGGGAGCGCCAGAATCCATAGAGCTTCATGAGATCACCGGTATGAGAACGTAGGAATCCTTGAGGTGCAGCGTGGTCGTGCCGCCGAAGATCGCGGCCGGCCGGTCGCGCGGGTCGTTGTGCAGGAACGGGCCGCAGCCGCGCAGCTCGTTCTTGAAGTTCGAGAGGCGGGCGCCGGTCGAGGCCTGCCACTCGTAGTCCTTGCCGCGGACTGTGAGCGCCACGCGATAGCCCGCCGGCACCACGATGGAGGTGGGCCAGAGCTCCACATCAACCGCAACCGCTTCTCCCGGTTTCAACGGTTGCTTCTCATCATGGATGTGGTAAGGCCGATACGAAGCAGAAAGAATCGGATCGAGCTTGCGGTGCGAGGCGCGCAGCCAGCCCTGGGCGACCGGCGTGTGCGGGTCGATCGCGCCCATGAAGGTGACTTCGCGCAGGTCCGGGGTGAAGACGCGGAAGACGAGGAAGAGATCGGCATCGCTCGTCGTGGACGAGATCGTCAGCCGCGCGGCGAGCGGCCCGGTGATCTCGATCTCCCTCCCGAGCGGCTCGGACAGGAAGGTGACGCCCTCGCCCAGCGCCTCGAAGCGCACCGCGGACGAAGAATCGGGGTCAGACCCCGATTTCAGCTGGAAATCCTTGTGGAGGTAGAGGCGCGTCCAATTTGTGCGCGCGAGCGGCCACTCGTTCTCCTGGCGCTCGACGAAGCGATCGACGTGCCGCACCTGGAGCTGGACGCGGGGTCGGCTTTTCCAGTCTCCCTCGCCCTTGAGGAAATGATTGAAGAAGCGAAGCTGAAGCTCGCGCCCATAATCGGTGTAGAAGTGCGTCCAGTGCTCGATGCCGTGGACCTCGAGCCACTTCTCTTTCGACGCGGCGCGCACGAAGCCCTCGAAGTTGCCGCGCGGATGCAGCCCCTGCCCGCCCCAGTTCGCCGCGGAGAGAAACGGCGCGGTCACCTTGTCCCATTGCGGCGAGCGCGCCTTGTGATAGTCGTCGTCGAGCGAGTGCGCCAGGATCTCGTCGCCGAAATCGCAGCGGTTCCGCTGCAGCTCGCGGTCGGACAGCGTCTCGTCGCCGCACACCAGCTTGCCGGTGGCGCGGCTCCGCGGCCCGCGCTCGCCCAGGCCGTACTGCACCGTCTTCACCTGCATGTCGTACCAGTTCGCCCAGAACGTGCAGAGGATGCCGCCGTGGTGGGTCATGTCGCGGTACCAGTCGGCCGCGCCTTCCCAGACGATCATCGCGGCGAGGTGCGGCGGCTGAAGCGACGCCACGTGCCATTGGTTGATGCCGTAATAGGAGATTCCGCTCAGGCCGACCTTGCCGTTCGACCAGGGCTGCACGCCGGCCCACTCGATGCAGTCGTAGAAGTCGGTCGTCTCGCGCGGCGAGAAGTGGTCGATGTAGCCCGGCGAGCGCCCCGCGCCGCGCGAATCGACACGCACGCAGACGTAGCCTTCGGGCACCCATTTCTCCGGGTCTACCACTTCCCAGCTCTGGTGGACGTTGCTCGAGCCGTACGCGACGTCCGGGTGCTCCGTGATCATTCGCTGCCAGGCGCTCGGGTAGCCGTCCTGGAAAGCGAGCCCCTTGGCGTAGGGCCCGTAGCTGAGGATGACCGGATAGCGCCCCTCCGCCTGCGGCCGGAACACGTCGGCACGCAGCACGAGGCCGTCGTCCATGGCGACCGGGACGTCGTAATCGATGCGCATCACTCCTCCTCAGGGCCGTTTTAAAGCATTCGCCAGCCACGAGCAAACAATCGGCGAAACGGCCTCCTCGCGTCCGCCGTAGAAATGGTCGCAGTCCGGTACGATCTCGACGCTGCAGGGGCCGCCCGACAGGTCGGCGAAGGCTTCGGCCGGATAGAGCTCGCGCGGCTCGCGGTCGCCCCTCAGGTAAAGGACGGGGCAGCGGACACGCGGCGCGAGCTCGAGCACGTCGGGACAATTCTCCAGGGCGTCGACGAAGCTCGCGGCGCTCGTCACGTACCACCATCCGGGCAAGAGCAGCAGCTCGCGCCCCCTGCCCGCGGCAACGAGGTTTTTCGCCTCTTGCGTGATCTCCGGAAGACGATTCTGAGCAAGAAGCCCCGCAGCGCTTGCGCGCGGCACCATCTCGCGTCCGCCGCAATGCGCCGAGAGCAGGACCAGCGCGCGGGTGCGAGGATGGTCCGCGACGTGACGGACCGCGAGCGTGCCGCCGTTGCTGTGCCCGATCACGACCGGATCGGGGAAGGCGCGCGCCGCGAGCCACGCGGCGGCGATGCGGTTGTCGTCGATCGCCTCGGCGTAGGTCTGGAACGCGGCGCCTTCTGCGGCGCGGCTGTCGCGGATGCCGAGGATGTCGTGCCCGCGGCGGTTGAAAGCGAGGCTGGCGAGACCCATGCGCGCGAGCGCCGGCGGCAGGAAGCGCGGCGCGCCCTGATAGAAGTTCATCGTGTTGCCGTGGAAGAGCAGCGCCGCGCCGGAGGCGGTCCCTTCCGGCTCGTGCCAGGCGCCGTCGAGCGGCACGGTTCCGGTCGGGATCGAAACGAGCGTCGTCTTCACCGGGTATGATGCGGGTCGCGCGAACCTTGGAGGAGGAAATGATAATAAAGCGCTTCGCCGCGGCCTTGCTGCTCGCGGCCGTGCTCCCTGCTGCGGCGCAGGAAGCCTATCCCAGCCGTCCGGTGCGGGTGCTCGTGCCCTACGCGCCCGGCGGCGCGACCGACATCATCGCGAGGATCGTCGCCGCGAAGCTCACCGAGTCGCTCGGGCAGAGCTTCGTCGTCGAGAACCGCACCGGCGCGAACGGCAACATCGCGCTCGAGGCCACGGCGAAGGCCGCGCCCGACGGCTATACGCTGCTCGTCGGCAACGTGTCGACCAACGCGATCAACGAGAACATCTACCGCGAGCAGCTCGGCATCCAGCCTTCGCGCGACCTGGTGGGCATCACCAAGCTGGTGGAGATCCCGCACATCGTGGTGGCGAGCGCGGGCTTTCCGGCCAACTCGATCGCGGAGCTGATCGCGGCAGCGAAGAAAGAGCCGGGCAAGTTCAATTTCGCCTCCGTTGGCGTGGGAAGCTACCCGCACCTCGACATGGAGCGTTTCATGAGGGCGGCGGGCATCGAGCTCACCCACGTGCCCTACAAGGGCGGCGCCGGCCAGGCGATCCCGGCGATGATCGGCGGCGAGGTGCAGCTCGCGTTCTTCAACATGGCTTCGCTCCTGCCGCACATCAAGAGCGGCCGGCTGAAGGCGCTCGCCGCGATCCCCAGCCAGCGGATTCCCGAGCTGCCGAACGTGCCGACGCTCGCCGAGCAGGGCTTTCCCGGCATCGGCACCAACGCCTGGCAGGGAATGTTCGCGCCGGCGGCCACGCCGAAGCCGGTGGTCGACCGGCTGTACGCCTCGGTCGCCTCCGCGCTGAACAAGCGCGAGGAGAAGGAAGGCTTGGCCGCGAAGATGTTGACGGTGACGGTTTCGCCTTCGCCGCAGGCCTTCAACGAACTCGTGCGCAAGGAGACCCAGGAGTGGGGTCAGTTCCTGCGCGGGGCGAACATCAAGGTCGAATAGGTTTTAGCCGTTGTCGACCCGCTCCGCGTTGCCGTTGGCGGCGGAACGAAAGATCGCTTCAAGCGCCGAGACGTTAGCGATCATCTCAGCCTGAGGCACTGGATAGGGCGCGCCGCCCATCGCCGCGTCGGCGAAGGCCTCGAGGTTGGCGAGCACCGCCTTGGCCGGCGGATAGTCCCGGGTTTGCTTCTCCCCGCCTCTCAAGTGGGTAGTCAACGTCCAGCCGCGCGGCGACTCGGGGTGCGCCTTGTCGCGGACCTCGGCCCAGCCCTTCGATCCGTACACCGCGAAGCGCCCGTCGAAAGGCGTGGCGAGGATCGCGCTCAGGAGCGCGTTCGCGCCGCTCCGGAAGTTCACCAGGATGCCGAGCGTGTCGCCGTTCCGGAGCTCGCTTCCAAGCGTCTTCACCGACGCGAGCACGCGTTCGGCCGGGCCCATCACGCCGATGGACAGGTCGAGAAGATGGATCCCGGTCGCGGTCATCGGCCCGGCGGGGGCTTCCTTCGCCGAAAGGCGCCAGTTGTCCGGCGGTAGCGAGAGGAACTTGTCCTGCACGAAGTTGGCCTCGATCTGCAGCGGCGTGCCCAGCTCGCCCGATTTCGCCATCCGCATCAGCTCGTGGATCGGCGGCTCGAAGCGCTTCTCGTGGCCGACGGCGAGCTTCACGCCGTTCTGGTTGCATGCTTCCACTGCGCGAAGCACTTCCTTGCGTGAAAGTGAGAGCGGCTTCTCGCAGAAGACGTGCTTGCCCGCATTCGCCGCGCGCACGATCTGGTCGGTGTGAAGGGTGTGCGGCGTGCAGAGAACTACGCCTTCAACCCCGGGATTCTCTAGAACGTCCTCATAGCTCTTCGCCAGGGGGACGGATTGCTGTCCAGCGACCTGCGCCGCGGCGGGATCCGGATCGGCAACTGCCACGACCCGCAGCTTCGTGCTCGACTTGGCGAGCGGCACGATCACCCGCCCCCACCAGCCCAATCCGATCACTGCTATGCCTAGAGAAGCCATCACTGGAAATCAAACGTGGTCTGTCCCTGATTTCGGGGTCAGTCGACCGTCGCTCCCGCCTCCTTCGCAGCCTTGCCCCAGCGCGCGGTCTCGTCCGCGACGAACTGCTCGAATGCGGCGGGCGAGGCGCTGGTCACGACCTCGACTCCGCCTTGGCCGAGCCGCTCGCGCACCTCGCGCGTCTGCATGGTCTTGACGGTCGCCGCGTAAAGCCGCTCGACGACCTCCTTCGGGGTGCCGGCCGGCACAAGAACGCCCTGCCAGGAGCCGGTTTCGAAGGCCGGGTATCCCGCCTCGCTCATCGTCGGCACGTCGGGCAGCGGCTGGAGCCGCTTCGGCGCGGCGACCGCGAGCACTTTCAGGCGCCCCGATTTGATCATCGGCATCGCCGATGAAGCGGTGACGAACATCAGGTGCGTCTCGCCCGCGACCAGCGCCGACACGGCCGGCCCGGCGCCGCCCTTATAAGGCACGTGCACCATGTCGAGTCCGCCGGCGGCGTTGCGCAACTTCTCCATCTCCAGGCGGTTTTGGCTGCCGCTGCCGGGGGAGGCGTAGTTCACCTTGCCTGGATTGGCCTTTGCGTAGGCGACGAACTCCTTGACGCTGTTCGGCGGAAACGCCGGATGCGCGACCAGCACGCCCGGAACGTCCACCACCTGCGTCACCGCGACCAGGTCCTTGAGCGGATCGGCGGCGAGCTTGGGGAACACGCCCGGGTTGATCGCGATCGAACCGACGTTACCGAGGACGATGGTGTAGCCGTCGGGCGCCGAGCGCGCCGCGGCCTCCACGCCGATGTTGCCGGAAGCGCCCGGCCGGTTCTCGATCACCACCTGTTGACCGAGCACCTCGGACAGGTTCGGCTGGATGATGCGGCCGACGAAGTCGGACGCGCCGCCGGGCGCGAACGGGATGATCATCTTCACCGGCTTGTTGGGATACCCCTGCCCGAGCACGAGCACGGGTGCAAGCAGCACCGCCGCGATCAGTCGCTTCATCATTCCTCCGTGATGGGTAGTGGTATCGGCTTTCTGAGCCGCGCCGATTTGTCGAACGCCTTGGTAAGCATCAGTCTGTCGTGTGCTTCGGCGGCAGTCGCGTGCTGCGTCGTGAGCCCCATCGAGACCCGGTTCAGCCACTGCTCGGTCTCTTCGCGCATCGGGCCGCGCAGCTCTCCGAGCGCCATGTCCCCCGGTGGGTAGCTACCCATGAAGTCCACACGCCGTACGCTATCGGGCGCGTAGCCTTCGCCGCTCGCCTTCGAGGTGGCAAGGACGATGTCGCGATGCGTGTCGTCGATGGTCAAGACACCCTCGGTGCCTGTGATGCCGACCTCGAGGCTGTACACCGCACCCGGCCATACCACCGGCAGCGCCCACGAGATCACGGAGTGGTAGAGACTTCCATCCTCGAACGCGATCACGCCCGCGGTAGCGTCGATTCCGTTGCACAACGGACCGAGCGCCTTGTCGACCGAGCGCGCGTAGATCTCGACCGGGCGCTTCGCCTCCATCATCCACATCACGACGTCGAGCGCGTGGGTGCCCGAGATCACCATCGGGGAAATCTTCGACGCATCGCTCGTGCGCTTGTAGTTGTCGAGCGCGACGAGGCGGTTCATGAAGGCGCGCGAGGTGACGAGCGTCACGTCGCCGAGCTGCCCGGTTCGCACCTTCTCTTTGGCCGCGAGCCAGCGCCTGCGGAAGCGTTGTGTATAGCCTACGACCGCATCCACACCAGAGTTTTTTATCTTGTTCAAGACTCTTTGGGAATCCGCGAGCTCGGTCGCAAGCGGCTTCTCGATCAAGAGCGAAAGCTTGCGCTCGACCGCCGCCAGGATCGGCTCGACGTGAAGGTGCTCGTCGGTGGCGATGATGGCGGCGGTCACTTCCGGTCTTTTCAGGAGCCCGGCGAAATCCCGGGTGACGAAATCCGCCTTGGCCTTCTCCTTCAGGATGGAAAGGCGTTCCTCGCGAAGGTCGGCGACGCCGATGAAGTCGACCATCGGGTGGCGCGCGGCGACCTCGCCGCGGAAAAGTCCGACTCGCCCGGCCCCGACGATCGCGAGGCCGATCCGCCTAGGCTGCTTTTTCAAGGGACTTCCCCTTGGAGGGCTTCAAGGGCAAATCCACCGGCAGGTTGCGCTCCGCCGAAAGGTCGGCGGCGATATAGACCTCCATCACCATGCGCGCATGCTCAGGGGTGACGAGCACCGGGCGGTCGAACACGCAAGCCTCGAGGAAGTGCACCGTCTCGGGCGCCATCGCACCGGCGTAGGTGTGCTCCACATACTCGCCGGGCATGGTGGAGAGCGGGAGCTGCATGCCGCCCTTCATGGTGTTCAGCACGATATCCTTGTGCGAATCGTCGAGCAGGATCGCGCCTTCGGTCCCGACCATCTCGATCCAGGTGGTCGAGAAATTCGGGTAGCCCGGCGGCAGGCTCCACCCGCCGCCGACGACGAACGACATGCCCGAGTCGAGCGTCACGGTGATCCATTGAGTGTCGGGGATACGCGCTTCGCTCGTCGAGCCGATTTGTTCCTGTAGGACTCCGTAGTTCACCTGCGAGTACACCCGCACCGGCTTCGCCGGCTCCAGGCACCACAGCAGGAAATCGAGGTCGTGCGTCGACTCCATCGCCGCCGGCGACAGCTTGATCCGGCCGCTGATCTTCTTGCCCAGGCTTCGCGTGATGTGCCGGCTGACCAGCGCGCTCACCGGCCTGCCGATCGTGCCGTCGCGGACGCACTTGCGCACATAGGCGAACTTCGCGTTGAAGCGCTGGGAGTAGCCGATCGTGAACTTGAGCTCCCTTTGCTTTGCCAACTTTACTAGCTCGTCTGCTTCTTCGAGCGTGACCGCAATCGGCTTCTCGAGAAACACGTGCTTGCCCGCCTGCAGGAACTCCTTCGCCATCTGGAAATGCAGGGTCTCCGGCGTGGCCGAGATGTAGACCGCGTCGATCCCCTTGCGCTCGAGGAGCCGCCGGTAGTCCGTGGTCGCGGTGCTCGGGCGCGTCTTCGCCTCCATCTCTTCGAGGCGGTCCTCCCTCACCTCGGCCAGGTGAAGCTCTTTCACCAGCGGGTGGCTGGCAAGCGTTTCCGCCCTGATGCCGCCGCACCAGCCCACGCCTACAACTGCTGCGCCGATCTGCTTCATGTCAGGGATTCACCTTGATGTTCGCCTCTTTGATCAGCTTGGCGTACTTGTCCGTTTCCGCCTTGATGAAGGCCGAGAACTCGGCCGGCGTGCTCGCCTTCGTCTCGACGCCGAGGTCGGCGAAGCGCTTTTTCGTGTCCGCATCCGCCAGCACCTTGACCGTGTCCGCGTGCAGCTTCTCGACGATGTTCTTCGGCGTTCCCGCCGGGTAGAGCACGCCCCACCAGTTCACCGCCACCAGCCCGCGCGCGTCGTTCTGGCACAGCGACTGGTCGGGCAGGAGCTCGTAGCGGCTCTCGCCCGTCACGCAAAGGGCGCGCAGCTTCCCGGCGCGGATGTGCTGCATGGCAGGAAGCGTGTCGGAAAAGATGAACTGGATCTGGCCGCCGAGGAGGTCCTGCACCGCCAGGACCCCGCCCTTGTACGGGACCTCAACGACCTCCGCCTTGGTGATGTTCTTCAGCATCTCGGAAGAGAGATGCGACACGCTGCCCGGACCGCTGGTGCCGTAGTTCAGCTTGCCGGGATTCGCCTTCGCATACGCAATGATGTCGGCGAGCGACTTGAACCGCGAGTCGGCCTGAACCACCAGGACGTTCGGGCCCTGCGAAATCTGCGAGACAGCGACGAAATCCTTCTGGATGCTGTAGGGCACCTGGGAGAGCAGCGGATTGACCGCCACCGGCTGCAGGTTGCCGACCACGAAGGTGTAGCCGTCGCCCGGCTGCTTCGCCGCGAAATCCATGCCGATCGAGCCCGCCGCGCCGGGCTTGGACTCGACGATCACCGGCTGGCTCCACAGCTCCGAGAGCTTCGCGCCGTACACCCGCGACATCAGGTCGGAGCTGCCGCCGGGCGGATAAGTGACGATGAGCCGGACCGGCTTGCTGGGATAGCCCTGCCCAAAGGCGGTTCCATAAATCAACAACAATGAAAAACACAAACTGCGCACGGGGTAATCCTCCTCAGTTTTCGATTTTCATTTCTTTGATCACCGGCCGGAACTGCTGCACCTGCCGCTTGAGAATCGCATCCTGCTCGGCGGGCGTCGAGCCGACCGGCTCGGCGCCGATCTCCGCCAGCCGCTTCGCCGTCTCGGGGTGGCGCACCGCCGAGGCGGTCTCCTTCTGCAGCCGCTCGATCACCTCGCGCGGCGTCTTCGCCGGCACGAAGAACCCGTTCCATCCGTCGGCCTCGAGGATCGGATAGCCCAGCTCGCGCACCGTGGGCACGTCCGGGAGCTCGGGGATGCGGCGCGAGGCGTTGGTGGCGAGCGCCTTGATGCGGCCGGACTTGATGTCGGCGAGCGACGAGGAAAGCTGGTCGCCGCCGACGTTGAGGCGCCCGGCGATGAGCTCCTGCTTGAGCGGCGCGGCTCCCTTGTACGGGATGTGCGTCATCTGGATCCCGGTGTCCCGCGAAAGCGCCTCGCCGATCACGTGCATGAAAGATCCGGGTCCGGTCGAGCCGTAGGTGTAGCGCGCGCCCTTCTCTTTCTGCAGGTAGGTCACCAGCTCCTTTAGGTTTGCCGCCGGTACGCTCGGATGGGCCGTAATCACGAGCGGAACGTACACGGCGATCGAAACGCCGGCAAAGTCGCTGTCGATGTTGTACATCGCGCGGTTCTGCAGCGCCGCCGCGACCGATGCCATCGGGAACGTGACGTTGTGGATGAGCACGCTGTAACCGTCGGGCGGCGACTTCGCCACGTCGGCGGCGCCGATCTGGCCGCCCGCGCCGCCCTTGTTCTCGACCAGCACCGGCTGTCCCATCGATTCGCTCATGCGCTGGCCGACGAGGCGGGCGACGATGTCGGTGGTGCCGCCGGCGGGAAACGGCACCACCATGCGGATCGGCTTGGACGGAAAAGGCTGCGCCCAGGCCGACAGGCTGACGATGGAAAGGAGCAGCGCAGCCGCGAGCCTCATAGGGGTCCTCCGGGTTGACCGACCTAGTCTAGCCTACCGACCGCAGGCCGGTAATGCCGTCATAGAGCAGTTTCGTGCCAGTGAAGAGGAGCAGCGCGTAAATCAGCCGGTAGAACCAGCGCACGTCAATGCGCCGCTGCATCCACAGGCCGGCATAGATGCCGGCAATCCCCGCCGGGACCAGCAGCGCCGCGGTGACCAGGACGCGCGTATCGAATAACCGCAGCCACAGGTACGGCAGGATCTTGGCGTAGTTCAGCGCGAAGAAGAAGATGAGCGAGGTGGCGACGAAGGCCTCCTTGTCGAGCTTCTGCGGCAGGAGGTAGACCATCACCGGCGGGCTGCCGGCGTGGGTGATGAAGCCGGTGAAGCCCGACAGAGTGCCCCAGAACCAGCCGGCGAGCGTGCCTGGTTTACCGTAAAAGCCCTTCTTGGGATAAAGCGTCCAGGCGAGAAACCCGATAGCGACGCCGCCGAGCAGGATGCGGATCCAGTCGTCGCTCATGAAGCTGATCGTAGCCGCGCCGATGAGGATGCCGACGAGGCCCGCGGGCACGATGATGCGCACGACGCGGCGGTCCCAGCGCCAGAGGTAGGCGCGCACGCCGGCGATGTCCATGAGGCAGAGCACCGGCAGCATGATCGCCGCCGCCTGCGCTGGCGGAATGACGAGCGCCATGAGCGGCGTCGCCACCGCAGCGCCGCCGCCCAGGCCGCCTTTGCCGACCCCGGTCAGGGCGACTGCGGGAATCGCGAGCGCCCAGAACCAGGGGTCGGAGATCAATTCGCCTTGATTCCGGCGGCCTTGATGAGGCGCGCGTTCTCCTGCAGCTCGCGCTGGATCATCGCGTCGAACTCGGCGACCGACATGACGAGTGGATCGGCGCCGAGCTTGCGGATGCGCTCGCTGATCTCCGGCGACTGCACCAGATCGGTGATCTCCTTGTGCAGCCGGTCGACGATCTCCTTCGGCGTCTTCGCCGCCACCAGCGCGCCGACCCAGAAGTTGTAGGCCGAGTTGGGATAGCCCGCCTCCTCCGTGGTGGGCAGCTCGGGCATGAGCGAGGTGCGCTTGGGCGCGCTCACTACGAGCGCGCCGACCTTGCCCGAGTCGCGCATCTTCTGCGCCTGGAACACGAGCGCGAAATAGCACTCCGCGCGACCGGAGACCACCTCGGTGAGCGCTTCCGAGGCGCCCTTGGTGTGCACCGGCAGCACCTCGAACCCGGCGGAGAAGCGGAAGCGCTCGAGCGCCATGTGGGTCGCGCTGCCGACGCCCGCGGTCGCGCACGCGAGCTTCTGCGGCGCGGCCTTCGCCGCGGCCACGAAGTCCTGCACCGTCTTGTACTTGCCCGGCGGGGTGATCAGCACCGTCGGAATCGTGGCCACGGTCGCGACCGGCGCGAGCTCCTTCGGATCGAGGCCCGGGCTGATGAGCGGCGACACGGTGAAGGCCGACGCATACATCATAATCGTATGGCCGTCGGGCTCCTGGCTCGCGACCCACTTCGCCCCGACCAGGCCGCCGGCGCCGAGCCGGTTCTCGACGATCACCGGCTGCCCGAGCGTTACTGTGAGCTTCTCCGCAAGGATGCGCGCCATCGTGTCGGAGGCGCTGCCGGGCGTCACGCCCGAGACGAAGCGCACCGTTTTGTGCGGAAACGACTGCGCTGCCGCGGCACACGCGAATGCGGCGCCAACCAGGAAACCTGCACGGAATACTGCGCAACGCTTCATGACCTCTCCTCCTAGCTTGCTTTATACCCTGGGCAACCCGAACTGCGCTGCCAGCCAGTCGGCAGTGCGGCTCCGGTAGCGATACGGTCGATTATTGGCGTTGTGGCCGCCATCTTCCACCATCAGGAGCTCCACCGGCCCGGCCACGCTCTTCGCCAGCCGCTCGGCATGCGAGGCGGGAACGAGGCGGTCCTGGCGGCCGGCGACGATGAACAGCGGGCACGTGATTTGGCCTGCCGCTTCGCGCAGCGTCAGGGCGGCAGCCTTGCACTTCGCTTCGGCTTGCGTCGCCGAATGGCTGCGCACCCGGAAGGTGTCGCGGGTCAGGTCGGGCAGCGCGTCCCAGATCTCGGCCCACTCGAACGGGCCCGACAGCGCGATGCATGCGCGGAAGCGCTTCTCGAACGCCGCCGCGCGCGGCGCGTAGTAGCCGCCGAGGCTCACGCCCCACATCGCGACGCGCTTCGCATCGACGTCGCTTCTCTTCTCGATCCAGTCGACCACGACGCTCGCGGCGCGCTCGTAGTCGCCGCAGATCGGAATCTCGTACTCGGCTTCGCCCTGCCCCGGGCCGTCGATGGCGAGCGTCGCGATGCCGCGCGCGAGGAACGGCTCCTCGTAGGCGTGCAGCTCCTCCTTCGTGGAATCGAGCCCGGGCGCCATCACGAGCACCGGGCAGCGGCCGGTGTCCGGCTTTCGCAGCACGCCGACGTACGGGCCGATGGTCACGCGCTCGCCCGGCGGACGCATCAGCGGCAGCGCGCTGGTGTAGCAATCGACCGCCTTGCGGTGCGCTGCGCGCATCTGCAGCGGGTCCTGCACGAACACGAACTTCGCGAAGTGGTAGTACATCGCGGCGCGAACGAGGTGCTCGCCGGCGGAGAGGCGATGGCCCTCGGCCAGGGCTCCAGCGCCGAGGTCCTCGTGCAGCTTGGCGCGCGCCGACCACGCAGCGCACCAGTCTTCCCAGCGCTCGATCGAGCCCGTGACCTCCTCGAAGTCGGCGAGGATGACGCCGTTCGAGACGAAGCGGGGCGCCCAGTGCGAGATGGCCGAGGCGACGCGGGCGTCCTTCATCCGGCCGATTGTCCCAAAAAAAAGCCCGCGACTCGCGCCGCGGGCCTTTGCGAGGCGAAACTGCTTGCTAATCAATCATCGTCGTCATCATGGTCGTGGTCGTGGCCCCGGCCATCGTCGATGCGGCTGATCTTCCAGATCGTGCCGGTGCCGGGAATCTGCACCAGCGGGGCGTCCGCACCGTCGGCGAAGCGCGACCCCTCATCGGAGTTGCCCGGGTCGCGCACCGCGCCGTAGTCGACGAGATACGCCGCGCCGTCGGGCCCGAACCGGATGGTCGTCGGACGGTTGATGCCGCGCACTTCCATGACGAACGCCTGCTCGGTCTCACCGTTGCACCGCGGCACGCCATCGCTCGTATTGCGCTGCTGGTCCGCCTGCCTGCAATTGAACGCGAAGCGCAGTTGAGTCAGCTCCGTTGGCGAGTTCCCGGTGAAATTCACGAGCTCGACGTCGTGTCCGGCTTCCGGCGTGCCATTCGCCTGCGAGAAGCCGAAATCGCCTTCGCGCGAGAGCAGCACGCCGTGCTTCTTCACGATGCCGCCGACGAACGAGTTCGGCACGAAGTCCAGGCCGACCGCGGCCACGTCGGCCGGTTCAAGCCCGAGGGGCGCCTTCGGCTGCTGCGGGAAGAAGGCAAGCACCGGCAACACCGGTTTGTTCGCGTACAGCGCCGCATTGTCGTCCGCCGGGCTGCCCTTAGGATTGAACACCGACTGGGTCGAATCGAGGAAGCCGAAGCGATCCGGCCAGCCGTGCCATTCTGGCGACCCGTCGGAATTCTGCCGCGCAACGCCGACGCGGTCCGGCGCGTTGTTGGTCGGCCGGGCGCCGCGTTCGTCCTCGCCGTTCTCGGAGTACATCAGCTCGCCCTTCAGCGGGTGATCGTTGGACGAGAAGCGGATGCCGTACGGGTTGCGGAATCCCCACGCCACCGGCTCGATGTTGTTTTGCATGGTCCCCGCATTGCCGATCTTCGTGCGCAGGATCGCGCCGGTGCACATGCCCCTGCTGGTTGCGCCCTCGAAGGCAGGCACTACCGCGCCGGGACGATGCACGCCGTGGTTCGAATAGCCGCTCGAGATGTGGCCGTCGCCCGAGTCCCACACGTTCTGGCTGAGCGTGATCTGCTGGCAGGCGATCTCATGCTGGTTGCCCCCGCCGCCGTTGTCGTGGCCTGTGACGCCCGAGTTCGTCGCCGAGCCCTGCGACCAGTAGAGCCAGCCGTCCTTGACGGCAAGCTGCTCGGTGGGGTGATCGCCGGTGGGCAGGCCTCTCACCATCGTGGTGATCGTTCCGGCGGGCAGGCCCACCTCCACGATGCGCGAAGTGTTGTTGCCGCCGCCGCTGACCGCACCGCGTACGCCCTGGTTCGAGTCGGTCGCGAAGAACCTGCCACCCTGGAAGTCATGCTGGAAGGCCAACCCGATTGCCGGACCGTCGAGCTGGAATCCGCCGCCCGAGGCGGTCGGCTTGCCGAGCGGGCCGGCGACCTTGTGACCGTCCTGGTCGAATACCAGGATGTCGGGCGTGAACGGATTCTTGGCGTCGAACTTGCTGAGCTTCGGCCCGGTTACGTCGCCCGGCGTGACCGGCACCTTCGTGTTGTCGTTGCACTGGCTCGGCAGGCCGGTGCCGGACTCGAGCACGTAGGCCTTGAACCGGTCCTTGTTGCCGACGAACGCAATGTCGGTCGGCATGTTGAGGTCGCGCGCGAACACCTCGACCTTGAAGCCCTTCGGGACGATGATGTCTTCACCGTTCCCAGGGTTGTAGTGCGCGGTTTCGTTAGGACAGACGGGGTTTGATTTCGTTTGGGCGAATGCGGCAACCGGAACGGCCGCCATACCGGCCAGGGCGAGCCCGACCGCGATGCTCGACAGCTTCTGCTTAGGTGCTATTAAACGCTTCATGACGCCTCCCGCCGCTCACGCGGCTATGGCGATTGGACCAATACGACTACGGACTACCGATTATTCTTGTGTGCTGCTCAGGGCCCCCTGAGCCCCTAGTCAGTCGTCGTCGCCCGTGCCTGAAGCTCGGCACGGGCGCGGAATTCGTAAACGCCAAATCAGTCGTCGTCGCCGTGCTTGAAGCCCAGCACGCGGGCGCGAATGCGCGCGATCGTGTGGCGCTTCACGTCGGCGGCATACTGGCTCACGATCGACTGCTGCCCGACCACCGGCCGCAGATCGAGCGAAAGGTTGGTGATGTAGATCCAGTCGCCGCGCCGCACGAGGCTTGCCGGAAACAGTAGCCCGACCGGCTTGCCGTCTTTCAAACCGTCGAAGTCGCCCAGCTTGGAGATCGCCTTGCCGGTCTTGTCGACGACCACGATCTCGTCGGACTGGTTGGCGCACACCCAAACGTTGTCGTGGCGATCGACGAACAGGCCGTCCGCGCCGTTGATGCTGTTCGTGAAGACCTCCGGCGTCTCGGCCACCGGCGCGCCGCCCACGCCGGCCTTGCTCGGAATGCGCACGATCGTGTCGTTCGCCGTATTGGCGACGAAAAGCGCGCTTTCGTCACTATTGAACTGCAGTCCGTTTGCCCCAAATGGCGGAAAGCCGTTCGGCTTCAGGGTCTGCGGCACCGGGGGCGTCAACTGCGGATCCTCCGCCCACACGATCGGCGTGCCGCCCGAGGGTCCGGTGCGATAGACGCGGCCGGTGAACGAGGCCGAAACGTAGACATTTCCCAAGTGATCGAACGTGAGCGCGTTGAGTCCATCACCGGCTGTCGCCGGCATGAACACGCTCGCTACGCCACTGTGGGGATTGACATCGAGCACATTGCCAGCGCCGAAGTCGATCACCAGCAGCCTATGCGTGGTCGGATGGAAGTCCAGCCCAAGCAGCGCGGAACTCGATGGGGTCACCCCGCTCACCCTGATCGTGCGCTGGAAGCGCCCGTCCTCATCGAACACGTAGATCTGTGCCGGGCCTGTTCCCGCGGGGTTGAACCCCGTGACGTAGACGTCACCGCTGCGCGGTTCGACGGCAATGCCTTCGGGATTCAACGCGCCGGGCGGCAGCGTGGCGAAGCGCTCGACCTTGCCGCGATCCCATGCGCCGGCGTTGAAGGCGACGAGGAACGAAGCAAGCAGGAATAACGTTATGCGAGAAACTGAAGACATGTCTCCTCCCCAGGAGCGTTGGTTGAAACGAGTCTGTCTTGACTCGCTATCCGATGTCAACGCCCGTGCCAGGCGTTTGTTCCCGCAATCAAAAGCGAACCAGGATGCTGTATCGGGAATGGAGCACCGTGCCGGGTTTGATGTGCCGTGTTTCACTCAGACAAAAAAAGGGAGGCTTGCGCCTCCCTTTCAAGACCTCAACCGAAACTAGTCAAATACGATCCAAGTATCTTCCAGATCTTGCTGCTCGCGTCCGCGCTTCGACCAGTCGCAGACGCCGCTGGCGAAGATGGCGTTCAGCCGGTCCCACTGCGCGCCGGTGAACGCCACCGAGTAGTCGCGGCGGCTCACCGGCTTGAGTTGGCACTTGATGATGTCGGCCGCGATGTCGGCGCCGGCGACCTCGCGCGG
>Ga0207709_10000442_pt1 | contig 38909 bp, 33 predicted proteins | sample KBSM34metaG_FD_184397 | JGI IMG/M metagenome (GOLD analysis project Ga0207709, IMG submission 184397) | Miscanthus rhizosphere microbial communities from Kellogg Biological Station, Michigan, USA - KBS M3-4 metaG (SPAdes) (version 2) | ecosystem: Host-associated > Plants > Roots > Rhizosphere >...
CGATCTGCGCGGCTACGGCAAATCGACGCGGCCGCCCGAGATGGACCAGCCGGCCGAGCGCAACGCGCCGATCGTGCGCACCGACACCGCGGCGCGCGACTACGGCGCGGCGGTCGATTTCATCCTCAAGCGCCGCGGCGTGGCGAAGCTGAACGTGCTCGGCTGGTCCTGGGGCACCGCGATCACCGCGCTCTACACCTCGCAGAACAACGCCAAGGTGAACCGCCTGGTGCTGTACGCGCCGGTGTGGCTGCGCGAGACGAAGTCGCTCACCGACTCGGGCGGAGCGCTCGGCGCCTACCGCCAGGTGACGGTCGAGGCCGCGCTCAAGCGCAAGGCCGCCGGCATCCCCGAGGGCAAGAAGCCGATGCCCGACGCGTGGGCGGACGAATGGGTACGTGCCACGTTCGCGAGCGATCCGGTCGGCGCCAAGGCCAACCCGCGCTTCGTGCGCGCGCCGAACGGCGTGGTGCTCGACACGCGCGAGTACTGGTCGGCCGGCAAGGCGCTTTACGATCCGGCCAACATCCGCGTGCCGACGATGCTCGTCCTCGCCGAGTGGGACGCCGACACCCCGATCTACATGGCGCAGGCGCTCTTTCCGAAGCTGGTCAACGCCGATCCGAAGCGGCTCGTCGTCATCGGCGAGGGCACGCACAGCGTGCTGATGGAGAAGAACCGCATGCAGCTCTTCCGCGAGGTGCAGCTCTTTCTCGACGAGCGCTCGCCCTACTGATCAGCGCAGCCCGAGTAGCCTCGCCGCGTTCTCCTTGAGGATGAGCGGCCGCACCTCCGGCTTGATGGCGAGCTTGTCGAAGTCCGCCATCCACCGCTCCGGGCTCATCACCGGGTAGTCCGAGCCGAACAGGATCTTGTCCTTGAGAAGCGTGTTCGCGTACTGGACCAGGATCGGCGGAAAGTATTTCGGCGACCAGCCCGAAAGGTCGATGTAGACCTGCGGCTTGTGCGTCGCCACCGAGAGCGCTTCCTCCTGCCAGGGAAACGACGGATGCGCGAGCACGATCGGCATGTCGGGAAAATCGACCGCCACGTCGTCGAGCAGCATCGGGTTGGAGTACTTCAGGCGGATTCCCGCGCCGCCCCGCGTGCCGGCGCCGACGCCGGTCTGCCCGGTGTGGAAGAGCGCCGGCAGCTTCGCCTCGGCGATCACTTCGTAGAGCGGGTAGGCCATCCGGTCGTTCGGAAAAAAATCCTGCACCGAGGGATGGAACTTGAAGCCCTTGACCTTGTATTCCTCGATCAGCTTTCTCGCGGCGCGCACCCCGTCGGCGCCGCGATGCGGATTGACGCTGGCAAAGGGGATCGCGACGTCGGCGTGCTGGTGCGCGAGCTCGGCGATCTCCTCGTTGGTGATCTTGCGGCTCGAGCTTTTCTCGCCGTCCACGCTGAACACGACGAAGGCCATCTTGAGCCGGCGGTACATTTCGGCCATCTCGGGAACCGTCTGGTGCTGCGGCTGGTAGCGGAAATAGCGCCCCATCGCCGCCTGCGCCTCGTTCGGCGCGTCGTCGACCTGCAGCGCCGACTTCCACGCGTGCGTGTGAACGTCGATGGCAACGAGGTTATCGAGATTCATGGCGGGCAAGGACGCGGGCAAACACCTCGCGATCGATGTTTCCGCCGGAGAGCACCGCGGCCACCTTGCGGCCGGCAAGCCTCGCGCGCTCCTTGCGGATGGCGGCGAACGGCGCCGCGCCGGCGCCCTCGGCGCAATTGTGCGTGCACTGGAAAAGGATGGCGATCGCCTGCGCCACCTCGTCGTCGGTGACTTCGACGATCCGGTCGACGTAACGCCACAGCAGTTCGAGCGCCTCGGGCTCCGGCGTGCGGCACGCCATGCCGTCGGAGAGCTGCGTGGTCACTTCGGCATCCACGGCTTTTCGCTCCTTGAACGACTTCGAGTAGGCGGGGGCCTGGGAGGAGACGACACCAACGATCTCGGTCGACAACCCGAGCGCATTGCGCGCCGCGATCGCGGCGCATACGCCCGAGCCCAGGCCGATCGGGACATAGAGCGTGTCGATCTCCGGCGCGGCACGGAAAAGCTCGAGGCTCGCGCTCGCGACGCCGGTCACGAGGAGCGGATGAAACGAGGGCACCATGAACAGGCCCTTCTCCTCGGCGAGCGATTCCGCGTGGAGCCGCGCCGCCTGGAAGTCCTCGCCATGCTCGATCAGCTCGGCGCCGAGCGCACGCATTGCGGCGTTCTTTTCGACGCTGTTGCCGTGGGGCACGACGATGGTCGCGCTCATGCCGTACTGGCGCGCGCACAGCGCGACCGACTGCCCATGGTTTCCCCGCGTTGCCGCAATCACCCCGTTTGTTTTTCGTAGTTGAGAGAAGTAAACCAGCCCGCCGCGGAGCTTGAACGCACCCACCGGCGTGTGGTTCTCGTGCTTCAGCCACACGTCGGTGCCGGTGTGCTCGCACAGGAGCGGCCAGCGGTATTGCGGCGTCGGAGGCATGGCACGGTATACGGTTTCCGCCGCGGCTTCGATCTCGGCGAGCGTGGGGAGGTTCATGCGCGGATTGTCCTTGCGCTCGGCGGATCGCGGTAGAGCTCCTCCACCAGCGCTGCGCGCCGAGCGAGCACCGCACGCTGGTTGAGCGAGCCTTTGTCGGTCATTTCGCCCGCGTCCAGCGAGGGCGGCTCCTCGAGCACCATGGCGCGCACGATCCGGTTCGAGCTTCCCGTGCTCAGGCTCGCCAGGGCGGCGAGACGGCGCCCGAGCTCCTCCCTTGAGGTTTCTTGCGAAAGAAAAATCAAGGCCCCGACCTCACCGCGCCCTTCGCCGGTGACCACCACGTCGCGCACGAGCGGCGCGAAGTGCTCGAGAAATCGCGCGCGCAGCGGTCCGACATGGACGAAAGTGCCGCTCGTCAGCTTGAAGTCCTCGGCAATGCGGCCGCGGAAGAGCAGGCCCGCCTCCGGTTTCTTGTCATCTGCAAATACAAAAGAGTCTCCGAGGCGGTAATAGCCTTCCTCGTCGAAGGCCCTGGCAGTCAGCTGCGGCTGGCGCCAGTAGCCGGGCGTGATTCCCGGCCCCTTCACGCGCATCTCGAGCTTGCCCTCGATCGGCACGAGCTTCGCCTCGACGCCGGGCGGGGGCAGGCCCATGTTGCTCACGTCGTCGGTCGGCCACATGCGCCCCATCGCGTGCGGCGCGGTCTCGGTGGCGCCGAATCCGGTGAGGAACGGAATGGTTTCTCCGCAGGTGCGGTAGGCGAGCTCGTTGTACTCGTCGAACACGCGCTGGGGCAACGGGGCGGCCGCGAACCACAGCACCTTCAGTCGGCTGAAAAAGTTTTTTCTAAGGTCAGAATCGGAATGGAAATACGGTAAAAGCGCTTCGAATCCTCTGGGCACGTTGAAGTACCAAGTCGGCGCGATCTCGCGCAGGTTCTTCACCGTGGTCTCGATCGCGCCCGGCAGGGGCTTGCCGTCGTCGATGTAGTAGGCGCCGCCGTTGTAGAGCACCATGCCGAAGCCCTTGTTGCCGGCCGCGGTGTGATGCCAGGGCGCCCACTCGACGAGCACCGGCGGCTCGTCCTGGAAATAGGCGAACATCGTGGCCGCGAGCTTCTGGTTCGAGCACCACATCCGCTGGGTATTGATCACCGCCTTCGGCATCCCGGTGGAACCCGAGGTGAACAGGAATTTCGCGATCGTATCCGGGCCGACCATGGCATGAGCCGCGTCGAGCGCCGCCGAGACGGGCCGCTCCTTCGGCTCGAAAATCACCTCGACGTCGCGCGGCACGACCGCGTCGATCGCCTTGCGGAAAGCGGCGCGGTCCGAGGCGAACACGAGTCCCGGCGTCATCAGCTCGAAGATCGAGCGCAGCTTGCCGAAGTCGCCCGAGGCGAGCGAGTAGGCTGGCGCGACCGGCGTGTAGGGCACACCTGCGTACAGCGCGCCGAGCTCGAGCAAGGCGTGCTCGAGGTCGTTGCCCGAAAGTACGACGAGAGGACGCTCCGCCGAAAGTCGCTGCTCGAGAAGGTATTGCCCCACCCTGCGTGCGCGCTCGCGCGCCTGTCCGTAGCTCAGGGTGCGCCATCCGGCGCCGTCGCGCTGCGCAAGGAACAGCCTCCCAGGAGCTTCCGCCGCCCAGAAGTCCAGGCGCTCGGTGAGCTTGCGGGGATACGGGCCGAGCGCGTGCGGCGAGCGCAGCAGCACGCAGCCGTCGGCGCGCCGCTCGACGAGGATGTCGGTGGGACCGAGACGAACGCGGCGCGTCTGACGAGCAGTGGCGCCCATCCATCGAATTCTATAGGCGCTGGCGCAGTATGCTGCTCACGAGGTGGTGCGCGATTTGCTGCGGGGTGCGCTTCCCCGGGCGGTACCAGACGCGCGTCCAGTTGATGGCGCCAAGCAGCGTGAGGCGCAGCAGGCTGCGGTCCACGCTGGGCGCCAGCGGCAGCGCCTGGATCAGCTTGCGGAAGCGCAGCTCGTACGCCTGGCGCTCGCGGTTGAGACGGCGCTGCAGGCGCGAGCTCTCCATATGGAACAGGCTCGCCGAGGTGACCGCGACCACGTCGGTGCGCTCGACCAGCTCGGTGAGGTGCGCGCCGATCGCCGCCTCGAGGCGGTCCCAAGGCTCGGTCTTCCCCTCAAGGGCGCGGTCGACCACCTCGTTCAGGTGCAGAAAGCCCTGCGCGTGCACGCTGACGAACAGGTCTTCCTTGGACCGGAAGTGGTGGTACATCGAGCCGGCGAGGATGCCGGCCGCGGCACAGATCTCGCGCAGCGAGGCGCCCTGGTAGCCCCGCGCGCTGAAGATCTTCGCCGCGGCGGCGATCAGCTCCTCGCGCCGCGGGTGGCTGCCGGAGCCGTTCGCGCCGGCGCGCGCGCCCGCTCGGACAATGAGGCGCCGGCTGATGGTGGCGCGGCGCAGGCGCGCGCGCTGCGACTCCGACAGCGCCGCACGGCCTCGTCTCAGCCGGTCGTAGCTGGTGGCGAGGCCGTGCTGCTTCCAGATCGTATGCACGGCCGTGGCCGACAGTTGAATCCCGCGCCCCCGCAGCTCACGCGCGGCGCGCACCTTGCCCATCTCCGGCCGCTCCCGCGCGAGCGCCAGTGCGGCGGTCTTCGCGTTACGCGCGGTACTCAATCCCTGTCGTGGTGGCCATGATGCTGGCCATGGTGATGACCGTGATCAGGATCCACGTGGCACTCGAAGCTGTCAGCGAGCTCGATACTGCCGGTTCCCTTGTACTTCGCGTACGCCGGATAGGGACAAAGCTGGCGGGTGCGGCCGGGGAATGGCGTCCCGGCGGCCGGCGCGGTGCCGAGAATCGTGTCGGGCGCGTTGCCGTTCTCGACCCAGTCGACCAGCGGCGAGAAGGCGTCGATGGTGCTGGTGGCCGGCCCGCCGCCGCAGTGGTTGGCCCCGGGCATCATGAACAGGCGGGCGAAGTCCTGCGTCTTCTCGAAGCCGCCCTGCCCTTCACCTCCCATTACGCGGCTCATCTCCGTGTACCAGTTCACCATGTCCTGCGGCGAGAAGGGGCCGCCGGTCTGCGGCTGCCAGATGATGAGCTTGCCGCCGCGCCGTTTGAAGGGCGACAGGTCGGTGTCGTCGACGTTGAGCAGCCTCGTATCGGACAGCGGGAAAGCCGCGCTGTGCCCGAAGATGCTGGCGGCGAAGGTGTCGAAGTCGTAGTTCATCACCAGGTTGGCCAGGCCGTCGTTCGCCGTCGGCGCCGGCAGGATCGGCGGCGTGGCGAACAATAGCGGCAGCGCCCCGCCGCCCAGGCTGGCGAAGCTGAGCGCGCCGTTCGCGGCGTTGGTGACGTGCGGCACGAAGTTCGGGTTGTACGTGCCCACGTTCCAGACGCGCCAGCCGCCGTTGATGTTCGTCGCCGTCGGCGTGTTGCAGTCCGCCGTGCTGGTGCAGCCGGCGATGCCCGCGTCCCACATCCACGGCGCGTACTGGGGCTTGCCTCTGGAAGTGGGCGCGCCCGACGCGTAGATGTTCAGGATGGCGTCGACCTGGTCCGAGGCGAGGCAGGCCGGGGTCTTGTCCGCCGTGCAGCGCAGTGCATCGAGCTTCGGCTTGACGCGGCGCGTAGTGCACGCCTGCGAGTTACTGACCATGCCGTCGGCAACGCCGTCGAGCGCGTCGCAGGCGTCGAGGATCGCCTTCGAGATCAGCTGCAGGTCCTGGTTGGTGAACGTATTGTTGGCGTACGGCACGCCGAAGCCGGAGATCAGGTCGCGCGTGCGCGCCACCGACGCGAGCTGCTGGCCGGTAAACATTGCCCACACGCCGACCTTGGTGATGCGAAACGCCGGGTCGCCCGAAACCGAACCGTCGAAGTGCGACGGCAGGCGCTGCGTGACCATCATCGCCTCGCGCCCGCCCATCGAGCAGCCTTCGAAGTAGGCGTACTGCGGCCGCTCGTCGTAGTACATCTCGACGAGCTTTTTGGCGGTTCGAGTGGTGACGTCGATGGCGTTATAGGCGAAATCGACCCGCGCCAGATAATCGGTGCCGAATGACGCGGTGCCCCCGGCGAGCGGGTCACTGTTGACGGCGTTGCTGTGGCCGGAATCGTTCGCCGCCGCGGCATAGCCCTGGCGCAGGCGCGCGGTGGTACCCGGCACGCTGCCGTCCGTGCCGCCGCCGCCGGGCATGTGGAACTTGCTGTTCCAGGCATCGGGTAGCCGTGCCTGCCAGTTGATGGCGTACGTGTAGCGGCTGACGGGCGCGCCGGGGCTGGTCTCGGCGCCGACGCGCCCGGCGTTGATCGTGCCGACGACCAGGCAGTGGGCCGGAACGGTTGCGTTGGCCGCAACGGGCGTAGCCGAGGTGACGACCGTATTCGGCACGGGAAGCGCCGCAGCGGGGAACGACCCGAGGCTGCACGCGGCCGATGGCGCCTTGGCGCGGGCGACCTTGAGGCCGGCGACCGCGCGCCGCTCGCCCCGGTTCTTGAACACCTCGAGTGAATTGATGCCGGGCAGGAGGCCCGCCACTGTTCCGGTGAGCACCCCCGGCTCGGTCTCGGAAAGCGCCGAGGTCGCGTCGTGACCGTTCACGCGAACGACCGCCTTGCGCAGCGCCGCGCTCGACTGGGCGCTCACCCGGATCGGCACGCTGTCTGCCGCAGTAAAGACCGGGTCCGGGGTGTTGAGGCTCTGGATGGCGTAGCCGTCGTCGCTGCGGCCTTCCTCGTGGGCAAGCGCGCTGCCGGAGAAAACGACGCAGGCGACCGCAAGAAATCGAAGCGAGCGTTTCATTGCACCCCCTCCTCTCAGGGTCCGATCTAACGATCGTTAGGCAGGTTGACGCTACTCCCGCCGCGAGCAGCGTGTCAAGGTTGCGCGGGCGCGCGATCGTTGACCGTTGGTTATGAATCGTCTATAACCTTGCGCCTCACGGGAGGAGTCATGGACCGCAGAACATTCAACAGAAACATTGCGGTAGCCGGCGCGGCTGCAGCGCTTTCTCCGTTCGCGCTTGTTCCGAGCTACGTCCGCGCCCAGGCGCAGAAGCTGCGCGTCGGGGTGATCCTGCCGCGCTCGGGCTATCTCAGCTTCATCGGCCAGTCGTGCCAGAAAGGCGCGGACCTCGCCCCGGGCGTGCTGAAGGAGATGCTCGGCGTCGACCTCGAGCTGATGAACGCCGATTTCGAGTCCAACGTCGACACGGCGCGCACGCGGGCCGAGCGGCTGATCCAGGAAGGCGCCAACGTCCTGGTCGGCCCCTTCGACTCCGGCGCCGCCGCCGCCATCGCCCAGGTGGCCGAGCAACGCGGCGTGCCCTTCGTCATCAACATCGCCGCGGCGCCGCAGATCACCGAGCAGGGCTACAAGTTCGTGTTTCGGAATTTCCAGACCGCGGGCGACATCGTGCGCAACGGCCTCGCGCTCATCGGCGATCTCTTCCAGGCGACCAACACCGTGCCGCGCACGGCGGTGTTCATGCACGTGAACGACACCTTCGGCCAGGCGATGGCCAAGGGCATCGGCGCGTTCATGCCGAAGATGACCCAGCTGCCCTTCAAGATCGTCGACACCATTTCCTACGACCCCGCGGCGAAGGACCTGACCGTGGAGGTTTCGAAGGCGAAGGCTTCGAACGCCGACTTCGTCCTGCTCGTGTGCCGCCTGAACGACGCCATCCTCCTGCGCCGCGAGATGGTGAAGCAGCGCTGGAACCCGATGGGCATCGTGAGCCCCGGCTCGCCCGGGATGTACGAGGAGCAGTACTTCAAGGCGCTCGGCAAGCTCTCGGAGCACGCGATCTCCAACGTGCCCTGGTACAACCCGAACGCCAACCTCACCAAGGTGGTCGAGAAGGCCTTCCTCAAGCAGAACCCGAAGGACAAGCTCGTGTTCCACGGGCTCAACGCCGGCTTCACTTTCGAGGCGCTGCTCATCGCCGCGGACGCGTTCAAGCGCGCCAAGACCACCGATCCCAAGGCGCTTGCCGACGCCATCCGCCAGACCAACATCACCGACAAGATGACGCTCGGCGGGCCGATCAAGTTCAACGAGAAGGGCCAGGTCGAGGGTATCGGCTCGGCCTGCGTGCAGAACCGCAACCTCGTCCCGACCGTGGTGCTGCCGGCCGGCGCGGCCACGGCGAAGCCGATCTTTCCCGTTCCGGAATACAAGAAAACCTAATCTGGCGCCCGAGCTCGTCCTCAACGTCGTAATCGCGGGCGTCCTCACCGGCCTGGTCTACGGCCTGATGGCGCTCGGCCTGTCGGTGATCTTCGGCGTGGTGCGGGTGGTGAATTTCGCCCACGGCGAGATGATGACGGTGGCGATGTACGCCGCCACCGCGCTTTTCGCCGCGTTCAGGCTCGACCCGTTCCTCGCGGTGCTGCCGGTGGCGGCGACGTTCTTCCTCCTCGGCTACGCTTTGCAGGCGGGAATCATCAACCCGTTCATCACGCGCCCCGAGCACTCGCAGTTCATGCTGCTCGTGGCGGTGGCGATCATCCTGGTGAACGCGCTGCTCATCGTCTTCGGACCCGACGCGAGGAACGTGCAGGTCGACTACCAGCTCGAGTCGTATGAGCTTGGGAAGCTGCTCATCGACAAGGCGCGGGTCTTCGCCGCGGCGCTCGCCGTCGTTGCAGCTTTGCTCCTCTTTTCATTCTTTCGCTTCACGTTGACGGGGAAGGCGATTCGCGCCTGTGCCGACAACTATCTCGGCGCCCGGGTGGTCGGCCTCAACGTGAAGCACCTGTACGCGCTGACCTTCGGCCTGGGATCGGCCTGCGTGGCGGTCGCGGGCTGCGCGCTTGTGCTGCTGGTCGACGTGACGCCTGGCCTCGGCCCCTACTACACGCTCCTCGCTTTCGTCATCGTGATCGTCGGCGGGCTGGGATCGATGGGAGGAGCGCTTCTAGGCGGCGTGCTGATCGGCGTCTCGGAAGCGGTGGCGGGACTCTTCATCGCGCCTTCGGCGAAGAGCATGTTCAGCTTCGGCCTGCTCATCCTGGTGCTGCTGCTGCGCCCGCAGGGCCTGCTCGGGAAAAAAGCTTGATCCGCGCCCAGATCGGCCTCGCCGCCCTGTTCCTGCTCCTCATCATTTTGCCCCTTTTCGCGGGCGCCTACGCGCTCTCGGTCGCAACGCTGATCCTTTACTTCGCCTACACCGGCCAGGCATGGAACGTGATGATGGGCTTCGCCGGGCAGCTCTCGCTCGGCCATTCGCTCTACGTCGGCGTCGGCGCGTACGCGGCGGGTGCGATCTTCTTCCACTACGGCATCGGCCCGTGGGCCGGGCTGTGGGTGGCGATCCTGCTGTGCGTGGCGCTCGGCATGGCGATCGGCTTTCTCGCCTTCCGCTTCGGCATCTCGGGGGTGTATTTCGCGCTCCTCACCATCGCCTTCGCCGAGTTCACGCGCATCGGCTTCGACCATCTCGACTGGGTCGGCGGCCCGGGCGGCATGTTCCTGCGCGTGGCGCAGCGCGACACCTGGGACATCGCCAATTTCCGCGGGCCGCCGCTCATGTACTACTACGTGATCCTCGCCCTTGTCTCGTTCGCCTTCGTCCTCTGCCATTTCCTGTTGAAATCCAAGGCCGGGTACTACTGGCAGGCGATCCGCGAAAACGAGGAGGCGGCGCAGGCCCTGGGCATCAACACCTTCCGCTGGAAGGTGTACGCGGTCGCGCTGAGCTCGGCGATGACCGCGGTGGCGGGGGTGTTCTTCGCGTTTTACTACAACAACCTCTTCCCCGAGCAGATCTTCAACATCAGCCGCTCGATCGAGATCATCCTCGGGCCGATCATCGGCGGCCTCGGCACGCTCTTCGGCCCGATCCTCGGCGCGGCGGTGCTGACGCTGCTCTCCGAGGGCATCACCGAGCTTATCGCCGCGCTCGGCTGGGAGATTCCGGGCGTGAAGCAGGTGTTCTACGGCGTCGTGCTGCTCGCCGTGGTCATGTTCCTGCCCCACGGCATATGGCCCGCGCTCGCACGAAGATTGAAGCTCAATGCTTGAGGTGAAGAACATCTCGAAAGCGTTCCGCGGCCTGCGAGCGGTGCGCGAGGCCTCGTTCACGGTACCCGAAGGCGACATCAACGGCCTGATCGGCCCGAACGGCGCCGGCAAGACCACGATCTTCAACGTCATCGCGGGCGTGTACCCGCCGGACTCGGGGGAGATTTTCTTCTGCGGGAAAAGAATCGACCGGCTGCGCCCGGACCAGGTGTGCGCCGCGGGCGTGGGCCGCACCTTCCAGATCGTGAAGCCCTTCGCCGGACTTTCGGTGCTCGACAACGTCATCGTCGGCGCCTTGCACAGGGAGCGCGGCGTCGCCTCGGCCCGCGCCCACGCCGTTTCCATCCTGGAGAAGCTCAGGCTCGGCTCCAAGCGCGACCTGCCGGCATCCTCGCTCACCCTGCCCGACCGCAAGCGCCTCGAGGTGGCGCGCGCCCTCGCTACGCGGCCGCGCCTGCTGCTCCTCGACGAGGTCATGGCGGGGCTCAGGCCGACCGAGTGCGACGAGATGGTCGAGGTGTTCCGCAGCCTCAACCGAAGCGAGGGCCTCGCCATCCTCCTCATCGAGCACGTGATGCGCGCCGTCATGGCGCTCGCCAAGCACATCGGCGTGCTGCATCACGGCGAGGTCATCGCGCGCGGCACTCCCGCGGAGGTGGTGCGCAACCCGGCGGTGCTCGAGTGCTACCTGGGCGAGGAGACCCAGGTTTGAAATGCTGAAAATCGAGAACCTGGACCTGTTCTACGGCGACGCCCAGGCGCTCGACGGCGTTTCCCTCGAGGTGCCGCAGGGCGAGATCGTCGCGATCGTCGGCGCGAACGGCGCCGGCAAGTCTTCGCTCATCCGCACGATCGCCGGAATCGAGCGGCCGCGCGCCGGGACGATCCGCTTCAGGGACCGGCGCATCGACGGCCTCGAGCCGCACCAGATCTGCAACCTCGGCATCGGCCAGGTCGCCGAGGGGAGGCAGGTGTTCCCTTCGCTCTCGGTGCTCGAGAACCTGCAGATGGGCGCGCTGCTGCCGCGCGCCCGGCCCGCCGCACGGCAGGCGCTCGAAGACGCCTTCGCCATGTTCCCGCGCCTCGCCGAGCGCCGCGATCAGCCCGCCGGCACGCTCTCGGGCGGCGAGCAGCAGATGCTCGCGATCGGCCGCTGCCTCGCCGGCCAGCCCGAGCTCATCATGTTCGACGAGCCCTCGCTCGGCCTCGCTCCGCTCGTGGTGCAGGACGTGCTGCATTCCATCCGCGTGCTGAACGGGCGCGGCATCACCCTCCTGCTGGTGGAGCAGAACGTCGCCGTGTCGCTCAAGATCTCGAACCGCGCCTACGTGCTCGAGAACGGACGCATCGTCATGTCGGGCTCGGGCGCGTCCCTGCTGCACGACGACCGTGTGCGCCAGGCGTATCTCGGCCTCTGAACCGAAAAACTTGTCATGCGCACCGTCATCATCATCGCCATCGGCCTGGCCGTCCTGGCCGCGTTTGTCTTGCTGCCAAGACTTGCCGGACGGCCTGAGTGGTCGGCGGTCGGCGCGAAGCTCTTCATCGCGCTCTGGCTCGTCGCCGCGGTCGTGAACCTGTGGATCGGCGTGAGCCGCGCCGGATACACTGTCCTCGAGGAACTGCCTATTTTTCTGCTCATCTTCGCGCTTCCCGCCGCGCTCGCCGCCTATGTCTGGTGGAAATCCGGCTAAGGCGTATTTCCGCGAGGCGGGCTCGGGTCCCGCGGTCGTTTGCCTGCATTGCAGCGCGAGCACCTCGGGCCAATGGCGGCCCCTGATGGAGCAGCTCGCCGGCCGCTACCGAGTCGTCGCGCCCGACCTCTACGGCTGCGGCAAGAGCCCCGCGTGGACCGGGGAGCGGCCGATGTGGCTCGACGACCAGACCGACCTCCTCGCGCCCGCGTTCGAGCGCGCCGGCGAGCGCTTTCACCTGATCGGGCATTCCTACGGCGGCGCGATCGCGCTCAAAGCAGCCCTTCGATTCACCAAGAAGTTGGAGTCCCTTGTTCTGTATGAACCGGTCCTCTTCAGCGTGCTGCTCGACGCCGCTCCGCACAGCCCGGCTGCGCGCGAGATCATGGCGGTGCGCGACGACGTGCTTGCCTGGGAGCCTGCCGCCGCGGCCGAGCGCTTCATCGACTACTGGATGGGCAAGGGAACCTGGGCGGCGACGCCCGATTCGCGCCGCGCCACGCTGGTCGATGCAGTGCAGGCGCAAACGCCGGAGTGGCACTCGGCGTGCAACGAGCCGACGCCACTCGAAGCTTTCGCGGCGCTCGACGTGCCGGCGCTCCTCATGACCGGAACTTCCTCGACTGCGGCGGCGCGCGCCGTGGCGCGCCTCGTCGGCGGCGTGCTGCCGCGCGTGCAGGTCGAGGAGATCGAGGGCCTGGGACACATGGCGCCGGTGACCCATCCGGGCGCGGTCAACCCGCGCATCGAGCGTTTTCTGGCGGAGATCTAGGGAGGAACATGGGCAAGGGAAGAATGGAGGCCTTCACCGACGGCGTGATCGCCGTGATCATCACCATCATGGTGCTCGAGATGAAAGTTCCGCACGACGCCGATCCGCAGGCGCTCCTGCCGCTGGTGCCGGTCTTCCTGAGCTACGTGCTGAGCTTCGTCATGGTCGGCATCTACTGGAACAACCACCACCATCTGTTCCACGCCGTGCACCGCATCAGCGGCGGGGTGCTGTGGGCAAACCTTCATCTGCTCTTCTGGCTCTCCCTCGTGCCGTTCGTCACCGGCTGGATGGACGAGAACCACTTCGCGCCCCTGACCGTCGCCGCCTACGGGGCGGTGCTGATCGGGGCCGCGGTCGCCTACACCATCCTCACCCGCGTGCTGCTGCGCCTGCATGGTCACGATTCGGTCCTCGCCAAGGCGCTCGGGCGCGACTTCAAGGGCTGGCTGTCGCTCGCGATCTACCTCGTCGCGATCGCCCTCGCCTTCCTCTATCCGCTCGCCTCGTGCGGCCTCTATGCCGTCGTGGCGGCGATCTGGCTCTGTCCCGATCAGCGCTTCGAGAAGCTGATCGCCGCTCAGCACTAGCCCGAAGGAGACTCCTGTGATCCGCAGCCCGCTCGCCGCGCTACTCGTCGCTTTGCCGCTCGCCGCCAACGCCGCCGAGTACATGGAAAAGACGCCGTTCCAGCTCTCGCGCGCGTTCTCGCCGGGCGTCATCACCGAGGGCGGGCGCACCGTCTGGGTCGCCGGGCAGACCGCCACTCGCGACAACCAGGGCGCCGACATCTCCAAAAACTTCGAGGCGCAGGTGCGCCAGGTCTTCTCGCAGATCGACCAGATCCTGAAGCGCGCCGGCGGCAGCGTCGCCAACGTCGTCAGCATGACCGTGCTCATCAAGGAGTCGCGCTATGGCGACCGCTTCGTCGAGATGCGTAAGGACATGTTCCAGAACGGCCACTACCCGGGGAGCGCGCTCATCACGGTCACCAACTTTGCGCGCCCCGGGATCGAGATCGAGATCCAGGCGGTCGGCGTGGTCGGCGACCGCTGTTCGACCGAGAATCCCTGCTCCGCGGAAGGCCAGGCGCGCAAGAAGTAGTGCCGAACCGAATCGCCATCGCGGTCCACGGCGGCGCGGGCGTCATGCGCGGCATGACGCCGCTACGGCAAAAAATGTATTGCAAGGCCCTCGAGTCGGCGCTCGATGCGGGCCATCGAATCCTGGCGGGCGGCGGAGCGAGCCTCGACGCCGTCACCGCGGCGGTCGTCGCGCTCGAGGACGATCCGCTCTTCAACGCCGGCCGCGGCGCGGTGTACAACGCGGCCGGAAAGCACGAGCTCGACGCCTCGATCATGGACGGCGCCACGCTTCGCGCCGGGGCGGTCGCGGCGGTGAGCCGGATCCGCAATCCGGTGCTCGCCGCGCGCGCGGTGATGGAGAAAAGCCCGCACGTTCTGCTCGCCGGTAAAGGCGCCGAGCAGTTCGCCAAGAAGAGCGGTCTTGTCCTGGTTTCTCAGTCTTACTTTCACAGCAGCGCCCGGCTCGAAGCCTGGAGAAAGGGCTTGAAAGGCCACCACGGCACCGTGGGCGCGGTGGCGCTCGACCGGCACGGCGATCTGGCGGCCGCGACCTCCACCGGAGGCTACACCGGCAAGCTCCCAGGCCGCGTCGGCGACTCGCCGCTCATCGGCGCCGGCACCTACGCCGACAACTCGAGCTGCGCCGTGTCGGGCACCGGCTGGGGCGAGGCGTTCGTCCGCGTCGCGCTCGCGCACGAGGTTTCGGCGCGGATGCGACATCGAGGTGAAGATGTCGTGCGGGCATCGAAGGCCGCGTTGAAGTCGTTAGTCCCCTTGAAAGGTGACGGCGGGCTGATTGTGCTTGACGGGCGCGGCAACATCGCCATGCCGTTCAACAGCGAAGGCATGCTGCGCGCCTGCGTCCACGCCGGCGGGCGCCGGGTGGTTAAGATCTATCGATGATCACGACGCTCGCGATCTACAACTACCGTTCGCTGCGCGATTTCGTCATGCCGCTTTCGGCGCTGAACGTGATCACCGGCGCGAACGGGAGCGGCAAGTCGAACGTGTACCGGGCGCTGCGCCTGCTCGCCGACATCGCTCAGGGCCGGATCATTCCTTCGCTCGCGCGCGAGGGCGGGCTGCAGTCCACGCTGTGGGCCGGCCCCGAGGGCTTCGCGCGCTCGGTGAAGAGCGGCGAGCACCCGGTGCAGGGGACGCTGCGCAAGGAACCGGTCAGCCTGCGCCTGGGGTTCTCCGGCGACGAGTTCGGCTACGCCATGGACCTCGGCCTGCCGACACCGTCGAGCTCGGCCTTCGGCCAGGATCCCGAGATCAAGCGCGAGTGCATCTGGGCGGGCGAGATCCTGCGCCCGGCGGCGCTGCTCGTCGAGCGCCGCGGGCCGCTCGCGCGCAGCCGCGGCGAAAAAGGCGAATGGACCACGCTCTCGCAGTCGCTCGCTAGCTTCGACAGCATGATGACGCACTGCGCCGACCCGCGAAGCTCGCCCGAGATGCTCATGCTGCGCGAGCAGATGCGCGGCTGGCGCTTCTACGACCAGTTCCGCGCCGACCTCGAGGCGCCGGCGCGCCAGCCGCAGATCGGCACCCACACGCCGGTCCTCGCGAACGACGGCGCCGACCTCGCCGCGGCCCTGCAGACGATCATGGAGATCGGCGATCCGAGCGCGCTCGCCGAGGCGGTCGGCGACGCCTTCCCCGGCGCCTCGGTGTCGGTCTCGCACGGCGGCGGGCGTTTCGAGATCGAGATGCGCCAGCACGGCCTGCTGCGGCCACTGAAGGCGGCCGAGCTGTCCGACGGCACGCTGCGCTACCTCCTCTGGATCGCGGCGCTCCTCACGCCGCGCCCGCCGCGGCTCCTGGTCCTGAACGAGCCGGAGACGAGCCTGCATCCCGAGCTGCTGCCGGCGCTCGGCCGCCTGATCGGGCGCGCCGCGGAGCACTCGCAAATCCTCGTGGTTTCGCACGCGGCGCGCCTCATCGCCGCGCTCGAGGAGCGCCGGGACTGCAACTCGATGATGCTGGAGAAGAACCTCGGCGAGACCGGCATAGCCGGCACCGAGCGGCTCGATCGTCCGCGCTGGCAATGGCCGTCACGGTAGAGCTGCGCTACGCGTCGCTGCCCAGCCTGCTCAGGTTCGTCGCGGTGCACTACTGGTTCGTGGTGACCGACGAAACCGGCTGCCACCGCTGGGAGATCTGGCAGACGAAGAACGCCGGCGGCCGTAGCGTCGGGCACCTGCACTGCGACCTCAAGCCGCCCGATGCCGGTGTTGGCGGCGGACCAATGCGCAAGGCCGCTGTGTTTACTGGAGAAGAAGCAATTGCGCTAAAGCGGGTGCTGGAGGACGCCGCCTCATACCCCTACTGTCACAAGTACTGGTACTGGCCGGGTCCGAACAGCAACACCTTCGCCGCGTGGGTGCTGCGCCAGGCCAGGATCCGCCACGCGTTGAGCCCGATGGCGCTCGGCAAGCGCTATCCTGTAGCTTGAAAATTGCGTTGGCAAAACTGCGCGGAGGATGGTCGATGGTCCGGTTGATCGCACTCGTGCTGTGCAGCATCTTCGTGAGCGCCGCAGGTGCGCAGGAAGCCTATCCGTCGCGGCCGGTGAAATTCATCCTGCCTTTCCCCCCGGGCGGCGGCACCGACATCCTGGGGCGCGTCATCGCCGAGCAGCTCTCCGCGAACTTGGGCCAGCCGGTCGTGACCGAGAACCGCGGCGGCGCGGGCGGCAACGTCGGCGCCGAGGCCGCGGCGCACTCGGCGCCCGACGGCTACACCATCGTGCTCGTCGCGCCTTCGCTCGCGATCAGCAAGACCCTGTACTCGAAGCTGAACTACGACCCGGTCAAGGACTTCGCGCCGATCAGCCTCGTCGCCACGGTGCCGAACGTCATGATCACCAACCCCGCGGTCGAGGCGAAGAACCTGCAGGAATTCATCGAGCTTGCGCGCTCGCGGCCGGGCGCGATGAACTACGGTTCGGGCGGAGCCGGCACCTCCAATCACCTCGCCGGCGAGCTCTTCAACATCGTGACGGGCACGAAGCTCGTCCACGTTCCCTATAAGGGCGTAAACCTCGCGATGCAGGGGGTCCTCGCCGGGGAAATCCAGCTGGTGTTCATCGGCATTCCGGCCGCCCTGCCGCACATCAAGGCGGGCAAGCTGCGCGCGCTCGCGCTGGTCGCGCCGCAGCGCTCGCCCGCGCTGCCCGAGGTTCCGACCGTGGCCGAAGCCGGGCTCAAGGACTTCGAGGTCACGACCTGGTATGGCATCCTCGCCCCCGCAGGCACGCCGCGGCCGATCGTCAGCCGCCTGAACGCCGAGCTGGTGAAGATCATGCACACGCCCGACGTGAAGGAGCGCCTCGCCAGCATGGCCACCGACCCCCTTACCAGCACGCCCGAGGAGTTTGCCGCCTACCTCAAGCAGGAAATCGCGAAGTGGGGCGACGTCGTGCGCAAGTCGAACCTGAAGGCCGACTAGAAAAGAAAATCGGGGTCAGACCCCGATTTCAGAACGTCGCGATGACCGAGGCGTGGTCGGCCTTGCCCGAGGCGAGGCCCCAGGAGCGCATCCACTCGTAGACCTGGTCGAAGCGCTTCTGGTCGTAGACGACGTAGTGGGTGTAGCGCACGAAATGGTCGCTCATCTCGTGCGGCGCGAGCCGGCCGCGAGTCTGCTCGGTCACGTAGTGCTTGTAGCTTCCGAAGTCGGCCATGATGCGGTCGGCGGCCTCGTTGATCGCGCCGAGGTAGGCGCTCCTCTGCTCGCTCGAAAGGCCCGGCGCGATGACTTCGGCGCCTCGATAGAACGTGACGTCGACGAGGTGCGCGCCCTCCTTCAGGCCGAGGCTGATGAAGGGCTCCATCACCGCCACGGCGCGGCTCCTGCCCTCCTTTAGCGCCTGGTAGCGGTTCTCCGGGATGCCGAGGTGCTCGACGACGATGTCCTCGCGCGCGAGCACGCCCTCGAGGCTTTGCAGCGTGGTGTAGTGCGAGCCGGTTCGGTCGTTGATGCCGACCGCGACGCCGGCGAGGTCGCGCGGCTCCTGGATCGCGGCGTCGAAGCTGAGGATCGCCTGCGCCCCGACCGCCGGACGCAGCGCGAGCACCTGGGCGCCGCGGCTCGAGCGCTCGCTGCGATCGATGCCGGCCCACTCGCACAGGTTGTAGACGTCGGCCTTGCCCTGCTCGAAGAGCGACTCCTTGAGGCGCGAGAAAGCCTCCTTGTCGGACGAGTTGCGCTGGGAGTACTTGGCCTGGAAGCGCACCTCGATGCCGGCGCGCTCGAACAGGCCCTCGTCGCGCGCGACGTAGATCGGCAGGTCGAAGACGGGGTTGTTCGGCGAGACGTTGACGACGGGATGTCCGGTGGCCATGGCTGCTGTACGATCGGCGATTGAGGTGAAGGTAAGCATGATACGGAATCTCGTGGCCGCCGTCGCCCTTGCCGCGGCGAACGCCGCGCACGCGCAGCCGTCCTATCCCTCGGGGCCGATCAACCTCGTGATCCCGCTCGCAGCCGGCGACGCCACCGACACCGCGGCGCGCGCGATCACCGAGGAGCTCTCGCGCGAGCTCAAGGTCGCCATCGTCCCGGTAAACCGGCCCGGCGCGGCGGGCGCGCTCGGCACCGACCTCGTGGTCAAGGCGCCGAAGGACGGCCACACCATCCTCCTCACGAACAACGCGGCGCTGGTGTTCCGCACCGTGCTCGATCCGAAGACCGCGTCCTACGATCCCTTCCGCGACTTGACCCCGCTTGCCCTGGCGATGCGCAGCCCGAGCATCCTGGTCGCCAACGCCGAGCAGCCCTACCACGACTTCAAGGAAATGATCGAGTACGGGAAGAAAGCGCCGATCAGCATCGGCACTGCCGGCGTGGGCTCGGTGGGCCACTTTTGCATCAACACCATCGCCTCGTTGACCAAGGCCGACCTCACCATGGTGCCTTACACCGGCGCAACCCCGGCGCTCACGGCGGTGCGCGGCAATCACGTCGGCGGGGTGATCCTCGCGCTCGGCACCATGACCGGGCACCTGAAGAGCGGCGCCGTCCGCGGCATCGTGATCTCGAGCAAGGTGAGCGAGTTCCCCGACATCCCGACGCTCGCCGAGCTCGGCTATTCCGAGCCGCTGTTCGGCATCTGGACCGCGTTCTTCGCGCCCGCGGGCGTGCCGCCGGAAGTCACCAACGTTCTGGTGCCCGCGCTCGAGCGCGCCATCACCGCGCCGGGCGTCGCGGCGCGCCTGAAGCCGCTCGGCATCGTGCCCGAGTACGCGCCGCCGGCGAAGCTCGTCGCAGAAATGCACGACGAGCACCGGCGCGTATCCGAGCTCGCGCGCCAGGCGGGACTGGTAAAGTAGATTTCGCGTTAGTCCAAGGGAGAACACGATATGGAAAAGCAATCCGTGGTGCTGGGAGCGAGAACTCGGGCTTTCTCGCTGCTCGACGAGTTCAAGCAGTTCGCCCTGAAGGGCAACGTGATCGATCTCGCGATCGCCGTGATCATCGGCGCCGCGTTCGGCAAGATCGTCGATTCGCTGGTGAAGCACATCATCATGCCGCTCGTCAGCGTGGTGGTGCCCGGCAAGGGGAGCTACCTCGAGTGGAAGTGGGTGATCGACGGCAAGGAGGTGCCGTACGGCCTGTTCCTCGGCGAGATCGTGAACTTTCTGATCCTTGCCCTCGTGCTGTTCATCTTCATCGTCAAGTTTCTCGGCTGGGTGATGCGCACGAAGAAAGAAGAGGTCGCCGCGCCCCCGCCCCCGCCGACGAAGGATCAAGAGCTGCTCGCCGAGATCCGCGACCTGCTCAAGCGCAGGCCGGCCTAGCCCTACCTGAGGGGTGGGGGACCGACACCCGGAAGACGTATTGGACCAAAGGCCAATTGTCGGCCGCCTGGGGTGTACGGCAACCTTCGCTTGCTATTCCCAGGCAATCCCAAGGAGCGAAGTCATGCTGAGCGCCGCCCGCCGCGCGTTGCTTGCGGTCTGTGTCGCCGCCTGCGCATGGGGAGCGCTCGCCGCCGATCCCCCAGCGAAGATCTCCGAGGCGGGCAAGACTTGCATTGCCTGCCACGAGCAGCTGTCGCCCGCGTTCGTCAGCGAATGGAGGAGCTCCGAGCACGCGGCCAAAGGCGTGGATTGCTACGGCTGCCACAAGGCGGAGAAGGGCGATCCCGACGCGATGGCGCACAACGGCTTCACCGTCGCGATCCTGGTGACGCCCAAGGACTGCGCAAGGTGCCACGCGCGCGAGGTGAAGGAGATGACCGCGAGCCACCACGCCAAGGCGGGAAACATCCTCGATTCGCAGGACAACTTCCTCGGCGAGGTCGTCGGCGGATCGGAGGCGGCAGTGGTCGGCTGCGCGCAGTGCCACGGCTCGAAAGTGAAAGTGCTCGCCGGCGGCAAGCTCGACGCCAGGACCTGGCCGAACACCGGCATCGGCAGGATCAACCCCGACGGCTCGCTAGGCTCCTGCAGCGCCTGTCACGCGCGGCACAGCTTCTCGAAGGCCCAGGCGCGCGCGCCCGAAGCTTGCGGCAAGTGCCATCTCGGGCCGGACCATCCACAGGCCGAGGTCTACCAGGAATCCAAGCACGGCATCCTCTACCAAGCGAACAAGAACCGCCTCAACATGGACAGGAGTTCCTGGGTCGTCGGACGCGACTACACCGCGGCGCCGACCTGCACGACCTGTCACATGGGCGCGACCCCGAACCAGGCGGCGACGCATGACGTCGGAACGCGCCTCTCGTGGACCTTGAGGCCCCCCGTCTCCAAGAAGCTCGAGAACGCGGACAAGAGGCGCGCCGACATGAAGGACGTCTGCCGGAACTGCCACGCGCCGGGGTTTGTCGATGGCTTCTACACGCAGTTCGACGGCTTGGTGAATCTCTACAACGACAAGTTTGCGAAGCCCGCGACCGCCATTCGCCAAGAGCTCATCGCGCGGGGCAAGCTCACGCCCGCCGATTTCGACGACAAGCTCGACTGGATTTACTACGAGCTATGGCACCACGAAGGCCGGCGGGCGCGCCACGGCGCGGCGATGTCGGGGCCCGACTACGCGTGGTGGCACGGAATCTACGAGGTCGCCAAGCATTTCTATACGGAGTTCCTGCCGGAAGTGAAGCGCGTCGCGGGACCGGAGCTGTACGACGAGCTGACGAAAAAGCACCTCGGCGGCGACGTGAGGCACGAGTGGTTCCTGAAGGGAATGAGCAAGGAGCAGCTCGAAAAGATCAGGAAGTTCTCCGAGGAACGTTACGGCACATCCGGATCGCCCGCGAAGTAGGGTCGTCCGAGGCCGGCTGTCTCGACCGCGGCGAGCACTCTTAGAATCCTTGCGACTGCCCTCGCCTACTTGAGATAGCGCTCCTGCAGCGTCTTGCGCACGAACGCGCGCGCGTCGTCGCGGTCGAACGCGGCACCCTCCTCGAGCTTGGCGGCGTACTCGAAGAACGGCATGAAGAGCTGCGCCTGGTCGACCGGCGCGCGCACGCTGAAGCGGCCCTGGCCCTGCTCGAGCTCGCGCCAGGCGGCGCGCACTTCGGCCCAGAACGGCTCGGTGCGGGCGTAGTATTTTTCGCCGGCGGCGAAGTCGTAGTCGCGGATGCGGTCGTAGCGCGCGACGCCGTATTCGCGCGCAAGATAACGCCGGTCCGCGAGCACGAGCTTGAGATTGTTCTCCTCCTGCAGCCAGCCCTGCGGCGTGATGGTGTGGCGGTTGGTCCCGACCAGCACGTCGTAGTCCTTGCGCACGCTGAACTCGCGGCGCGGGAGCGGTCGCCAGGTCTCGTCGCTGATCCAGGTGGAGACACCATCGGCGTGCTCCCATTTCCCGCGCGCCGCGTAGCGCGGCGAATCGTCCACCTGCAGCACGGTCTGCGTCCACGCGCCGCGGCGCTCGGCCGCCGGGACCGGGCGGCGTGCCCAGGTGTTGGCGCCCTCGTACCCGAGCAGCGTCTCGGCCTCGTAACGCCATTCCTGGCGCCAATGGCGCACGACGATCGGCTCCGAGACTTCGCCGCCCTTCGGTTGCATGCGCATCACCAGCACGTGCTGCAGGGCGATGAAGTCCGGCCGGTCCTCGGACACGAACACGTACTCGGTGGCCCAGCTCTGGTAGGGCGCGTCGGGCTTGAGCTTCGGATCGAAGCGCACCACTTCCAGGAAGTCGAAGCTCACCCGGTACGCGCCCGCCATGGCGAGGATCGCCCGCCGGTCGCGCTCGAGCGTCGAGAGCCCCGGCTCCTGGAGTCGCCGCCATCCCTCCACCGGCGCGCTTTCGAGGGCCACAGGAGTGCCGCGCGTGGTCCCGCCGCGCGGCTTGAGCGCCTTGTCGTCGAGCGGCCAGGCGAAGGTGAACTGGCTTGGCTCCTGCGCCGCCGCCATCGCAGGCCCGAGCGCCGCCAGCCCTATCAGGATCCATCCGTGCAGTTTCATGATTCGCTCCGCATACCTCTTATTCTCACCCCCGAGCCGCCGTGTCAACGCCGCCGTGCCGTGCCCCTCGCCACGTCGTGCAGACGCGCCGAGGCGAGGTTCACCAGGGTCAGTAACGCACCAGCACGCGATACTTGAGCGTGGAGCTGCCTTCCGCCGGTACCGTGATCTTCCACTCGGCCGTGCCTGCGGCAACCTTGGCGTGGGAGGCCGATTCCTCGAGCATGGTCCAGTCGCCCGGCACGGGCTCGCGCACGACCACCGTCTCCGGTGTCTTCTTGGCGTTCTTCAGCACGATCTCGTAGGCGCTCTCGAAGACGTAGCTCCACCTCATGGTCGAGTCGCGGCGCTTGAAGTCGGTCTGCTTCTTGTCGCCGGTGACGTCGAAGCTTTCGCCGAGCTTGAGGCGCACGCTCTCGTTCTTCGGCGTGTGGTCGATCGAGTCCTCGCCGACGAATTGCGCGTTGCCGGCGCCGTCCTTCTTGTAGACGCGGACCACGCCCTTGGGCATCGGCACGCCCAGCCGAGCCGCCTCGCGGTTCTCGAACTGCACGAACACGCCGACCTTCATCTTCTGGCCGATGCCGCCGACGCTCGAGCGGTAGTAGTAGTCGTTGCCTTGCAGCACGAGCTCCTTCTTGACCGGTATCGACGAGGCGCTGAGCAAGGCCACCTGCTTGGTCTGATTGTCGGCGATGGTGGTGGGGCGCTGCAGCGTGTACAGGTGATATTCGAAGAGCGACTCCTGCGTCATCTGGCGCGCGGCGGGTGCCTCCGCGGCGCGCATCGCCGAGGCCTTGGCGGCGAGCCGCATCTCGTCGCGCACGCGGTTGACATTGCCTGCCACGAGCTGGAGGCGCGCGTTCGGGTATGCCGTGCCGCTGGTGTTGGTCAGCGTGACCCATCCGTTCAGATCGAGCGCGCTATCCGCCGCGTTCAGCTCGGCGACGTAATCGGCCTTCCACGCGAGCCCGCCTGAAAGATAGGAGAGCTCGACGGTCTGGCTGCCGGCACGTCCGCTCTGCAGCTCGGTGACGAGGGTCGGCCGGTCGCGCAGGTTGGGCGGCACGCCGTCGTACACGATGCGGCCCGGCAAGCCGGTCTCGATGCGATCGCCGATCTTCAGCACTACGCCGTTGTTCGCCGCCAGCACTGTCGCCGTCTCGATCGTTTCCACCCCGGTCTTCGGGTTCATCCTGATGATCCTGACGTCGCGACCGACGTACTTTTCCAACAGCTTGGCCGGTGTGAGGAGGTCGAAGTCGAAGTTCTGCTCGAGCAGCGACAGCGCCCCCGGATGCGTAAGGCTGCGCAGAGAAGCCGTCTCCGGCCGCATGCGGCCGCTGACCTCGCGCAGCGCGAGGCTGTTCGTGCCCGCCGTCAGCGTGACGCGGCGCGTGTCCTTGATGAGGGCCAGGTCTTCGTTATAGATGGTGACCGCCACCGACTGCTGGTCGGCCAAGGTGCTTGCCGTTTCTTGCTGGGCCGCCTGCGCGCCGGCGACCGCGAGCGCCGCCGACACGGCCGCGCAGAGCTTCTTGAGCTGCATTGGTTTCTCCCGTTATTGGGGTTGCTTCCCCTTAAACGGAATGGGGCGCGAAACGGGTTAGAAAGCAGTGTTAAACGCTGGCGCGCAGCCCGGCCGCAACCGCCGGCTCGACGCGGCCGCGCGGGAGCCGGCTAGACCGCCGTCCCGGTTCAGCCATCCCCACGGTTTATGATTTGAGGCGGGAGAAAAGAGAAATGCAGCACAATCCAGGCGTAAGCCGCAGGCGCATGCTGCAGGCGGCGCTTGCCTGCCTTGCGTCGATTCCATTTGCGGTACGCGCCCAACAGCGCGTCCCGATCGCCGACATGCACTGCCACTACGGCATGATCACGAGGAAGCTTGCCGAATCGGGGTTCGCGGACGATATGCGCACCCAGCGCGTCGCGATCGTGGCGTGGAAGCTCGTCGCGGACGGGCGCTGGATCCGCCGCACCTCCGCTGGGATCGAGCAGGTGAGCGACCCCGCGCCTGGAGAGCTTGCGAGCTTCTTCAATTACGCCCTCGACCGGATGAAGTCCTACATAGCCGAGCACCGGTTGAGGACGGTTCTCACGCCGGCCGACGTCGACGCATGCATTGCGGGAGACTCGGGCATCGTGCTCGCGTCCGAGGGCGCGAACTTCCTGGAAGGCCGCCTTGAGAATCTGGATTCGGCCTACGAGAAAGGGCTGCGCCATCTGCAGTTCGTGCACTACACGCGCACGCCCGTCGGCGATTTCCAGACCGCCCGTCCGGTGCACAATGGCCTGAGCGAGATGGGCAGGCGGCTCGTCGAGGCCTGCAACGCCAGGGGCATCCTGGTCGATCTCGCCCACTCCACGGCAGCCTCGGTCGACCAGGCGCTGGAAATCGCCAAGGCGCCGCTCGTCTGGTCGCACGGCTGGGTGGACAGCCAGGGCGGCGACTGGCGCGACCAGTACGGTTTCCTCTCGCGCCGCCTCTCGCTCGCCCAGGCGAAGAAAATCGCCGCGCGCGGCGGGGTCGTCGGACTCTGGGGCCTCGGCCTGTCCCGGCCCGCATTCGGCTGGAGCGTCGGCCCCCACGATACGCGCGCCTACGCCAGGGAGTTCGCCAGCCTGGTCAACAAGCTGGGCGCCGATCACGTAGCGCTCGGGACCGACATCGAAGGGGTCGGCCCGAACTGGGCGGTAAACAGCTACGGCGACGTGAGAACCGTCCTCGACCATCTCCAGGAGATGAAGCTGGAGGCGTCCGTGATCGAGCGCGTCGCGTACGGCAACTACGCGCGCGTTCTCAAAGCCGTGCTGAAGGCCTGACTGTGGATATGGAAGCCAGCGGTTACGACCCCCCGTGATGGACCTGAAGGCGCCGAAGACGATCGCCCTGATTCTCCTGGGCGTGGTTTCCCTGGTCGGCCCGTTCATCGAAATGCTGACGACGGGCAAGGTTGAAGACTTCAGCAACTTCGACGTCGCGGCGACCGTGGTCGCGCTGCCGCTCGTCTTCTGGTGGTACCACGTCGACAAGCGCGAGCGCGACTACCAGGCCGGGCCGCTGATGAACGCGGGGATCCTCGTGCTCGCCGTCGTGGCGTTCCCGATCTATTTCGTGCGCACGAGAGGCTGGAAGCGGGGGGCCATCGCGACGCTCCTGGCATTGGGGGTCTTCGCGATCCTCCTTGGGCTGAGCGAGCTGGGCGAGTGGATCGGAACGTTCTTCATTTGAGCGCCAGCGCGAGGCCCGAGCCAATCAACGCGAGGTAGATCGCGCGCTGGAACTGCGTGTCGCTCATCCAGCGGAAGAAGCGCAGTCCGACGACGGCCCCGGCGAGCCCCGGCAACGCATAGGCGAGGTGCGCGCCGGCGAGCGCGCCCTGCTGCGGCTTGACGAGGACGAGCGCACCGAGCCCGGCGAGCTGCATCACGAGGATGTAGGGCTGGTACGCGGCGCGCTGCGTGACCTTGTCCCAGCCGCGCAGGCCGCACCAGATCGTGAGCCAGGTGCCGGGCAGCGCGGCGAGCGGGCCCGTGATTCCCCCCAAGGCGCCGACCAGGACGTCGGCAGCGGGACGCTCGCCGCCCTTGAGGACGACGGGACGGCGCAGCAGCATGTAGATCCCATATGCGGCGAGCGCCGCGCCGATCGCGAGCGCGTAGGCACGCGGCTCGAGGTGCAGCCGCAGGACGATTCCCACCGGCAGCGCCGCGAGGCCGCCCAGAATGAACCGCGCGCAGCGCGCCCACCGGATGGAGCGCCAGAGACCGGCGACGCTGTAGGCCTGGATGCCGATCGAGGCGCTGAGCGCCACGCTCATGAGCTTCGCCGCCGGCGCGCTGGCCGAGCCGCTCTCGGCCGCGTGCTCCGTGCACGTGTCGATGTGCGCTCAATGCCGCAGCGAGCTGCGCGACATGGAGCTTCTCGGCGCCACGCTGGTCGGTTCTACGCCAACCGGCGGCGGCCGCGTCGGTCCGCCCATCAAGCCTCACGAGGCACAGCTCGACGCACACAGGGGAGCCGGCGAGGTGAATGCGGACGATCTGCCCTTGCCGCTTGCGAGGAGGTACGACCTCGCCCTCGACCAGATCCCGTGGAAGCGCTTGCTCCCTGGCGGCTGCCGTTGCACGGGCACACCGGCGCGGAGCTCACGGTGGTGCTCACCGGCGCCTTTACCGACGAGCGCGGCGAATTCCGGCGCGGCGACCTGCAGGAGATCGAGAAGATAGAGCATCAGCCGGTCGGCGACCGGGAGGAAGGCTGCCTCTGCCTCGTCGCCGCCGAAGGGCCGTATCTGCCCAAAGTCTAGCGGCGCGCTCCCGGCGCGGGTAGCATGGTCCTGTCACCACGCCGGGAGGTCCCATGTCCGCACGTCCAATGCTCGTCGCGCTTGCGCTCGCAGTTTCGGCCTGCGCACCCACCCCGCCGCCCGCGCTCTCGCAAGCGGAAGTCCAGGAGTTCGTCAAGTCCTACGTCGCCGCCTTCAACGACGGCGACGACTCCAAGCTCATGGGACTGATCCAGCACGATGCGGCGGTCTCGTCCATCGCCTCGGGCAAGCTGTACCGCGGATTCGACGCGATCAAGACATCCTCCGACGAGAACATCAGCGCGCTGGCGCGCGTCTCGGTCTCCTTGGGCGCGGTCGACGTGACGCCGCTCGCCGGGGATTCCGCGCTCGCGGTCGCGCCGATGGTGGTGAGCGCAGAGAAATTTCCGCAGGACGGCGGCGGCAAGCTGATCGCCAGCGAATATCCCGGTGCCCTGACGATGATCGTGAAGCGCACCCCGGACGGCCTGCGCCTGATCCACGAGCATCACAGCGTGCGCGCGATGGCGCCGGCCAAGGGCGCGTAGTGCAGCTCTGAACGCGGTGCGCAAGGGCGCGGTTGCGGGCCTGCTGCTCTTCGGCCTGGGCGCAGTCGCGCGGGCGGACGAACCATGTGCACCGCCGGCGGCCGTGGCGAGGTACGCCGGGCCCCTCTTCGACGCCATGGCGCAGATCGAGTCCGGGATGTCCAGCACCGTAGAGGGCGCTATGGCCCGTGCCGGGGTCGAGCGCATGGCGCTCTTCGCCAGGCAGCATCACAAACGCAACGGCGAAGGCAGTGTGCTGGCGCTGAAAAGCCGCTTTCCGCAGCGCATTTACATGGGCACGCCCAAACCGTTCAGCGAGCGCGGCGATCTCAGCGACGGCTTTTTGGACCAGACCAACACGTATCTCAGGGACCAGCGCTATCAATTCATCGGCGAGCTCCTGTTCGCGCATGCGGACAAGGCCCACGGAGAGCAGACGCTGGAAGGCGAGCGATACGTCGCGCCGGGCGGGAAGAACGTGCAGCGGTTGATTTCCGCGGTGGAGCAGCGGCACGTGCCGGTGATGCTGCACTGGGAGGTCTACGACTGGGACCGGGACTGGCCCGCCTTCCATGCCCTCTATGCCCGCTTCCCTGCCGTAATCTTCATCTGGCCGCATGCCGGGCGCGCGTCGCACGAGCAGGTCGCCACCGTCGTGTCCTCACACGCCAACGTGATGGTCACGCTGTCGAAGAAGGAACACCGGGCGCGCTCGCTCTCGAGCGAGGAAAAGGCCGAGATGCTGGGAGAAGGGGTCATCGACGACTGCGGCGTACTGCGTCGCGAGTGGCGCGATCTCTTCGTCCGCTACCCGGAACGCTTCATGTTCGCGACCGACGCCCACAAGAGCTTCCGCTGGGCGAAGTATGAGGCGATCGTGGAGCGGTGGCGTCTTATCCTGGGGCAGCTGCCCGAGCCGCTCGCCCAGTCGCTCGCGTGGCGCAATGCCGAGCGCGTCTACGGCATGGCGCGATAATGAAGAAGACCTGAAACGGAGACTCCATGAAACCAGCCCGCCTCTTGTACACGCTCGCGGCCGCCCTGATCGCCCTCGGCGCCTCGGCCGCCGACTATCCCGCCCCGCAGGAAGGGAGTTGGGTGGTGCGCGACTTCCGCTTCCACACCGGGGAGACGCTGCCGGAGCTGCGGCTGCACTACACCACCGTGGGCGCGCGCAGCGGCGAGCCGGTGCTGATCCTGCACGGCACCACCGGGTCGGGCGCGGGCTTCCTGACGCCGACGTTCGCGGGCGAGCTGTTCGGACCGGGGCAGCCGCTCGACGCGAGCCGCTATTTCATCATCCTGCCCGACGCGATCGGCACCGGAAAGTCGACCAAGCCTTCCGACGGCATGCGCATGAGCTTCCCGAAGTACAACTACGACGACATGGTCGACGCCCAGCATCGTCTGGTGCGCGAGCACCTCGGGGTGAAGCACCTGCGCCTAGTGATCGGCAACTCGATGGGCGGCATGCAGACGTGGATCTGGGCGCAGAAGTACCCAGAGTCCATGGACGTCGCGGTGCCGATGGCGTCGCTGCCAACCGAGATGTCGGGCCGCAACTGGATGATGCGCCGCCTGCTCGCCGAGTCGATCCGCAACGACCCGGAATGGATGAACGGCAACTATACGAAGCAGCCGCGCGGCTTCCAGCTCGCGTCGGTGTTCTTCGCGGTCGGCACCAATGGCGGCAACCAGGGCTTGTACAAGGCGGCGCCCACGCGAGAGAAAGCCGACCAGCTCCTCAGCCAGCGGCTGAGCGCGCCGTTCCGCGGCGACGCCAACGATCACCTGCTCCAGTGGGAATCGTCGCGCGACTACAACCCCTCGCCCGGCCTGGAGAAGATCCACGCAGTGCTCCTCGCCATCAACTCGGCCGACGACGAGCGCAATCCCCCCGAGCTCGGCGTGCTCGATCGCGAGATCAAGCGCGTGAAGAACGGCCGCGCCTTCGTGATCCCCGCGAGCAGCGAGACCTTCGGCCACGGCACCACCGGTCAGGCGAAGTTCTGGAAGCAGGAGCTCGCCACCTTGCTGCAATCCGCGCCGCGTCGCGGCGAGTAGGTTGACCGCGGACTACCCCGAGGGCGAGCCGACGCGCAAAGAGGTCGACGCCCTGCCGGGCTCCACGCTGCTCGAGTTCGGCACACCCTGGTGCGGCTGGTGCCGGCGCGCCCAGCCGCTCATCGCCGACGCTCTCGCCGCGCATCCCGGCGTGCGCCATATCAAGATCGCCGACGCGAGCGGCCGGCGCCTCGGACGCTCGTTCGGCGTGAAACTGTGGCCCACGCTCGTGTTCCTGCGCGACGGCAGGGAAACCGCCCGGCTCGTACGGCCCCACGGCGCGGGCGCGATTCGCGAAGCGCTGGCGCAGGTCGACCCATAGGCTTACCCTTGTAGCAACGCCCCTACACCGCATTCGAATTTGTCCTACAGACTGGGTAGCGGCAGTTTGGCAAGATTTCGGCGTCGCTCAAGACAACTACATCCCGCTAATGGATACCCCGCGGCCGCTGGCACCTGACTGGCTTGGAGGTGGCGGCGAGATCGGCGCGCGCATCCGCGCCCAGGACTGGTCGCGCACTCCCCTCGGTCCGATCGAAGCCTGGCCCCAGAGCCTGCGCAGCGCGCTCAGCATCTGCCTCGGGTCGCGCTTTCCGATCGTGCTCTATTGGGGTGCCGACCGCGTCGTCCTCTACAACGACGCTTACGCCGAGATCCTCGGCAAGAAGCACCCGTGGGCGCTCGGCCGAGCGTGCCGCGAAGTGTGGTCCGAAATCTGGGACGTGATCGCGCCGATGCTCGACGGCGTGGTGACGAGCGGGCAAGCGACCTGGTCGGACGATCAGCTGCTTCTGCTCGAACGGCGCGGTTATCCGGAGGAGTGCTACTTCTCCTTCTCGTTCAGCCCGGTCGGCGGAGGCAGCGGGCAGGTCGAGGGCGTCTTCACCGCCGTGATCGAGACCACGCGCCGCGTGCTGGGCGAGCGGCGCCTGCGCACCCTGCGCGATCTCGCCGCGCGCGCGGCGCTCGCGAAGACCGAAGAGGACGCGTGGCGCGCCGCCGCTGCCGCGGCTGCGGACGATCCCGCCGACTTGTCGTTTGCGCTGCTGTACCGGACCGACCCGGAAGGGTCGGCGGCCCGCCTTGCCGCAGCCCATGGCTTCGGACATCCGCCGCCGACGATCGACCTGCCGTGCGAGAGCTTCGAAGGCGCGCTGGTCCTGCCGGTCGCGCGGCCGGGCGCAGCCCCTTACGGGTACCTTGTCGCCGGGATCGGCTCGCGGCGCAGCCTCGACGACGAGTACCGGGGGTTCCTTGCGCTCGTCGCCGACCAGGTCGCGACCGGGATCGCCAATGCTCGCGCTTACGAAGAGGAACGCAGGCGTGCCGCGGCGCTCGCCGAGCTCGACCGCGCCAAGACTGCCTTCTTCAGCAACGTGAGCCACGAGTTCCGTACCCCCCTCACGCTGATGCTCGGTCCGCTGGAGGATCTGCAGGCCGCTGCCCTGCCCGCGCCGAGCCGCGCGCTGGTCGAGGCGGCGCAGCGAAACGGCCAGCGCCTGCTCAAGCTCGTCAACACGCTGCTCGACTTCGCCCGGATCGAGGCCGGGCGCGTGCAGGCGTCGTACGAGCCGACCGACCTCGCCGCCCTGACCGCCGACCTCGCCAGCAACTTCCGCTCCGCCTGCGAGCGCGCCGGGCTGCGGCTCACGGTCGATTGCCCGCCGCTCGCGCAGCCTGCCTACGTCGACCGGGAGATGTGGGAGAAGATCGTCCTCAACCTGGTCTCGAACGCGTTCAAGTTCACGCTCGCCGGAGCGATCGATGTCGCCGTGAAGGAAACCGACGGGCGCCTCCAGCTTACGGTGAGCGACACCGGAAGCGGCATTCCGGCCGGGGAGCTGCCGCGCATGTTCGAGCGCTTCCACCGCGTGCAGGCCGCGCGCGGCCGCAGCCACGAGGGCAGCGGCATCGGCCTCGCGCTGGTGAACGAGCTGGTGAAGCTCCATGGCGGGTCGATCGCCGTGGCAAGCACGCTCGATGAAGGCTCCCGCTTCACCGTCACGCTGCCGAAGGGCAGCGCGCATCTCCCGGCAGAGCACGTCAAGGCGCCGCGCCAGGCGTCTTCGACCACCGCGCCCGCCGGCGCCTATGTCGCCGAGGCGCTCGGCTGGCTGCCCGATGGCGTCGGCGCGTCGCCGAGCCGTCCCCAGAATGCGCAGCGCGTCGTGGTAGCGGACGACAACGCCGACATGCGCGAATACGTGCGCCGCCTGCTCATCGATCAGTACGAAGTCGAAGCGGTCAGCGACGGCCGCGCTGCGCTGGCGGCGGCGCGCGCACGCCGGCCCGAGCTCATCATCTCCGACGTGATGATGCCGCAGCTCGACGGCTTCGGCCTCATCCGCGAGCTGCGCGCCGACCCGGAGCTCGCCGCGATCCCGGTGGTGCTGCTCTCTGCGCGCGCCGGGGAAGAAGCGCGCCTGGTGGGACTGGGCCAAGGCGCCGACGACTACCTGGTGAAGCCGTTCAGCCCGCGCGAGCTGCTGGTGCGCGTCGGCGCGCTGGTGAGATCGGCCGAGCTGCACCGCAGGGCGAACGAAGCGCGCGCGCAGTTCGAGTCCCTGCTGAACGAGGCGCCGCTCGGCGTCTATTTGGTCGACCAGGACTTCCGCATCGCCGCGGTGAATCCGGTCGCGGCGCCGACGTTCGGCCACATTCCCGGCCTGATCGGGCGCGACTTCGACGAGGTGATCCACATTCTCTGGCCGAAAGCGTATGCCGACGAGATCGTGAGGATCTTTCGCCGCACGCTCGAGACCGGCGAGCCGCACATCGAGCTCGAGCGCATCGAGCAGCGCCTCGACCGCGGAGTCACCGAGTACTACGAATGGCGCGTGAGCCGCATTCCGCTGCCGGGGAACCGGCGCGGCGTGGTGTGCTACTTCCGCGACATCTCCAAGGCGGTGACGACGCGCGAGGCGCTGCGCGAGGCCGACAGCCGCAAGGACGAGTTCCTCGCCACGCTCGCGCACGAGCTGCGCAACCCGCTCGCGCCGCTGCGCAGCTCGCTCGACGTGCTGAGCCTCGCCGCGGCGCAGGACGCTGCGCAGGGGCTGGCGCTCGAGATCATGGAGCGGCAGCTCTCCCACCTCGTGCGCCTGGTCGACGACCTGATGGAGCTCTCGCGCATCACCCGGGGCAACTTCGAGCTGCGCAAGGAACCGGTGCGCCTCGACGCCGCGCTGCGCGGCGCGATCGAGGCGTGCGAGCCGCTGATCCGGGCCGGCGGCCACCGGCTCAACCTCTCCCTGCCGCCCGGCCCGATCGTGCTCGACGCCGACCCGGTGCGCCTCGCGCAGGTGTTCGGCAACCTGCTCAACAACGCCGCCAAGTACTCCGAGCACGGCGGCACGATCGGCGTCGCGGCGAGCGCCGAAGGCGAGGAAGCGGTGGTGAGCGTCACCGATACGGGCGACGGCATCGCGCCCGAGTCGCTGCCGCTGCTCTTCAAGATGTTCTTCCGCGGCAGCCAGAGCGCGCACCGCAACCAGAGCGGCCTCGGCATCGGCCTGCCGCTCGTGCGCCGCCTGGTGGAGATGCACGGCGGCCGCGTCGAAGCCGAAAGCGAAGGCCCCGGCAGGGGCAGCCGGTTCACGGTGCGCCTGCCGCTCGACCCGGCGCTGCAGCCGGCGCCCGCGGCAGCCAGGCTCGAGCGAACCGCGCTCGCGCCGCTCACCATCCTCGTGGTCGACGACAACCAGGACGCCGCCGAGAGCATGCGCCTGCTCCTGCGCCAGGTCGGCGCGGACGTGCGCGTGGCGCACGACGGGCCGCAGGCGCTCGCCGCCTTCGACGCCTGCCGCCCCCGCATGGTGCTGCTCGACATCGGCATGCCCGGCATGGACGGCTACGAGGTGGCGCGGCGCATGCGCGCCTCGCCTTACTCGCCGAACGCTTCGCTCGTCGCGCTCACCGGCTGGGGCCAGGACGAGGACAGGAAGCGCGTGCGGGAGGCCGGCTTCGACCACCACCTCGTCAAGCCCGCCGACCTCGGCACGCTACAGTCGCTCATCACCTCGATCCAGGCCGAGCGGCACTGAAGCCGCAGGCGGGAAATCTAGGCGTTGGCGAGCAGCGCGACCGGAAACCGCCCCAGGAGCCGCGCAAGGGCGAGCTTGCCCTGCAGGCTGTGCTTCTCGCCGGTAAGCACATTGACGAACGCGCCCCGCAGATTCTCGGGCAGCGAAAGCACCGACTCGCCCCAGGCGCGCTCCCCGGTCGGCGCCACATCGCCCTCGTGCATCAGCCGGGCGAAAAGCCGCGGCGCGACCGCGATTACAGCACTGCCGTTGCGCACCAGAGCGAAGGCGGCGATGTTCTCCTCGCGGCCGGCGTCGGCATGGAGCGGCACGTAGCGGACGCCTTGGAAGAGGCCCGGATGCGCGCGCCGCACGGCCAGCCCCTTGCGGATGACGTGCAGCTTCGCTCGCCCATCGGCCAGTGAACCAAGGAGGGCACTGGGGTCCGATGCTTCTTCCTCGAGGTATTTCTTGCGCAGGTCGTAATCGACTGGCCGGCGGTTGTCGGGGTCGACCAGGCTGAAGTCGAAGAGCTCGGTCCCCTGGTAGTAATCGGGCACGCCCGGAGAGGTCACCTTGAGCAGCGCCTGCGAGAGCGACACCAGCATGCCCAGGCGCGCGATGCGCGGCACCGCGTCGTTCACCTCCTTCACGAACGCCGGGCTTTCGAGCGATTGGAGCACGAAGCGCTCGAGCGCCGCCTCGTACTCGACGTCCGGGTTGATCCAGCTCGTGCGCAGCTTCGCTTCGCGCACGGCTTTCAGCATGTAGGCTTTGAGTCTCTCCTTCAGACTCTCCAGATCCCTCGGGTTCGGAGGGGCGTCCGGCCAGATGCCAATGAGCGCCTGGTAGTAGTGGTATTCGTCGGCGCGCGAAGGAAGACTCTCTGCGTTCACTTCGGTGCGCCGGCTGCGGTTCGCGGTGTGCCAGCGCCGCAGCAGCAGGAGCCAGGCCGAGCTCATCTCCGAGAGCACGCCGATGCGGGCGCGCGCGTCCTCCGAGCGCTTGGTGTCGTGCGTGGAGCTCGCGAGCATGGTGTAGGGCCAGTGCTTCGCCCGGTCTTCGCTCGCCGCGTGGAAGGCCTTGAGCGAGTAGCCGAAGTTGCGCGGGTCGTGGCCGACCTCGTTCAGCGCGATCAGGCGGTGATAGCGGTAGAACGCGGTGTCTTCCACACCCTTCGCCACTACCGGGGCGGTGAACTGCTGGAAGCGCATCGCGAATTCGAGCATCTGGCGCCTGCGCGCTCCGCCCGCGGGCGCCGCGTCCAGCGTGAGCACGCTCTTCACGAAATCGAACACGCTCGGGTCGGCGATGCGGCTCGCGCGGCGGGCCGTCTTCACCGCCCAGTCGATGTAGTGGCGGTCGGTCTCGGAGACGCCGCGCGCGGTGACGTAGGTGCGGTACACGGGAAAGCGCGCCGCGATCTCGGCGAGCGCCCTGCGCAGCCCGCTCTCGGTGTGGTCGCGCGTGCGGCGATTGCCCGAGGCGATGCGCGCGAGGCGCTGCGCCAGGCCGGCGAGCTCCGCGGCGAGCGTGGTGCTCATGATCAGCACGCGGCCGTAGCGGGAGAGCTCGTCGAAGCTGTCGCGCTCGCCGGTGAAGCGCTGGTAGACGCGCTCGAAGCGCGTCGCCGCGGTGTGGTCGATGAACAGTCCCGTCAGCAGGTTGGCGTAGCGGTAGCCGGTGGTGCCGTGCGCTTTCCAGTGGCCCGGCAACACCTCGTAGTCGGCGAGGATCTTCTCGATCACCACCCAGGGACGCTCTCCTAGGCCCTGCAGCCGATCGAAGTACTGCTCGGGGTCGGAGAGACCATCGGGATGGTCGATGCGCAGCCCGTCGACGCCGGGCCGTCTCGCCAGCCGCGCGATGAGGGCATGCGTGGCGTCGAACACCGCCTTGTCCTCGGCGCGCAGCGCGGCGAGATCGGCGATTTCGAAGAAGCGCCGGTAGTTGATCTCGTCGGAAGCGACGCGCCAGAACGCGAGCCGGTAATGCTGTTTCTCGAGGAGGTGGTGCAACGCCAGCGGGTCCTTTGGCGGCTTCACATTCTTTTGTGACTTGGAATTGAGGGGAAACCGCTGATCGTGGTAGGCCACGCGCCACGGCCCCCTCTTTCCCTCGCGCACGAGCTTGACCTCGCCTTCGTCGAGCGCCTCGCCGTAGTGCTTGCCCAGGACCGGAAGAAGCAGGCGGCCCCTGCCGCGCAGCCAGTCGATGTCGAAAAACTTGGCGTAGCGCGAGGCCCTGCCCTTCTCCAGCACGTCCTGCCACCACGGGTTGTCGCCGTGCAGCACGCCCATGTGGTTCGGCACGATGTCCAATACGAGGCCCATGCCGTGCCGGTACAGCGTGTCCATCAGCTTGTCGAGCTCGGCCTCGGTGCCGATCTCCGGATTGACCTTGCCGTGGTCGACGATGTCGTAGCCGTGGACGCTGCCTGGACGCGCCTTAAGAAACGGCGACGCGTACACGTGGCTGACTCCGAGCCGCTCAAGGTAGGGCACAAGGGCGGTCGCATCCGTAAAGCGGAAGCCCTTGTGGAGCTGGAGGCGGTACGTGGCGACGGGGACTCGTTTGGGGCCGGACGCAGAGCCGTCCTTCACCATCGAACGTTGCGCCATGCTGGCAGCGAGCTGCTGCATCCGGGGATCGGTTTTCCAGCGCTCGAGGCTCACGGGCAGTTTGCGGCGCCAGTTAGGATGCTGGTCGACCGTGCCTGGGAGGTTCGCCTGCTCGACGAGCTCGAACACGTCCTCGGGCTGCACCATCAGCAGCTTGCACGGCGTGCGCGCGAGGAAGGCGTGCGCGCCGGCAGCAGACGTGTCGAAGCCATGGCGCTCGAGCACGCGCCTGAGCTTTTCCTTCTCCGTTTCCCGCTGCTCCCGCTCTTTTCCCGGGTCGACGGTGAGGCCGAACTGCTCGCGCAGCGTGAGGTCGTGCGCCGCCCAGAAGCCGCGCCACGTCGGCAGGTCGTGAGTGCTGACGCAGGTGAGAGCCTCGCGCGGGTACGCCTCGGGCGGTGAAAACCTGCCGTCGGCGCCCTTCTCGAAGAAGAGCGGACGGTAGGAGAGCACGCCCGCGTCGTTCAGCGCTTTGCGCAGCTCCGGCGTTACAGTGCCGAGGTCCTCGCCGATCACCATGCAGCGGTTGCGCCGGCTCTCCTGCGCCAGCAGGCCGAGAAGGTCCTCGAGCGGATAGTGGACGTAGCCGCCCCGGTCAGCCTTGTTGCCGCCCGGGATCCAGTAAAGCCGCGCCAACGCCATCACGTGGTCCAGGCGCAACGCGCCGCCCTGCGGCATGTTGGCGCGCAGCAGCTCGACGAACGGGCGGTAGCCTGAGGCGCGGAGCGCCCGCGGCGAGTACGGCGGCAAGCCCCAGTCCTGGCCGCGCGGATTGAAGTCGTCTGGCGGCGCGCCGATCGACGCGCCGGTCGCGTACGCGGCCTGGTCCGACCACACCTCGGCGCTGCCGCGGTCGGCGCCGAGAGCCAGATCGAAGTACAGGCCCACCGGCATGCCGAGCGCCTGCGAGCGGCGCTGCACCAGGTCGAGCTGCAGTCGCGCATTCCATTGCAGGTAGGCAAAGTAGTCGACTCTGTCTTTCCGCGCGTCGGCGAACTTGCGCACGCTCGGGGAAGACGGCTTTTGATACTGCTTGGGCCAGCTCTGCCAGCCGCCGCTGCCGAGCTCCTCGCGCAGCGCCTCGTACAACGCGTAGTCGCGCAGCTCCTTGGAGCTGTTCGCATGCCACTCGGCGAAGCGGCGGCGCCGTCCACGGTCCTTGCGGAAGCAGGCGTACAGCAGCTCGAGCACGTCGTGCTTGGCGGTGCGTACGCCCTCGTAGTCCACCAGCTCGGCCTTTCTTAGCTGGAGCAGCCGCGCCAGGAAGGCGCGGGACTGCGTGAGCTGCTGCGCCTCGCGGCAGTGGCCGAACTCCGGAATCGACTCGATGTCGAGGTAGACCGTGTTCAGGGCATGGCGGCTCGAGGGGCTGTAGGGGCTCACGTAGGCGGCGTGCAGCGGATTCACTCCGACCACGCCGGCGCCGAGGCTCGCTGCGAGCTCGACCAGCGCATGCAGGTCGCTGAAATCGCCGATGCCCCAGTTGCGCTCGGAGCGCAGGCCGTAGAGCTGCACCATGAAGCCCCAGACGCGGCCCCCCCCGGCGAGCAGCTCTGGCTGATAGCACGCGCCTTTCTCGACCACGATTCCTTTGGCAGACAGGCGCGGACCGAGCGCCTGTTCCAGCGCGTGCCGGGTCTCCGGGTCTAGCCTGTGTTCGCGCTGCCAGACGTCGATGTAGCTCGGCGCGATCTCGCTCAACCAAGCCACCAGGTGGCGGTCCACGGGTCGAGCCGGCGGCCGTTGCCGTTCCCCCAGAGCGGGCGGCCGCGCGGCGCTGAATCGGTCGCGATCGGCGCATCCGAGAAATTCGCCCTTAGAACGAGCTCGTCCCAGGCGACCTCGAAGGCGCGCTCGCCGAGCATGCGGTAGCGGCCGGGGCCGAACTTGCGCGGGGCGATCTCGGTTCGCCTCAGCTCGAGCAGCTGCCTGTAGTGCGTAAGCCAGCCGCGGCCATGCGTGCCGCGCGCGTCCTTCCAGCGCAGCACGCAGCGCTTGAACGTCTGCTCGGACAGCGGATCGGGGATGCGCGCGCGTGCCTTGGCGTCCGCGAACGCGGCGAAGCGCGCGAACTCCTCTCGCCGGCCGTTGCGCACCGCCTCGCCGAGCTCGCCGTCGAAGTCGCAGAAGAAGAGAAACGGCTGGTGACAGGCCCACTCCTCGCCCATGAAGAGGAGCGGCGGCGACGGCGCGAGCAGGAGGATGGCCGACAGCAGCTTCAGCTTGCCCTCGTCGGCGAGCGAGGCGAGGCGCTCGCCGTGCGCGCGGTTGCCGACCTGGTCGTGGTTCTGGAGGAAGTCGACGAAGCGGCGCGGCGGCAGATGCGCGCTCGGCTCGCCGCGCGGCGCGCCGCTGAAGGAAGAGACCTCGCCCTGGTAGGCGAACCCCTCGGCGAGCGAGCGCGCGAGGTGGCGCACAGGCGCTTCCGCGTACGCGGCGTAGTAGCCGTCCGACTCGCCGGTGGCAAGCACGTGGCAGGCGTGGTGCGAATCGTCGTTCCACTGCGCATCGAAGCAGCCGGGACCGAGAAAGCGCGCCTGGTTGGCGTCGTTCTCGAGCACCAGGTGGATGTGGCGGTCCGGGTCGCGCGCGTGCACCGCCGCGGCGATGTCCTCGAGCACATGGCGCGGCGACTCGTCGACGATGGCGTGCACCGCGTCGAGGCGCAGGCCGTCGAATCGGTATTCCTCGAGCCAGTAGAGCGCGTTATGAATGAAGTACTCGCGCACCGTGCCTTCGGAGAAGTCGATCGCCGCGCCCCACGGCGTCTGGTGCTTCGCAGTGAAGAACTGCGGCGCGTACAGCCCGAGGAAGTTACCCTTCGGTCCGAAGTGGTTGTAGACCACGTCGAGGAACACCATCAGGCCGGCCTGGTGCAGGC